>Ga0207713_1000924_pt1 | contig 26352 bp, 26 predicted proteins | sample KBSS64metaG_FD_184404 | JGI IMG/M metagenome (GOLD analysis project Ga0207713, IMG submission 184404) | Switchgrass rhizosphere microbial communities from Kellogg Biological Station, Michigan, USA - KBS S6-4 metaG (SPAdes) (version 2) | ecosystem: Host-associated > Plants > Roots > Rhizosphere >... | reverse complement strand
CAGCACCGAGGGATGGCGCTGCAACGTCCGGCCCGCCGCCGCAAACGAGCCGTGCTCGGCCAGGGCCAGCAGGGTGGCGACTTCATCGGCCTGACGGCTATCGAACAGATCCATGCAACGACAACCCTCGTGGATGACCCGAAAAAAAGACTCAAGGCACCAGCACAACCGCCCCCGGCAAACCGCCCCGGTGCAGATCGGCATGGGCCCGGGCGGCGTCCGCCAGCGGATAACGACGCCCGACATTGGGCCGGATGATACCGGCGTCAATCGCTTGCAACACGTCCTTTGCACGCTGCTGGTATTCCTCCGGCGTGGCGGTGTGGGCGGCGAGGGACGGTCGGGTCAGGAACAGCGAACCCTTGGCGTTCAGAGTGCTGATCTCGACCGGCGCCGGCGCCCCCGACGCCATGCCGAACGACACCAGCAACCCGCGCGGACGCAGGCAATTCAACGACGCCTCGAAAGACACCCGGCCAATCGGGTCGTACACCACATCCACTTTCTTGCCCTGGGTGAGGTCGGCCACCGCGTCGGCCAGCGTCGCCGCATCGAACACCAACACCTCATCACAACCCGCCAACCGCGCCCGCTCGACACTCTCGGCGCCGGACACCACACCAATCACCAACGCCCCCAAATGCTTCGCCCACGGCACCATGATCTGCCCCAGCGCACCGGCCGCGCCGTAGATCAGCACCGTCGAACCCGGCCCGACCGGGTAAGTGGACTTGAGCAAATACTGCGCGGTGATGCCCTTGAACAGCACAGCCGCCGCGTCCTCGAAACTCAAGCTGTCGGGGATCTTCACCAGCCGATTGGCCGGGTAGAGGCGGGCGCTGGCATAGGCGCCAATAGGGCCCGTGGCATAAGCAACCCGGTCGCCGACGGCCACGTTCGTCACATCGGCCCCCACCGCCACAACCCGCCCGGCACCCTCAAGCCCCAACCCGGAAGGCAACGCCAACGGTGCGGCACCGGAACGTTGGCTCAAATCGAGCGGGTTGACGCCAATGGCGAACTGCTCAAGCCAGACCTCGCCGGGGCCGGGTGTTTGCGCGGTGGATGGCTCAAGCTGAATGACTTGAGGCTCACCGGTTTGATGGATGACGGCGCTGGTGACCATGTTGAACGCTCCCTTACGTTGATCGTGGGGAGAGTCTAAAGGCCTGCGTTTGGAGCACTAGTTGGGTTGATTGCAGTTCATATGTGCATTTGATGCAGTAATTGGATCAAGGCTCCGTGGTTCGATTTACTGAAACGCAAACAGCCCGGGCCGACGCCCTTCGTCGTTAACGAGGGTGTCGGCCCGGGCTGTTTTGCATTCCATAACCTCTTGAGCCTCACTTTTTCCTGCAACGGGAGACTCAATAAGTCGCGCTGTAGAAGCCGCCACGAACGGCTCCTACAGCCATCGCCGACTTACGCGACCTCGACGTGATCCAGCGCCTGATTCACCGCCAGCTCGGCAATCATCACTATCTGCGCAATACCGATCGCCGTCTTGCGATGCGACGGATCGAGCGTGGCCGCGAAATTACTCAGCATCTCACTGGCCGCACCGAGGTTTTCGCTGGCATTGGCCAGCAGGCATTCAGTGTTGAATTTCGGATTGGCCAGGTACATCCGCTCGGGCTCGTTCAAGGACGACATGATCCCGGCGGCGGGGAACAGGTAGTGATCCAGCGCGCGCTCGGCGGCGTCGTGGAGTTTTTTGGAGTTGGGGGATTCGTAGGGGGAGGTGGGGTCGGTTTCGGGTGGGTTGGGTGTTGGCTTGATCATGGTGAAACTCCTTGTGTCGTCATCAGGAGCCATCACCCACACGCTACCAAACGTTGGGTGGTGGCCATACGCAGGTTGGTAGACCGGGACACAAGGAGACCGGCGCGCCCGAAGACGCCCTGTGCATGGCCACCATTAAGCCGAGGCGATTGACCGCCGCGATGGTGTGCTCTGCATCTTGTGTTTATCTCGGGCTACCAAACCCGATCACTGTTTTTCAGTGACCCGGAAACGATAAAACCCGCGCTGTAGACACACAAGCCGGCGGATTCTGGCGTAGTCGTAGGCAATGACGCAAGGCGTTGTAGCCTCGGGGAAGTTACGGCGGGTTGCTTTAAACGGAGCTGTTTAAGCTCTCAAAGGCGAGGCCATATTTCTTGAGAAACAGTCCCGTCCCTTATCGGCTGAATAGAGAAAAGGGCGAAGTTATCCGGATGTCGGAGAAGGCGGGGCCGTGCGAGTAGTTCGCAGCAGAGAGAAGCGCTTGGCACGGAACCAAGCGCTCAGGGTAGGGCGGGGCACTCAAGGCTCCACCCTGATGTTTCAGTTTTTGCTGGCGTTCAGCTTGCGCAGTTCTTCGTAGGTCGCCGACTGGACGAACCAGAAGCCGGAAATGATGCACCAGCACAGGGTGCCGGCCACGAAGATACCCAGCGCCGGCAAGAACCCAGTGGTGAAAATCGCGACGATAGCGACCAGCCAGATGAATGCCAGGGAGAGATAGAGGACGGTGTTGTTGACGCTGATGACGAAGTCTTTCACGGGGCATATTCCTTGCGGGATGTAGAAAAATTCCCCCTCTCCGGGGGGAGGCGCGGGAATGCTATCACAATGCCTTCATGGACCAAAAGAATGGCCTCATCTTCTGAAAATAAATCCGTCCGCTATTTTTCCTACTCACCTTTGGTCGGTGGTTTATCGTTTAATAGTGCTGATTTTAGTGACTCAAGAACGCTAAATGCTGTGCTAGGTGTGTATTCAGCAGAAATGTAAGGAAAATACGAACCGTCAGATCGCATTAGAAGGATTGCTAATTTTCCTTTATTGGCGATAACGTTGAACTCTAAGTTTGAGAATGAATTAAGATCTTGAATGTAGTTTGAGATGCTTTCTCTCATGATGCTGTCGAGTTCTGAAGTGCTAATTGTTTTGAATAGGCTTTTATTGGAAAGTATGTGGTCTATATTTGTTTCCGTACTTTTTAAAGGAGGTTTGTCTAATTGTTGCTTGGCGGTCTCTGCTTCTGCTGGGGTTTCAGTCGGCGAGGTAGTGCTACTAATGTCGCCAGAAGCGTTCTTGTCTACTGTTTCAAGAGGTTCTTCAAGTTTAATTATTTTTTGTTGAAGTTCAGAGATTAATTCCTTCAATCTTGAGTTCTCGGAGGTTTTTGAATCTATTTCGGACTCGTATTTCAATTGATTTTCAAGGGCCTCTCTTCGAATCTTTCTCGCTTGCTCTTTTGAGAGTGGACTTTCGTCGTCAATGGATTGTTGTATTTCTTTTAAGCGTCTTTGATTCGTTTTTACATGTCTGTATATGAATTCTGCAGGTATTGGGTATATGAAAATCAGAAATAGACTCGTAAGTAGTGGTAGTAGCGCGCCGTAAGTTATTTTACTGCTTAAGGTTGGGAATATGTTTAGCTCGATGTAGGTTAATTTTTCATGTGCGGAGATGCTAGAAAGGATTACTAAAAGAAATTTATAATTCCAGCCGCACCATGAAAAAATGAAAGAGCTTAGCAGAGGGCTGCTAACTCTTTCATAAAGCTGGGCTTTTATAGTTGTGGTGAATTCATCGAGCAATGTTCAGGCTCCTCTTTTGTATCAGTGCGACTGTCGCTTAGCGTGGTTAATGATAACTGAATTTTAGTGGGTGTTTCTTATTCGCTAGCGGCGCCGGGTAGATTTTTTCATATGTTGGAAAAAGCTAGTGGCCGCCTCCCGTAATATCGCTATTAGTTAATTTTGTTTGTTCAGCTTGATCTCGATTTTGATAGTTTGGAGACAGGGAGTACTCCGTGTTGGGTTTTGTTTAATTAATCTATCAGTTCTTGATCGAAAATTTCGTGCTGGTCAACGATGATGTCGAGGGCTCGGTGGAGCATTTTGTGTACTTTGAAGTGCTCCGCTCTTTTGATTTCGCCTCTTGTCGCAGATGACTGATCTACATGTGACCAGATGTACGTGTCTACAGAACTGGTTTTTAAACCAACTGCACCAACTCTGTATAGACATGAGAGCATTGTAATTAGTAAATCGGATTCTTTTATGTTGCTATTTGGCTCATAAAACTTTTTCACTGTCGTCACGCATGGGTCTCGATGATCACCAGAACTTAGGGCAATCATGACTTCCTCAAGTACCGTGTCTTTAATCATAGATTTTGAGAAAGTTGCTTTGATATTGCGTAGGATTTCCACTGTTTCATCGAAGCTTGGAAAGACGTTACCCCATTCCTCCTTTAAAGATTTAAGACGTTTTTCAGAGTATTGCGCTTCTGCAGCTAATAAAGATCTCCAAGAAATTCTTTCTCGCTCGTACGCAATTGCAAAGCACTCGTTTACGAACTGCAACGCATCTCTAGGCCTTCTCAGCGTTCTTTCAATTATGAAATCAATTGCAGTTTGCCCACCACCTTTTCGAGGCTTTGGGAAAAGGTCGTTAATGCTTACTAGTTGTTTTGTGTATTGGCTTTTAAATACTTCATTGATTCTTAACTCTACCATTCGAGTCAGGTCTTCAGTGGACCATCTAAGGCTCATTAGGTACGATTCATACTTTTCCTGTTGAAATCCGGAGTCCCGAGTTCGATCAAATACTTGGTCTAGCAAGTCCTCTCTCAGAGCGGCGATTATCTTTACTTGTCTAATTTTTCTAAAACTTTTTATCTCTTCTATGAGTGCTCTAATGAATCTGACTCTGGTTTCGGTTGCCGCCCACTCTTCATCTAAGTGGTCTATCAGTATGAAGAATTTTTTTTGAGGGTCCGAAAAAGAATGCTCAGATAGTAAGTCAAGAATTTCATTAAGCTTTCTAATTTGCAAGCTGCTTACAACCTGGTTGGCTCTCTGTTTGACTTCTGTTCGTTCCTGTTCTGATAATTTTAACGCCCCGTCAGATGAGAGGTTTATTCCTGCATACTTCAATCCAATTGAACTCTTGGTATCCGTTTCGAGCTTTTTGGTTATTTCTCTTAAGTGCTCGTCGGTATCCAGCCAAAAGTTATTGCCCCACTCATTAAAGTATTCGATGGCTTTTCTCTTCGTTGCATCCCTGTTGAAAGAGCTAAAAAGTCCGTCAATAAAGCCTTTACTGTCATTTTCTGACTTTATGTCATATCGGAGCTTGAGAAATTCTACAGTCAGCACATGTCTCCACAATAACCGATAGAACAAGTCAAGGCTCACACCTAAAGTGTCAAAAAATTGAACGATGTCTGAGCTTTCCAGGAATCTAACTGATACGTCATTGGGGTCAAGCATCACATGCTTTTGAGTCGTTTGAGCTACTTTGTATAAAAGTGCGCTTTTCCCAGAACCTGTCCTTCCGAGAACAATTGAGGCCGGCGAGTCAACGTCCATAATTTGCATTAAGTACCCATTATCTACAAAGCACTTGTTCAATAAGTCTGTGTCGGCCTCGGCGTCTAGTGCTCCAACTTTTAGGTTTTTTGTTATTTTTAGACTTTTTTCTTCCATGACACTAGGCTCTCGATGTTGATGATCTAATTTTAATATTGTTATGAAATGGCATAGCCTGATGCTTTCAGGTCTTTTATTATGCTGTATGCAACTTCCTCTATGCTTCTATCAAATTTTTTATAGATGATTCCATTGACGTCGCTTGGTAGTGAAACGTTTCCTGTATATAAGCAGCAGACTCTTGAGCGTCCAAATTTTCCAATAAAATAGCCAAATTCAAATATAACATTTGGGCGGGCTCGATACTCTTTCATGCGTTCAGAGTCTGGCTTCTCTTCGTCGCTTGCTAAATACGCCACTTCATCAGGAGTAAGTAAAATAAATACATAGCCTACATCGCTATGCTTTTCGAATTTTTCGATAATTGTTAACCCTTCATCAGCTTGTCTGTGAAGTACTACTGGCTCTAAATCTATTTCATGCAAAAACACCTCTAAGCTTGTTTTGGCGACTTCGTCTCTACCATGTACAACAAAAACTTTTTTGGTTCGAGGCTGTTTTTCGTTGGTTATGTTATTTTCTTTGCTTGCGTCAAAGACTAATTTTTCGTCAATTGGTATTAGTTCAATTCTTTCGATAATTGAGTCGATTCGATGTATCTTGGTGTCAAATTTTTTGAAAGCATCTGCAATTTTCTCACCAAGAGATGGTTCTCGCATGATCATGGCAGCTACGCCATAATGACTATATTCTTTTGCAAGTTCGTCTGTGTTGAAGAGCTGTTTTAGTAACTCTTTGTTGAAAGCATCCCATTTCTGATAGTCTTTTAATAGGATGTCGTAAGTCTCGCGGGTATCGACTTTCCTCTGCTTAAGTTCTAATCCTTTTTCAATTCTTTCTCCTAGTCTGTTTTTTGCTTCATCTCTCGGTTGTATCAGTTTCAATGGTAAGGGGGTAGGAGCTATTTGTTGAGTGGTACGTTTCGTGACCATGACGTTCCTTGGAAACTGTGGTTGGCTTTCTATACACTAGCAAACGGCCATTACTATATCCATGTTTTGTTTGTTCTTGTGATTACTCTTTTATTTTCAATGGGTTGGATTGTTTTCGGTGTATTAATGTTGGAGGAAGTTTTGAGGGTTACTTTGAAAAATGCAGAGGGGGAGAGTGGCGTTGCACTAGAAATCTTGACTTGAAACATTACATCCTATGCCTTAACCCACCGCCCCCGACTCCAGGCACTCAACGAATCCACCCCCCACACAAGCACCAACATCGCCAATATCACCGTCCCCGCCTGCGCCTCCTGAAACAAACTCAAGCTCACATACAACATCTGCCCCAACCCCCCAGCCCCGACAAACCCCAACACGCTGGCCATCCGAATATTGTTCTCCCACCGATACAAACAATACGCCAGCAACTGCGGCGCCAGGTTCGGCAGCGTGCCGTAGCAGAACGCCAATATCGGATTCCCCCCCTGCAACCGAATCGCATCCGCCGGTTCCGGCGGTGTGTTCTCCAGTGCTTCAGCAAACAACCGCCCCAACACGCCCGTGGTGTGCAGGGCCAACGCAAGTGTCCCGGCATTCGGCCCAAGCCCAGCCGCCAGCACCATCAACGCAGCCCACACTAATTCGGGTATGGCGCGCAGGGCATTGAGCAGCAGGCGCGCGGCACTCTGAAAAAACCAGCCAAATCGCCCAGCGGCGGGGAGCGCCAACAACAGACCCAGCACGGCAGCGAGCAGGGTTCCGAGGGCGGACATGGCGAGTGTTTCCATCGACCCGCGCAAGATGGCGCTCAGGTAGTCAGCGCTGAGATCGGGGCTGAGAAAGCGCCCCACATACAAGCCCATCTGTTTCAGGCTGGTAGGGCTGCCGAGTTCTTCAAGATCAAGGCCCAGGTAGGCGAACGAGGCGATAACGGCCGCAACAATGGCAAGGATCAGCACCGAATTGATCAGTCGTTTCATGCCAGCCTCCAGCGCAGCAGGCGGCTGAGTTGGTCGGCGGCGAGGACGAGCACGAGGAAGGTCAGGAGCATGCTGGCGACTTCTCCGCCGGCGAACATGCGGATCGACAGGTCGATCTGTTGGCCGAGGCCGCCGGCGCCGACGAAGCCCATGACCACTGAGGCGCGGATGGCGCATTCCCAGCGGTAGACGGTGTAGGAAAGCAGTTCCGCCGCGACGTTGGGCAATACGCCGTAGGCGAAGCTGGCGAGGCGGCCGCTGCCGGCCTGGAGCAGGGCGTGGGCCGGGCGTTGGTCGGTGGATTCGTAGATTTCGGCGTAGACCTTGCCGAGCATGCCGCTGTAGGTGATGGCGATGGCCAGCACGCCCGCCGCCGGGCCGAGGCCGACGGCGCGCACGAACAGCAGCGCCCAGACGATTTCCGGCACGCTGCGCAGGAAGATCAGCAGCCCGCGCACCGGCCAGCGCAGCAGGCGGCCCAACAGGCTCGGGCGGCCGCTGCGGGAGGCGGCGGTCAGCGACAGGGCGCGGCTGGCGAGCAGGCTGGCCGGCACGGCCAGCAGCAGGGCCAGGGCCATGCCAGCGGTGGCGATGGCCAGGGTTTGCAGGGTGGCTTTGAGCAGTAATTGCAGAAACTCGCGGTCATGGGCCGGTGGCCAAAACATCGACACGAAGCGGCCCATTTCGCTCTGGCTGTCGGCGTGGAACAGCACGCCCAGATCCAGTTCGCTGAGCTGGATGCCGGGCCAGAGCAAGGCAATCGCCAGCCCGGTCAGCAGCAACCGGGGCAGCGCGGCGGGGTCGCGGTTGTCGGCGCTCAGCATCGGGGAATCTGCACAATCAGTGGGGTGACGGCGGGCGCCGGGGATTGCAATTGTTCGTTGGCGTAGAGGGTGTCGAGCATGTCGCGGCTGACCTGCGCGGACGGGCAGTCGAACAGGATTTGCCCCTCGCGCAGACCGACGATGCGCGGAAAGTGCGACAGCGCCAGTTCCACCGCGTGCAGGCTCGCCACCAGCGTGACGTTGTGCTCACGGGCATGGCGCGACAGGGTCGACAGCGTGTGCCCGGCCAGCACCGGGTCCATCGCCGAGACCGGCTCATCCGCCAGCAACACCTCCGGCGCCTGATACAGCACGCGAGCGATGCCGACCCGCTGCAATTGCCCACCGGACAATTGTTGGCATTGGCTGAAGAGTTTGTCGGCCAGATCCAGTTTTGCCAGGGCTGCGCGGGCGCCGGGCACGTCGAGTGGATGTAGCAGGTTGATCAGGCTTTTGCCCAGGCTCCATTGCCCGAGTTTGCCGGCCAGCACCGCCGTCACCACCCGTTGCCGGGGCGGCAGCGGCGGCGCCTGATGCACCAGGCCGATGCGCGCACGCAGGCGCTGGCGTTGGCGGGCGGACAAGTGCCAGGCGCGCTCGCCGAGCACTTCGATGTCGCCGCTGCTGGGCCGAATCGCGGTCGCCAGCATATTCAGCAGGCTGGATTTGCCGGCGCCGGACGGTCCGATGATCGCCACCTGCTCGCCGGCCTCGATCTGCAAATCCACGCCGCGCAAGGCCTCCACTCCATTGGCGTGGTGCAGAGAAGCCTGTTTGAGGCGCAGCGTCATTTCAGCAAGTCGGCGGCGCGGGCGGCTTCCTCGATGCCTTTGTAATTGTCCGGGCTGGTTTCGATGAAACGGCTGGCGGCTTGCAGGTCGAGGATTTTCTTGTGCTCGGGGTTGGCCGGGTCGAGGTCAAGGAAGGCTTTTTTGATCTTCGCCGCCAGCGCCGGATCGAGGGTGCCGCGCACGGTCCAGTTGTAATCGAAGTAGGCCGGGGTGGTGGCGAAAACCTTGACCTTGTTGGTGTCGACCTTGCCGGCATCCACCAGTTTCTGCCAGACGCTGGCGTTCAGCACACCGGCGTCGACCTTGCCGGCCTGCACCCAGGCGACGGTGGCGTCGTGGGCGCCGGAGTAGCCGACGCGGCTGAAATAGCTTTCCGGTTTGATGCCGTCCTTGAGCATGAAGTAGCGCGGCATCAGGCTGCCGGAGGTGGACGACACGGAGCCGAAGGCGAAGGTCTTGCCCTTGAGGTCGGCGAGGTTTTTGACGTTCGGGTCGGCGGTGATGAATTTGCTGGTGAACTGGGCGTCTTGCTCACGCTGCACCAGCGGAATGACCTTTGGATCACTTTTCAACTGCGCCTGGACGAAAGTGAAGCCACCGAGCCAAGCCAGATCGAGACGGTTGGTGGCCAATGCTTCGACCACTGCCGGGTAGTCGGCCACCGGCACAAACTCGACTTTCATGTTCAGTTGCTTCTGCAGATAAGACCCCAGCGGTTCGAACTTGCGCAGCAGCTCGGTCGGGGCTTCATCGGGAATCGCGCTGACCTTCAACACCTCCGCGGCTTGCGCCAGCACGGCGGACAGGGACAGGGCCAGACCAGCGGTCAGTGCCAGGGTTCGCTTGAGCATGGAATTCTCCGTTTCGTGGGCATCAAGGTCGGAGCACCCGTCGATGGGCAATCATCGTCGGGTGCAACGTCAGGTTAGCCGAAACGGTGAAAGTGCGAGGGCGCCGAGATCACTTCAAGCGGTCAACGAGGGTCTTGCCCACGGCCAGGGCCGACGCCGGGTTCTGTCCGGTGACCAGTTCGCGATCGACCACCACATGGCTGGCCCACGGCGCCGTGTTACTGCTGAAAACACCGCCGGCCTTCTCCAGTGCCGTCTGCGGATAGAACTTCATCGCGCCGCCGTTCAACAGGCCTTTGGCGATTTCTTCTTCCTGATTGCTGATGACCGTGAATGTGTAGCCGGCATACGTCCAGTTGTTTGCCGTCGTGGCTTTGCCGGTTTCCAGTCGGCGGGTGAATGCGGTCGGATCCGTCAGGGTCGACAGCAGTGCAATCGGGCCGTGGCACACCAGCGCTGTGGTTTTGCCTGTTCGATGGAAGTTGTTCAGCAGTTTGCCCAGCGCCTGGCTGTGCAGCAGATCCTGCATCGGTGCGTGGCCACCCGGAATGTAGACGGCATCGAAATGCTCGTAGCCGACTTGCTCGACCCGCGACAGGCTGATGACCGGCGATTCACCGGGCGAGGTGATCTTCAGTTGTTCCAGCAGCGCCTTGTGGGTCTGCAAGGCTGCCACGTCATTGTTGAAATACATCTTGTCGTCGGAGGAGCGATCCAGCGTCGGCGCCTTGCCGGTCGGGGTGGCGAAGGTCACGGTGTGGCCGGCATCGAGCAGCAACTTGACCGGTTGCATCAGTTCGTTGAGGTAGAAACCGGTGTTGAAGACCTTGTCGTCCTTCAGATCGAGATGATCGGAGTCCGACAGCACCACCAGCACATTGGCCGCCTGGGCGTTCAACGCGGCAACGGAGAGAGACAAGGCGAAAGCAAGACGTGTAATTGAGCGCATGGCGATTCCAGAAGATGAAGGAAAGTGCGGCTCACTGTATTGATGCTCATGGCGGCGATAAACTCGCGCCACAGCAAAGCATTTGTTCTCTGGAGATCAAGATGAGTCGCCGATTCGATTATCTGGCCGACGTCGAAGTGTTCGTCACGGTGGTGGAGAAGGGTTCGCTGAGCGCCGGTGCAGTGTTTCTCGCAACCACGCCGTCGGTGGTCAGCCGGGCGATTTCGCGGCTGGAGGCGCGCCTGGGTGTGCAGTTGCTGCGGCGCACCACGCGGCGTTTGAGCCTGACCGATGCCGGTGTGTTGTATCTGGAGCAATCCCGGGCGGCATTCGGCCTGATCGACGACGCCGAGCGCACGATTCAGGGACAGGACGGCGAACTCAGCGGCCGCGTGCGCCTCAGCGTGCCGACCACTTACGGCCACTATCGTTTGCCGGCGATGCTCGCCCGTTTCACCCGGCAGCATCCGCAAGTGCGCGTTGAGTTGAGCATCAGCAATCGCAACGTCGATCTGGTGGCCGAAGGGTTCGACCTGGCTATTCGGCTGGGCGCGTTGCCGGACAGCGGGCTGATCGGTCGCAAGCTGGAGGACGCGCGTTTGTGTGTGGTGGCCGCGCCGGATTATCTGCGACGGGCCGGAACACCGCAGCGCGTCGACGATTTGCAGCGGCATGCGTGCCTGCCGTTCGTGATGCCCAGCACCGGGCGCGTCGGGCCGTGGCTGTTCCGTGAGCAGGGCGAAGACCGCGAATGGCTGCCCAGCGCCAATATTCAGGTGTCCGACGATGTGCTGGGGATTGTGTCGCTGGCGGAGCAGGGGCTGGGCATCTGCCAGACCTATGACTTCATTGTCCGCGAACGGATCGAAAGAGGGCGACTGGTGCGGCTGCTTGAACAGTCGGGCGGGCGCTCCCGACCGTTCTCGGTGATCTATCCGCCGCACCGGCAGCTGTCGGCTTCGGCGCGGGCGCTGATTGATTGTCTGACCCGGGAGGTCAGTCAAGGCGCTGGGGAAGGCCTCGACTGACGCGATTCAAACGACGGGCAGACGCGTCACCCATTTCCCGCCACCCGCGCCGTCCTTCAGGGCACGCAAGGCCTGGGGCAATTCATCGAAGTCAAACATCTGCAGCGCCGGGCCGATCAGGCTGCCGTTGAGCAGCGCTTGCAGCAACTGCTCGCCGTTGCGGCGCAAGGTCTGGCGATCGTGCAGGCTGGCGTGGACGTGGAAGCTGTTCAATGCCACTTCATGCAGCGAAATCGCGGTGGTGAACGCCGGCAGGGGCGCGCTTTCCTGACGATCCTGAATGCACACCAGATGGCCGTTGTAGCCCAGCAGGTCGGCCATTTTGGCCGCGTGAGCGCCGCTGACCGTGTCGAATACGGCGTGCAAACGACGTTCGCCGAGGCTGGCTGCGAGTGCGGTTTGCCAGTCCGGTTCGCGGTAATCGAATACGCCGACTGCGCCCAGGGCCTTGAGCTTTTCATGATGCGCGCCGGACGCGGTCGCCCAGACCCGCCATCCGCGTTGTACCGCCAGTTGCACCAACAGCAGGCCGACCGCGCCGCCGGCGCCGATCACCAGCACATCGGCCGCGCCAATCGCGGGGACTTTTTCCACGGCTTGCCACGCGGTCAAACCGGGGCAGGGCAGTGACGCCGCCGCGGCATCATCGAGCGCGGCGGGCACTGACAGCACGGTAGCGGCGTCGAGCAGGCAGTACTCGGCGAAGCTGCCATCGTTCGCCAAGGATTGGTGATACGCCACGCGACTGCCGGGTTGCAGTGTCACGCCGGCGCCGGCCGCGACCACCACGCCCATGCCGTCGACACCCGGCACACGGCCGGTGTGCCACGCGGAGTGGCCCCACTCGATGATCTTCCAGTCCACCGGGTTCAAGGCGATGGCGCGGTTGGCCACCAGCACTTGCCCGGGGCCGGGTTGCCGGAGAGGTTTGCGGGTCAGTGTCAGGCCATCCAGCCCTTGGCCGGACGTCCAGGCCCAGGCAGCGTAATCGGTTTGCATTGTGCGATTTCCCATGACTGTCAATGGCCGCCAGTATCGGTGGCAACGTGCATGAGAAGAACCGCCCCTGGGTCAAAGGTGTTTTGCGTAAAAGTCAGCAATGCTCGCGCAGTACGTCAATCGACCTGCGCAAACCGCTCCACCAGCCAATCAATGAACACCCGCACCCGGTTGCTCAAATGCCGGTTCGGCGGGTACAGCACATGAAACGGATACGCCGGCGGACGCCAGTCCTCGAGGATCGGCACCAGTTCGCCGCGCTCGATGGCCGTTCTGACCGTGTAGCTGAAGGTGTGGATGATGCCCAGTCCGGCGAGCCCGGCCGCCAGGTGCGCGTTGCTCTCGTTGACGCTGATCAGGCCTTTGCCTTCGATCTGATGGCGTTCGCCGTTGCGCTGGAAGTTCGACGGCAGGATGCGCCCGGTGGAGGCCGAGCGGTAGGCAATCAGCTGATGGCTGGCCAGGTCGAGCGGGTGGCTCGGGGTGCCGTGGCGTTGCAGATAATCGGGCGTGGCGCAGGTGGTCCAGGACACTTCGCCGAGGCGGCGCACGGCCAGGGTTTGTTCGGTCAGCGGGCCGCCGCGAATCACGCAGTCCACCCGTTCACTGATCAGGTCCACCGGGCGGTCGCTGACGCCCAGATCAACCTGGATGTCCGGATAGCGTTCGAAGAACTTCGGCAGTTCGGGGATCACCAACATCGTTGCGGTCGAGCCGCCGATGTCCACGCGAATTTTGCCGCGCGGCAGGCCTTGGGCCTGGCTGAAGCCTTGATCGATGTCGTCCAGTTGATGCAGCAGTTGTTGGGTCAATTGGTAATAGGAAGCGCCGTCGGCGGTGACGGTGAGGCGGCGGGTGGTGCGTTGCAGCAGGCGCACGCCGAGGTGGTTTTCCAGCTGGCCGATCAGTTTGCTGACCGTGGTTTTCGGCAGGTTCAGCGAGTCGGCGGCTTTGGTGAAAGAACCGCTTTCCACGACGCGGGCGAAGGTGCGGATCGCCATTAACTGATTCATCGGTTCGAGCTCGGTGGGGTAGATGCGGTTGAGTATTGTGCATGTCTGTGCACAAATAAAACCGATTTTGCGTATTTTTCAATTCAATTCATCGGCCTAAAGTCGCTTCCAACGGCTCACCTACGACCCGTCACCTACCTCGAAACGGTTACTGGAGATTCATCATGAGCAACAGACTTGAAGGCAAAATCGCACTGATCACTGGCGGCACCACCGGCATCGGCCTGGCCTCGGCGCAGGAATTCGTCGCTCAGGGCGCCACGGTATTCATCACTGGCCGTCGTCAGGCCGAACTGGACAAAGCGGTCGCCGCCATCGGCCCACGGGCCATCGGCATTCAGGGCGATGTGGCGAAGCTGGAGGATCTGGATCGCATCTACCGCGAGGTTTCCGCCAAGGCCGGGCACCTCGACATCCTGTTCGCCAACGCCGGCGGCGGGGACATGCTGCCGCTGGGCTCGATCACCGAAGAGCACTTCGACCGGATTTTCGACGCCAACGTGAAGGGCACGCTGTTCACCGTGCAGAAGGCCTTGCCGCTACTGCGCGATGGCGCCTCGATTCTGCTGACCTCGTCGACCACTTCGGTGCAGGGCACGGAAAACTTCAGCGTCTACAGCGCGAGCAAAGCGGCGGTGCGCAACTTCGCTCGGTCATGGTTGCTGGACTTGAAACCACGGCGCATCCGCGTCAACGCCATAAGCCCTGGCCCGGTGCGCACGCCAGGGCTGGCAGGGCTGGTGCCGGCGGAACACACCCAGGGGCTGTTCGATCAACTGGCGTCTATCGTGCCGATCGGGCGTCTGGGCGAGCCGAGCGAGATTGCCAAGGCCGCGCTGTTCTTGGCCTCGGATGACAGCAGCTTCGTCAATGGCATCGAGTTGTTCGTCGACGGCGGTACTGCGCAGATCTGATTTAAACCGCTTGATGCCCCGGCACTTGTTCAGTCGAGTGCCGGGGTTCTTCCGTTTCTTCGTCCGGCGCGTTATCCCAGATCAGGCGCGGGTCGAAACTCATGGCCGAGAGCATGGTGAACACGACCACCAGGCCGAAAAACAGAATCCCTACGCGCGGCTCGATATCCCCCAGCGCCTGGAATTTCACCAGCGCCGCCACCAGCGCGACCACCAGCACATCGAGCATCGACCAATAGCCGATCAGCTCGACGAAGCGGTACAGCTTCGAACGCTCCTTGCGCGCCGAATGGCTGTCCCGTTGCACGGTGACCAGCAGCAAGGTCAGCGCCACGAATTTCACCCCCGGCACGGCGATGCTGGCGACGAAGATGATGACGGCGATGTCCCACGCACCGTGTTCCCAGAACTCCAGCACGCCGCTCATGATGGTGCTGTCGGCGCCGCTGCCGAGCAGGGTGGTGTTCATCACCGGCAGCAGATTGGCCGGCACGTAAAACGCCAGCGCGGCGAACATGTAGGCCCAGGTGCGGGTCAGCGAGTTGGTCTTGCGCCGGTGCAGCGGCGCGTCGCAGCGCGGGCATTGGTGCGGTTCGCCGGTCATGTCGCAGGCCAGTCCGCAGCTGTGGCACAGGCACAGGTTGAGTTCGCTGGCAGTCGGTGGCCGTTTCATAGGATGTCCCACAGTTCACGCACGTCGCGCCCGGCGATGCGGATCAGCAACAGGCTGAGCACGGCCAAGGCAAACAGGCCGATGCCGGGAATGACGTCGAGCATGCCCGCCAGTTTGAACACCGCCACCATTGCGCCAAGCAAACACACTTCGAGCATGCTCCACGGCCGCAAGGTTTCCAGCCAGCGCATGCACAGCTTGAACCCCGGTGAACGGCGCGAGGCGAGGGCGAAGCTCAAGACCCAGATCAACAGAACCAACTGGAAGGCCGGGGCGATGATGATCGAGATTGCCGCGACCATCGCCATGAAGGTGATCGGCCCCTGACTCAGGGCCAGCACTGAATCCCAGAGGGTCGCGCTGTTTTTCAGGCCCTTCATGCTGATGCTCATCACCGGGTAGAAATTGGCGAACAGCCACAGCATCGCCGCGGTGAAGCTCAGGGCCAGCCGTTGCTCCACGCTCAGGTTGTTGTAGCGCTGGAGCACGGCGCCGCAACGCACGCAGAGGGTCTTCTGGTGTTTGGCCAGCACGACTTTTTCGTACACGCAGTCGCAATGCTCGCAGATGATCAGTTGATCGGTGCTGGCCATGGGGCGCTCGGCGGGAGGAGAACTTGAACCCTTTCACTATAGAAGCGCAGGGGCATTCAACAACTGTCACCTTGCGAAACGCGCGTGGGGCGATGAAATCAGCAATCCGGCGGGCAACAGCAACCCGTTCTGGTAGCGGTTTTCCGGTCTTGTCAGAGCACCGGTTGCGTGGCGTCCTCTTCCGCAATGGCAGCCCGCACGCTGGGCCGCTCGGCGATGCGCGACATATAGTTCGCCAGCGCTGGCCAGTCTTCGATGGCGATCCTGAACGTCGGTAACCATTTCAGCACCGTGAACAGATACGCATCCGCTACACCGAACGTCTGCATCAGAAAGGGCTGGGTGGCGAGGAGGCGGTTCAGGTAATCCAGACGCTTGAACAGTTTGTGTTTGAAGAGCGTTTTGGTGGTTTCCGGGATTTCGCTGCTGAACAACGGCGCGCTGCCCCCATGAATTTCCGAACTGATGAAGTTCAGGTGTTCCTGCAAGCGCGAGCGCTCCCAGGTGCCATTGGCCGGGACCAGCGCATGACCAGGCACGAGGTCGGCGAGGTATTGCAGAATGGCCGGCCCCTCGGTCAGCACTTCACCGTTGTCCAGCATCAGCGCGGCCACGTAACCCTTGGGATTGATCTGGCGAAAGTCCTGGCCATCGGCGGTTTGCTTGGTCTGGTTGTTGACCCGGATCAGCTCGAACGGCAGCTCCAGCTCGCGCAACACAATGTGCGGTGAAAGCGAACAGGTCATGGGGGCGAAGTACAGTTTCATGGGGGCTCCTTGCAGATGGAGCCTCAGAATCCGCTATCGCCGCGCCGCTTCGCAAAGGACAAATGCAGTGCTAGCGTATGACAAAATCTCATGGACTGAAGAGGTCATATGCTGCCCCGATTGCCATCGCTTAACGGATTGCGCGCCTTCGAATGCGCCGCCCGGCATATGAGCTTCACCCGCGCCGCCGAAGAACTGAACGTCACGCAGACCGCGATCAGCCATCAGATCCGTCGCCTCGAGGATGAGCTTGGCGTGCGTCTGTTCATGCGCTTGAAGGACGGTTTGGCGTTGACCGAGGAGGGCAATGCTTACTTGCCCGGCATTCGTTCGGCGTTTCTTGAATTGCGCTACTCGACTGAAAAGCTGCTGGAATCCAGCCACAACAGCGTCCTGACCATCAGCACGCTGGTGTCGGTGGCATCGAAATGGTTGTTGCCGCGATTGCCATCGTTTCGCGAGGCGCATCCGGACATTGATGTGCGGATCAGTGCTTCCACCGAGTGGGTGGACTTTCGCAAGGGCGGCATCGATGCGGCGATCCGCTACGGCGACGGGAATTGGCCTGGACTTCGGGCCGACTGGTTGATGGCCGACGAGATCTTTCCGGTGTGCAGCCCGCCCTTGCTGACCGGCGACAAGCCGTTGAATACGCCGGCGGACCTGGCCCATCACCCTTTGCTGCAAGTCAGCGGCGTGACCGCCAATGACTGGAACGACTGGCTGCATGCGGCAGGCCAGCCACCGCTGACGGCCAAAGGCCCACGATTGACCTTCGACCTGGCGATGATGGCGGTGCAGGCGGCGATTGACGGGCAGGGCGTGTGCATCGGTCGCTCGACCTATGTCGATGACGATCTGCGCGCGGGCAGGCTGGTGGCGCCGTTTGATTTGCGCTTGAAATCCGCTTCCGGCTTCTACCTCGTCACGCCCCACGATCAGGCCGAATCGAAAAAGATCGTGGCGTTCAGAGGCTGGCTATCGCAGGTGCTGGCCAAACCCTTTGTATAAGCGTGTATCCATCGCGCCGCCGTACACAAACGGGTAACAAACCCCGTCATCAGGACACATCCTGCGTACATGCCTCGGCCAAAGTAGTGGCCAACACATCACTACTTCCAAGAGGACAACACCATGCGCCGCACACTTCTGATGACCGCTGCCGCCGTACTCGTATCGCTGACCGGCCTCGCACAGGCGGCTGAAACCCCATCTGCCGCCCCGACGAAGAACTGGCAACAAGGCCTGAGCCGTACCGATCTGGTCCGACAGGACCTGGGTGCGGCGGATCGTGAGGTGATCCAGGCTCGCGTCGATTTCGAACCGGGCGTCACGTCGCCCAACCATGCGCATCCGGGCGTGGAAGTGGCTTACGTGATCAGCGGCACCTTCGAGTACCGGCTCGAAGGCCAGGCGCCGGTGACGCTCAAGGCGGGTGATTCACTGTTCATCCCGGCAGGCGTGGCGCATATCGCCAAGAATGTCGGCAACGAGAAGGGCTCGGAACTGGCGACTTATATCGTCAAGAAGGGCGAGCCGTTGCTGATTCTCAAGCAGTAACGCTCCGCGAAAATGAAGAAGGCCTGCCGATGTGGCAGGCCTTTTTGCGTCCGCTGTTCAGCGTATCAGTGGGCGTAAACCGGGTAGTCGGTATAGCCACGCTGATCGCCGCCAAAGAACGTGCTCGGGTCCGGTGCGTTGAGCGTCAGGCCTTCGCGGATTCGCCGAGGCAGATCAGGGTTGGCCAGAAACGGTCGGCCAAACGCGATGATGTCGGCGCGACCGTCGGCCAGGGCCTGTTCCGCCGACTCGGGGTCGTAGCCGCCGGCGATCATCAGCACGCCACCCCACGCATCACGCAACTGAGCGATGATCGCGTCCCAGCGCGGGTCGAAATTTTCATCCTTGACGGTGCCGACCACGGCCGGCTCGACCAAGTGCAGGTAGGCCAGCTTCCAGCGGTTCAACGAGCGCACGATGTAGCCGAATGTGGCCTCCGGCGATTCATCGCCCATGCCCATGAAGCGGCCCATGGGTGTCAGGCGCACGCCGACACGGTCGGCACCGACTTCGTCGACCACGGCCGCCACCACTTCCAGTAACAGGCGCGCACGGTTTTCCAGGGGGCCGCCATAACCGTCGGTGCGCTGGTTGCTGTTGCTGTTGATGAACTGGTCCAGCAGATAGCCGTTGCCGGCGTGAATTTCCACGCCATCCATCCCGGCGTTCAGTGCATTGCGCGCAGCGCGGCGGTAGTCGCTGATGATGTCGGCGATCTCCGACGTTTGCAGTGCGCGCGGCACCGGCACGTCGCCCCAGACACCGTTGCCCTCGTCGTCGACGATGAAGGTCTTGCCCGGCACAGGCAATGCGCTCGGCGCCACCGGCAGTGCATTGTCCGGTTGAAAGCTTGGGTGCGATACGCGGCCCACATGCCACAGCTGCATGAAGATCAACCCGCCGGCCTCGTGTACCTGGCGGGTGACTTCGCGCCAGGCTTGCACCTGTTCGTCGTTGTAGATGCCAGGCGTCCACGCATAACCCTGACCCTGACGGGAAATCTGCGTCGCCTCGGTAATGATCAGCGCGGCGCTCGCCCGCTGGCGGTAGTACTCGGCGTTCATGGATGTCGGGATGTCGCCCGGTTGTCCGGCACGGGAGCGGGTCAACGGCGCCATCGCCACCCGGTGGGGAAGTGTGTAGGGGCCGAGGGCGATGGGACGGAACAGTTGTTGTGTCATGGAGGTTCTCCAGTCTTCGAAAAGGATCGGCAGGGCGGTGTCGGGACATTTGGCCTGACACCGGATGGCCCTACGTTAAGCGGCTGTCCGGTGCTTGATAATCCACACGTGACGCCACGCTGCATTGCGCGAAATGCAACGTGGCGCGGTTCAGGCAGGCTGCTGCGAGCGGGTCAGGGGCAGGTTCAGCCAGCGCCGTCCGGTGGCGTTCGCCACGGCGTTTCCGATGGCAGCCGCCATGGGGCCCTGGACGATTTCGGCGGCCCCCAGAAACGGTTGCCCCGGCTGGTCGAGCAGGTGAACGTTGACCTTTTTGGGCACTTGCGAGAAGCGCAGGATCGGGTAGCCGCTCCAGTCGTAGCTGCGGATGCCGCCGGCGTCATAGGCGACCTTTTCATACAGCGTCCAGCTGGTGGACTGCACGATCCCGCCCTCGACCTGGTTACGCAGGCCATCGGGACTGACGATCTGGCCCACGTCCACTGCGGTCACGACGTGATCGATCTGCACTTCGCCGGTCTGCGGATGCACCCGCAAACGCACGGCAATGGCGCAGTAACCCATGATGTTTTTGTAACGCGCGAAGGCGAAGCCAAGGCCTGCGCCGGGTTCACTGCTTTTTTGCGGCCAGCCGACGGCATCGCGAACCTGTTCAACGACAGCCCTTGCCCGCGGATCGGTCAGGTGGGCCAGGCGCAGGGCAACCGGATCCAGTCCGGCCTTGGCGGCCAGCTCGTCGATGCAGGCTTCGATGGCGAAGACGTTGATGTGCGCGCCCAGCGAGCGCATGGCCGAGGTGCGGAACGGCATTTCGGTGACGAAGTTCATGTCGATCCGCGAAGAGGCCACGGTGTACAGCGGCACCGCGTTGCGATCGCCGTCGCCTTCGGGCTGAGCGATCGGCACCGAAGGTGCGGAGGCGAACGGCCGGGCCAGCAGGCGTGCGGGCAGCAAGCGCCCGGCGTTGACGATGCGTTCGTTGTGCGGCGTGGTCCACAGCTCATAGTTCCAGTCCTGCAGCCGACCCTGTGCGTCAAGGTTGGCTTGCACTTCGGTGACCATCGCCGAGCTGTACGGCTCCCAAAGGTTTTCCTGCTCGCGCATCCATTGCACCCGCACCGGCGTGCCCGGCACGCGCATGGCAATCAACGCCGCGTCGGCTGCTGCATCGTCCGCGCCGTTATGGCCGTAACAGCCGGAACCTTCGGTGTGGATGCAGCGCACGCGCTCGGGCGGCAACCGCAGCATTTCGGCGATCCCGGCACGCAGCGGATACACGCCCTGGGTGTGGGTCCAGACGTTGAGGGTGCCGTCCTTGAACCAGGCCACGGCGCAGGACGGACCGATCGAACCGTGCATCAGGTATTGCTTGGTCACCCGGGCGCGATATTCGTTGTCGGTCGCGCCTTGTGGGGTGCCTTCATGGCTAATCGGATAACGACGCGAGGGCAGGCGCTTGAGGAGCGCATGGATGTCGCGCGATTCGGGAATCGCCTGTCCGCCGCTCCAGCGCGCCGAGGCGTATCCATGACGCATGGCTTTGATCGCTTGCCATTCGTCCCGCGCGACCACGGCCAGATAATTGCCGTCGCGAATCACCTGCACCACCCCGGACAGCGCCTTGATCGATTCAATATCGATGGCGTCCAGCGTGCAGCCGGGACGCGGCGGGCGGATGACCCGGGCATGGAGCATGCCCGGCAGGCGAATGTCCTGCACGAACGCGGCGCCGCCGCTGACTTTGCCCGGGATATCCAGCCGTGGCAGCGAATGGCCGATGAGCTTGAATGACGCCGGCGGCTTCGAGGGCGATGCGGATTTTGCGTAGCGGTGCAGATCGACCTGCTGCACGGCGTCGGCGTAGGACATGCGTTGCCCGGTCGGGCCGAGAATGCTGCCGTCGCGAGTCGTCAGCAGTGCCGGCGCAACGTTCCAGCTGCGCCCGGCCGCTTCCAGCAGCATCTCGCGCACTTGTGCCGCCGCGTTGAACAGCGCGGTGCCGCTGTCGAAAATCGTGTGGCTGCCGGCGGTGTAGCCTTCGTTCGGCGTCAGTGCGGTGTCGGCGGTGAGCAGGTTGATCGCGGTCGGATCTACCTCCAGCCGTTCAGCGGCAATTTGCAGCAGCGCGGTTTTGACCCCGGTGCCCAGTTCGACCTTGCCGGTGTAGACGGTGATGCCGTTGGGGCCGACGCGGATCCAGGCATCGAGCCAGGGGTTGGTGCGCAGGCTGCCGGGCAGGTCCGGCGCCAGCACGACAGTGCCCAAAGTGTCGACTTCGGTGTCAGCCAGGGCGCGGCGCGAGACCGGCACCAAAGCAAACGCTACCAGCAGAGCGCCCCCGCGCAGGAACGCACGGCGACTGTGATCGACCTCATTGATCGTCGTCATAGCGCGCTCCCGTTTTGCCGGGCGACAAGGTTGATCGCCTCGATGATGCGCAAGTGCGTGCCGCAGCGGCAGAGGTTGACGGACATGTGTTCGCGAATGGTCTGCTCGTCGGGGTGCGGATTGCGTTCCAGCAGAGACTGCGCACGCATCAACATGCCGGCGATGCAATAACCGCATTGAGCGGCCTGCTTGTCGATGAACGCTTGCTGCAGAGAGCCGGGGTGTTCGGCGGTTCCCAGACTCTCGACCGTCCGAACCTTTTTGCCTTCGAGACCGGCGCAGGGTGTCAGGCAGGAAAACACCGGTTGGTCATCGACGATGACGGTGCAGGCACCGCATTGGCCCAGACCACAGCCGTACTTGGCGCCGTTCAGGCCCAGGTGATTGCGCAGCGCATAGAGCAGCGGCATGTCGGGCTCCAGTTCGAGAGCCTGGGTGGATCCGTTGACGTTGAGGGTGATCTGAGTCATTTCGTCTCCTGACGTAGCGCTTGGAGGGTGGCAGGAAGGTCGGTCCACGGTTGGTCGGGGCTGGCCTGATGGCGCAGGTAGACGGCCAGGGCGTCGAGTTGAGCGTTGTCGAGACTGGCGGCGAATGAGGGCATTACCGGCCCCGGCTGGCCGGGTTCTGCCGGGATGCCTTCGAGTACGGTTTTCACAAAGTTGCGCGGGCTGGCAGCCTGCAGCGCCGAGGTGCGATCCAGTGCCGGGCGGCCGTCGATGTCACGCATCGGCGCGCCTTGGGCATGGCAGCCGGCGCAGGCACTGGCGAACAGCAGCGCGCCAGAGGATCGATCCGCAGGTTCAGCGCTGGCGCTCGGAATTTCGTTGATCGCGGTTTTCGCCGGCAGACTCAGCAGGTACTCGGCAATCGCCTGAGCATCTTCCGCGGGCAAGCGCGCCAGACCGAGACTGACCGGGCGCATCGGGCCCGCCGCCGTGCCGTGTCCGTCGACCACGTCGGCCCGCAGGTAACTCACCAGTTGCTCGCTGCTCCACGGGTTTGCCCGGTGCGCCATGCCCAGCAGTGAAGGCGCGTCCCAGCCATCCACGCTGCCGCCGGCCAGGTTTTCGCCGGATTTCTCGGCGCCGATCAGGTTCAACGGCGAATGACAGCCCGCGCAGTGACCGGGCCCCTCGACCAGGTAGCGTCCGCGATTCCACGCCTGCGATTGCTCCGCCAGCGGTGTCAGCGGCTTTCCGTGCAGGAACAGCAGGTTCCAGAACGACACCAGTGGCCGGATGTTCATCGGGAAGTTCATGCGGTTTTGTTGTGGCGGCGAGTCCACGGCCGGGCCGCTCATCAGGTACGCATAGGCGTCGGCGATGTCGTCTTGGCTCATGCGCCGGTAATGAACGTAAGGGAAGGCCGGGTACAGGAAGTGGCCGTCGCGGGAGATCCCTTCACGCATCGCCCGCTCGAAGGCCGGCAGCGACCATTGGCCGATGCCGGTCTGTGGATCCGGAGTGATGTTGGTGCTGTAGAGGGTGCCGAACGGCGTCACCAGCGGCAGTCCGCCGGCGAGGTATTGGCCGCCGGGTCGCGTGTGACACACCGCACAGTCGCCAGCCTCGACCACTCGTGCGCCGCGTTGCAGTTGCGCGGAGTCGAAGGTTTGCGGGCGCTCGAACGGCGCAATTGCCGGCCGCCACATCAGCGCCAGGGCCGCGATTGCCCCGATCGACGCGAGGGCTGCTGCGCTGATCCACAGCGTTCTGGATCTCATGAAATGGCCGTTCATGAGCGGTTGCCCAAGAAGCACGCGGTGGGCGTGAGGGACGGATTTGGCATCTTCGACAACTCCTTGAACGACCGGGGAAGGGCGCCGATGCAAAGCTCTGCGCCAGGTGCCCAAGGGTAGAGAAGGTGCATGCGTCCGGGTATTGCCGGACCGCGCAATAGCACGTTGCGCCAAGTGCAACGCCGGGGGGCGTTGCATTTGGCGCATCACTCAATTGCCTTTGGGATGGATACTCGAAGGCCGAAGCAGCCCTTAGCCTTGGCGTCACTTTTCCAAACTCATCGAGGTGTCATCATGCTTACGGGCAATCCGGCAGCGGCGGCCAAGGCCGAACCATCCGCTTCTCTTTCCGGCCTGATGGTCGCGTTCCTGGCATTCTGCTGCGGCGCGGTCGTGGCCAACCTTTATTACGCTCAGCCGATCGTCGAACTGATCGCGCCGCAGATCGGCCTGTCCAGTGCCAATGCCAGTCTGATCGTTTCCCTCACGCAGTTCGGTTATGCATTGGGCCTGCTGTTGCTGGTGCCGCTGGCCGACCTGATGGAAAACCGTCGGCTGGTGGTGGGCTTTACCCTCGCGGCGAGCGTGACGCTGTTGTGCGCCGGCCTGACGCATTCGCCGTCGATGTTCCTTGTCCTGTCGTTGCTGATCGGCCTCACTTCGGTGGCGGTGCAGATTCTGGTGCCGTTGGCCGCGCATCTGGCGCCCGAGGCGAGCCGTGGGCGGGTGGTGGGCAACATCATGAGCGGCCTGTTGCTGGGCATTCTGCTGTCGCGGCCACTGTCGAGTCTGCTGGTGGAAGTGTTCGGCTGGCGCGGTGTGTTTTTCAGCGCAGCGGCGCTGATGGCTGTCATCGCCCTGATCATGGCGATTGCCTTGCCGCGCCGCGTCCCGAGCCATCAGGCGACGTACGCTGCGCTGATCGGCTCGGTGTTTGCGCTGGCCCGTCGGCACGCGGTTCTGCGTCAGCGTTCGCTGTATCAGGGCTTGCTGTTCGCCAGTTTCAGCCTGTTCTGGACCCTTGCACCGATCGAGCTGATGCGGCACCACGGTTTCAGTCAGGCACAGGTGGCGATATTTGCATTGGTTGGCGCTGTCGGCGCGGTCGCAGCGCCGATTGCCGGGCGCCTGGCCGATGCCGGGCACGGTCGGCGCGGGACGCTCGTGGCACTGTTGCTGGCGCCAGCCTCGTTGCTGATCGCCGCGCTGCCGGGCAGCAGCTATGTCTGGCTGGTGGTTTGCGCGGTGCTGCTGGACTTCGCCGTGCAACTGAACATGGTGCTGGGCCAGCGCGAGGTGTACGCCATCGACCCGCACAGCCGGGCCCGCCTGAATGCCGTGTACATGACCAGCATCTTCGTCGGCGGCGCCCTGGGATCGCTGGTCGCCAGTCCGCTCTACGAGCATTTCGGCTGGAACCTGTCCGCCGTGACCGTGGCGTTGCTGCCGGCGCTGGCCCTGGCGCTGTTCCTGAGCCGCAAGGCCGATGCCTGAACCGCAGGCACCGCTGAGTCCGATGAAGCACGGTCCTACAAGACGATCGGCGAACGGTGATGCACAATCATCACCGTTTCCTTTCGATCGGGCTCCACTTATGGACAAGTTGCTGGCACTGAAGATGTTCGTTGAAACCGTCCGTTGCGGTGGTTATTCCTCGGCGGCGCGCAAACTCGGCATCTCTACCTCTTCAGTGACGCGCCAGGTGGCGGGGCTGGAACACGAGTTGGGCGCCAGCCTGCTCAACCGCACGACACGCAACACCAGCGTGACGGTCGCCGGCCAAACCTATTTCGAGAAAGCGGTGGCCATTCTCGATGCCATCGATGAGGCCGACGCGGTTGTCGCCGACCGTGGCAGCGATGCGCAGGGACGCCTGCGCATCAGTGTGCCGGTGGAATTCGGCCGACAGATCATTGCACCGCAACTGGGGGAATTGCTCGACCGCCATCCGGGGCTTGAAATCAGTGTGTCGTTGAGCGATCAGGTCAGCGATCTGCTGAGTGAGCAGATCGATGTCTCGGTGCGCCTGGGATCATCGGTGGTCAGTGACGATATCGTCAGCAAGCGCGTCGGCGGATTCCAGCGCTGGATTGTGGCGAGTCCGGATTACCTGAGCGGTCACGCTGTGCCGGCGCATCCGCGAGACTTGCTCGAGCATCAATGCCTGCGCTTCGACTACGCTGGTTCGCACCAGCACTGGACGTTCCAGGGCGACGAGGAAACCATCCAGCTCAATGTGCATGGCCGCCTGCAAAGCAACAACGCCGATATCCTGCGCGAAGCGGCGGTGGCGGGGCGCGGGGTGGCCCTGCTGGCGGACTGGCTGGTGCGCGCCGATGTCGAGGCCGGTCGGTTGACGCGGCTGCTGGAGGGGTATGAAGTCAACCCCGGTAATGCGAGCTGCTGCATCAATGCGTTGTATCTGCCCAATCACCGGGGCTCCAGTCGTATCAATGTGTTCATCGACTTTCTGGAAGACATTCTGGCAGCGGAGCCATCGACTCAACGCTAGAGTGCCGTTTATTGCCGCCCGACGCTTTGTGAGTTCTGCATAAAAAAGCGCCCGCCAAAAAAACCGTGGCGGGCGCCTGGGAATGCGCAGCGATAGGGAAGTGTGAACCGTCGGGTGATCAGGCCACCGGAATCAATGGGTCGGCCGCGGCCAGTGCGGTTGCACGAT
>Ga0207713_1000922_pt1 | contig 26366 bp, 19 predicted proteins | sample KBSS64metaG_FD_184404 | JGI IMG/M metagenome (GOLD analysis project Ga0207713, IMG submission 184404) | Switchgrass rhizosphere microbial communities from Kellogg Biological Station, Michigan, USA - KBS S6-4 metaG (SPAdes) (version 2) | ecosystem: Host-associated > Plants > Roots > Rhizosphere >... | reverse complement strand
AAAAAGAAGGGAAAAATATGACGAAGTCGGAGTTGATCGAACGAATTGTCACCCATCAAGGGCTACTCTCATCCAAGGATGTGGAGCTGGCCATCAAGACCATGCTTGAACAAATGTCCCAATGTCTAGCCACCGGTGATCGCATCGAGATCCGTGGGTTTGGCAGCTTCTCCCTGCACTATCGTGCCCCGCGGGTTGGTCGCAATCCTAAGACTGGCCAGTCCGTCAGTCTCGACGGCAAATTCGTTCCGCATTTCAAGCCGGGCAAAGAGTTGCGTGATCGGGTGAACGAAGAAGAGGAGGAGGGGGTTTGACAGTCGCTACTTTTCAAGGAGTTACTCATGCGTAACCTCAAGCGCATACTTCTTGGTGTTTTTATTCTGCTGCTGGTGTTGGTGATTTTGGCGTTTGTGCTTGAGAACCAGCAGTCGGTTTCGCTTTTGTTTCTGGGCTTTTCCGGCCCGCAATTGCCCGTGTCGGTTGTTGCCGTATTGGCGTTGCTGATCGGTATGATGATTGGCCCTGTATTAGGCTGGTTTCTGGGGCGTTCGTCCAAGGCAGCGCGAAAACGATTGGTCTGAAAGCGACAGGCGCACGGCATCTGTCGAATTTGCGCCTTGGCCTGTCTTTATCCATTAGTAAAACCATCATTAAGCTGTAAAATGCACCCTTGTTCGATCGTGCCTAAATGCATGTCGATTCAGACTGACTCTGACGGAAGCCAACTGATGGTGGCTTCTGCATTCATGGATTAGACCGCGCTCGCAGGCAGCGCTGTCCGCAGCTCAAGGGTATCGTTTCGCGTGAAAATTCTAGTTACCGGCGGTGCCGGCTTCATTGGCTCGGCAGTCATCCGTCACATCATCTCCAATACTTCTGATTCTGTCGTCAATGTCGATAAGCTGACCTACGCCGGCAATTTGGAGTCCTTGGCAGAAGTCAGCCAGAACTCGCGTTACGCTTTCGAGCGCGTCGATATCTGCGATCGTGATCAGGTTGACCGTGTCCTGCGTGAGCACCAACCGGATGCAATCATGCACCTGGCCGCAGAGTCCCACGTCGATCGTTCGATCTCCGGCCCGTCTGAATTCATCCAGACCAACATCATCGGCACCTATACACTGCTCGAAGCTGCGCGCCATTACTGGGCCGCGCTGGATGATGCGCGTAAAGCCAGTTTCCGCTTTCATCATATTTCGACTGACGAAGTTTACGGAGACCTCGAAGGTCCGGAAGACCTCTTCACCGAGACCACACCTTACCAGCCTAGCTCGCCTTATTCGGCGAGTAAGGCAAGCTCGGATCATCTGGTTCGTGCCTGGGCACGCACCTATGGTCTGCCGACACTGGTTACCAACTGCTCGAACAACTATGGCCCTTGCCACTTCCCTGAGAAGCTGATCCCTCTGATTATTCTCAATGCACTGGAAGGCAAACCGCTGCCCGTGTATGGCAAAGGTAACCAGGTTCGTGACTGGTTGTATGTCGAAGATCACGCTCGTGCGTTGTACAAAGTCGTCACTGAAGGTGTTATCGGTGAGACTTACAACATCGGCGGTCATAACGAAAAACAAAACATTGAAGTGGTGCACACCCTCTGTGCGCTGCTTGATGAATTGCGTCCTGATTCGGCCCATCGTCCTCATGCCAGCCTGATTACCTATGTTCAGGATCGCCCTGGGCATGATGTGCGTTATGCAATTGATGCGAGCAAAATTCAGCGCGAATTGGGCTGGACTCCGGAAGAGACATTCGAAACCGGCATTCGCAAGACTGTTGAGTGGTATCTGAACAACACTGAGTGGGTTGAGCACGTGAAGAGCGGTAGCTACCAGCAGTGGATTGACCAAAACTATGCGGATCGTTCGAGCAAAGCATGAAGATCCTGCTTTTAGGAAAGAACGGTCAGGTGGGCTGGGAGCTGCAACGTTCCCTGGCTCCGCTTGGCGAACTCGTCGCTCTTGATCGTCACGTTGTTGATGGCCTCAGCGGTGATCTGTCGAATCTTGAATGCTTGCGTGCAACGATTCGTCAGATAAAGCCCGACGTTATTGTTAATGCTGCCGCTTATACGGCGGTCGACAAAGCTGAGTCGGAAACCGAGTTGGCGGATCGTGTAAACGGCCTTGCGAGTGGCGTGATGGCGGAAGAAGCCGCATCGCTGGGCGCATGGTTGGTTCACTACTCAACGGATTATGTTTTCAGTGGGCAAGGCGTCACGCCATGGCAGGAGACAGACCCTGTCGCGCCGGTAAACCATTATGGCGCCAGCAAGCTCGCCGGTGAGCAGGCGATTATCGCTTCGGGTTGCAACCATCTGATCTTCCGCACCAGTTGGGTGTACGGCGCTCGCGGCAATAACTTCGCCAAGACCATGCTGCGTTTGGCCAAAGATCGCGAAACGTTGAGCGTGATTGCGGATCAGATCGGAGCACCTACCGGGGCGGATCTGATCGCTGATGTAACGGCGTTGGCTATTCAGCAAGTTAACAAGCGTCCAGAGTTGGCTGGCCTCTATCATTTGGCCGCTGCGGGCGAAGTGTCCTGGCATGGCTATGCCAGTCTCGTAATCGACTTCGCTAAAGCCCAAGGCGAGGAGCTGGCTGTGACAACGGTCGCCCCAATCGAAACGACTGCCTATCCGACACCTGCACGTCGCCCTCTGAACTCACGCTTGAATACTCAGAAACTGCGCGACAATTTTTCTCTACACTTGCCGGATTGGCACAGTGGTGTAACCCGAATGCTTAGGGAAGTTCTGAACAAATGACCACGACAAATCGTAAAGGCATCATCCTCGCAGGTGGCTCGGGCACACGCTTGCACCCACTGACTCTTGGTGTGTCCAAGCAGATGCTGCCGATCTACGACAAGCCAATGATTTTTTATCCGCTGTCGGTATTGATGCTCGCGGGTATGCGGGAAATTTTGATTATCTCTACGCCTGATGACTTGCCGTGCTTCCGCAAGCTGCTGGGCGATGGCAGTCTGTACGGGATCAAGCTGAGTTACGCTGAACAGCCTAGTCCGGACGGCTTGGCACAAGCATTTATCATCGGCGAGGAATTTATCGGCAAAGATCCTTGCTGCCTGATCCTGGGCGACAATATCTTCTACGGTCAGCACTTCTCGGATAACTTGCGCTCGGCGAGCACTCAAGAGCTTGGCGCCACCGTATTTGGCTACCATGTTTCTGATCCTGAGCGTTTCGGTGTCGTTGAGTTTGATGCGGCAGGTAAAGCGCTGAGTATTGAAGAGAAACCGCTAAAGCCAAAGTCCAATTACGCTGTAACTGGACTGTATTTCTATGACAACGACGTCGTCGATATCGCCAAGAATATCAAACCGTCTGAGCGCGGAGAACTGGAGATCACTGATGTCAATCGTGCCTATCTTGAGCGTAAAACGCTCAAGGTCGAAATGCTTGGCCGGGGCTTTGCGTGGCTCGATACCGGTACTCATGATTCGCTACTTGAAGCCAGTCACTTCGTACATACGATTGAGCAGCGCCAAGGCCTGAAAGTTGCCTGTCTCGAAGAGATTGCCTTTCATAATGGCTGGATTAATGCCGAGCAACTTGGCGCTCAAGCAGATGCGTTGAAAAAAACCGGCTATGGTCAGTATCTGCAAAAATTGCTGGATTCGCCGTCGCACTGAAGACGTTCGCGGCTATTGAGCATCAGAGTTCGTCCCGCGTAGTAGGAATGGCATGCCAGTAAAACATCCCCAGATTGCGGTTTTGCTGGCAGCCTTTAATGGTATGCAGTGGATCGAGCAACAAGTGGCTTCTGTCCTCGGCCAGCGAGCAGTTGACGTTACCGTTTTCATAAGTATTGACCCCTCTACTGATGGCACTGAGGATTGGTGTAATGCATACGCTGCGAAACATCCTGGCGTGGTTGTAATGCCGGCTGCTGGAAGTTTCGGCGGTGCATCTCGTAACTTCTTTCGATTGATCCGCGACGTTGATTTTTCTCGCTATGATTTCATCGCGCTATGCGATCAGGACGATGTCTGGTATCCCGATAAGTTGCATAGAGCAGTCCAAGTCCTTTCTCATCATGAAGTCGATGCATATTCAAGCAACGTTAGGGCTTTCTGGCCTGACGGGAAAACCTGCTTACTGGACAAAGCACAGCAACAAGTGGCTTGGGATTTCTATTTCGAAGCGGCAGGTCCTGGTTGTACCTACGTAATGACCAAGAGCCTCGTCGCAGCGATGAAGGCCGATATGCTTCTCAACTGGCGATGTCTCCAAGAAGTTAGTTTGCATGATTGGTATTGTTACGCTTTCGCCCGCACGCATGGTTATAGGTGGTATATCGATCCAAAACCTTCGATGGATTACCGTCAACACGGGGGCAATCAGGTTGGTGCGAATACAGGCCTTGGTTCATTGATATCCCGATACAAATCCATTCATGATGGCTGGTGGTTTGACCAAGTTCGACTAATAGCGCGTCTAATTGGCCAGGAAAATGACCCCTTCGTTCGAACTTGGTTGTCATTGGGTCGTCGTCAATTAATGAGGTTGTCATTCAGTGCTTTCAAGTGCAGACGACGAGCACGCGATAAGATGTTCTTCTTCTTTATTTGCTGGGCCACAGCTTTGATTGGTAAGAAAGCATCATGACTACCCCAACGGTACTGGTCACAGGCGTAACCGGGTTAGTGGGTGAGGCGGTGGTGTTCAAGCTTTTGGTAGACAAGTCCTTTCCTGTCATCGCCGCTGCTCGAGGTGCAACCCGTTTACATGGACTCTGTCCTGTTGTTCCCTTCGATCTGACTCAATCGCTTCACCTGCCTTGCTTGCGTTCGGTGCAAGTCATCGTTCATTGTGCTGCCCGAGTGCATATTATGGATGACAACGCTCTAGACCCGCTGGCTGAGTTTCGCAAGGTAAATGTGGATGGCACTCTTCGTTTGGCACAACGAGCCGCCGAATCAGGAGTTACACGCTTCATCTTCATAAGCTCGATTAAGGTGAATGGCGAAAGTACACAGCCGGGTAGGCCATTCACAGCTGAAGATCAGCCAAATCCGTCCGATGCGTATGGAGCGTCTAAATACGAAGCCGAAGAAAAGCTAACTGAACTGAGCCGGAAGACCGGAATGGAGGTAGTAATAATTAGGCCGCCGTTAGTCTATGGGCCAGGTGTGAAAGCTAATTTCCTAACTATGCTGAGTTGGCTGAACAAAGGTGTTCCATTACCGTTGGGGGCGATTCGGAATCAACGCAGTTTGGTAGCTATTACAAACCTTGTCAGCCTGATCGTTACTTGCATCAACCATCCCGCTGCCCCCAATCAGACCTTTCTGGTGAGTGATGGTGAAGACATCTCAACGACCGAATTGCTGCAACGCTTGGCTATTGCACTGGACAAACCTGTTCGGCTTTTGTCGGTCCCCAATAAGCTTCTCGGGTGGGCAGCCGTGCTCTTGGGTAAGCGAACCTTCGTTAATCGTATTTGTGGATCGCTTCAGGTCGATATCGACAAGAATCGTGAATTGCTAGGCTGGACGCCTTCCATGAGCATGGACATCGCGCTTCTAAAAACTGCTCGTTATTTTCAGGAACAACGATCGAAATGAGTGCTAGCTGGCTACTTCTTGCTGTAGTTGTTGGTTCGTGGGCGCTGACGTATGTTTTGCGGCGTTATGCTTTAGCAAAGAGGTTGATCGACATTCCCAACGATCGCAGTTCTCATAAGGAACCCACTCCACGCGGCGGGGGAGTCGCTATTGTTGCATCCTTTCTATTGGCTTTGCCCTTACTGGGCAGTATAGGCTTGATGAATGCGGAAACTCTCTACGGCGTGTTTGGTTCAGCACTAATCATCGCTGCAATCGGTTTTGCAGATGACCATGGGCATATTGCGGCACGTTGGCGATTGCTTGGGCATTTCATTGCCTCGGCATGGGTGTTGTACTGGACGAGGGGCCTTTCTCCCATCCTGCTGTTTAATGTCACATTTGATGTAGGTTGGCTAGGTGACATTCTAGCGCTGGTATATCTGGTTTGGATGCTCAATTTGTACAATTTCATGGATGGAATTGACGGATTGGCCAGCATTGAAGCGATCAGCGTCTGTGTCGGCATGTGTTTGATTTATTGGATTACAGGCTTCAATGGGCTTATGTGGGGCCCGCTGCTGTTGACCGGAGCCGTAGTTGGTTTTCTTTTTTGGAATTTCCCTCCCGCTGGAATTTTTATGGGGGATGCTGGTAGCGGTTTCCTCGGGATTGTGCTGGGAGCCTTTTCGCTGAACGCTGCATGGACGGCGCCTGAATTGCTATGGAGTTGGCTTATTCTGCTAGGTGTGTTTATCGTCGATGCTACATGGACACTTGTTACACGGTTTTTCAATGGTAACAAAATATACGAGGCCCATCGAAGTCACGCTTATCAGAAAGCCTCGCGCTCTTTTAATAGCCACAAAACTGTTTCCTTGGCGGTACTTTCTATCAATCTTGTCTGGTTGCTGCCAATAGCTATGTGGGTAGCGATTGGCGGTTCTGGCGTCCTCGGCGTGATAGCCGCTTACACGCCATTGTGTGGTCTGGCATGGAAGTTTAAAGCGGGCCAGCCCGACTGAAGTGTGTATTAAGCAGGCGCAGCTGCGCTTTAAAGGTCATCCCTTTCAAGGTCTTAGGTAAAATCCCCTGAAATCTCAGTCTGGGATCCCCGAAGATGTGGACCGATGTTCTAGCTCGATTCGAAAAAAAGCACCTGCCAGCGTCATGGCCAAGTTGGCGTTGGAGCAGGCTATTGCTCCTGAGTGGGTCGATCAGGTCTTCGAAGAACATCGGCAACGGCAGTATTCTCGTGAGCTACTTTTCTCGACCATCATCAAGCTGATGTCCCTTGTTTCATTGGGTTTGAAGCCATCCCTGCACGCCGCCGCTCGGCAACTGGAAGATCTTTCTGTCAGCTTGGCAGCCCTCTACGACAAGATCAGTCGTACCGAACCTGCTCTGTTGCGCGCGTTGATCACAGGCTGCGCGCAACGCCTGACCCCAACCATCAAAGAGCTGGGTTGCACCACGATGCTGCCGGGCTGGCAGGTTCGGGTGGTGGACGACAACCAATTGGCATCCACTGAGAAACGTCTGGGCGCTCTACGCCACGAGCGAGGTGCCGCTCCTCCTGGCTTTTTGGTGGTTGTCTACGACCCCGATCTCGATCAGGTCATCGACCTTCAGGCGTGTGAGGATGCTTACGCAAGCGAGCGTATTTGTGTGCAGCCTCTATTGGCTGATGCCGAGCCGGGCCAGGTGTGGCTGGCTGATCGACTCTACTGCACGCTCCCGGTTATGGAAGCTTGTGAGCAGGTCCAGACATCCTTTGTCATTCGTCAGCAAGCCAAGCACCCACGCCTGATTCAAGAGGGTGAGTGGTAAGAACCCGTAGTTGTGGAAACAGGCACTGTGCGCGAGCAGATCATCCACGTCAGAGGTGGTTACCAATGGCGGCGCGTGGAACTGCCGCTTTATTCGCCAACGGACTCGGGTGACAGCAGCTTGATGTTCTGGAGCAATCTACCTGAGAGCGTCAGTGCACAGCAGATCGCAGAACTCTATCGCCGCCGCTGGAGTATTGAGGGCATGTTCCAGCGACTAGAAGCGATCCTGGAAATTGAAATCGAAACCCTTGGCAGCCTAAAGGCTGCCTTGCTCGGGTTCGCTACTGCGGTATTGGCATACAACGTCCTGGCCGTACTCAAACGAAGTGTCGAACAAGCCCATCGGGACACCCAGCCTGAAGGCTGGGAAGCCTCGACCTTCCACTTGGCGGTCCAGGTCAGGAATGGTTATGAGGGACTGCAGATTGCGCTGCCCTCGGAGTACCTTCCCGTTATCCCTGCGGAAAAACTGGCTCAGCGCTTATTGGAACTGGCCAGAAACATCCAGCCAAAACAAGTTGCGAAAAGCCCTCGAGGCCCCAAGGTGCCCAAGCCTAAGACGTGGGTCCAAGGCACAGCGGTGCATGCTCATGTTTCAACGGACAGGGTAATCAAGGTCGCCAAAACGAAAAGACCTTGAAAGGGATGGCTTTAAAGGTGGGTCATCGCACCTGGATAAGTAGTGAAGGCACTCTCAGGGGCGATGACGGGAGGCTCGCTAAGGGCAGATTGCTCGAAGGTATGGGATCCGCTGAATTATCGAAACGATGAGAACTGACGTTATAAAAGTCAGGAAGGTAACCACCAAAAAATAGAGCCAAGGATTTATCGATAGGAAGTTATCCCTAACTATAGCTGCAATGATATTCAATGGGATCATGTGAAAAAGATATATCCCCAAAGTTTGTTTTCCAATGTAATTGGGTGCTTTCGAAAAAATATTGTTGTTGCGATTTAAGGGGAGCAAATAAATTGCAGCAAAGGCTCCTAGCGTGGAGATAAGGACAGTGGGTGAGTTGTAGTCCATAAATAACATGGAATATTTGGAGTCCGCGATAGACTTCCACCATGATAGAAAAATAGTCATTGATAAACCTATTAGCCAAACCACTGTTGCCAGTAATAATGATGCTTTTTTACCAACGAATTTCTGTAATGTCTCATGCAATACCGCGCCTGCTAACATGTAGCCGGCATAAATAGGCACGTAAAGCATATCGATCCCAATAAGCGGGAATCCAAAAAAGCCTTTAAAAGCCGGCATTATTGAAGCTCCAATCGACCATGCAGATAAGATCCAGAGCTTTTCCTTTAGAGTCGCAGAAGTAAAAAAACGACTGAGTAGAGGGAGGAATATATAAAGTCCCAGCAAGGTATAGATAAACCAAAGGTGGAGTATAGGGCCGCGAATTATATGTTTTAGCCACCCTGATGTAGATGTTCCAAAGTAGTATTTATTAAAGATTAAGTATATAAACGACCAAACTACCAAGGGTATTAGTACGCGTTGCATTCTTTTTGTAATGGAGTGTATTGAATGTTCGCGGGGGAGGAGAAGCGCACCTGTAACCATAAAAAACAAAGGTACGCTGATCCTGGAAAAAGCTTCGTAAAATAATGCTGCATGCCATTGCCCACCAAAAGAAACATATCCTGGTGCGCTAGTGTGAATCATGATGACAAGCACGATCGCGATAGATTTGATGGCATCGAGCGAAGCAATGCGTTGTGACAAGTTATTCGTCATTTATGATACTTCTCTACATGAAGCGCTGCTTATTTGTTGTTTATTGTTTTAAGCGTGAAGCCTCCATCGGAGGCTTCACGCTTGTTGCTACTGTTTGGAAATTCTAAACCAAGTCCACCCGTCACTGTCGTTAATGAATCTTAGCTTGGGGTTTTTTTCAAGCTCGAATCGGTTGGCAACAGGGGCTGTTACTAAGTCAGCACCGCTTAAATTGAAGTCAAATGTGGCTGCATTTATGTAAATTTTTACTACGTCGGGTCGAGGAGACTCCAGTCGATAGCTAAGAGTCGGCGCAGTGTTATCGACTGAGTATATAAGATGTTGGTATCGGTTGTAAGTGTCTGAGTTGCTACCATTCGGATCTAGTCGGTGCCAAATCGATTGTTGTGGATAGTAAAATATACCATTTGCGACGGGGGTGCCGCTTGCTACAAGATACATGGCGGGAGTCATGTTATCCAAAACTAATACCCGGCTTTGCTTGCTTGTTATAAGCGAGGTTGTTGTTTTGATATCATTCGGAGCAATGTTGATAGGGTTGAATGTAAGCGTAGTGGCGGTGGAAACTGCTAGGCTAAGGTAAACAAAACCTTTGAAGTTTGACGTGGATAAAAAATATCCTAATGTCATGATCGTAATGAATAGCGCTATCATTATGTTAATGTTTAGATCGCGTATAATCGTGTCGTCGAGACCGCCGATCGCTTTGTAGGAAATTATGGCCCACGTTAAAGTCACAATAACCGCTACAATTTTTGTTAGGTTCTGATTTCCAGCGGTTTTGATTTTGGCTTGCATGAGCAGGCCTGATAGTAATAGTGTGGCTAGTCCTAACGCCAAATCCGCTCTGTTAGCGGGTACTCTTCCCCAAAGAGAAAACTTTGCGATACTTGTTGGGATGCCAACAAACATAAATACAATGATGAATAATATCGCTACAGCAAGTGATATTTCTACCGCGGTCAAAGACTTCTGGCGCGCCTTTAGAAGGAATAAAAACGCTAAGGGTAATAGAAGGTAGTTGAAAGACGCGATTTCGCTTTTGTTGCTGTAGGGGCTTTGCAATTCATATAGAGTGATAACATTTGTAAAGCCACGTAAAAGCATCGGTAGAGACATAGTACCACCAACAACGGTGGTTCGCTGACCAGGATATACAGTGTTTTCCATCGCTTCGATAGCCGTTTTTGCATCCGTCCACCACGACAGTAATATCGAACCAGCAATTAAAGTAGCAATAATTAGCGAAATGGCGGTTGCTGCGTTAAAACGGTGTAAGAGCTTATCTCTTAATACTACGCCGACTGTCAATGCAATGAAGATATACGCTAATGATACCTGCCAAGGCGGGTAAAGTACGAATACGAAGCCCGCAAACGTTATACCCGCTAGCACACCAAGACATAGTTTGGTCAATGTTTTTTCTGTGCGCAGAATCGAATTTAAGCAGATAAAAATCAGACTGGGGAAAAATACCGCGTACGCTGGCCAGTTTGACCATGCTACAACATACGGTGCGGAACTGAATAGAAGCGATAAAAGGAAAGAGGCTTTCCAATTATTTGGAAGTATTATGCAAATGACTGCCCACAGCGCTAATAAACAACCGAATATTGGAAACAGCCAATTCCAGGATAGGGCCCTCTTTAGATCGAAAAGAAAATATCCCCATGTAGCGGGTTTTGAAATTTCTGAAATATGGGCCACTGGTACTCCAGTCATTCCCACAATTAGCATATTTTGCCCGTCTTCCCCATGGTTAGTATTTACCACTGGATTGGGGGGGACGTGATTGAACTGTGCTACGGCCAGCGGAGTCAACACTAGCCATTCGTCGCTCCTGATACCTTGATCTAGTCCTGAGACGTTAATACCATCGCCCTTCACGAACGGGGCTTGTGAAAGCCCAATGCTGAACGATGAACCAGTGATACCTATCGCTAGAAACAAAATGAAACTGGCTATCAAACCGGTACTGAAGAAGATGGCTTCAGAGATTTGCAGGTCTATTTTTTCTTTAATTATGCGTACAAAGGATTTCGCATAAAAAAACATTAGAATTAAAATGATGAGTGTCGTGGCGATAATAATTTTTATAGTTCGAATTTGTTTCTTTTTTTCGTTGAAGCTGCCGTCGATTTTTAAAATTTTGGAGTTACTGTTTGCGGAAAGTGAAATTTCTTTTCCTGTATCAATTTTTGCGACGATTTCAACCGTGTAATCCCCGGTTTTCATTTCTTCAGGAAGAGAAAAGTTTAAGCGCCATCCAGATCTAAGCCAATCACTTCTATTGGTTACTTTTTGTACGTCTGGACGTTCATAACGCTCGAATTGGCTGTCATATACCTTTTGTCCAGATAGCCATACAGATATCGACGCGATTTGCTCTGATGGTTTTGCTGGTCCCGCCCAGCCTTGGGCGATTACTTTGTTTCCTTCCTGTTTTATTACATCAACAGCGCCTTCGCCGAATCGATCAGCTATCTGGTTTGCGGCGCTCATATTTGAGTAGAATGGCAGCGTTAAAAAAATTAATAAGCTGATTGCTTTCAAAGTTCTGAAAGATAAGAATTTTATAAATGATTTGAAAAAGCCCATGATTTATCTCTGGCGATTATAAGTTTATGCTTTTACAGCAATTATGATGCCTGTGATTATTATGGTGACGCCCAAAAAATATTGGGGCTGGAACCGTTCCCCAAAGAAGAAATGGCTGCCAATAGGGACGAGGACAAAAGCAAGTGCCATAAGTGGATAAACTTTGCCTAATTCGATTTTTTGCAATACCCAAACCCAGGCGATAGTGGTAATTCCGTAAAGTGCAAATGCACTGAATAGTGTAAGAATAGTGTTCAGGTCAAAAAAGCTACCACTTTTCTGAAGCGAAGTTGCGCTTAGTTTGAATAGTATCTGGCCGGCAGCTATACCAAGTACGCAGATTAAAGCGATAAAGTAGGTCACGTAATCAGCCCTTGGTCTGAGTGGGTTTTTTATTAATCAGATGGAAGGGCCTTTTAGGAATCGATTGCACATCATGACCGATAAAAGCGAGAATGAATTGTGTTCCTAAAATCAATGGTAGGGCAGAAAGCATAACCGTACCCGCCGATGTTGGAATGCCAGAATGGAGCGAACTGATCCAGTGGGAAATCCCGAATGCCCCTCCTAAGGTAACCATTAGAATTCCTAAAGGTAACTCGATCGACGCCAACGACATATCTCTTAGATAATAATTATAAAAAATTCTCTTGCCCATGTTTCTCATGTGTTTGAAGAAAAACTCACCAACCACTTTGGATATTTTGAGGTTGCTCACTTCGTCAGCATATTTCGCGTCCATTGGAATATCAACGACTACAGCGCGCAAAGTATTGAGGCGAAATAGCATGTCGGTCTCAAAAAAATATCTGCGACTGATCTTTTTCGTTGGCAAATGTTTTGCTACGTCCCGATGTATTGCTGTGAAGCCATTTGTGGGGTCAAACAAGTCCCAATAGCCCGAAGATAGTTTTGTCATGAAAGAAAGAGTTGCGTTGCCGAAAAGACGAATTTTTGGCATTTGGCGGATTTCTTCCAAATCAAAAAAACGATTGCCCTTAGTGTAATCGGCCTCCCCAGAAACGATAGGCGCAACGAAAGCAGGAATTAGATTTGGATCCATTTGTCCATCGCCATCGACTTTGACGATAATGTCCATGTTATCTGTAATTGCTTCAGCATACCCTGTCATCACCGCGCCGCCAACGCCTTGGTTTTCTGTACACTTGATTACAGAGACGCGGGAATCCCTATTGTTCGCTATAACGTAATCCCCGGTACCTTCTGGGCAGCAATCGTCTACAACATATATTTTATCGACTTCTGGAATCATCTCACTGATGACTTCAAGTATGTGTTTTTTTACTTTGAAACAAGGAATCACTACTGCGATATTTTGATTGGAGATCATTTTAACGTCCATATGAAAAAGATTTTAACGTTCAAGGTAACGATATTTATAACTTCACCCGTGGCGGCCAAGCCAAGCCAAAATCCTCATGGTCGAGAGTTAAATTTGGGCTGTAGGCGTAATCTTTTTGAATATCTGGCCATCGAGCCTGAACGTACGTGATCTCTTTCATGAATCGTTGCTGCTTCTCCGGCGTGTCTTCCAATCCTCGGGTAGCCGATTCGTGGTGATACATTTCAGCAAATGGCGTCCAGACGTTGAAGTAGCCTGCCTCTTTGACACGTAGGCAGAAATCCACATCATTGAAGGCAATTTTCAGGTGCTTTTCATCTAGACCGTCTACTTCATCGAATATCGACTTTTTGATGATCAGACATGCCGCCGTCACTGCGGAAAATTCCTGAATCAAACCAGCCCTGCAGAAATATCCATAGTCGCCTTTAGGAAGATATTTGTGCGAATGACCAGCGACACCACCTACGCCAACGACGACTCCGCCATGTTGTAGGCGATCATCTGGATACCACAGACGCGCGCCTACTGCTCCAACACCCGGTTGCATAGCAATGGAAACCATTTCCTCCAGCCAGTCTGGCGTAATGATTTCGATATCATTGTTGATCAGCCCGATCACTGAGCCATTGGCTATGCGCGCTGCACCATTATTCAGTGCTGAGTAATTGAACGGGCCGTCGTCTCGCAATACACGGATATTCGGTTCTTGATCAATCTCGGAAAAATACTTCAGTGCCTCGGCGTCATCTGATCCGTTGTCTATAAGGATAATTTCGTAATTCGGGTAAGTTGTCAGCTGCTTGATACTGTCAATACATTGTTTAACCAACCCATGGGCGTTTCTGGTAGGGATGATGAGACTCACCAGAGGCAACTGCTCGGGCAGCTTATAGTGGGCGCGGTACATACCCATCGGTAGGAGCTCAGTATTACCAATCTCGCCCTTTCGCTGCAGATGCTCGTCTAGGGCCTTAACGCCAGCAAGGGCTGCGTAGGGCTTCTCGTCGCCAGCCATAGCAGTGCTACCGGAGTGAATACGCCAGTGGTATAGAACGCGCGGAATATGGATGATTTGTTCGCGTTCGAGATGTTCTACACAACGTAAAGCCAAATCGTAGTCCTGGGCTCCTTCAAAGCCTGCACGGAATTGCCCAACCTTTGTCACCAAGTCTCTGCGATAGACGCCCAAATGGCAGATCATGTTCTGGGATCGAAATAGATATTCGTTCCAGTCAGATTTGAAATAAGGTGAGCTTCTCTTACCATCAGTGCCGATTTTGTCTTCGTCGGAATAAATCAGGCCAACACCTGGATTTTCAATAATGGTACGAGCAACCCAGTAAAGAGCATGCTCTGGCAGCAGGTCGTCGTTATCCATCAAAGCAATGAATTCACCCTGAGCCAATTCCAGTGCCGAATTGCTGGCCTTGGAAATATGTCCGTTCTCGGTACGGAACACTACTTGAATACGCTTATCTTCATTGCTGAGCGTTCTAAGATATTCCTGTACCGCGGGTTGCGTTGAAGCATCGTCAGCAATACATAGCTGCCAGTTTGGATACAGTTGTGAACGAATGCTCTCTACGGCTTCGCGCAGTAGGTCGATAGGAGGGTTGTAAACAGGCATGATAATAGAAATCATCGGCTTGCTTGCCCATTTCCTGATTTCCTCGCTCATGCGCCAGCGACCGTTATCATCGATCGTGTCGTAGTAATCAACCCATCGTGCGTAATCGTGACGATCCGGGACTTCGCGAGTCTCCTGCCCGACGAATGCGAATTCGCTAGCGCCGTTAAGGTAGCGAATCCGCGCGATGATTCCAGCCGCGCCTTGTTGTTTCCAGACGCTCAGTGCTTTGTTGGCGGTATTTTTTATGCCGCCACCGCGACGAATTGCGGATGGCAAAATTCGGAGAATCTTCTGCAAACGACGTATCAGCCGTACAGATTTGCGCATCGGTGCAGTTATCTTCCAACTGGTAGAGCTTTGCATGCCAATAATCTGTAGGTTCAGATTATGAATATGCGTATCTTTTTGAATTTGTTGCAGGGTGAGCTGGCTTTCAAGCTGTTCGATTTTTACATCTTTATTTTTTATTTCTGTAAATAAAGTCTGCATTTTCTCTTGAGTGGCATTATGCAGTTCAGCATGCTTCGTGGTTTCAAGTAAAAGCTGTTGCTCTAGTTTTTTGTGCAAAGCTAAAAGTTTTTCAGTCGACGTCGTTTCGTTTATCACAGTAATCTCTTGAGCCAACTGCTCATCCGTAAGTAATGTCAAGTCTATTTCCAATGATAACTGACCAAGATCACCGAGAGAAATTAGTTCAAGAGGCAGTATCAGGTGTGGATCATTATTGACAGGAATAAAAAGTGCGGCATTGTCTAATCGGCTGAGTTTCACTGCACCCGAATTGATTTCGCCATTTCCCTGCCATAGCCAAACAGATTGGCCGTTACGAGAGAGCTGCATTCGGCTAATGAAGTAAGGCTGTCGGGTATTTACTGGATCCAATCGCAACTTATTGCATTCAGCGGGGATGTCTTTCAGACAGAAGACGATCGTTTGCGCACCCGTTGTAAGTTCTTGATTTATTGTTTGAGCTTCGGAAAAGGAATCCGCAGTGTTCCCATAATACAGCGTTGCAGTGGCACCCTTGGCTTCCGTGACCCCTCTAGCCTGAACGCTTTTGTGGGGCGACCAATCCAAGAAGCTTGAAATGTTTCGGCCTGTCACGTTCTGCTGGAAACGAGCTTCTTCGCCGATATAGCGATCGAGGTCGACAGGGGTGATTTGCAGGCCGACGTTCCCCAGGAGCTCAATAATGAATTCTTGTCGACTCGGGGTTGAATGACCGGAGTATGTCGGAGTAGCGCTAGCTAGCAACAGAAGCAACGAGCGCATTAGTAAGTGGCCGAGCTCCACGCCCTCGGCCAATTCCCATTCGATATCGATCAAACAAGGGGAGCCGTCCTCCTTGATCACAATGTTGTGAGGCACGGCGTCGATATACTTGCCGGGCAAGAGATCTTTAATATTCTTCAGATCAACATTCACGCCGTCGTCGAGCAGTAAAACTCTGAGCTTTTGAAGATAAGCTTGCAGAAAGGGAGTAAAACTTGCGGGCGTCCAATCAACATCCGAAGCCTTCTCCAAAAACTGTTGGCTTAGAACGTGGCCGGCTGCATAAGCGTCTGTATCAGGAAGCACATAATTAAAGAGCTTGTTTTCTTCATGGACTGCTTTCTGAGCCAGTCGGCGATACCGAACTTCAATGCCTTGCTCTGTCTTGACGAATTTCGATTCTTTACAATATGGGGCCCGTCGACCGGTGCTGTAATGATAAGCGAGGATGGTCTTTGCAATGGTCGGCGCTCCATCACAAGACGCTGCAATCAAAAAGGAGTTCGCCAGGTCCATACCGAGGTCATTGTCGATGACGACCGGCCAGGCTTTCTCAAGATTGAAGTGGGTGGTTCCCGGCAACTGCGGATCTTTTTTTACGTTCTGCCAAGCGAGTGCGGCAGCGTCAAATTCCTGGGTCGCAAATCCTGCTTCGGTGATGATCGAATTTGGAAGCTTATAATCCGGACTCGGCGACAAAAACGTCGAAGACTTGAAGCCTGCACGCTCAATTAATCGTTGCAGTTCAGCACGACCGAATGTTTTCGGTTGTCCATCAGCATATCGTCCTTCAATTCCATACATTGGAATACTGACGTGGTCTTCCGGGGCGCCTGCGAAATATTTCAGCCCCAACTGATTCTCTATCGCGATGAAAAGATGCCCGTCAGGTTTGAGCATGCTCCGAATACGCTTGAGCATTGCATACGCAGGATCAGCGTCAGCGCTAAACATGCTGGCGTATTCCAAAACACCAATGAGCGTGATTGCATCGAATTGCTCGTCACTTTTGAAGTCGTCGAAGCGTTCCGCCAGTACGGTCACATTGGCAAGACCGCGAGTGCGGTTTGCAGCAATGGCTGCACGGCGTGGGCTACCTTCAAGGCTGAGCAGTTGCGCGCCGCACTCGCCCAGGAATCGACTGATGGCGCCGCAACCTGCGCCGATTTCAAGAACTCGCCCCTTGAGCAGATGTTCGAACGGACGCAGGATATTTCCGCGTATGGAACTCAAGTGATACAGCGTTGCCCAGTCGGTGCAATGTTGAGGCAGTTCCTCGGACAGAACAGATACATCCGCAGCTTCACGTATGATCGCAGCCAGTTTGTTTTCGGATGCATCGCCATCGCTGTAAGCGATTCCTTTGTAGTCGGCACGAACCCATACCCCGGTCTGTTCATCGCGGCTGTATCCGTAGCGTTCAAGTTCAAACATTGTCATTTACCAATTTAATTTCCATGGAGGCACCTAAATCAATCAAGCCAAGCACTTCCGGCGTGGGCGCGACGACAAAATGAATCGAGTCGTAACGGCGGTCGTGGGGCAAGACATCTTCACCGGATCTTGATGCGACTCCGACGGAAATAAAGTAATCACCTGTTGCAAGCCTATTGATAAATTTCACACAAGCTGTTGCTTGTGTACCGGCAGAGCCGATTGTTTGCATCGATTCGCAATCGAGCAGGTACGAATTGGTACCGTATACCGTTACGCCTTCTTTGGTCTTGATGGTGAAGCCCAGAATTGGGCTGACAACCATGTGGCTAAATTGTATCGCGAGATTAATCACGATTTCCTCACCCGATTCAATCGTGTTCGGATACTCGCGTCCGCTGGCGCTCAGATGGAAGTCCAGCAGCGAAGCAGCCCCATCACCCCAGCGGTATTCATGGGAGTTGTAGCCGGGACGACTCTCGTAGGCGCCAGATTCAAAATTCATCTTCACTGCATCGACGGACAAGATTTTGGGTGCCGCCACTGTTTTCGGTGCATCGTCTTTTTCTACCCGTTTTTCACGGCCGAAAAGGATGTCCATGTAACGATTGACCACTGGTCGAGACCCGCCGATCAGCTCCACACGACTGTCGTTAATCAAAACCGCTCGAGAGCAATGGGTCACCACCTGCTCACTGGAGTGGGTAACGAGCAGAATACTGGTGCCGTTATCTTTTAACTGCCGCAAGCGTTCGAAACACTTGGCCTGAAACCGTGCATCACCGACTGACAGTGCTTCATCGACAATCAGAATGTCTGGATCTACCTGAGCCTGGACGGCGAAAGCCAGGCGCACAGCCATACCGCTCGAATAAGCTTTGACAGGTTGATCAATGAACTCGCCAATGTCAGCGAAACCGGCGATAGCATCGAACCTGTCATTGACTTCGTCACGTGTCAGTCCAAGGACCGCGGCATTGAGGTAGATGTTCTCCCGGCCGGTAAACTCCGGGTTGAAGCCCGAACCAAGCTCCAATAGTGCGGCGATACGCCCTCGGGTCTCGATCGTGCCCGTAGTGGGGGTCAGTGTGCCGCTGATAATTTGCAGCAGGGTGGATTTTCCGGAGCCGTTGCGGCCCACAATGCCAACGGTTTCACCTTTTTTGACATCGAAGCTGATGTCGCGAAGAGCCCAGAATTCTTTGCCATAAGAGGTGATTTCGTCACCTGCCCAGCGTTGAAGACGCGGCATGATGGCCTGCTTCAAACGATCCCGAGGTTTGTCATAGGTATAAAAGCACTTCGAGATGTTTTGTACGCTGATTGCGACGTTATCAGAGGACATCAGCGAATCCTTTTCGTGTTTTCTGAAAAAACCAATATCCGGCAGCGGCGATAATTGCCCCAATCACCACTGCGAGGCACAGGCTACCCCAGTCTGGTAACTGCCCAAAGAGCAGGACGTTGCGGCTTTCTTCGATGATGTAGGTCAGTGGATTCAGTTGCAGCCAGGGCCTGTAGACTTCGGGAAGCGCTGCTACCGGGTATAACACCGGCGACAAAAATAACAGCACGGTAGTCAGCACCGCGATTACGTGCCCGACATCCCGCAGGAATACACCGAGAGATGCCAGAAACCAGCTGACGCCAAGTGTGGCCAGTAGCAGCGGCACCAAAAGCAGCGGAAATAACAGCGCTGTCCATTGCATGGTGTGCGTGAGAATCACTTGAGCGATCAGCAGGACAACCAGACTGATAGCGCTATGGAACATGGCTGAGCCCAACGTGATGACGGGAAGTATTTCCAGAGGAAAAACCACCTTCTTCACATAGTTGCCATTTGTCAAAATCAGCGAAGGCGCTCGATTTGCACATTCGGCGAACAGTCCGTGAATAATCATCCCGACAAAGAGAAGGATCGCGAAGCCTCCTTTGCTGGGATCCATGCCGACCCAGCGAGCCTTGAATATTTCGGAGAACACGAAGGTATAAACCGCGAGCATCAATATCGGGTTAAAAAAGGACCATGCGAGACCCATCACTGAGCCCCGATAACGCCCTACGACCTCTCGAGTCGTCATCTGGGCAATCAGTTGGCGGTTGTGCCACAAGCTTTTGACAAGACTGACAGGGCTGCTTGCAGGTGAAAGATGTGGGTTCACTAAGCGGACACCTCTGTGTCTTGGAGCAGGTTAGCTGCCTGATCTGTAGCGGACAAGGTAGTTGCCTCCTCAAGGGGTTCAGTCGAAGACGCTGGCTCGCTCGTTCCCGGCCAGACTACGCTCGTCGACAATTGGTTGAATTTATTGGTCACGTACACGGGGGAAGGGGGGCAGCGTCAGGCGAGCCAATATTCAGGCCATGAGTGCATTCATCCGGTTCCTCTGGAATAGCCATGAATGTAGTCGTTTTCGTCATGCGTTCTCAGCTTAGGGAAAAGTGATACCAATGCCGTGGACGTCATTTCGTGAACCTTCATTCATCCTTGACGTGGTGACCAAAGTCCAGTCAACAACTGGCGTGTAACGATACCGGCTGGGAGGTATAACGCTTCACGAGAGGTTGAGACCCTTTTCTCATGTCTCCTGGCGCAGTCTAAAAAGTAGGATTTCCAGAAATGCCAATGCTCAGCGAGCCTCGCCGGAGGCGGGCGGCACATTACCATATGTGAGCCGCAGAGGCATCCATGCCCCCACGTTCAGACGTCACCAGTGCTGTACGCTCTTTCGGCGAAATAAAGTTCACTGCTCAAATTTTGTTCAGGCATGCTGCTACGAAGAGGCTGATGTTTCCTGGCAGCGTTTGACGATGAATCCCCGACTTTTTCATCAGATAAAGGCGCTTGAATAAAGGGCTTTTACGCGCTTGTTCGAAAAGATCCATGGCCCGCTGGTTTTGGGCGGTCAGGTGATGACGAAAGCAATGCAGGATCAGCAGGTTGTGGGTACTCCATTCACCGAAGCGGCCCGACCACATCCGTCCAATACGAACCAAGCGTTCGCGTGCGCTATTATTTGCGCCAATTAGGTTTTCGCCGTGTTGTCGGTAATCCAGCGAGGGGCGATGATCATAGATGACCACTCCACCGCAGCCGGTTATGATTAAGTAGGTCAGCCAGTCATGGGCGACGATGACCGCGTCATCAGGCGTCTGCGCTAGTAGATCCCGCGCTTGAGAGTTGATGAGCATAGTATTTGCGCCAGCGATGCTCTGAACCAACGCGTTGGCGAATGTGGGTGACGCCGAGAATAAAGGTGAAAACCCCTGAATTTTTTTGTCAGCGGAAATTAGGCGGGTTCTTGAGCAGTAAAGCGCAGGGGCAGCAGAAACGGCTCGAATCTTTGCCAGGCTTCTTTCCAGTTTGTCCGCAAACCAAATGTCGTCTTGATCACTGAATGCAAAGTAGTCTGCAATAATTGACTGATTTTTAACCAAGGATAGGAAGTTTTTGGCGAAGCCATTTCGAGGGCCATGGAATATGACCAGTCGGTCGTTGCCCAATATTTGTTGATACCGAGTCAGAAGCTTGAGCGTGTCGTCTGTGGAACCATCGTCCGAGGCGTAGATTACCCAATTTTCGTGGGTTTGACTGATGAACGACTCCAATTGCTCTTTGAGAAAATTTGCGCCGTTGAAAGTGCAGAGTAAGATGGCGATCTTTGGATTTAATGTATTGATTTCAGACATTTCCTTCGTCGTAGAGTGCAAGTTCAAACCCTGTGGCTGCGTAGTCATTTTTGTCTCAAACGTTCCGAATCACGTAAATCTCAAGATGCATTTGACCTTAGGCTGAGCTGGTAGCGTGCAGCTGAAGGAGTGGCGATTCAGGCTGTCTTGGCGGAACGGAGCTGAAAGGGTATGCCTTGGTAGCCATTTTAAAAGGGTTCAGGTGAAATGTCTGTCTCGGCCGCACTTTAAGAGATCTGCGCAATCGAAAGGTTCTGCAACGGCCCAATTTTCGTAGCTTTTTCGAGTGGTCACGTACAGTGGCTGCGCCGGTGCAGGGGAACGCCGTAGCAAATGACGCGATAGTGTCAATAGGAGCTTTTGCATCGCATTTGTACCGGCTAAATTGAAGTGATTGCGGACGCTTACAGAGCTGAGCACCTGAAAGGACTCGCCAGCGGTGCAACAGTCGGTATTCGGGAAAAGGAGCGTAAATAGTGTTCGATGATGTTACAGATGGGGTCCGACGCTATTTGGTGAGTTTGCCTCGTCGGCAAAAACGGCTGATTCAAGTCACCACTGATGTTTTCCTGGTGTGGTTAGCCCTCTGGCTGGCATTTATCGTTCGGCTTGGCATCGACGATATGTACAATCCGTTGCGTGTCCATTTGTGGCTTTTCGGCTGCGCTCCTGTCGTCGCGATCCCTTTGTTTATCCGTTTTGGAATGTACCGTGCTGTCATGCGTTACTTCGGCAATGATGCACTTATTGCGATAATCAAAGCGGTCAGTCTTTCTTCTCTGATTCTCGCGGTCGTCGTCTACTGGTACAGCAACCATGAAACCGTTGTACCTCGCTCCATCATTTTTAATTACTGGTGGCTTAGCCTCGTCATCATTGGCGGTCTACGACTGTGTATGCGCCAGTATTTCATGGGCGACTGGTTCAACGCGGCCCAACACGTGCCATTTGCAAATCGCGATGACGGTCTTACCAAAGTCGCGATTTACGGTGCTGGCGTAGCGGGTAATCAGCTGGTTGCTGCGTTACGTATGGGACGCGTCATGCGTCCGGTAGCGTTTATCGACGATGACGCAAGCATCGCGGATCGGTCAATTTCAGGATTGCAGGTATACAAGCCCAAGCACATTCAACAAATGATCGATGTAACTGGCGCGCAGGAGATCCTTCTAGCGCTTCCATCATCTACTCGCGCCAGACGACGAGAAATTCTCAACCTGTTGGAAGGTTTTCCACTGCATGTTCGAAGTGTTCCAAACTTCACCGATCTCGCTAGTGGTCGTGTCAAGGTGGAAGACATTCAGGAAGTCGACATCGCTGATTTGCTCGGTCGGGATTCAGTGCCGCCGCAGAGTGACTTGCTGGAGCGCTGTATCAAGGGGAAGACGGTCATGGTGACCGGCGCGGGCGGATCCATCGGGTCAGAGCTTTGTCGGCAAATATTCTCCCTCGAGCCTAAAACACTGATTTTGTTCGAGCACAGCGAATTCAACCTATACAGCATCTTGTCGGAACTTGAACAGAGAGGAGCTCGCGAGTCATTATCCATCAGGCTTTTACCGATATTGGGTTCTATCCGCCACCAACACAAACTGCTGGATGTCATGAGAACCTGGGACGTTGAGACGGTTTACCACGCGGCTGCCTACAAGCATGTGCCTATGGTTGAGCACAACATTGCCGAAGGTGTTTTGAACAACGTGATTGGAACGCTCAATACTGCTCAAGCGGCATTACAGTGCGGTGTGGCTAACTTTGTGTTGATCTCCACTGACAAAGCCGTCCGTCCAACTAATGTCATGGGCAGCACAAAGCGCTTGGCGGAACTGACACTTCAGGCTTTAAGCCGTGAGATCGCTCCTGTGTTGTTCGGTGACAAGGTCAACGTTTCCAGAGTCAACAAAACCCGCTTCACCATGGTCCGTTTCGGCAATGTGCTGGGTTCGTCGGGTTCGGTAATCCCGCTGTTTCACAGCCAGATCAAATCAGGCGGCCCACTGACGGTCACCCACCCCAAGATCACCCGCTACTTCATGACGATTCCGGAAGCTGCGCAGCTGGTGATTCAAGCCGGATCCATGGGGCAGGGTGGTGATGTCTTCGTGCTCGACATGGGGGAACCCGTGAAAATTGTCGAACTGGCAGAAAAAATGATCCACCTGTCCGGCTTGAGCATTCGTTCCGAGCGCAACCCGCAAGGCGATATTTCCATTGAGTTCACGGGTTTGCGGCCAGGTGAAAAGCTCTACGAGGAGCTGTTGATCGGCGACAACGTAGCAGCAACGCCACACCCGATGATCATGACCGCCAACGAGGATCACCTTCCTTGGGATGTACTCAAGGCTCGTCTACACGAACTGCTCGTCGCAGTCGAAAATGATGATTACTCACGAGTGCGTCAATTGCTGCGCGAAACCGTGAGCGGCTATACCCCGGATGGCGAAATCGTCGACTGGATCTACCAGCAGCGCCGCCTGGAACCCTGATTGTTTCACATCCTGTAATAGACGCATTTTTGACACCCGCCAGCCATCGCCTAAGTTTGGAGAGCAGCTTCGGAAAAGCTGCTTTCTAAAACGATGATGGAGCGTCATTTATGCGTAACGGTTTTTTCTATTCTCTGGTTTTTGCCTTCCTCACCAGCGCTTCAATCGCTGCAATCGCCGCACCAGCCGTCGCCCCTCAAGCGGAAAAGGCAACGATGGTTACGGAGGGGATGACGGCATCCCCAAGTGAGAAGGTTGATCTGAACGGTGCCGATGCCGCGACTTTGCAGAAGCAATTGTCCGGAGTCGGCGAGTCGAAAGCCAAAGCGATTGTTGCGTATCGTGATGCTAATGGGCCATTCGCCTCGGTGGATGAACTGCTTGAAGTGAAGGGCATCGGCAAAGCGATCCTGGATCGCAACCGCGATAAGCTGGAAGTGAACTAAGCTGATTATTCAACGCCAAGGGGCCGGTCATTGACCGGCCTTTCTGCTTTCTGGTGGCAGAGATGCGACAGAGGGAGTGGCGTCGCGTTTGTCGGTGAGCTGAAAATTATGGGTATCATATTGTCTTTGGATTATGCCTATAATAATTTCCGTCACCTCCAGGCAAGCGAGCGTTGGAGGCCTATCGCCCAATATGTTTCAGGAGCGCTCTCATGAGTTCAGTCCAGTCTCAAGGTACGGCTGTCGTCACTGGCGCATCGTCCGGTATCGGTGCCATCTACGCGCAGCGGCTGGCAGCGCGTGGTTTTGATTTGCTGTTGGTGGCACGTGATCAACAGCGTCTGGAAAGCGCAGCGAACCAGTTGCGCGAAGCGTACGGTGTAAAGGTCGAAGTGCTCAAAGCCGACCTGACGCAAAAGAACGATGTCCTCAAACTCCAGCAACGCCTGCGCAGTGATTCGAGCATCAGCCTGTTGGTGAATAACGCAGGGGTCGCAGCCGATGGTTTGCTGGCCAATTCCGATGCCGAGCAACTGGAGCGTCTGATCCAATTGAACGTCACCGCCGTGACGTTGCTGGCCTCGGCAGCCGCCGCCAGTTTCGCCAAGGCTGGACGCGGCACAATCATCAACATCGCCTCGGTGGTGGCGCTGTTTCCTGAACGCTTCAACGCGACCTACAGCGCCAGCAAAGCCTACGTGTTGAGCCTGACTCAATCGCTCAACGCCGAGCTCGAAGGCACTGGCGTAAAGGTGCAAGCGGTGTTGCCTGGCGTTACCCGCACCGAAATCTGGGAGCGTTCCGGCATCGACGCCAGTGGCATACCGGCGGAGATGGTGATGGAAGCCGGCGAGATGGTCGACGCGGCACTGGCCGGCCTGGATCAGGGCGAGTTGATTACCATCCCGTCGCTGCCTGACGAGGGTGAATGGCAGGCCTTTGTGCGTGCACGGCATGTCATGGCACCGAATCTGTCGCGCAGCTCCGCGGCCCAACGCTACAAAAATTGATCAGAGGTAACTGCGGTATGAGTCAGCGTCGAATTGTTGTCACCGGAATGGGCCTGGTTTCGCCTTTGGGGAGTGATCTCGAGATTGTCTGGCAACGTTTGCTCGCCGGGCGCTCGGGCTTGCGCAATTTGCCGGAGGCGGTGAGCGCAGATCTGCCGACCCGGGTCGCCGGGATGGTGCCAACGGCGGCGGAGGACGTCGAGGCCGGTTTCGATCCGGATCTTGCCACGCCGCCCAAAGAGCAGAAGAAGATGGACCGCTTCATCCTGTTCGCCATGGAAGCGGCGCGCCAGGCGTTGGCGCAAGCCGGATGGCAGCCGTCCGAGGCCAAGGATCAGGAGCGCACCGCGACGATCATCGGCTCCGGTGTTGGCGGGTTCGGTGCAATAGCCGACGCCGTACGCACCACGGACAGTCGTGGCCCGCGTCGACTGTCGCCGTTCACCATCCCATCGTTTCTGGTCAATCTGGCGGCCGGACATGTGTCGATCCAGCACGCTTTAAAGGGCCCGCTCGGCGCACCGGTGACTGCTTGTGCGGCCGGGGTCCAGGCGATTGGCGATGCTGCACGGATGATTCGTGCCGGTGAAGCGGATATCGCGGTTTGTGGCGGGGCGGAAGCCTGCATCGATCGGGTCAGCCTGGCCGGTTTTGCCGCGGCGCGAGCGTTGTCCAGTGGTTACAACGACACCCCCGAACGTGCCTCACGACCCTTTGATAGTGGTCGCGATGGTTTCGTAATGGGTGAGGGCGCCGGTCTGCTGGTGATCGAATCGCTGGAGCATGCGCTGGCACGTGGCGCGGAGCCTTTGGCTGAGCTGGTCGGTTACGGCACCACTGCCGATGCCTATCACCTCACCGCCGGGCCGGAGGACGGCAGCGGTGCACGACGCGCGATGCAGTTGGCGCTGGCTCAGGCGGGTGTTGCGCCAGATCAGGTGCAGCATCTGAATGCGCATGCGACCTCGACGCCGGTGGGCGATCTTGGTGAGTTGGCAGCGATCAAGGCGCTGTTCGGTACGGAGAATAAAATCGCCGTGACTTCGACCAAATCCGCCACCGGGCATTTGCTCGGCGCTGCCGGCGGGTTGGAAGCGATCTTCACCTTGTTGGCCATCCGCGATCAGGTCGTCCCGCCGACGCTCAACTTCGACAATCCGGATCCTGCGAGTGCGGGTGTAGATATCGTTCACGGTCAGGCGCGGTCGATGCCAATCGAGTATGCCCTGTCCAACGGTTTCGGTTTTGGCGGGGTGAATGCCAGTGTGCTGTTCAAGCGTTGGCAGG
>Ga0207713_1000919_pt1 | contig 26429 bp, 24 predicted proteins | sample KBSS64metaG_FD_184404 | JGI IMG/M metagenome (GOLD analysis project Ga0207713, IMG submission 184404) | Switchgrass rhizosphere microbial communities from Kellogg Biological Station, Michigan, USA - KBS S6-4 metaG (SPAdes) (version 2) | ecosystem: Host-associated > Plants > Roots > Rhizosphere >... | reverse complement strand
GTCAGCGTCGAGTACATGGTGCTCCGGTCGGTCTGTCGTCGCAATCCTACGACGGGAACGCGGAGAGTAGACCGCGATGATAAAAAGTGGGAACCAGTTTTTATCATCGCGCGACCAAAAAGGCCTGAAGCATGAGGTCGTCCCAGCGAAACGCCTTCATGCTCCCATCCATCGTTTTCGAAAGCCCATACGGCTGCAAGGGCAACATGCGCCAGCCATGCTCGGCTTGGGCCACGATCCGCACGTAGCTTACAATTGCGATTGACCAGCCCATGTGGTTGTGTCAGTGGCGCCGCCCACAGGAGTGTTAAAACTCTTGTAAAAATCGCTTCCAAGCATCAGCCAAGTGCTTGATTTGCGGGTGTAGCTCAATGGTAGAGCAGCAGCTTCCCAAGCTGAATACGAGGGTTCGATTCCCTTCACCCGCTCCAATTTCCGATCTCACGAAATCCCACAGAGCTTTGTAAACCGCGGAAATCTGCGGTATTTTTGGCGTTGTCCGGCTCACTGGATCGCGCAAAATTTCAGGAAAGCTCCCGAAGGTGGGGGCCACTTTGCGAGAAAAGCGGGCCGAAAAACGCCCGTGGCCCCCAACGTGGGGGCCACGCCTCGGAAAGGGCTCCACTATGCCTTTGACAGATATAGCCATTCGTAAGGCCAAACCGCGCGAGAAGGCCTACAAGCTTTGCGATATGCAGGGCCTGTTTGTCCTGGTCCAACCGTCTGGCGGCAAGCTCTGGCGGATGAAGTACCGTTCGGGCGGCGTCGAGAAGAAGCTGGGCTTGGGCACATACCCCCAGGTCAGCCTGCGCGACGCCCGGAAGAAGCGGGATGAAGCCCGTGATCTCTTGGCCGAAGGCAAGGACCCAGGCCTGGAGAAGCAGCGCGAGAAGCTCCGCGCTGGAGCGCTGGCCGAAAACACTTTCACCAGCATCGCGAACGAATATTGTCGGAAACGACGGCGCGATGGTGACCGTGCCTGGGCACCCTCCACCGCCGCGCGCTGCGAGCACCTTCTCAGCCTGCTCGACAATTCCATAGGGAAAATGCCGATCCACGAGATCGAGCCGATTGACGCCCTTGCCGCGATTCGGAAGATCGAGAAGCGCGGCAAGCTGGAAAGCGCCCGGCGTACCCTGCAACTGGCTGGCGCCGTGTTCCGCTACGCCGTAGCCACCGCCCGCCTGAAATCCGACCCGACCAGGGATCTCCGCGGCGCGCTAATGGCGCCTACAGTCACTCACTATGGCGCCGTCACCGAGGCCGCAGAAGTCGGCAAACTGCTGAGAGCAATCGACAACTATGAAGGCCAGGGGATGACCAAATGGGCGCTGCAACTGGCACCGCATGTGTTCGTGCGCCCTGGCGAGCTGCGCCATGCGCGATGGGACGAGATCGACCTCGACGCCGCCGTGTGGGCCATCCCGGCCGAGAAGATGAAGATGCGCAAACCGCATCACGTCCCGCTCTCAACCCAGTCGATCGCCATCCTGCTGGAGATCCGGTCGATCACCGGATCTAACGGCTATGTCTTCCCGTCGATGCGGTCGCGCACGCGGCCGATGTCGGACAACACCCTCAACGCCGCACTCCGCCGATTGGGCTATGCCAGCAATGAAATGACCGCGCATGGCTTCCGCGCCATGGCGAGCACGCTGCTCAACGAGTCGGGCAAGTGGTCCTACGACTCGATCGAACGCGCGCTGGCCCATGGCGATACCGACAAGGTTCGTGCGGCCTATCATCGCGGTACCCATTGGAAAGAGCGAGTAGCGATGGCGCAGTGGTGGTCGAACCTGCTCGACAGCCTGCGCAGTGGCGCCACCATCTTGCCCTTCCCGGGAGTGCGGGTCGGCTGAACGCCTTAGGTCACGCCGCGCCCGATCGCACGCCGGTTTAGGTGTCGGTACGCGACACAGCACGCTTATTGAGCGGGGTCTTCCCAGGGATTGAGCAGCGAAACGCCGGTTGCAATGAAGTCGGCGGTGTTGCGGGTGACAACGGTGAGGCCGTGAACAAGGGCGGTGGCGGCGATCATCGCGTCACGTTCCGAGCGGGGATCAGGAACGTGGAGCGCTGCGCAGCGACGGGCCACCGCCGCGTCGAAATCTAGAATGTGATCTGCAAATCCAGGCATCACGGTCTTGTCCATCCAGCGACGGAGCGACTCTGCCTGTGTTCCATCCCGACGTTGCACCCGAAGGATGCCGATCTCAATTTCCATGATCGTCACGGCCGACACGAACGGGCGAGCACCGACGGCCATTTTTGTCCAGGCTTCGAATGCAGGGCCTGCCCGTTCCGGTTTGCGGAGCGCCGATACGACGTTGGTGTCGAACAGGAACATCAATCCTCGCCGAACTCGGCCGGGCGGAAGCCGATGTTCAGCTTGGGCAGGTCGAAATCGAAGTCGCCGCCATCATCCTTATCCGCAAACATGTCCGATAGCGTCGGGCCCTTGCCGATCAGCCGCTGATATTCTTCGATCGAGAGCAGGACATGCGCGGGGCGACCGCGATCGGTGATGAAAACAGGGCCGTGCAGCGCCGCCTTCTTGGCGCGCGCGGCGTCCTGATTGAACTCTCGGCTGGTGAGGCTGGTGATGCCCATGACGCCCTCCTGGCGCTTGACGATATGTTGCTACATTGCCAGCGGGGCAGCGAAAGTCAAGCCGCATGGGAACGTAGGGGGGCAGCATCATCAAGCAGAAAATGGTGCAACTTTGTCCTTCTGGGCAATTTGGTTTGATGGCATCCCGCAATTGGCCTCGAACATTTTAGCTGTTTTAACAGCATGATGTGATGCGTTTTAAGCGGTTAGAATGACCCCACCTGGGAGGTTTGCCCGCTCGGCATTTCAAAAGGGTGGCGCTTGGAAAGCCATCATTCCTGAGGTCGATCCATGCCTGCGAGATCGACCGGCCATGGGACTTTGCCGCCGTTCGCCATTGAAATGCCGAATGGCAGCTCTTCTCAAAAGCCGACGACTCCCCTCTCAATGAGCCAGCCGCAGATCTGGTCGGCTTGAGTTCCCGCTTGCCCGCGCACGAGTGCCTCCAGCAGGTCCCCGACCGTTTCGCTATCCACGATCGCTGGTACGATCATGTCGATCGCAATGCCGCCAAGGAAGGCCACAGGCTCCGCCTCGGTCCCGGCCAAGACCGCCAGGCGCGGCTCGACGAAATCACCGCACAGACAGGGGACCTCTACGACGCGGCTTCGGTCCAGATGGATGGGCGTTGATGCAACTGGCTCGGGACCGCTCATGGGATGCGCCTCGACCCGCGCTACCGCCGCGCCGCCCGCACACCGGGACCTCCAGAACGGCTTCTCGGCGTGGACGCTCCGGCCGTAGATCTCCGTGGTCGCGACGGCATGCGTCAAGGCCGATCGCTCCAACCTCTCCTCATAGTATTTCCGCGCCACGGCTTGGGAACCGGGCCGGCGAAGGATGGTGTTGACCACGACGGACGCACTGCGGGCCGACTGGATGCAGTGCTGGACGCCCAACGAGGCTAGCGGATCGAAGCTCTGCGCCGCCTCTCCGACCTTGATATAGTCCGGGCCCACTGCCTCCTCGTCGAGCCAGGCACTGGCATCGCACGCGGTTACCTGACCGCAGGATAGGACGGTTCCGAATGAAGGCAGGAGATCCGTGTCGGCCAGCCCGTCGAGATAAATCTGGCGCAGATCCCCTCGGCTCCGTGGCAAGGCATGGCGATCGGTGAACAGCGTAGCGTTGAAGCCCAGATCCGAGACTGGCGCGCCCCAAGCCCAAGCGCCCTCGCCGGCCGCGACGCGGGGTCGATCCGGGAGACCCGCGCCGCTCCAATAGGCATAGAGCGCGATCGTGCGCGGTCCCTGCCAACGGCGCGATTTCGGCAACAGGCCCCGCCGACCAGCCGCATCGACCAAGAAGTTGGCCCCACGAACCTGGCCATCCGCGAGTATAACGCTCCAACCTCCTTCTGACCGACGGATGGCGGTGGTGGCGCGCCGTCCGAGATCGAGGACGACACCCGCCTCCCGGCAGATCTCCCCCAGTGCCGCATCGAAGCGGCCCCGGTCTAACGTCGCCGCGCCCGGCGGTGCGTCCCTCGTGATCCAGCTTTCCGATGTCCAGCGCTCGTCGCACCGCGAAAACCGACGCCAGCCTGCACGATAAAGCACTCCTTCGAGGCCTAAGTCGTGGAGCTGGCGGAGAACGGCCACGCTGATCGCCTCTCCTACATGGGGTCTGGCGCCAGCATGCTCCTCGATCAGGCGGACCGATAGGCCCAGACGACACAGTGCCAGCGCGCTGATACACCCAGCCGGACCGCCGCCGACGACGATCACGTCGGTAAGGCCAGTCACCGCGCCAGTTGGTCGATGAAGTCGGGCCTCGTCCGCGAGAGGCGGCCATAGGCCCCTATCGCGTAGTGCAGCCAGCCACGGATGAAGTCGCAGGCCGGACGGCCACGGCTCAGTGTTTCGTGATGGCAACCGCCAGCGCAGAGGTAGCGAGCCCAACACGAACGGCATCCAGGCTGAGCGTGCACGTGGCGCTCGTTCAGCCAGACGTCCTGCCGTTCCCGATCGACGCCGTCCGTAAGCGTGCCCATCGCACCTTCCGGCGCATCGACAAAGCGGTGGCAGGCGGCCAACTCACCTTCCGCAGACACGCCAAAGTAGCCGGCCCCGGCACCACAGGGATAGGGGCGGTGAGTCCCGCGGTGGATCTCGCGAAGCGCGTTGAGGAGGTTCAGGAACGGATAGCGCTTCCCGGCGGCGGTCCTTGCCTCGAACTCCTGGCCGCAGGAGACCATCTGCTCGAGCATCGAGTGCAGGTGCCCCTCCTGCATCTCATCCTCCTCGCCGGGCGCGGAAAGCATGGACGAGAACCCGACGCTGTGGAAGCCGAGAGCCGTGAAGTGATTCAGCATCGGCAGCAGGTCGAGATTCCGCGGCGTGACCGTCACGCGGGCCGAGACCTGGCAGCCATGCGCGTCGCCGAGCAGTGGGGAAATGCGCTCCATGATCCGCGCGTAGCTTCCGCGGCCACCTTTGAAGGGACGCTGCAGGTCGTGGTCGCCGCCGACACCGTCGAGACTGACGGTGACGGCGAAGCGGTGCGCGTCAAACAGCTCGATGTCGCGATCGGAAACGAGGGTGCCGTTGGTGGTGATGGAGAAGGAAACGGCGATACCGCGCCGCGCCGCTTCCTCGACCGCGTAACGGGTCGACGCATGCACGACTTCGCGACCCATGAGCGGCTCGCCACCCAGAAAAGCGACGTTGACCCGCTCGCCGGGAAGGGTCTCCCGCAGCAGCATGTCGATCGCGGCCTGCGCGGTCGCCAGGTCCATCCCCTTGGGCGACCCACCGAACGTCCCACCCTGGGCGTAACAGTAGCCGCAGCCGAGATTGCAACTCTGAGCAACCGCGAGCGAGATCGCCCGCACGCGTCGATCGTCCGGGGTCGACGCGCAGCGGTCTACGCGAGGCTCGAGACCGAGGCGCGCCAGAATCGCAGCGGTGGCAGTACCATCTTCGGAAGAGCCGGCCAGCGTCAACTCGTCGGCGAGCGCCTCGTCGATGTCGAACAGTTGGCTGCCGTCCGGAAGGAGGAGCTGAGCACCACCCTCCGTTCGGAGCACATGGGCGTCGCGTGAGCGGGGGCGCGAGGCGTCGATGATGGCAGTTGCCGTGTTCATCGGGCTACGACCGATCCAACCGGTCCTGCTCCTCAGACCCACCAACCACGAACTTCAGATATCCCTGCCAGTTCCGGAACAACTGCTCGTAGCTCCAAACTGCGCCGTCCTTGCGGTCGTCGAGGATGTAGCCGCCGCCTGCCGGCCGCTCGATCGCCATCCAGTTGTCGCCCACACTGGTGCTGTCCGGGCCATCGACCACGTTCACGAAATCGGGCCGGCTCGCGGCCCAGTAGTAGCAGGCGCATTCCCGATAGTCGTTCTGCCAAGGTGAACAGAGGCCTTGCGTGAGCTCGCCGGGCTCGATGAGTTCCTTCGACAGCGTGGCCATCGGCTTGCCGTCCACAGAACTGCTCTCGAAGATCGGGCGCACCTTGAGCTTAATCTTCAACAGCTTGGCGACGTCCGACGAATCCTCCGGCATCAGAACCTCCTCTGGTGACGGTTCCGCCGTGAAGTAGCCAAAGACAGACCGTCCCTGGGCTTCGTGAATGCGCGCCAAGCTGTTCGCCCATTCCATAAAGGAGACGCCGTTCTTGTTGAACGCAGACGCGAGGGGCGCCGGACCGGTCCCGGGTCTCTGGGTTCCAGTCGTCTCCACGACCATCGGCAGGATTCCGGTAGCGGCGTGGGGATCCTCGATCGCCAACAGACGGTGACCCTTGAGGTCTACAAGCTGATCCGACCCCTCAAGCACGAGATTGTGGCACTCGATCAGTGTCAAGTCCTCGAAGATCCTGCGCCAGATCACACGGAAGTCGAATTCCAGGCCGGGAAAACAGTTGGAAATGGCAGTGACTGGCAGCGTGTTCCAAGGGTTGCCGCGGCCCTTGTAGTTTAGCTGCGCCGCGAGATTGCTCGGAGAGATCTTCGTCATGCGGACACCTCGGTCGGATCGGTAAACAGGCTGCCCATGGCCGCGGAGACGACCGCGTCGATCTGCCGGCGGGTAAGGACAAGGTGGCGTCCATCGGCGCCGCGCATCATGGCGGGCATTTTGCGGCGTCCGAGATCGCTCAGATCTCCCACCTGCTCGGGGCGGCGCAATGCGTCTCCGAACCAGGCACCCGTGCCGCTGCGCAACGCAGCCAGCACGTTCTGGTGCAACGCGAGGATAGCGCGGTTGTCAACAATTGCCGGCGCCATGATCGGCTCGAAAAATCGACTGAAGTCGTTCGAGTCCTGGCGGACCATCGTGCTCGCCTGATCTGTCCGCCCCTTAACCGTGTTGCCGTTAAGTGCCGTGGTATTGAACAACCGCACGGTCTCAACGGCACGTCGGAGTATCTCCTCCGCATCCGCAAGCGTCGCGAGCCCGTCGTGATCGACACCGAAGGCAATCTGCTCGAGTTCATCGGCGACGGTGCGGATCGGGATGGTGTCAGGTGCAAAGGTGGGAGGTCCCGACCCGACGCGGCCGAATGCGCTGAGAGTCTTTCCGTCGATCACGAGGGACACCGCGACTACCCCGTCGCACTCGTCGTCGAAGTAGCCGCGACTAAGATTGTTGCTGTCCTGGGTGAATATGGTCCCCGGATTCGTCAGCAGATGCGGATCCGTCTTGCTCTCATCGTAGCCAAGCCAGTCCCCCTTGCGGGGGTCGTAGATTATGCGATCAGCGGGAACGTTGTCGTCCGTGTGCGGCGGGTCGGGCTTCTTCGTGTCGTAGACCGAGCCAGTGGGGCTTGCGCCGTAGACGTACCCCGCCGCAGGCGTAAACCTCAATCGAATCTCTGGAAATTCCTCGGTCGGACGAACGTATTGCGCCCAGCCCAACGGCAACGTCATCCCGTCGCGGAAGTTGGGACAGGTGGCGTCGATGCTGTGCCGGGCGTGGTCATCGACCTTCAGGATAGCCTCTATCCTGTCGTTCTCATCGAACGTGCGTCGCTCGATCTTTCGGCAACCCACATGCACGGTCCAGCTAACATCTCCCGCGTCGAGACCGTGCGCCTTCAGCAGATGGATAGTCAGCGGCTCGAGCACGTCGTCTGCCGTTCTGGCGAACACTTCGAGAAATGGCGCGACCGGCCGCACCTCGTCTCCGTCGCGGAACTTGATCCTCGCGGGCGTGTAGGCTCGGACGATCTCCCCGCTATCCTGGTTCAGCTCGAACGTCTCGTCGGGAACGACCTTGCGATAGCCGAGCGCCTCGTCGCCCACCTCCAGCCGATAGCTCTCTAGCGGAGTCGAGGACGCGCCCAAGCGCGCCACCGAGAGCGGAGGCAATATGCGGAGCTCCGTGATGGTCATGCCCGTCCTCCAACGTTGTAAACGGCGCCGGGCCCTTGACTTCCGCGAAGCGCTGCCACGAAGGTCGCGGTCGCCTGCTCGTCGAGCGCGAGCAGCGAATCCAGATAGTCATCCGAACCAGACCCGGCGGTGCTGCGGACCTGTTCGATCAGCCCCTTCGAAGCCTGCAGCAGGTCGATGTGCTGATGCCACACGTCGCGGTCGAGCACCGGTAGGTTCATGGAATAGGGCAGCTCGAAGCTCGGAGCCGCACGCGCATCTGTCGCGGGATCGTCGGCTGGCATCGAGACGAGAATGCTGGCGAGGGTCCGCAGGTTATACATCTCACCGAATGCCCTGTTTAGCACAGCTCCGCGCGACAGACCCTCGGCTTGGCCATGGTCGCCGGAAATCCGGAAGCTATGCGCGATGTAGGCCAGGAGCATCCGATAGCGCAGGTTCAGCAGCCGGGCCCAGACGCGCGCCTCGGGATGGCCGATGTAGTTCGTTCCGGGCACCGCACCCGCATCTCCAACCGCGCGAGGATTGGAGATCACGGGTCGGCAGGGGTTCCAGTCGGTGACACCCTCAACTTCCAGGAACAGCTCCATGAAACGCTCGAAGTGCGAAGGGGCGGAATCCTTCGCGTCGCTGTGCGAGGCCTCCCCTTGCTCGGCAACGGCCGAAAGGGCCAGCAGTGCGGTGGAGCGGGAGTAGGCGGTGTAGATCAGCACATCCGGCACCTTGTCGCCGGGCTTCGTCGCGCCTCTGGCTCCCTGCGAATGCCCACGTCCATACTCCGCGAAGCTCGCTTGGAAGCTGAGGGTATCCGCATGGAATACTTCGTCCGCGATCAGTGTCTTGTCACCTAGCAGAGCCTTCAACGTGTCGTAGATCTGACCGACTCTCTTGAAGTCGCTCGCACCGCCCGGGAACGCGATCTTCTGGATCTCATCGCGACGAGCGGCCCAGGCGTCCGGCCATTCCTCGGGGCTCTCAATGCACACGTAGCGCGCGATGAGTCCGACGCTCAATGGCTCCAGCGAGAAGGGAAAGGGGTAGAAGGGGATGTCCCACGGGAAATCATCCCGTTCAAGGTTCAGCGGTCCGCCGATCAGTTTCAGCAGGTTCTGAACTGTCACGAAGTGTCCCATCTCCTCACGCGCGATTCCAAGGAGGGTCGCCTGCCAGCGCGCCACGAGCGGGCGATGGGCCTCCGGCACCTGAGGACCGCCGAGCGAATAGGCGGCGAAAAGGTATTGGACGAGGAGGCCGTGCTCGATCTCCGCCGCGACATGAAGCAGGAATATCGCGTAGTCGCGTGCAGAGAAGCCATCAGGAATATCGACGCGCTTCGTGCGCCCGGCGGCTGCGCCCACGGCCTTGGAAAAGGTATGCACCTGCGCGACGTCGGCCTCGTGGGCCTGATCGAGGATCCGCTGCAGCTGGAACGTCACACGAGTTCGCATTCGGAATCCCCCCAAGCCAGTTTTCTCTACACGTGACGTCCCATCGGAGAGCGGGACGTGCTCGATCGCACAACGATCAGCGCCGACCACTCGTCGGATGCGCTAATCGTCGTCGACCGCGCGCCAGTCTGCCAGGAGCAGGATGTAGTCCCGGGTCTCCCCGAACGCGGTGATCCGGCGTCCGACCAGTTCCTCAAGCACGGGGTCGCTGAAGGCGTTCGCACCCGGCCGCCGCAGAACGAAACGGCCGGCCGCGGTATCGAGATAGATGCCGCGACGCTCGCTCTTCGAGCCAGGCGCGAGCACCCCGGACGTGACGAGGCCAGTGAGTTCCTCCATGGGACGAGCCTAATGCACCTGCGTCCGGAATGGTATCGCGGCGCACCGGTAGAAGTGGTCACCGGCTCACCACGGTCGATACGCGCACGACCTGGCCACCCTGGACACGCCCCACGAGGAGCTTGACGGACCGGACCGGAGCATCGTCGGGACGCGGGATGCGGACGAACACGACGACGTAGCCGTCGCTCGCGTCCTGCATCTCCTTGAGCGAATATGCGAGGAAGCCCTGATCCGGAAAACGCAGGCGAAATCCGAGCACCGGCCCGACGCGCTCGCGTTCATCATCTATGTGGGCACGCAACTGGCCGATAATGAGGTCCGAGACCATCTCGTCGTTCGCTACGAGATCCGGTTCGGATGCCAGCAGGGAAACGCCTTGGCGTGCGAGCAACAGGCGCCTGTCCACCCGGGTCGCGCGCTTGGCGACCGATTCCGCGGTTCCGGGAGGCGACTTCGTCGCGATCGGTATCTCGACCGGGAACACAGACGCGTCGCCATAGAGGTTGAACTGGGCGAGTGTCTTCAGATCCTCGGGGCCAGCCGGAGACGCGGCACGCACAAAGCGCTGTCGCGCCTCAAGAGCCGCACGTCCGGTCGACGCGCCAGCAAGGACCTCCATGATGAAAAACTGCGTGATCAGATCCGCCTGGCCGTTGCCGGACGCTGGACCGTAGGCAATCGTGGTGCTGGCCCACATGCCGATTGCGCCTGCCTCGAGATAGCTGTTGCACGTTGGCGCGACCGGCTGGACCGCGCTAGTCGCGTAGAGTTCGGCGCCATAGCAGCACTCAGCTGTGACGACCGTCCCCTCGGCCACATTTCCCGCCAGATCCTGGCTGTTTAATGCCGACGGATACTGCGTGCCACGCTGACCGTAGAACTGAGGATCCACGGACGCGCCATGGCAATTGTAGAAGTGCACCAGACGGGCCAAGCGCGCGCCGGGCCATGGCCGCCCCGCTGGCGGAACCAGCTGGAGGTCGCTGTCCGAGCCAAACATGTTCCTAGCCGACAGCTGGGTCGAATCCTTCCACACCTCGGCCGATACCGCATGATAGTCCTGGAAGTCGGCGCGGGGCCGCGGCTGATGGCGGATGACCGCGTCGATCAGGTCCAACAGCCGCTGCGGGTCCTGCGCACCGGTCCGGTCCGGAAGGCGACTGACGACCCTGGTGGGACCTTTGAAAGCGGAGATATCCTGGCCGTAGGGAGTGTCACAGGCATAGGGCAGGTCGCCGAACGCGTGTTCGTCCGGATCGTCGCCGCCGGGGCCCCTGTATAGCGGGTTCAGCATGTCCTGGTGCGGAATCACGTCGATGGAACCCAGGATAACGATGTAGTCGGGCGCGAAGGCGCGATAGACGTCGTCGATTGCCTGCTTGTTCTGCGCGCAGTCGAGAGCGTTCGTTACCGCAGGTCCGCCGGCAGCCTGCATGGCGGCTGCATCGTCGACGGCGACCACCTCGGTGACCAATCCGCGCTGCAGGTCGGCCTGGACCCATCGAGTGAGCGCGGCGTGGACGTTGGCATCGGCCGCGCCATACTTGCCGTGGAGCGCGCCGAAGTTGGTGACGATGACCTTGTCGACTTTTCCCGGCATCTCTCGCCCCCCGACAAGTGCAGACAGTGACCAGTCATCGCGAAAACGGCGAAATTTGACGCCACCGAGAGAGAATCGGAGTCGCAAATTAGGCGGGCAACGCTCGTTATTGTTAACAAGGTTGTCGTTATGGGACAACAATAATCGCGATCGAACCGTTACGAACCGCCGTTTTTTTGCTAAGGTGTCTAGGTTGAGGTACATGCAACCGCACGCACGTTGACTGTCACGAACAGCTGTTTCTTCCAAGACTTCCCTCCAAAGCCAAGCTGAGGTCGTTCCGTTCGAGACTTGCTGGTCACGGCAATGGGCGATGTCGGCACCCGGCGTGGTCGTCAGCATCGCAGGTCTCATCGACCTGAGGTGTGAGCGGCAGATGTTTCACTCCCGAGATGATCAACACAATCATTCGCGGCACCGCACCGACCGGCGTCACGGCCCAAACCATTGTTGCGCCAAACTTTAGGAAGCCAGATCCGCGCGATCAGCGGCCAACCGTCCCTGCCGAATGCCTTGTACCCGCCGTCCTTTCTGGGCCCAGCAACGGCCGGCATGGCTGGGTGCTGTCTGGCGACATTCGGCACCGTGTAGGGGAGTCGGAAGAGGCGGCTGACGCGCCATATTGGCGGAAAGGTTGAAACGGGCGGAGCCACAAGGCAAGAAGTATCGCATGGCAACACTTCTTGACTGGGAAAACGTAGACGCGGCTGCCGCTCAGATTGAGAAGACTCTCAATCTCCAAACCCGGCGGGAAGCGTTTTCCCTCCTCTGCGTGACATCTCTCCTACGCATCGACTTCGATGAGGCGAGGGGCTCGATCACCGATGGAGGAGAGGACAGGGGCGTTGACGCGGTCTATCTCGACGAGCGCTTCGGGCGTCGTGTAATCCATCTCTTCCAGTTCAAGTGCCACAGCAAATTCAACGGCAGCAACCGCAACTTCCCGTCGACTGAGATTGACAAACTCCTTGCCTTCATCGGGGACTGCTTCGGACAAGTCGACGGCTTTCTCGACACATGCAATCCGCTGCTGCAGCAGAAGGTGTTGGACATCTGGGACTTCGTGAATTCAGGGGCGTGCCAGGTCGAAGTCCACCTTTGCTCCAATGGGGAGCGGCTCATCCCCGACCACAAGGCTCGCTTTGAATCATCGCTTGCCCGGTTCAAGTTCTTCCAGCTCCACGAGGCCGATCTCGATTCACTTTCTGACACGGTCTCGCACCGGACAGCAACAGAACGGGAGATCCACCTCCGGATCGTGGAGGAACAGGTATATGAGCGCACGGACGGTAACGTGCGGGCTGTCATCGGGACAGTCTGCGGCGACGAGTTTATCGCAGCGCTGACAGATCCAATCAAGCCGACGCAGCTCGACCCCGATCTGTTCGAGGAGAACGTCCGCGTCTACCTCGGCGAACAGAACGACATAAACCGGCGCATTTATGATACCGCCGTGTCCAACGAAGCCGGCATGTTCTGGTATTTCAACAACGGCATTACGATTGTCTGCGAACGGTTCAGTTATCAGCCTGGCTTCAAGAATGCGCCATTGCGCCTCCTGAATCCTCAGGTGGTGAACGGTGGCCAGACCTCGCACGCGCTCTTCCAGGCATCGCGAACCAGCTTCGCTTCCGTGCAGCGCGTTCGGCTTCTCGTCCGCATTATTGAGACGCAGGACAAGAGCCTCTATGCGAAGGTCGCCGAGTCAACAAACAGCCAGACTCCGATACGAAGCCGCGACCTGAGATCGAACGATCCCGTACTCGTCCGCCTTGAGGCGTCGCTGCTGAATCACGAGTGGCATCTGGATCGAAAGCGCGACCAGCATTCCAAGATCGACGAAAGCAGGCGCATAGATGCCCTGAAGCTCGGGCAGGTCTGGTTAGCCTACGTTCGCGCTGAGCCCGATAAGGCGAAGACGGCTTCAGATCGAATATTCGGAGAGTATTTCCCGCTGGTCTTCGATCCTTCGGAGATGGATGCGAAGCGCGTGATAGCGGTGTGGAGCCTCTACACCGAGATCGAGAAGCATCGCCGCGCCAAGCTGCAGGAAGCGCGAAGGGCATCAAGGCTGGTCGCGGAGCAGGAAATCGAATCTGCGTGGATCGTCGAGGGCTTGTATCATCTGGCCTTCGCGGTCAGGAAACTCGCGGACCGCGCCAACATCGACATCTTCGATTTCGACCAGGTCGACCCTCTAATCCCTGAGGCGGAGCGGCGGTTGGCCGAGTTCGTCAAGGACCGCCCGAATATCTCGACCTACCGCCTCTTCAGAAATGCAGCCACGAAACAGAACCTGTTTCGAGCCTCGCTCAACGAGCAACCCCAGCAACTTAGCCTCCTCTAGTCCGCGAGCAATGTCTATCGTCGGTAACGCTGGCTATTGCCAGACCGTAACTTTAGCGCCACTCTCTGGCAGGTTTCGGCGTAAACCGCCGTTAAGCGAGAGAGCCGGGAATGACCTGAACTGGGTCGACTGCCGCCGGCCCCATCTCACCCAGCCTCACCTCGCGTCAGATTCGTACGGCCTCCGTCAGCAGACATCGTCCACATGGTAGAAGATGGGATTGTGCATCCACGCATTGACCGCGGATTCCCGCCACCCGGTGCAGCGGGTGGCGATGCGCACCTGCCTGGGGAAGGTCCCTTTCTGGATCTTTCGGTAGAGCGTCGCACGAGACAGGCTGGTGCGGTTGAGCACCTCCTTGAGGCGAAGGAAACGGTCGGGTTGCGGCTGTGTCATGGGTCAGTCTCCTGTGTCTTGAGGGGTCCTTTTGTGCTTGTCGGAGACAGAGTTGGGGCGACGATCGCAGCCGTCAACCGCATGAGAATTAGCGGTTTTACGCCAGGTTGTCCGTAGATGTTCCTGATTATCCGTCACGGTCCCAAAGATACGCAAAAATAAGTTTGGCGGCCGGGTGACGTGGCGTCTCAGGCTGTTCCAGCCTGACCGCGCTCTACTTCCGCGTAGCCGCTCCAGCCGAGTCGCCTGCGGCGTCTCGTCGGCAGAGCCGTGACGATCGCATGACGCTGGCCGGTCCGCGCAGCGGACCGGTCGGCATGGGGACCATGCCTCTGGCGGTCGCCGCGCCGACGGCGCGGCGGCGTGGTGCCTTCGGCGTCATGGTGGCGGGGGGCGTCACGGCCCTGTAGCCCCGCCTCGGCGCGGCGCAACCCGGCAGCCTTGCTGCCGGGTCATCCACCTTCGTTCCTGCCCTTCGGGTGCGCCCCGCCTGCGTCCGGCGGGGCTGTCGGTCCGCTCCTGCCGCCCCCCGCCACCCCGGCGCCGGTCGATGGCGGTTTGAGGAAGGAGCAAGGAGATGCAGAGCAACGAGCGTCAGAGCCTTTATGGTGAGGTGACCGCCCGGATCATCGCAGAGCTGGAGCAAGGCCGATTGCCGTGGGTGCAGCCCTGGGATGCGGCGCGGTGCCCCTGTACCATGCCGAGGAACGCCGTGTCGGCCCGAGCTTATTCGGGGATCAACGTGCTGATCCTGTGGGCGGCGGCTATCGAGGGCGGCTATGCAGGCCAGCGCTGGCTGACCTATCGGCAGGCGGAAGCGGCGGGCGGGCACGTTCGGCGCGGCGAAAAGGGTACGGTGGTTTGCTATGCGGATCGCTTCACCCCGAAGGACGAGGCCGAGAAGGCGCAGGGCGAAGACCGCGAGGCACGGACGATTGCCTTTCTAAAGCGCTTTACCGTCTTTAATATCGACCAGTGTGACGGCCTGCCCGAGGCGATGACCAGCATTCCGGTTTTGCCCGATCCCGTGCTGGCGATTGGCGAAGCGGATCGGGTGATTGCTGGGAGCGGCGCGGATTTCCGGATCGGCGGGAGCGAAGCCTATTATTCGCCGTCGCAGGATTTTGTGCAGGTGCCGCCACAGGCTGCCTTTCATGACCCGGTGAACTGGTACCGGACGGCGCTGCACGAACTCGGGCATTTTTCGGGCCATCGCAGGCGGTTGAACCGCGACCAGTCCGGCGCCTTCGGATCGGCGGCGTACGCAAAGGAAGAAATGGTCGCCGAAATGGCGGCGGCGTTCACCTGCGCGTCGCTCGGCATTTCGCCCACCGTCCGGCACAGCGACTATATCGGCTCCTGGCTGGCAGTGCTGCGCGGCGACGAGAAGGCCATCTTCCGTGCCGCCAGCGCAGCCAGCAAGGCGACGGACTTCCTCCTTTCCGGTGGGGAGGCACGGTCATGACCGAGCGGCTTCCAACCCATGTCTTTCGGCGGCGCGGCTTCCGTGCACTGCGCCGGATGACCGAGCGGCAGCGCGCCATCTTCTGGGCGATGCGGTTCGAGGATGTCGACTACCCGACGCTTGGGCGACGCCACGGCATCAGCGCCGAGGAAGTGGAGGCGGAATTTGCCGCCGCCCTCACCCTCTTCGTGCGTATCGTGCGCGAGCCCGAACCGTGGTGGCGGCATCTCTGGCCTTGGTGATCGCCGGCATTCGAACCAACCGCTTGCCGCCGGGTGGCTTGCCATCGGGCGGTAAGCCCGACAGGGTAGCTCCCGCCATGCGCAGCAATCTCGATCATCTTCCGCCTGCCAAGCAGCGCGAGCTGGAGCGCGTGGTGCAGATCGTCTTCGAGGAGTTCGACGACGCCTTTGCACTCGCCAGCCACGAGTGGAAGAAGAAGGGCCGCATCCTTAAGGTCATCCTGTACGGCAGCTATGCGCGCGGCAACTGGATCGACGAGCCGCATACCGCCAAGGGCTACAAGTCCGACTATGACCTGCTGATCATCGTCAGCGACAAGCGCCTGACCGACCGCGTCAAATATTGGGCGAATGTCGACGACCGGCTGATGCGCGAGTTTGGCATCACCGGCAGCATCAAGACCCCGGTCAATTTCATCGTTCACAGCCTGCAGGAGGTGAATGACGGCCTCGCCCATGGCCGCTATTTCTTCATGGATGTCGCCCGCGATGGCATCGCGCTCTACCAGAGCGAAGACAGCGAACTGCACCAACCCAAGCCGAAGTCGCCGCACGCGGCGCTCACGATGGCGAGGGAGTATTTCGAGGAGTGGATGCCGAGCGCGGCCGAGTTTCTCGTTGGGTACAAATTCTACATGGAACGTGGGAGCTGGAAGAAGGCAGCGTTCCTGCTGCACCAAGCAACCGAAAGCCTCCTGCACTGCGCGCTTCTCGTGGTGGAATTCTACACACCACACGTTCACAATCTTGGCTTTTTACGCACGCAGGCGGAGCGGCTCGATGCGCGCCTGACGTACATCTGGCCTAGCGACAACCGCAAGCAGCGCGGGATGTTCGAAAAGCTGAAGGAAGCCTATGTGAAGGCGCGCTATTCGAAGCACTACCGGGTCAGCGAGGAAGAGCTGGTCTGGCTCGGCGAGCGGGTCGAGGAACTGGGCCGCGTCGTGCACGAGATTTGTTTGGAGCGCATTGCCCATTTGGAGGCGACGGCGCGGCAGGCCGGATAAGCCGATGGATACCGATCCCGCCGCGCGGTTCGTCGTCATTTCCGGATGCTCGGGCGGCGGCAAATCAACGCTGATCGATGAATTGGCAAAGCGCGGACACGCTGTCGTGGAAGAACCCGGGCGCCGCATCATCGCCGACGAAATCGCGCGCGGCGGCGCGGCGCTTCCGTGGGTAGACCTCGCCGCATTCGCCCAGCGCGCGATCGAGGTGACCTTACAGGATCGCAAACACGGCGCGCAACGTTCCGGCTGGATGTTCTTCGACCGTAGTCTGGTCGATGCCGTCGTAGCACTGGACCATGTCAGCGGCGAACGGCACGGCGAGCCAGTGTGTCACGCGCATCGTTATCACCACCGCGTTTTTCTGACCCCGCCCTGGCCGGAGATCTTCGACAAGGATGCCGATCGCCGCCACGACATCGGCGCGGCGATCGAGGAATATGACCGTCTGCGCGAAGCCTATCCGCGCCTCGGCTATGAGGTCGTGCTTCTTCCGAAAATACCCGTCCCGGCTCGCGCCGATTTCATCCTCGATTTTCTGGGCGCGTGCACCAGCTGAACAGCGCCGTCGTCTATTCGAGATCCCGCGCTACGGCCTGCGCAAAGGCGCGCCTACCGCGTCGTCGCCAGAGGGTAAGCATCTGCTCGCGATCCCCATCGCGCAACCGCGCTGCCGCCTCCGTCAGCAGGCCGAGGATCACGGCGCGGTCATCATCCGTCAGCTCGACCAGCCCTGCCTTCGCGACGAGCCCGCCCAATTCGATCAACTGCCGCGTGCGCTCACGCCGTTTCACCTGCCAGTCACGGCGATCATGCCGCGCTTGCTTCGCCTGGAGCCGGTTCCGCGCCTCGCTTACCCGCCGCAGTGCCGCACGGCTCGCGACCAGTGCGGCGGCCAGCGCTTTGCCGCTCGCGCTGAAAGAAAGCGGCGCCCCGTTTGCGCCACGCCTCCCGCGTTGCTGCATCGGTGCCGGCCGCATGCAGCAACGCGCCGGCCAGTTCCTCCACGCCCAGCGCATCGGCGCCGGTTGCCATCACCAGTTCGCCGAGCTGACATTGTTTGCGCGTCTTCAGTTGCCGCGCCTTGTCGGCGAGCACCTTGAGGTCCGCATCATAGTCTCGGGGTCTGCGCATGGTCCTGTCCTTCCCTTGTGTCGGTCGGACAGATCAGATATCGTCACAGCCAATCCACGCCAATAGCCTGAAACTTCGTGAGATTTCGCGGTCCCGAGAGCGATGAAATCGTTCGAGGGCGCGCTTATACGTCGTGCCGACGTGCGCTTTTAGGCGTATCTGGTGCGTCGCCATGGCGATCTACCACTTCTCGGCCAAAGTCATTTCCCGCGCCTCCGGATCGAGCGCGGTGGCGGCAGCCGCCTATCGCTCTGCGTCGCGGCTGCACGACCAGCGGCTCGGCCGCGGCCATGACTTTTCCAACAAGGCCGGCGTCGTGCACAGCGAGGTGCTGCTACCCGAGAACGCCCCCGACGCATGGCGCGACCGCGAGCGGCTGTGGAATGATGTCGAGGCCGCCGAGCTGCGCAAGGATGCGCAGCTGGCCCGCGAAATCGAGTTTGCGATCCCACGCGAGATGCAGCAGGCCGAGGGCATCGAACTGGCGCGGTCGTTCGTCCAGCGCGAATTCGTCGATCGCGGTATGGTTGCCGATCTCAATGTCCATTGGGATATCGGTGCCGATGGACTGGCAAATCCCCATGCGCATGTGATGCTCGGGCTTCGTGGTATCGGCGAAGATGGGTTCGGCGCCAAGGTCCGCGACTGGAACCGCACCGAGCTGCTGACCCACTGGCGCGAGGCCTGGGCGGAGCACGTCAATCAGCGCCTGGCCGAACTTGATATCGATGCGCGCGTAGATCACCGCAGCCTGGAAGCGCAGGGCATCGATCTGGAGCCCCAACACAAGATCGGCCCCACCGCGTCGCGCATGGTGGCGCAGGGGCGTGACAGCGAGCGGCTCGAAGAACATCACGCCATCGCACGCGCCAATGGCGACAAGATCCTCGCCAACCCCAGCATCGCGCTCGACGCGATCACCCACAGCCAAGCAACCTTCACCACTCGCGACCTTGCGATGTTCGTTCACCGGCATAGTGAGGGAAAGGACCAGTTCGACCAGGTGATGGCGGCGGTGCGCGCATCGCCCGAGCTGGTGAAGCTGGGCAAGGACGGACACGGCGACGATCGCTTCACGTCGCGCGCGATGCTGGAGACCGAACAGCGGCTAGAACGTGCCACTGCCACGCTCGACGCGCGCCGGCATCACGCGGTTGGCGATCGGCATCTGGAACGCGCGCTTGGCATTGCTGGACAACGCGGGCTTCACCTCTCGCCCGAGCAGCGCGGGGCGCTCGACCACGTGACCGACGCGCGGGGCATCAGCAGCGTCATCGGCTATGCCGGCACCGGCAAGAGCGCGATGCTCGGCGTCGCGCGCGAGGCATGGGAAGCGGCGGGCTATTCTATTCACGGCGCAGCGCTGTCCGGCGTCGCCGCCGAGAATCTGGAAAGCGGCTCCGGCATCGCGTCACGCACCATCGCCAGTCTGGAGCATCAATGGGGCCAGGGTCGCGAGCTGCTGACCAACCAATCCATCCTCGTCATCGACGAGGCCGGCATGATCGGCACCCGGCAAATGGAGCGGGTCATCCGCGAGGCGGAGAAGCGCGGCGCCAAGGTCGTACTGGTCGGCGACCCGCAGCAGCTCCAGGCAACCGAAGCCGGTGCAGCGTTCCGCTCGATTGCCGAGCGGCATGGCGCGGTGGAAATCACCACCATCCGCCGCCAGTCCGAAGATTGGCAGCGCGACGCAACGCGGCACCTCGCCACCGGCCGCACCGGCGAAGCACTGGCCGCCTATACGGAGGCTGGGCATGTCCATGCCGCCGAGACGCGCGAAGCAGCCCGCGACGCGCTGATCGACCGCTGGGACAAAGACCGGCAGGCCGCCCCGCAGGCGAGCCGCATCATCCTCACGCATACCAATGACGAGGTGCGCGAACTTAATACGGCAGCGCGCGACCGGATGCGGGCAGCGCAGATGCTGGGCGACGACGTCGATCTCGACGTCGAACGGGGACGCCGATCGTTCGCGCCGGGCGACCGCGTCATGTTCCTCAAGAATGAGCGCAGCCTGGAGGTAAAGAACGGCACGCTGGGCACGGTCGAACGGGTCAGCGGAATCGCGATGCGCGTGCGCACCGATGACGGGCGAAGCGTCGCCTTCGACTTGAAGGACTATGCCCATATCGATCACGGCTATGCCGCCACCATCCACAAGGCACAGGGCATGACCGTCGACCGCGCCCATGTACTGGCGACGCCGGGGTTGGACCGGCACGCTGCCTATGTCGCGCTGTCGCGCCATCGGGAGCGCGTCGATCTGCATTATGGCCGGGATGATTTCGCCGATGCCGGGCGACTTGCCCGCACGCTTGCGCGCGAGCGCGGCAAGGACATGGCGTCGGACTACACCCGTGCACCCGACGTGCAACCGGCGCTATCGCCAGCGCCGACGCCGCCCCGTCGCGGCATGTTCGACGGGCTGAAGCTCAGCAGCGCGCCGATCCGCATGCCGACCCAGCCCAGCCCCCTCGAACAGGCGGTGCAGCGATTTGGCCGCGCGGCGCAGGACATCATTAGCATGAAGCAGCAGGGCTTCGAGCCCCTGACCCACCAGCGCGAGGCCTTTGGTAGTGCCCAAAAGGAGATCGATGCGCTTCGCCCCGGCGGCAGCGAAGACATGCGCGTCGCGATGAACAGGGACCCTGCCCTTATCAGCGAAGCCGCGAATGGTCGCACCAGCCGCGCTATCCAGGCGATGGTCGCCGAGGGCGAAATTCGCATCGATGCCGCCAACCGCGCCGACCGCTTCGTCGCGGATTGGCAGAGCAAGGCGCGACAGCTGAAAACTCTGGAGCGGAGCGGCGAGCACGATGCCGCGCGGTCCACCAGGGATGCCATGACCACGATGGCCAAAGCGCTCCACCGCGATCCCCAGCTCGAGTCGCTGCTCCGCAATCGTGCGCTGGAGCTAGGTTTGAAGTCTCAGGGAGGCGCGTCAATGTCTCACGACCTCCAGGAATGGCTCGGCCGCTCGCGCGGCCTCAACATTGGGATGTAGGCTCACGCCCATGACCGACATTCCCCGCCAATATGGCATCGCCGACGATCCCACCCAGGCCTTCGAAAGCCTGCGGCAGGAGATTTCCCTCCTCCACACAGCCATCCAGGGGCTGACCGCTGCGCGCGAGAAAATACCGGATTACAGCCCGACGCTGGGCGCGATCAGCCGGCAGCTCGCCGCGATGACCGAAGGCATCGCCCGTGTCGAGCAGGCGCCGGCCGTGAAACTGACCCCATCCATGATGGTCCAGCAGCTGGCGAAGGCGGCGGCAGATGCGAGGGCGGATGACAAGCGGCAGATGGATGACGCTCGCGCCGACCTGCATCAGGTGATAGGGCGCATCGACGGGATCGTCGTTCGGGCGCGGTCGACGGATCACCAGCGCAAGCGGGAGCTCTGGATGATGGTCGGCGCTTTCCTCGCTGGCATTCTGCTTTGGTCGTTCATGCCGGGATTGGTCGCCCGGTCCCTCCCCGAGAGCTGGCACGTGCCGCAATGGATGGCGGCGCGGACGTTGGGGACGGAACAGGCCACTTCTGACGACCACGTCGTCGACAGTGACCGCACACCTGAGAAAAATTGACTGTCTCTGGGACTAAGGGGCGCTCCCGCTTGGGTCGGGTGGTTGAACGACCGAAGTGAGCGCGAGGAAGACGCTCCGCTCGGTGTGGCCCGAACGGCTGCTTCTGTCGCAAGCGGCAATTTGCGGTCGACGGCGCGAACGTCAGAATCTGGCTGCCGCCGCATCCTGGGCCTTTCTTGCCGTTCGTCTGCGGCATGTCGAACGGCAGATCTTGCCCGAAGGGGGCATCCAGCGCTTGCCAAATCGGCATCGCAGCGCGACGGAATCTGGTCGGCGGCTGTCGGCCGCTATGCACTAGCTCTCGCCGTTCCACCACGCATCGGGCGCTCAACGAGATGCTAAGAGCAAATTGCGCCCCGTTTGCCTGATATCTACCAAAATTCGTTTGTCCTTGTCTGTTCCTTGCGCTTTAACGGCGCACGGTCTGAAGGGGAGGCTTAGAAGGAATTGGTTCAAAACTCCGATTTCAAGGCGATTGTGCCAAAAGAGATTGTGCACGCCGCTACCGCAGATCATGTCCAGGCCGGGCTGCCGATACCGAAAGCTTCCCGCGTGCAGATTTTCTCTCCGGAAGACTGGGAGGGATTCACCGAGGAGTGGGCGAGTTCACTCACGGGCTATGCCATCGTGCGCCGCTTCGCTGGCTCTGGAGACATGGGGCTCGATGTTGCCGGCTTCACTGACGCTGCGGGCTTCAGTGCGCATTGGGACAACTACCAGTGCAAGCGCTACGATCATCCGCTGCGCCCCGCAGACATCCATGTCGAAATCGGGAAGATTATTTACTATTCGTGGCTGGGTGAGTATTCGGTACCGAGAAGTCACTATTTTGCTGCAAGCAGAGGTGTTGGCACAACTGCAGCAAAGCTTCTCCTTGACCCCAAGAAGCTAAGAGAAAGCGTCAGACAGGCTTGGGATAAGCAGTGTAGGTGCCAGATAACGACGACAGCGGACGTAACCCTCACAGGTGATCTTCTCTCCTATTTCGACGCGTTCGATTTCTCAATATTCAGCTCTAAGAGTGTGTTGGAACTGATCGCGCAGCATGAGAAGACCAAATTTCATGCGGTCCGTTTCGGCGGAGGCCTCCCGCCGCGTCCTACCCCGCATGCTCCCCCGGCGGAACCTACTGCGCATGAAAGCCGATATGTCCGACAGCTCCTTGATGCGTATGGGGATCATCTGGGCCAAGAGGTGCCAGATCTCGCCGCGCTCGCCCAGCGGCAACCATTACACCGAGACTTCAGCAGGCAGCGCGAACGTTTCTACAGCGCGGAAGCGCTCAGAAATTTTTCGCGCGACACTGTCCCCGAGGGCACGTTCGACGCTCTGCAGGAGGAGGTTTACCAGGGCGTCGTCGATATATGTGAGGGCTCGCATTCTACGGGGTTTGAACGCATGAAGGCGACCGTGTCACAAGCCGCCCAAGTCGCCTCAACATCCAACCCGCTTGCTCCAGCTACGCGCGTTCAGGACCGGCAGGGCATTTGTCATCAGCTTGCGAATGTGGATCGCCTGCGTTGGTCATCGAGCGATGAGTAAGCGCGTGAGCCCGTTCAACAGCCCTTTGGAAACCGGGGTCCGAGCGCTGTCGATCCTTGAGGCGGCTCACCCCGCCGGCTGCGACCTGCAGCGGTTGGTTGAGCTCGATTATCTCGTGGTTCATTCTGGAGATGCCGGTGGACCGGAGAGCCTACACGCACCTCTGCCGATGCGGGCCGGCGAACTCCTGGTGCGTAGGGAAATTATTGAGAGGGGACTGCTGCTGATGGCGAGCCGCGGGCTGGTCGATCGAGTAGCAAGCCCGGACGGCATTCTGTATCGCGCAGGTGAAGCTGCTGCGCCCTACATGGCGGCATTGAGCGCTCCCTACTCGATAGAATTACGCGCACGGGCAAACTGGGCCGTGGAGGCATTTGGCCATATGACAACCGATGCGATTCGCATCATTACCCAGCGCTTCTTCGAGAAATGGACGAGCCAATTTCAGCCTGGGCAGCTTCGAGGCCCCGCTGCATGAGCGGCTATCTGCGCCTCGAAAAATTGGATTTTTCCGGCCCCACCAAGCGTAGCGAGATCCGCTTTTCTCCGGGCGTCAACGTGATCTGTGGCGCGTCGGACACCGGCAAGTCTTTTCTCGCTGAGGCAGTCGATTTCATGCTCGGTGGCTCCGAGCTGAGGGGTTTACCGGAACGGGAGGGTTACAGCGCGATCGAACTCGGTCTATCCAGCACTGAAGGCGGATCGTGGACCTTCGAACGCGCGATCTCAGGCGGGAACTTTATCCTGCGCCAGGGCGGCGCAACAGAGACGTTGCGGCAGTCGCATGCCCATGATCGCATCGACAATGTGTCGGGATTCCTGCTCGAGAAGATAGGCCTTCTCGGAAAGCGGATTCTGAAGAGCAGCACGAAGAGCAAGACGAATAGCCTCAGCTTCCGCAATTTGGCGCGTCTCGTGATCGTGCAAGAAGGGGAAATCCAGCAGAAGGGGTCCCCTTTCTGGGGCGGACAGTTCACACTCAAGACGGCCGAGCTTGCAACGATCAAGTTGCTCCTCACCGGTATCGACGACTCCGCCGTCGTGTCAGCCGCACCCGACGAACCGGACCAAGCCGCGCAGATCGGCTTGCTCGACGAGCTGATCGCAGATCTTGCGTCGGAAATCACCGACATGGGGGAAGAGAAAGGCGAGCTAGAAGCGCAGCTCGAAAGGCTCGAGACCTCCGCGTCAGAGCACCGGGAGAGCGTAGCAAACGCGCAGCATACCCTCGACGCGCAATTGGGTGAACGCCGAGAGCTGGCGAAGCAGCAGCGCGGAATAGACGATCGCCTTGATGAAATCCGTGAGCTGCTGGCACGCTTCGAATTGCTTCGGGCGCATTATCGCGTAGACCGGGAGCGCCTGAGAGCCATTCAGGAAAGCGGAACGCTATTCGCTTATGTCGAACGCGTGGCCTGCCCTTTGTGCGGAGCAGCACCCGAGGCACAGCATGCCGATGCAAACTGCGAGGGTAACGTTGCAGAAATAGTCGAAGCAGCGACGGCGGAAATTAGCAAGATAGAGCGGCTGTCGGAGGAACTTTCATCGACGGTAACCGATCTTCTGACCGAACAAGACAGCCTCTCAGCACTACGAGCTATAGTAGAGGATGCGTATCTAACCGTGGACGCAGAGATCCGGCAAACTATGGCGCCCGAGGTGGAAGAGGCCCGCGCCAAGTTCACCGACATTATTGAAACTCGCTCAGCGGTCCGCGGGCACCTGGCTCTTTTCGATCGGCTAGAAAAGCTTGAGTCGCGCCGAGCCGGTCTTGATGACACGGCGCCCGAGCCTGCCGAGAAGGCCAAGGTTGCTGTCGGGTTTTCAGAGGTGGTCGCTCACCAGTTCTCGTTGAAAATCGAACAGATCCTGAAGGCTTGGAATTTTCCGGGCGAATGCCGAGTCCACTACGACAAGGATGCGAGTGATTTTGTCATAGATGGCAAACCCAGAGGCAGTCGTGGCAAAGGGTTGAGAGCGATTACACATGCCGCCGTTTCGATTGCCCTGCTTGAATATTGTCAGGAGCATGAACTCCCACATCCGGGCTTCCTGCTGCTGGACTCACCGCTCCTTGCCTATTTCAAGCCTGAGGGGGACGAGGACACGTCGCTGCAGGGAACTGACCTGAAAGAGCGCTTCTACAGCTACCTCAAGGCGCACCACGGCGATGAAAGCCAAGTAATCATCGTCGAAAATCAGCATCCACCGGATAGCGAGCTGAAGGGTCTCAACCTTACAGTGTTCACAGGCAACCCAGCCGAGGGACGCTTCGGGCTGTTGTGAAGGTAGAGGCTTTGGGATCATACGAGGGCGCTAAGTGTCTAAATTGCAGAATGTGCTCAGCCAATTAAATTGGGGTCCGTGGGCGAGAGAACAACGTGACGAGCGGCGTACGCACGCTTGAGCGCGCGGTGCTGCCGCAAGCGCCGTACAGCTCAATGGCCATCGACCTGATCGCGGGACTGCGCGAGGCAGAGAATGCCGAAGCAGCGTAGTCGTCCACATATTTCGCATCGAGGCGCATAGCGAAGTTGTTGCGCCTCTGGACCTATTCGATTATTACCGGCACGTAAGGAGAACACTGATGCAGACTGTCGAAGACACCAACACCGTCCGTGAACGCGTCCTGAAGTCGTCGACGACGAACCCGGCGCTCCAGCGCCTGCAGGGTCGCGTGCTTGCCGGTGCCCAAGCAAGCGAGGTCATCACCAGCTATGACCGCATGCACCACCGCCATAGCCGCTCGTAAGGGGGGGCGCATTCGATGTCTGCGGCGAGGATCACGTCGTTCCTCGTCAAGGTGGCCTCGAGGTGCAATCTCGACTGCGATTACTGCTACGTCTACCACCACGCCGACCAGAGCTGGCGCACCATGCCGCGCCTGCTTAGCGATGCGCATCGGGACGCGTTCGCCGAACGGCTGGCGGAATACGCCTCGGCAGTCGGCCTCCACCGCGTCGCGGTCATATTCCATGGCGGCGAACCCCTGCTCGCTGGGGTCGGTCGTCTTGTCAACTTCGCTCGGAAAGTTCGGGCGGCCGCGCCTGACGTTGAGGTGGACTTCGGCCTTCAGACCAACGGCCTGCTGCTGACCGACGCGGTCCTCGACGAGCTCGAAGCCGAAGCCATCTCCGTCTCGCTCAGCATGGACGGGCCGCGCGAAGCCCATAACCTGCACCGGACGACCCGCAAGGGGCGATCAAGCTTCGACAAGGTTGAGGCGGCGCTAGAACGCCTGAAGCGGCGGCCCGCCGTCTTCGCGGGCGTGATAGCCGTCATCGACACCTCGGTGCGGCCCGAGCAGCTGCTGTCCTTCTTCGCGGACCACGGCGTCCCCAAGCTCGACTTCCTCCTTCCGGACT
>Ga0207713_1000914_pt1 | contig 26549 bp, 17 predicted proteins | sample KBSS64metaG_FD_184404 | JGI IMG/M metagenome (GOLD analysis project Ga0207713, IMG submission 184404) | Switchgrass rhizosphere microbial communities from Kellogg Biological Station, Michigan, USA - KBS S6-4 metaG (SPAdes) (version 2) | ecosystem: Host-associated > Plants > Roots > Rhizosphere >... | reverse complement strand
GATGAACACCAGCGCAGCTTATTAAGGCAAGGGACTAGACCATGCATTTCACCATTCAACGCGAAGCCCTGTTGAAACCCCTGCAACTGGTCGCAGGCGTCGTCGAGCGCCGACAGACCTTGCCGGTGCTCTCCAACGTGCTGCTGGTTGTCGAAGGCCAGCAATTGTCGCTGACCGGTACCGACCTGGAAGTCGAGCTGGTCGGTCGTGTACAACTCGAAGAGCCTGCTGATCCAGGTTCCATCACTGTGCCTGCGCGCAAGCTGATGGATATCTGCAAAAGCTTGCCCAACGATGCGCTGATCGACATCAAGGTCGACGAGCAGAAGCTCGTGGTGAAGGCCGGCCGTAGCCGCTTCACCCTGTCGACCCTGCCGGCCAATGACTTCCCGACTGTGGAAGAAGGCCCAGGCTCGTTGACGTGCAGCCTTGAGCAAAGCAAATTGCGTCGTCTGATCGAACGCACCAGCTTCGCCATGGCCCAGCAGGACGTGCGCTATTACCTCAACGGTATGCTGCTGGAAGTTTCCGAAGGCATCATCCGCGCCGTGGCCACCGACGGTCACCGTCTGGCCATGTGCTCGATGAAGGCCGATATCGGTCAGCCGGATCGCCACCAGGTCATCGTGCCACGTAAAGGTATCCTTGAACTGGCGCGCCTGCTGACTGAGCCGGACGGCATTGTCAGCATCGTCCTGGGTCAACACCACATCCGCGCCACCACCGGCGAGTTCACCTTCACCTCGAAACTGGTCGACGGCAAATTCCCGGACTACGAACGTGTTCTTCCAAAAGGTGGCGACAAGCTGGTACTCGGCGATCGTCAGGCCCTGCGTGAAGCCTTCAGCCGTACCGCGATTCTGTCCAACGAGAAGTACCGCGGCATCCGTCTGCAATTGGCCAATGGCCAACTGAAGATCCAGGCGAACAACCCGGAACAGGAAGAAGCGGAAGAAGAAGTGGGCGTCGAGTACAACGGCGGCAATCTGGAAATCGGCTTCAACGTGAGCTATCTGCTCGACGTACTGGGCGTGATGACCACTGAGCAGGTTCGTTTGATCCTGTCCGACTCCAACAGCAGCGCGCTGGTGCAAGAGTCCGACAACGACGACTCGGCCTACGTTGTCATGCCGATGCGTCTGTAATCATGCTCAGCAGAAGCTAGATGTCCTTAAGTCGCGTCTCGGTCACCGCGGTGCGCAATCTGCACCCGGTGACCTTCTCCCCCTCCCCCCGAATCAACATTCTTTACGGCGCCAACGGCAGCGGCAAAACCAGTGTTCTGGAGGCCATTCACCTGCTGGGGCTTGCCCGTTCGTTTCGTAGCACCCGCCTGTTACCGGTCATCCAGTACGAGCAGCTCGCCTGTACGGTGTTTGGTCAGGTGGAGTTGGCCGAGGGTGGGCACAGCGCCTTGGGGATCTCCCGAGACCGGCAAGGGGAGTTCCAGATTCGCATCGACGGGCAGAATGCCCGGAGCGCGGCGCAACTGGCGGAAATCCTGCCGCTGCAGTTGATCAACCCTGACAGTTTCCGCTTGCTGGAAGGGGCGCCGAAGATTCGCCGACAGTTTCTCGACTGGGGCGTGTTCCACGTGGAACCACGATTCATGTCCACCTGGCAGCGCTTGCAGAAGGCCCTGCGCCAGAGAAACTCTTGGCTGCGGCATGGTACACTTGACGCCGTTTCGCAAGCGGTTTGGGACAGGGAACTGTGCCAGGCCAGCGCTGAAATTGATGAATACCGCCGCGCTTATATCAAAGCCTTGAAACCAGTCTTTGAACAGACCTTGAGCGAACTGGTTGAGCTCGAGGGCTTAACGCTCAGCTATTACCGAGGTTGGGACAAAGACCGAGAACTGAGTGCAGTGCTCGCCGGGTCCCTTCAGCGGGATCAGCAAATGGGTCATACCCAGGCCGGACCACAGCGTGCTGATTTGCGTCTTAGATTGGGCGCACATAACGCCGCGGACATCTTGTCTCGCGGTCAGCAGAAGTTGGTGGTCTGTGCATTGCGGATTGCCCAAGGGCACTTGGTCAGCCAGGCCCGACGGGGCCAGTGTATTTATCTGGTGGATGACCTGCCGTCCGAACTGGACGAGCACCACCGCCGCGCGCTTTGCCGCTTGCTGGAAGACTTACGCTGCCAGGTGTTTATCACCTGTGTAGATCACGAATTATTGAGGGAAGGCTGGCAGACGGATACGCCAGTCGCTCTGTTCCACGTGGAACAGGGCCGTATCACCCAGACCCACGACCATCGGGAGTGAAGGCATTGAGCGAAGAAAATACGAATACCTACGACTCAACGAGCATTAAAGTGCTGAAAGGCCTGGATGCCGTACGCAAACGTCCCGGTATGTACATTGGTGACACCGACGATGGTAGCGGTCTGCACCACATGGTCTTCGAGGTAGTCGACAACTCCATCGATGAAGCGCTCGCTGGCCACTGCGACGACATCAGCATCATCATCCACCCGGATGAATCCATCACCGTTCGCGACAATGGTCGTGGTATCCCGGTAGACGTGCACAAAGAAGAAGGCGTCTCGGCAGCCGAGGTCATCATGACCGTGCTGCACGCCGGCGGTAAGTTCGACGATAACTCCTACAAAGTATCCGGCGGCCTGCACGGTGTAGGTGTGTCGGTTGTGAACGCCTTGTCCGAAGAGCTGGTCTTGACCGTTCGCCGCAGCGGCAAAATCTGGGAGCAGACCTACATTCACGGTGTTCCAAAAGAACCGATGAAAATCGTCGGCGAAAGCGAAACCACCGGCACCCAGATCCACTTCAAACCGTCCGACCTGACGTTCAAGAACATCCACTTCAGCTGGGACATCCTGGCCAAGCGGATTCGTGAACTGTCCTTCCTCAACTCCGGTGTCGGCATCGTCCTCAAGGATGAGCGCAGCGGCAAGGAAGAGCTGTTCAAGTACGAGGGTGGCCTGCGTGCTTTCGTTGAATACCTGAACACCAACAAGACTCCGGTCAACCAGGTGTTCCACTTCAACATCCAACGCGAAGACGGCATTGGCGTGGAAATCGCCTTGCAGTGGAACGACAGCTTCAACGAGAACCTGTTGTGCTTCACCAACAACATTCCACAGCGCGATGGCGGTACTCACCTGGTGGGTTTCCGTTCCGCTCTGACGCGTAACCTGAACACCTACATCGAGGCCGAAGGTCTGGCGAAGAAGCACAAAGTCGCGACCACCGGTGACGATGCCCGTGAAGGCCTGACCGCGATCATCTCGGTAAAAGTGCCGGATCCGAAGTTCAGCTCCCAGACCAAAGACAAGCTGGTTTCTTCCGAAGTGAAGACCGCGGTCGAACAGGAAATGGGCAAGTACTTCTCCGACTTCCTGCTGGAAAACCCGAACGAAGCCAAGCTGGTCGTCGGCAAGATGATCGATGCGGCTCGCGCTCGTGAAGCGGCGCGTAAAGCCCGTGAGATGACACGTCGTAAAGGCGCGCTGGATATCGCCGGCCTGCCGGGCAAACTGGCTGACTGCCAGGAAAAAGACCCTGCCCTTTCCGAACTGTACCTCGTGGAAGGTGACTCTGCTGGCGGCTCCGCCAAGCAGGGACGCAACCGTCGGACCCAAGCCATCCTGCCTCTCAAGGGCAAGATCCTCAACGTCGAGAAGGCGCGCTTCGACAAGATGATCTCTTCGCAAGAAGTGGGCACCTTGATCACCGCGCTGGGCTGTGGCATTGGCCGCGATGAGTACAACATCGCGAAGCTGCGTTACCACAACATCATCATCATGACCGATGCTGACGTCGACGGTTCGCACATCCGTACCCTGCTGCTGACCTTCTTCTTCCGTCAGTTACCGGAGCTGATCGAGCGCGGCTACATCTACATCGCCCAGCCACCGCTGTACAAGGTCAAGAAAGGCAAGCAAGAGCAATACATCAAAGACGACGACGCCATGGAAGAGTACATGACGCAGTCGGCCCTGGAAGATGCGAGCCTGCACCTGAACGAGGAAGCACCGGGCATTTCCGGACCGGCCCTCGAGCGTCTGGTGAATGACTTCCGTCTGGTCATGAAGACGCTCAAGCGTCTGTCGCGCCTGTACCCACAGGAGTTGACCGAGCACTTCATCTACCTGCCTGCCGTCAGCCTGGAGCAACTCTCCGATCACGCAGCGATGCAGGATTGGATGGCCCAGTACGAAGTTCGTCTGCGCACCGTCGAGAAGTCCGGCCTGGTTTACAAAGCCAGCCTGCGTGAAGACCGTGAACGTAACGTCTGGTTGCCTGAGGTCGAACTGATCTCCCATGGCCTGTCGAACTACGTCACCTTCAACCGCGACTTCTTCGGCAGCAACGATTACAAGACTGTTGTTTCTCTGGGCGCTCAACTGAGCACCTTGCTGGACGACGGCGCGTACATCCAGCGTGGCGAGCGCAAGAAGCCGGTCACCGAGTTCAAGGAAGCCCTTGAATGGCTGATGGCCGAAAGCACCAAGCGTCACACCATCCAGCGATACAAAGGTCTGGGTGAGATGAACCCGGATCAGCTGTGGGAAACCACCATGGACCCAAGTCAGCGCCGGATGCTCAAAGTGACCATCGAAGACGCCATTGGCGCGGACCAGATCTTCAACACCCTGATGGGTGATGCGGTCGAGCCTCGTCGTGACTTCATCGAGAGCAACGCCCTGGCGGTTTCCAACCTGGACTTCTGATCCAGCTGTAGGATCACAAAAAAGCTGCTGAAAATCACAATATGCTGCTTTCGCCGCGCTTGAAAAAGGCCAACCCATGCGGGTTGGCCTTTTTTTTGGGAGCTAGCTGGAGCCCTCCGTGTCCAAGAGCCCTGCCCTTTGGGTTGAGCAGTTCATACAGACTGACAATTTCCCGCACAGGCACCTCGCCTTCTTTCCCAAGATTCATTGGGATCATCACCGATGACGCGATCGTGCTGGGAGCTCCAATAGGCGTTTCGGCTGGAGAAATGTGTCGGAAGCAATTCAGTGGGGACCGCGTGGTGGGTCGCGTATGAAGGCGTTCAGTTTGTTGTGGCGAAATGTTGGAGGGCTACTGAAGAAATTTACGCATGCCCTGAGCATGGCGCAGGTTTACAGCTGGGCGATAGAAGCCGCTAAGTCTTGGGTGAGGGCATTTGCGTGACGGCTTAACTCTTGAGGCGACAACGCCGCTGAACGCAAAAAGCCGATACTAACTATCTACAACTTGTTCTACAACACGTACAACTAATCCTATTAGCGTTAGTTGTTAATCATTCGACGTAAGTTAGTCTGTGATTTCCCTATTAGGTTGAGGGTTTTCTAAATGAAAATCTGCCGCGTGAAAGTTTGCGCGGTTTAATAGACTGGATTAGAATCGGGCGGTTAAAAATAAAGCGAGCCCCGTTTCCGGAAGCTCGCTTTATTCAAGCACTTAAACGATTTTGTTCGAGCAAAATCATAAGTCGCTTACGCTAAGTAACTGATCTCTATTTTCACTACAAAAGGAGCAAACCCAATGTAGAAAACCTCAGCTTAGGACTGACAGGGCAAAAGAAAAACAGTCACAGCGCGTCGTTGCTTAGACCACGACACGCGCAATTTCTTCTTTTTTTCTTGCCCTGTCAATCCCTTCCCAGCATTTCGACCGTAGCGAGAGATCTCGAGGGGGAAGTGTCCCCTTCAGAAAACCCCTACGTTCCTGTTGAGCGCCACGCCCTGTGCCGCTTGGAAATTCGATCGCTTAGAGGAAAGTGACATGGCAGTACGTAAGGTTGTCACCCGAAGATCTTGGCATTTCAGAGGTTACTTCCCGTCCCTCAAGAATGGCCATTCCGTACCATTTGAATCAATCCTGGAAAGTGGATTTTTCCGTTTGCTGGAGCTTTCACCGGACGTACGCAGCTACGAAGTGCAGCCTGTTCGTGAGTCTTTCGAAATCGAAGGCGAGCCTTCTCAGTACGTACCAGATGTCGAAATAGAACTGTATGACGGCAACAGGATTTGGGTGGAAATCAAGCCAGCACCGCACAGGAAAAATCACGCCACAGCCGCTCGTTTGGATGCAGCCGCAACCCATTTCGGCGTCACCAACCGTCGCTTCGAAGTGGTAACAGATGAAGTTATTTGGGCTGAGCCGCGGAGCACCACAGTGCTGCAGATTCTCTACCATCGCCGCGGGCCTAGCCTCACGACGCCTCAGTGGCTGGGCCTTTTCTCACAGATCAAGATCGAAAGCCCACAGACCATCGCGGAACTGTGCTCGGTAGTGGGTGAAGCTCAGGCTTGGCGCCTTTTGGGCCTCGGGCAAATTGGTGTCGATCTGGAAAAAACGCTCAGTTCTAAATCTCCTATCTACATTGAGGGAGGGCATCGCCATGCAGATTTTTACTCTTAAACCAGGCTTGGCTGTAACAATGAATGATCGGTACCTGGTGTTTCGATCACGCCTTGTGGATCGGCGGCTTCATTTTGCGGATGAGCTAGGCGAGCCCGTTCTAATGAAGGAGAAAGACTTTTATGTGGGCTATGTTCAACGGTCAGTATGTGTAATCCCTGATCAACCAAAGCTCGGATATATTCCGCTTCAAAAAAATGCGCCACGAGACCTCTCCACTTATCTGCCTGAGCATAAGGAGGAGGCTTTAAGACGGCGACCTTACGTAGAAGCCCTGCTGGCCTACTCTGGAAAGCTTCCTGGAAAGGAAGAACTAAAGGAGGTTATTGCCTCTGTGTGGGAGGAAGTTAAAAGCAGTGCCAAGGCGCCTTCTGTTGACACTGTTAAACGCTGGTTAAGCAGATATAAATGGAAGTCTGTCACAGCGCTAGTACCGCTGCATGAGCAAAAAGGGCGCCACCGATTAATATATGGGGACCTCGAAGAGTTACTCTTGGATGTCATTAACGAGCATTACTTGACTACTGCAAGGAAGCCGGTCACCACAGTCGTTGAAGAATTTGAAGGCAGGATTAAAGAGCACAATCAGAAAATGTTAAGTGCTCAACATTTATCCTGTCCCTCTCGCATGACAGTGTATCGATATATACAAGGGCTAGATCCATATCTGGTCGACTCCTCCAGATTAGGCAAGCATACGGCCAATCAAAAACACCGACGTGCAATTGGTCAGCTGCAGGTGTTTGGACTCTGTCATCGGTGGGAAATCGACCACACCCACTTGGATATAATGCTGATTGACCCTGAGACGGGCCTGGTAATCGGTCGGCCTTATTTGACGGTGGTTCTGGACCGTTTTTCCCGCATGGTGATGGCCTATCTCCTGCACTTTGCAGCACCCAATACGGAGAGCGTGTTGAGGGTGATCGAGAAAGCGATTTGCCCCAAGGAATCTTTACTCCAGAACTATCCAAAAGTAGTTAACAGTTGGCCGGCGCAAGGGCTGCCCCGTCAGATTGTTCCTGACAATGCAGCGGAGTTCCATGCAGGAGACCTGATGGCAGCTTTCGACGATCTGGGGATTGAGATTTTGTACCCCAGGTCTCGTGGGCCACAAATGAAGGGCGCAGTGGAGCGATTTTTTGGCACCACAGCGCGGGGCTTTGTCCACCAATTGCCTGGGACCACTTTTGCGAATATTGAGGAGAAGGGGGAGTACGATTCCGTGGCCAACGCATGCCTCACATTCGAAGATCTCGACGCGTTGGTGATGAAATGGATTGTGGATATCTATCATCAGAGCCCACATCGGGGATTGAAGGATAGAACACCAGATCAAGTGTGGCGTGCGGCAGAGTCTAAGGCCGTACTTCAGATGCCTGTTGACCTGGACGCACTGGAAGCAATCCTTGCCTGCCGAAAATCCGCGAAGCTACATCACTATGGTGTCGAGGTTGGCAGGCAGTTCTATCACTCGGATTTGCTCGCGGAATTGAAGCTACAGCGCAATACCCCGTTCTCTGTAGACGTCCGTTACCGTGATGATATGGGTCACGTTTGGGTGTATGACGACCACCGGAGGATATTTTTCCAGGTGCCCTGTAAGGATAAACGCCTGGTTGGTGTTAGCCGTGACTTGTACAACGAGGCTAGAAAGCAGCTCCGTCAAAGTGGAGTTCTCAATCCCGATGTTGATGCCCTCCTCCGCGCTTCGCGAGAAATACAACAGGACATTCAGCGAGCTAAAGACTCCAAACGGCTTTCTGATCGACGTCGAAAAGCTGCTTTGGCCCGTAATCGAAGCGGTGTACCGGTAACGCCTATCGACTCTGCCAGGGTGCTCGACAATGTGCCCATACCACTTGGGACGCTGCCTGAAATCCCCGATCTGGTCGCCGAAACTTCGAACGCCCAGCCGTGGTTCGACAGGAGGGTGTGAGATGAGCGCGTCATTGAATGTTATTGATGATACTTCGCTCCGGAAAGTTTTCGTTAATACCTCAATAGCGAAGGCGGCCGCTTCAAGGCTGGTGGATATCCATAACGATAACCTGCTTACGGGAACCAATCAGGGATTTCTCATCATGGGTCCAAGCGGTGTGGGGAAAAGTGCTTTAGTGAAGAAGTACGTCAATTTAGTGAACACTGAACGTGCTATTGAAATGCAGCGCTTACCTATTCTGTATTTGGATATGCCATCCGGGCCTACGAAAAAGAATCTCGGTTCTGCGTTACTGAAGGCCCTGAATGATCCTTATGCGAATAACAATAGTGAGTCAGCCGAGGCTAAGTTTTCTCGTGTGGTTACATTGTTGGAAAACTTGCATGTCGAGCTCGTTATTTTGGATGAGGCTCAACACTTGGTGGACTATAAGAAGAGCGATATGTTCGAGGCGGGGGACTGGATAAAAAGCCTTATGAATACTTCGAAAGTATCCGTTGTGTTGATCGGAATGACACGCCTAGAGGGCTTAAAAAGAGCTAATTCCCAATTTCGCAGGAGGTTTTCTGCATCATACACACTTGTGCCATTCAAACCAGATGGCGAATTTTGGCCGGAATTTGCCGGCGTAATTAAGGCATTGCAAAAAATGATGACGGTCGATTCAGTGAGTCTGGTAACTGATGAAATGATACAGCGGCTATATTTTGCATCCTTTGGAATATTGGACTATCTCGTAAAAGTATTGGAAAGAGCCGTTCGTTTGGTGAGGAACGGCCAATTTGATGGTGTGCATCTTGCCGCATTAGATACAGCATTCAAAGATGAAGTCTGGCAATTGGCCCCAAAAAATCGCAACCCGTTTAATGCTGAGTTTGATTTCCGGCCGCTGATTGGATTGGGTGAGCCTTACGAGAAAGTTGAGTAATGTTGGTGGGTCGCTAGGTTCTCCTAGCGACCCAATATGAGGACGGTATGCTTAATTTACCAGTGAAAGTGCTCCCGCATCACGATGAAAGTTTGATCGGGTTCATAGGTCGTTTAGCCATTGTCAATGGATTTTCTCATACTTTTCTAATAAAAAAATGCAGAGACTTAACCGATGAAGAGGTGGAGTCGTTTTGTAAAAAAAGTGATGTACCTTTTGTATGGATATCTTCTGTAAAAGCGCTAAGCAAGACCAGAGGCAGCCTTGATCCTCTGTCAACGTACTGCCCAAAACATTGTCCGAAATGTTTAAACGAGGGTGGGTATTGGAAATATGTGTGGGGGCTTAAACTCTATAATTTTTGTGTTGAGCACTCGGTGCAGTTGATCGATACCTGCCATCACTGCGGGATGAGGTTATGCTTTGCGGCATTCACCACGTTTCGGTGTAGTTTATGTTATCGGGACATTCGTCAAAATCGGACTTGCCTACCGGCCTCGACTTCAGATGTTTGGTTCTCAAAATTGCTGGAAAATCGGGCGCTTTCACGGCCGCCGCTGAATGATTCGGCTCTGTGCAATCTATCGATTGGGAATTTTCACGAGCTATTTATAAATATCGGTTTCATTGTTTCAAATCTTGCGGGAAGAAACTGTAGGAATATTTTCTTATCATCAGACCTTTCCAAGATCAGCCGCAGCGCAGGTAAAATTGCTTTTGGCTGGCCTGGATCATTTTACGAGTACTTAGATTTCTGCCAGAACAGCACGGGTGGTGATAAATGGCATCCAAAAATTTGTTATCAAAAAATATATCGAGTTACCTACCATAAACTAAAGAGTGAAGGTTACGATTTTCTTCGAGAGGAATTTGAGCACTATTTGCTTTCAAACTGGCGAGGACCGCTCAACCCTAGGGCTACTACATTTTCACCTAAGACCATTCAATCGCATCGCTGGAAACCGATTAAAGCAGTTGCAAACTCTCTAGATTTGGCTCCTTCAAAACTTAAGCTACTTTTGGAAAATGGTCTTATTTCATCGAGCACCCTGCGTCATGACTGTGGAAAAATATCCACCGTAGTAGATATTCAAGAAGCTAAAGCTTTTATTGAAAGTGCTGCAAGATCACGAAGCTTGAAGGATGCTTCCAAGCAGTTGGGGATCAATGAGCGTAGAGTTAGATCACTCGTTAATGGTGATTTACTTGTTGGTTATCGGTCCAGTACTAAGGCTCTAACTCCATGGGCTATAGATTGTGATAACTTTCTCAGTAAATTTTCGTTGTCGGATATGATAGATGATGGTGGTGAGTATATTACAATACGTAAGGTTCTAACGTTTTATCTGCGAGAGGATACTCAGTTTTTAGATTTTATAAAAGCTCTTGTAAGAGGAGAGATGGTTTTGTATGCCGGTGAGCAAGATACATCATTTTCTGATTATAAATTAGTTGCGGATGACTATTTCTTTTGGAAAAGCCAATGGCTAAAACAACATCCCACAACGACATCTCTGACAGTCCGAGAGGTCGCCAGCGTATTAGCCGTAAACGCCGAGATCGTTTATGCCATGATTAATAATGGTCTAATTGAGCATGGGGTCATTGGCAGTCAGCGCATGATCAAACCATCCGAGCTTAAACGATTTCGTGAAAAATATGTATTAAATCGCGAAGTAGCTGATCAATTTTGCATATCTCCGAAGTTGGTAGTGTCTTGTCTTTCGGAAAATAATTTTAAACCGGCAGCAGGGCCGCACGTATTAAATTATCCGTGTCGGCACTACATTTGGAGACGAACAGACAAGCTATACGATGTCTTAAATTCCATATTTCCCTATCGCAGTGTTGCCGTTTGATTAACTTCTCCTTTGCTGCGCTGCTTGCTGATCGGGACAACTGGAAAAGTCTACGTTGGATTGGCTCCGCCTCTCTCCGCCAGGAAACTCAGTAGACAAACGCGAAGCAAATCTGGTCAGGTTGAATGTATTTGAGGGTAAGCCTGTGTAACTAAACATCAGCCATTCTGGTGCGAGCGAAAGTTATTTTTTTACCGTGTTAACCGCAGTGGTTTACAGCGCAAAAAACAGGTTTACGAGGCGTTCGATGAGGCTTCTCGCGGATGAGGCCAGACTATTCTATACGGTTGAGGGAGCGGTGCTCCTAACCCTGATTTTGGTTGATTTTTGATCAACTCATCACAGTCATGCATCTTGATGTGCGTTGAGCTTTATCCACAGAGGTATCCACCATTTCGGTGGATAACTATGTTACTACCGACGCATTTTTCACCCACACGCCGGAATTTCATTGACCTAGCTTCGAACTCCTAACTCGTTGTTGAGTTTCGCTTTCAGACTGCTGGGGTGGGTCAGAATAGCGTCGGCACCTAGGTCAAAAATGCATTGGCGATAACGCGCACCCCACCCCATCTCCAACGGGGAGCCGGATAAAGCTAGCAAAACCCTACTGGGTTCCCTCCCTAGCTGTTACTGGACCAGCGACTCCAAGATTGTCCCGGTGCTGCGTGCAGCAGGCATGTCGAGCCACGAGAACTAAGAGATGGCCCTAGGCCAAACCTAACCCTGCTACCGCGGTTTTTTTATTTAGCCCCTCGATGCAGTTGGCATGAATGCGGTTAACTGTCCGCTGCATATAGTCCGCAAGGAACGCCCTACGATGTCCGTCGAAATTACCTCTGTTGTCGGTTCCAAAGAGACCGGGAAAAAGCTCCAGCAGCTCATAGTTCAGTGCCAGTCGTTTGCTTGGGCCAGTGCATGGATCACGCCGAATAAAGCGTTTGAGGCTGCGATTCAAGCCATGGCGAAGCTTGAGAGCCTCGTCATCGGCACTCACATGTACATCACTGATCCACTCTGTCTGCAGATGTGCGTCGAAATTCCCCAGGCCAAGGTTCTGCTGCCCGACTCCGGGCCTCTGTTTCACCCCAAGCTTTACGCCTTCCGACATGAGAAGAAGATCACCGTCTATGTGGGCAGCGCCAACTGCACCAATGCTGGCTTGAACAGGAACATTGAGGCCGGCGTCTTCCTCAGCGGTGACCATCTCGACCCCAACCTCCAATCGTTCTTCACCTTCATCAAACAGCAGGCGGCCCGAGCCCTGGACATAAACGATCAACTCATTGAGTCCTATACGGCCAACAAAAAGCTCAACCAGGACGCACTTGATGACCTCGACAATTTCACGTGGGTCAAAAGGCCCAGACACACAGCCTCTTCCTCACTCCACAGTGATCTCAATGGGACGGAGTGGGAGCAGTTTGTTCAGCTGGTGAAGGAGGACAATGCCAAGGACATGCGACTTGAGCTCCTCGCGAAGGCGAGGCAACTCTTCGCAAGCGGCCGCACCTTTCAGGAGTTCACCGTCACGGAGCAACAATGCGTAACAGGACTTCTGCAGCCTACCGAGCTCAATGGCCTAGACTGGGGATACTTTGGCCAGATGAGCGCACACGGCAGCTTCAATAGAGTGCTCAGAGAACACGTCCCTCTCCTGTCTCAAGCCCTCGACAAGATCCCGCTAGTGGGCCCTGTCAAACGCCGGCACTACGAGGCATTCGTCAAAGTTTTTCAGCATATCCCTACGGCTAGGGCCACATGGATTGGCTTTGGTACCCGACTGCTGGCGATTAAAAGACCGGACTACTTCGTCTGTATCTGCAATCCCAATAAGCGGCAACTGGCCGATGTGTTCGCAACGTCCTTTTCGACGTTCAACCTGGATAACTACTGGGATCGCGTCGTGGCGCCGATGCAGCTGATGCCCTGGTGGCAGGAAGAAATACCCAGCGAGGGGTTCGAGCAGCAACTTTGGATGGGGAGAGCAGCGATGCTAGATGCCATTTGCTACGATCCTGCGATGCGCTAGAGCCCGCGGGTTGCCGCGAATGACTGGCATAATAAGTTTCCAACTAAAATTATCGAGCCTACGGCCATGGTGCTATTCAATACCCCCGAGTTTTATATCCAAAAAATTTATGATGCTGTGAACTGCTTCCATGACAATGATATCCAAGGTGTTGGCACGCACGTATTTGGATTTTTCAGTGGCCGAGAATATTCTGGAGGGCAAGTAGACGTTTCTCCACATCACGCCCAGATGATACTTCAAGAACCCATCTTTAGTTATTTTCGGGCTGAGCCAGAAGTTTTTGTAAAATGGGTAGCGGTATTATATTCGTATTGTCGTAGCCTAGGTGCGATACCAGAGGTGGCACGCGATGCATGGCACAGTGCTACTGCAATCATTTACTTGGCTAGGGTTGAGAATGAATCTGTAATTGTTGAAGCAATGTGCCAACTAGTAGCATGGGACTACTTTTATGGGCGAGAGCACTACCCAGATTATTTAGAGCGCTTGAAGAAAACTCACTTGGAACACAGGCATGCCAAGAGACTCAGAGAGCTATTTCTATGCACTGCATCTAACGTGGGTCAGCCTGATTTTCTTCCATCCATTAAACGAACTTATAAAAATCGCCGGCACTTTACTGGTGCAAATGCTGCCTCAGCCTTAATAAATTACTACTGCCACATTAAATCAGAACATGGCGTCCTAAGTGAATTAAAGCGTTACTTGGCCGGTCCTCAAATGCGCGAAACAATTCGAAAAGGGCATTGTGACTTTCTGAAGCCTCTACTGGGACAGCTTTATGATGACAATAATTATGATGCCCTGTTTTCTTTGGTGTCCTCGTTTAAAAACGTGGCTGGACTAGGTGTTTCTCGCGTAGGGCATGGTTACTTGCTTCCAAACGGTCAAAAACTGACGGTCTTGTCAAGATCAAGCAAGATCGTGTTTGAAGAGCAGGGTAACTACGAACGTTACAGCACTCTAATAAACGCTTGCAATCGGGCAACCAACACATATGTAACCCTTCTTGGTACATTCGACAACGACGCAGCGCTCATCGATACTGATCGAGGCGGAGCCCCGCCCGTTGATGATGACTTGAGTGAGCTTAGAGAGGCCGTAATTGCACACTTTGGTCTAAATGACCTTTTGTATGGAGAATTTCACTCTCTCACGATTCTCCCGTCTCATACTTTTCCTCTTCAATCAGCTTTATTCAGTCTCGGGAAGAATGCTCCACTTATATCTGTCAGCCACCAAGAAGTACTGGATGATCCGGACGATAAACGTTTCGTTTTCTTCCTTTCAACCAATACACACACCTATACGTTAGAGCATGACTTTATTATTGAAGAATTTGGCGATGAGGCAGAAATTTATGTAGATCCTCAGGAAGACTTCTTTGTCGATATTCTTGCATCGGAGCAACACGACGTAATTTATATTTCGGCCCATGGCGAGTACAACCACTGGGGCAAGGCTATTGAAGATGAAATCTTCTTCAATGAAGGGTCAACGATCACCGTCGGAAAGCTATGGTTATGTCGACATAGCAAAAATACAAATCGGAACATAATTTTGAACATTTGCGACGGGGCGGCAACGGAAATAAGTTGCAATCCTTACTCAAGGGGGATTGCTGCCGCATTAGCTGCTGGCAATCAAACCGTCATATCTCATATGTGGCCAGTTAACCCGATTTATGCTGCATGCTTCGGCATGTTGGCAATATACTTTTCTCGGCGAAACACACCAATAAGTGTTGCCAGGATGATTTACGAGGCATTAGACCAAGAGAATAATTCAATAATTAACTACTCTAAACGTTTGGCAGAGTCCTTCGTTAACCTAGAAAGGTGCCTCAAAGATAAAGATTTTGATATGCGCCAGTTCAAAAACTTGGGGAGTATCTCAGTATACTCGTGAGAGGCAGTCAGCACGCAGGGGCTGCGGGGATGTCAGCTCCTTGCGGGCGGGATAGGATACCTAACCTATTCAGGGGGAACGGTAGCCAGATTGTTGATCTTTGCGTTAGCTCAAGACTTAATGTAATCCAAAAAAACTATAGTTTCGTGGGGTATGGGGCAGAAGGCCGTTAAAGGCGTGGATAGCCGGCTTCAGCGCGTGCTGACGTTTGAACAGCAGCCGGAAAACCACGGAGCGCATCACGGAGTGGCATCCCGTTGTCACGGCGGCTCGCGAGGCCTTGGTCCGACCGTTCCTGATGTGAGAGTAGGTCATCGTCAAGATTAAATTCCGAAACCCTTATCTGCGCATACAGGTAGGGGGTTTGTTTATCCTCGAAAAAAGCATCCCGAGATTAGAGGCTGGAAATCCGGGGCAACCCTACACCGCATCTGTAATCACGGTGAGCGCATGGTGGCGACGTTAATGTGCTCCGGCCCTGCCATGGCCGGGCATACCCGGCTAATCGCCGGCCAAGAAGGCCTGCGTCCGGAGGTTGCTTCCCAGCGCCTGGAAGGCGGCACATCACTGACAGCCTAAGTTTTTTCAACAAAGATCGACTCCCCAAAACATATCAATTCTGAACGACTAGACTGCCATCATTCCCACCAAGCCACTTGGACGTTTACATGGCAGTTCCGAATGTAGCTCTGATCGCCAGCTCTGAAGGCCCCGTGAGCGGTGACCTCTTCGATGATAGAAAAGCTTTTTCAAAGTCACTGACTTCTGAAATCGTCATTGCCCTCTGTGGACCTATGGGTACTCCACTCCATGAGGTTGCACAAACCTTTCAAAAGCTTTTGTTGAGTAATGATTTTGGCTACGAGGAGGTTGTAATCCTGAGGCTGAGTGATGAAATTCGGCGTATCAAGGGGCTCCAGAATGAGAAATCCATTGAGAAGTTAATCGAGGCTGGGAACGAGCTACGTCAAGAACACGGGAATGCGGTGTTAGCCAGGCTGGCCATCCAAGACATCCTCATCTCACGAACAAAGCATCAAGATGAAGCAGATAACAAGCTACGTGCAGAAAATCCTGAAGCCGATCCTTCGCTCACGATGCCGCGGGCTCCACGTCGATGCTGCCACATCATCGACTCCGTAAAACATATTGATGAGCTCCAGCTTCTGCGGTCGGTGTATGGCGACATGTTGCATGTCGTAGGCGTGTATTCACCAATCGACATGCGTATCGAGCGCTTGGAGAAGCGTAAGGGCCCTGATGACCAAATACACAGGCTAATTGATCGGGACTCGGGTGAAGAGGTCGATTACGGTCAAAGTGTGGAAGAAACATTTCCGCTTTCTGACTTCTTTCTTAGGGTCGACTCCGCTACAGATTCGCAACGTAACACTCGAGTTCGAAGATTCCTTGAGCTGATGCTGGGCACTAACATCATCACGCCGACGATCAATGAGCGCGCAATGTATGCCGCATTTTCAGCAGCGCGAAATTCTGCGTGTCTTTCTCGCCAAGTGGGTGCTGCGATTACAAATGAGGAAGGTGAGATCCTTGCAACCGGCTGGAACGACGTTCCTCGGGCATTTGGAGGTCTCTACCAAACCGTTGATCAGAACTCATCCAGGGACGACGACCGCCGCTGCTGGAACATGGACGGGGGCCACTGCTACAACGATGAAGAAAAAACACTCATCGCCAATGCAATGGTGGATCGGCTGATTGAAAACGGCTTGGTGGCTGAAGACAGCAGGTCTAAGGCCTTTACCATGATCAGAAAGGACTCGCAGCTAAAAAGCCTCATCGAATTTTCGAGAGCTGTTCACGCAGAAATGCATGCGCTGCTGACCGCCGGGGAGACAAAAGGATCGCAGATTCGTCGGGGCAAGCTGTTCGTAACTACCTACCCGTGTCATTCTTGCGCCCGCCATTTGGTAGCAGCAGGTATTAAAGAGGTTTTTTTCCTTGAGCCGTACAGGAAAAGCTTAGCCACCAAGCTACACTCCGACTCGATCACTGAGCGAGAAAGCGATGAGGCGAAGGTACGTCTGATGCCATTTGATGGAGTCGCACCGTCCAGATTCTTGAAGTTTTTCTCGTCCCACCCGAGTGGAAGGAAGGACGGTAATGGGAAGATGCACGTCCGTGAGGCATCTCCTGTAACGTCCATAACGCTTGAAGCAATTCACACGCTTGAAGCGTTCGCGCTTCGGGCACTACAATCCCGCGGCTTGAACAAGTAGTGACTCGAAATGTCTGACGATTCTCATAAACTGATGGTGAAAAAGATGGATGGCAACCAGCTCTCCTTCGTTTTTGACTCGGAAACCCAGAGTCCCGCCCCAGAAGCGACCAATCTGGTGAGTGTCGCTCCCTCTGAGCCGTGCTTGATGCGACCGGACCTTCGCGTAAAAGCGGTGTCCAGCGCAAAGGTGCTGCAATTCTCGCCTCCGGGTGCCTCCACTGCACCGTCGCGAACCTCAAGTTTGGTCGACCGTATCGTCAATAGTATACGGCTATACAACTAATCGCTTTTGAAGGCTTGCCGTGTGTGAGCCTTGTCTAATGCCTTGCCTGCCAAGTCAATTACATGCGACTCAGAGCATTATTGATGAAGTGGAAGCGATCAGCCGGCATATAACTCAATCCTCTTTCAGGATTATCCGGGGATTGCGAATGGTATTCACTCGGCAGGTTACACAGATAACAAACTGCTGATATCCAGAGCACAATTACGATGTGCACCGATACGTGTCGGATTAAAAGTTTATTTTAAGATGCTATATTGACGGTCGAGTTCTGGGTTGATTCAAACAATAGTCGGGCTGTACAAAGTATCCGTTTTCACCATCTTAATATTATTACATCTTGGCTAGAACAAATTCTGCTTAATTACGTGTATTTGCTAGTATCAATCAGTTATGTGAATTGATTTCTATGAAAAACCGCCCCATCCTTACACCTCAGGGCTAAAGATGGGGCAAGGCATGCCGATATAGTGAAGCGAGTTGCTCATTTTTTGGTTTCGGCAGGTATATAAAGAAATATGCAATATTGGATCACAGCCATTTTTTCCCTGAAATCAATTAGTCAGCTCCTACCAGCCGTATTGGGCATTATTTTCGTGTGGTTCTGGTGGAGTGTCTGGCAAGGCTGGCGTACCCCGAATGACAGAAACCGCATGCTCGAGAACACCTATTTTTTCAAGTCTACAAGCTACCGAAAGCTGTTTCGACTTCATAAATCGATCCTTGTGAAGGCGGTTACGTTCACACTCGCGGCTTGGACGTGTTTTGTAATTCTGACCTTAGCGCCTCCAGTTCTAGACGGCTATTTTCCCGCTAGGATTATGCCTTGGTGGATGCTGCCAGCGTTCTTTGCTATTTCCTTGGTGGTCTTCTTCGTAGTGATGGGTAATCAAGGATTGGCCATAAAGCTGGATAAACGTCTCTCGATAAGTTGGGATAAAGGTGACATTCTCGCGATTCACCTAAATCATCGAAAAATCCGCAATCTCTCTCCAAGTTTTATCCGCTCCATGGTTACGGATATCGTATCCTATGGTGAGAAGCTACGAATGCATGGAATCGATAGTCCGCTGAGTATCGAAAGCTGGCTTCTTGCACCTGAGTCTCCAAGGCATACCCCTGAACTAAAAAGTTTTCAGAAGATCATAAATTTTAGCTGGCTCAAAGCTGTTTCTCCTTCATTAAGATCAAGGCATATCGCATGGATAATGAAACGTTGCGTCTATCATCGCAAAGCAGTAGGTAAATCCAAACGTGCAACACCAGGGCCGTTGAGAGTGTTCACCGTGCTTAGAGTAATAATTTCTTTGCAGAAATTAACGGCGATTGCCTTGGCATTACTATGGCTGATATTTTTAAGCGGCTTCATTTACCAGCGTCTACGCAGGTTGCCCTCGCCTGAGTTAAAAAATAACCACAAGTTGCGAAATGGAGAGCCTGCTACAAAGTTAATTTTAGACGCTGAAACAGCTCTTAATGAGCTGAAAACCTCACAGACCTTTCATCTCCAGCCGTTAAAGCGAATGAGTACCTTCAGCGTGATTGCTTTGGTTGCGTACACCCCCAGGGTCGCGGTTCAGCTAGGTGGTTGGGTTGGTGGAGTAAGGCTGTTGATGCCGATCGAAAGCTGACCTACCCTGCCGATTGCAATTTGATCTAGGGTGGGTTGCTGAACGCAAATTTTATGCCCCGAGTCCTCCTGCTCGAAAGCTGAATGGGAGCAGTTGAATACCTGGGTCAGTTTTCAGTCGGCAGAACAGCCTTTACTGGGGCCGTTTTCGGTCAGCGGCAACAATATGGTGCTCGCCAGCTCATTTGAGAGGGTGAATCAAGGTTGGCACGTTGATAAAAGTACTTGGGGGGTGATCCAATTAAGCTTAAGGTTCACTTTTCAAGAGATTTCTATGCGCCCTGAAACAGTTCGCCAAGCCCTCACGGCTCAACTCAGCACTCTGGCCACTGGTATGCGATTTCTCACACCGGATCAGCAACGTGCACGGCAATTCACTATCCATCAACATGGTGCTGACATCATTACGATCAGAACAGAGGGAGGCGCTCTTGTGCGGGTTCCCCTGGAGTCCTTCGTCCGCACGGTCATCCATCTGCACTCAGTCAATTCCAGCGCGGCATCACCTTGTATCATAGGCTCCAGCAATCGTGATCCGGTCAGGACTGGCCTATGCGTCATTGCCAGGGGGCCTAATGGAAGAATTCGAGTTATTAACTACGTTCTCCCCATTCTTCAGTTCCTGGGCTGGGCGTGCATCTCAGGGCAGCAAATGCCAAATACGGCCTGGCTGGACCCTCAGCACTTTTGATGTGGCTCCATTATTTTGAAAACAAAAGCTGCTGAACGATCTGAGACTCTTGCTCGTAAGATGGGTGTTAGCCGGTGGGTGCATTGCTTCTTTATACAGAAGGAGGGCTCAACGGCTTGAGATCTTGTAAACGCTCAAGCTTAAAAATAGACCGGGCCTCTTAGGTCTCTACGACCCTATCCCGCCACCAAGAGGTTTTTGGCAGGACCAAGCTCGAAAGCTTGGCGGCATGCGCGCTCCACAGCCGGATTCTACGACCCCTTCCTTTATATGCACAATCCTCGTTGATGAATGGCAGGGTCTGGAGCGCTTGCTGGGCAATTGCACAGACTTGCCCACCCGGTTGCATTCGACCTGACCAGTCATTTGCATCGGATTTGACCAGCACACTTCGCGGACATGACCGGCAGAGAACGACCCAAAGCCGCCCTTTGCAACGCGCTGCTTTGTCAAAAGGGCTCAGAGGATAGTTTGGCACCACGCGTGTGAAGAGGCAGCGTTCTGCTCGCTAATCTGAGCATCATCCATACAGATGAGTTGATTGCTCGGCACGCACCTCCCGTCTTTTTTGCGCGTTCGCTCATGACGCACTGAGCCATCGCTCACTCCAAGCCCACAGACGAGCAAGCCGGCGGCCTTACTAGGTCGGCTCCTGGCTCAGGTGAATGATATAGAGCAGAGGAAGTAGGTTCTTGCGCCTACAAAGCAGCGTTATTTCCCTCTTGGAAATGATTGGTGTAATCGTGAAGCAACTGGCGATACAGATTTCCCGCCAGGACGATAGCGGGTAGATTAGCGCCTTTGCTGCCACGCTATATCGCCAGGACATCCGCATTTCATGTTTGAGCAAGCCTTCAAGAATATCGACGACGCCCTCTGGAAAGAAAGCGGCTGTACCACCGAGCTCGACTACACCGAGCAAACCTCCTGGCTGCTTTTCCTCAAGTATCTGGATGGGTTAGAGCAGGACAAGGCCAGCGAGGCCATGCTCGAAGGCAAGGGCTACAGCTACATTCTTGACGCAGGCTACCGCTGGAGCGCCTGGGCCGCACCGAAGGATGCCGCCGGTGCGCTTGACCACAACACCGCGCTCACCGGCGATGATCTGGTCGAATTCGTCGATCGCAAGCTTTTCCCCTATCTGCACGGCTTCAAGCAGCGTGCGTCGGGGCCGGACACCATCGAGTACAAGATTGGCGAGATCTTCGGCGAGATAAAAAACAAGATCCGCAGCGGCTACACCCTGCGCGACATCATCGACCATATCGACGAGCTGCGCTTCCGCTCACAGGTTGAGAAGCATGAACTTTCCGCTCTATACGAGGAAAAGATCAAGCGCATGGGCAACGCCGGACGCAACGGCGGCGAGTACTACACACCGCGGCCGCTGATCCGAGCCATGATAAGTGTCACTCATCCCAAGATCGGCGAGCGAATCTACGATGGAGCTTGCGGTTCGGCCGGCTTCCTTTGCGAAGCGCACGACTACCTCAGCGCTATGCCCAATCTCAGCACGAAAGACCTCGAAACCCTGCAAACGCGAACTTTCTACGGTAAGGAGAAAAAAAGCCTCGCCTACGTGATTTCGATCATGAACCTGATCCTGCACGGCATCGAAGCGCCTAACATCCAGCACACCAACACATTGTCTGAGAACCTTGCCGATGTGCAGGAGAAAGACCGCTTCGACGTGATCCTCGCCAACCCGCCCTTTGGCGGCAAAGAGCGGCCCGAAGTACAGCAAAACTTCCCGATTCGTACAGGGGAGACCGCCTTCCTCTTCTTGCAGCACTTCATCAAGATGCTGCGGGCTGGAGGCAGAGCTGCCATCGTTATCAAGAACACATTCCTTAGCAATTCGGATAACGCTTCGACATGCCTGCGCAAGCTCCTGCTGGAGAGCTGCAACCTGCATACGATTCTGGATTGCCCCGGTGGCACCTTCCTGGGGGCGGGCGTCAAGACCGTTGTGCTCTTCTTCGAGAAGGGCGCACCGACTCGCAAGATCTGGTACTACCAGCTCGATCCTGGCCGCAACATGGGCAAGACCAACCCGCTCAACGATGCTGACCTCGCGGAGTTCGTCGAAGTACAGAAGACCTTTGCCGAAACAGGCAAGAGCTGGAGCGTAAATGCCACCAGCATTGCCACTGCAAGCTATGATCTCTCTGTGAAGAACCCGAACGGCCGCGAGGAAATCACCCACCGCAACCCGCAAGATATTTTGGACGAAATTGCCGCGCTCGATGAAGAAAGCGCAGAGGTGCTGGCAAGCATTGGGGCGATCCTATGATGGTGGGGTGGAAGACAAAAACGCTGGGCGAGATTTTGGTAAAAGCTGAAACCATAAACCCACTGCTATCGCCGGATGTCGAGTTCGATTACATCGATGTTTCAAGCGTTTCAAATAAAACTTTCAGTATCGAAGAAACACAGAGACTAAAGGGCAAGGATGCACCTAGTCGTGCTCGACGACAGGTCAGAACAAACGACATTATCTTCGCAACTATTCGCCCGACGTTGCAGCGCATTGCAATAGTCCCGGAGTCACTAGATCAGCAGGTGTGCAGCACTGGCTATTTCGTGCTGCGTGCCAATAGCGAGGTCGATCATCGCTTTGTTTTTTACTCACTTTTCACGAAACGTTTTACTGACCAGATGGAAAGCCTTCAGAAGGGGGCTAGTTATCCGGCGGTAACGGATGGAGAAGTTCGAGCACAGCTGCTGTCATATCCTCCCCTCCCTGAACAAGAACGCATCGTCGCCATCCTCGACGAAGCCTTTGCTGGCATCGCCACCGCCCGCGTCAACGCTAAGCGAAACTGCCAGAACGCCCGCGCCCTTTTCGAAAGCCAAGTCCAATCCGTCGTGAGCCAGCAGGGAGAGGGATGGTTGGAAAAGCCACTATCAGACCTGTGCGACATCAAGCACGGCTATGCCTTCAAGAGTGAATTCTTTACGGACGAAGGAGATTACGTACTCCTGACTCCAGGGAATTTCTATGAGTCAGGCGGGTATCGTGATCGAGGTGAAAAGCAGAAGTACTACTACGGCGATATTCCAAATGCTTTCATTCTTGAGGAGGGCGACTTGCTGGTTGCGATGACGGAGCAAGCCGCAGGGCTACTGGGCAGCCCCATCCTTGTTCCAGAATCGGGCCGCTTCCTTCATAACCAGCGTCTCGGGCTTGTCACCCAAAAGGCCGGGTTGCCCTGGGTCAACGAATTCTTCTTTCATGTTTTCAATACACAAGCGGTGCGTAAAAAAATTCACGACAGTGCTTCTGGCGTAAAAGTGCGTCACACTTCACCTACTAAAATTGGTGAAGTTGTTGTCGCCTTCCCCGCTTCAATTGATGACCAGCGAAGCATCGTTTCAAAGCTTGAAGAACTTCAAGAAGAAACTCAACGTCTAGAATCCCTCTACCAGCGCAAACTTGCCGTGTTGGACGAGCTGAAGCAATCCTTACTGCATCAGGCCTTCAGCGGTAAATTATAGGAAATGAGCATGGCTGCGGCGAAAACCATTGATCTCGAAGAACTGCTTGGCGACATGAAAATGGAGTGGCTCTACTCGACCCAGGAGCAACTAAGTCCTGAAGATGTGAGCTCCCTAGCGGAACTAATGAGCAATGGACTCCGCTTTTTCTCGCAGCCGAAGTCGCTTGAGAAGGCAGTTGGTGGCAGGAAAGGCAAGGTTGCGCACGCTAAGGCTATAGCTGTTCCGGTTGAAGCGAAGGATGAGGCATGAACGAAGCCGAAACGAGAGCCGAATTCATCGACCCTGCACTGGCCGCGGCTGGTTGGGGCGTGCAGGAAGGTAGCCGTATCCGCCGCGAATACTCTATTACGCTGGGCCGGATCGAAGGCAACGGCAAGCGAGGCAAGGCGCTCTCGGCCGACTATGTCCTGGAGTATCGTAACACCAAGCTGGCGGTGGTGGAGGCCAAGGCTTGGGACAAGATGCTGACGGAAGGCGTAGGCCAGGCCAAGGATTACGCGGGCAAGCTCTCGATCCGTTTTACCTACGCCAGCAACGGCCAAGGTATCTACGGCATCGACATGCACACCGGCGTGGAAGGCGAACTACCTTTCTTCCCCTCGCCGGAGGAGTTGTGGCAGGCGACGTTCGCGACCGAGAACGCTTGGCGCGACCGCTTTGCCGCTGTGCCGTTTGAAGACAAGGGCGGCTACTGGCAGGGCCGCTACTATCAGGATATCGCAGTTGAGCGCGTGCTTGCAGCACTGGTCGAGGGGCGGGAGCGCATTCTGCTGACTCTGGCGACCGGCACAGGCAAGACCTTCATTGCCTTCCAACTGGCGTGGAAACTGTTCCAGAGCCGTTGGAACATCACGGACTGGAAGTCGGCGGGCGAGCCCACGCGCCGCCCGCGCATCCTGTTCCTGGCCGACCGCAATATCCTCGCTGATCAGGCCTATAACTCCTTTTCAGCCTTCCCCGAAGATGCGCTGGTACGCATCGCACCGGACGAGATCAAGAAGAAAGGCAAGGTGCCGAAGAACGGCAGCATTTTCTTCACGATCTTTCAGACCTTCATGAGCGGGCCGGGCGAGAGCACTTACTTTGGTGAATATCCGCCGGATTTCTTCGACTTCATCATCATCGACGAATGCCACCGAGGTGGAGCGAACGACGAGAGCAACTGGCGTGGCATCCTCGAATACTTCGCGCCCGCCGTGCAGCTAGGCCTCACCGCGACGCCGAAACGCAAGGATAACGCAGATACATACGCCTACTTTGGCGAGCCGGTGTTCATCTACTCGCTGAAGGATGGCATCAACGATGGATTCCTCACACCCTTCCGCCTGAAGCAGATTGCGACCACACTGGATGACTACGTTTTCATCGCCGACGACACGGTGGTGGAAGGGGAGATCGAGGCTGGAAAACGCTACGAAGAGGCCGATTTTAATCGCATCATCGAGATCAAGGAACGCGAGAAAAAGCGGGTCGAGATCTTCATGGGCGATATCGACCAGAAGGAAAAGACCATCGTCTTTTGCGCCACGCAGATGCATGCGCTGGTAGTGCGCGACCTGATCAACCAAACGAAGAAGAGCGCAGACCCTAACTACTGCCAGCGAGTGACGGCAGAGGATGGCGCGTTAGGCGAGCAATGGCTGCGCGCCTTTCAGGACAACGAAAAGACTATCCCGACTATTCTGACAACTTCGCAGAAGCTCTCGACCGGCGTGGATGCACGTAACGTGCGCAACATCGTGCTGATGCGGCCAGTGAATTCGATGATCGAGTTCAAGCAGATCATTGGGCGCGGCACCAGGCTTTACGACGGCAAGGATTACTTCACAATCTACGATTTCGTGAAGGCCCATCACCATTTCAGTGATCCTGAATGGGATGGCGAGCCGGTGGAGCCTGAGGTCTGCAAGAAATGCGGCAATACAGCTTGCACCTGCGAAAAGACTCCACCCAAGCCCTGTGCGACCTGCGGTAATCAACCCTGCACATGCCCGAAGGAACCCTGTCCGAAATGCGGTAACTGGCCCTGCACCTGCAAGAAAAAGGCGAAGGTGAAGCTTGCAGACGGCAAGGAGCGACAGATTCAGTTCATGACCGCGACCAGTTTCTGGCATCCGGATGGCACCCCCATGTCCGCCGCGCAGTTCATGGAGGCGCTATTCGGCAAGCTGCCGGAGTTCTTCAAAGACGAGGACGAGTTGCGGGCAATTTGGAGCACTCCCGGCACCCGGCGCAAGTTGTTGGACGGGCTCGCTGAGAAAGGATTCGGGAAAGACCAACTTGCTGAAATGCAGAAGATCATCAATGCCGAGAACAGCGACATCTTCGATGTGCTGGCCTTTGTTGCTTACGCCGATACCCCACTCACCCGTGAGGAACGGGCTGAGCGAGCGAAGATTGTGATCAGCAAGGAATTTGGCGACAAGCAGCAGATTTTTTTGGCTTTTGTACTCTCGCATTACGTCAGTGCGGGTGTGGATGAGCTTGATGAGATTAAGCTGGGGCCACTGTTGAAGCTCAGGTACAACAACGCGATTGCAGATGCATTCACTGATCTTGGAACTCCTGATAGCGTGCGGAACGCGTTTGTGGGGTTTCAGCAGTACCTCTATCAGAGTTAGAAAGGTTTTTGCGCCGGTGGTTTTGGCAGATTTCTCGGTAGCCAGATACCGACCAGACGACAAAAAAGTCCCGACCCTTACCGGTTTGGACCTAATCTGAATCGCCAATTTGTAGACATTCGATGACCGCTTCTGACCGTTCTCTGCCGATCATGGTTAGAAAGCGTGCTGGTCAAATCCAATGCAATCGATGGTCAGAACGAATGCAAATGACTGGTCAGGTCGAATGCAAGCGGGTGGTCAAGTGGAGTGCAATTTCGCACTTGCGATGATGGTGCATCTATTTTGTGAATCCAGTAGGCATTTCTCATCTTTTCTGTGAGCCCCAACCGGCGACGTCACAAAAAAGATGACTTTTCGCCCGCGTTTGCTGGTGCTCCCGAATCATCTATTTTGTGAACCTACACCAGCGAACCTGCCAACGAAAAAGGCCAACGCTCAAGCGTTGGCCTTTTTTATTACCTGCAATTCCCTGAGATCACTTCCCTCTTCAGCCTTTTCCGAAACCTGAAATCCAACAAATCGCAGGCATA
>Ga0207713_1000908_pt1 | contig 26729 bp, 24 predicted proteins | sample KBSS64metaG_FD_184404 | JGI IMG/M metagenome (GOLD analysis project Ga0207713, IMG submission 184404) | Switchgrass rhizosphere microbial communities from Kellogg Biological Station, Michigan, USA - KBS S6-4 metaG (SPAdes) (version 2) | ecosystem: Host-associated > Plants > Roots > Rhizosphere >... | reverse complement strand
TTTTCTTTTGTTCCTTTTTGTCCTTTTGTAACCTTTTTAAATATAAAGCGAGCAACTAACACGTACAGTGGTAACACAATAATGACGGCAATAACATTTAAAATCCAAGGTATTGTCCCCATAAAAATAAAAAGTAGAGCCAATGTGGTGTTGGTTATTCTACTCTCTGTTACAATTTCTGCGTATTTCATATAACACTCCTTACTTTTAATGCAAATTCTTACTTAGTCTCCTCTTTTGATAATAAAAGGGAAAACAATAGTAAAGTTATATTACAATGTAAACTTAAGTAAATACAGTAATTTAAGCCCTTTAGTTATAGATAAATGGAAAACAACTTTTTTTCTGTTTTTTTCTCTCAAAAAGATTTTGTTGTGTATACTCTTGGGAAATCAACACAATAAAAGGAGAATGATAATATGTATTCAATTGTTAGTTCTAAAGATGACGCAGAAAATTACGAACTGTTTTTCACAGAAGCTTTAGGTGAGATTATGAAAGAGCTAAAGTTATTTCAGGGTGAGGAGTTGAAATTTGTAGCAAGTAAAGACGTTAATAATCCTTGTAACTTCAACTTAGTAGCACCAATAAATGCAGAAACTGTAAAGTGGATGGGTTACGCAGCTAAAAAGATGTATATTCGTGTTAGCGTAGATATGGTTTCAACTCAAGGTGAAATTGTATTTAAACCTACTTTGAATTTTCATCGACACAATGGAGAGTTAATAACTTTGGATGTTGCCGATTTTGGAAGCACTAATATTGAGTTAGTATATGACAGAATCAATATGCAGTTTAATTTCATCTTTAATAACTATGAGTTGTTAAAACACCTTAGAGATATTAAAAACTATGCTTCCCGACAAATGGAGGATAGTCAACTTTCTGAAGGTATAGATATGCTTATAGATAGAGCAAGCAATTACGAAGAAGAGGACAAAAACGTAATAGCGGTTTGTCTACAAGGCATTATTAAAACTATTAAACACTACCTCTTGCCTAAGAAGTTAACTTCTAAAGACAAGAGCATTCAAGAACTTACAAGCGAGTTGGACAATATTATGTTAGAAATGAAATGTTAATAAACAAAAAAGCTAAATGTACTTAATGCATTTAGCTTTTTGACATATAAAACCTAAAAGTCTTTACTTACCTTTTAGAATAAATCATTGGAGTTTTAACAGGTATTCGTTGAGTAGTTTTAAATGATTAAAACGTTGGCAGTAAATTTTCCGGGTGTTTGGTTTAAAGGAAAAAAGAGTCTAAGTTAGACTCTTTTTAGGCTTTACGCACTTTAAAATGGAAAGCAATCATCCTCATTATTAAAATTTAGATAGTTAAACGCAATGTTCACGTATCTAGAATCTTCCTCATTCAATGATCCGTTTTGCTGTGCTTTTTTCACTACTTCTTCAAAAAACGAATAGAAATATCCCGCGTCTCCCTCATATGTCTCTGCATCGACTTCGACTAATTTACCAAAATCAATAATAGCATCAATTGTTAGAGTTTCCTCTTCAACCTTAATCATTAATTCAGCTAGTTCTTCATTCACAATAAAGTAATGTAGACTGAAGTACTTAGCCATTTCAGAAGGTCCATATGTATAGCTAAATTCAGCTCCCGTTTCGTAAGCTTCTTCAATAACTTGAATAGTTTTATTGGAAAGGGAGACAATTTGGTAAAGTTGTGTGTATTTAAAAGCACTATGCAGTAATTCCTGTATACAACCACCATAGAAGTATTTGACCTTACTTGGGCTCTTATGGAAAATATCACTTGAAACAACATCAATTTCTTCTGTATCTCCCGATCTTACGTGAAACTTATGAAAATTCCCATTTACCGCATTAGTTACTACCAATTGAGCTACAGTTCCTTCATCTGAACCACCTTCAACTTGAGATAATTTAAGTGTATGTGGGTGTTCTTTTGTATTCATTGTCATTTTGCATTCCTCCATAAAGTGTTTGTTTTTAAGATTCTATATTAATTTTTCTTTGATAGGAGAAATAAGCAAATTTAATTCATACATAAAACCTGTAGAACAAAAATGAAAAAAGGTATTGTTCCGACTACTGACACTTCCCTCCTGAATAAGACTTTAACTCGCGAAGACAAGAGCATTTAAGAACTTATAAAAGAATTAAAATAAGCATAAACGTAAAAAGCTAAATGCACTAAGTACATTTAGCTTTCTAAATCATTAACAAGTTACTGTCTGTGCCTAAATAATAAAAGAAAGCAATAAGCCTACAAAAAACTTTATTACATATATTTGTTGTAACGCTTTAAGTCTGTATTATTTGAACTCTGCTTTCTAACCCAGAACATAACAACCTTAGAAAAAATAAGCGATGCTATCATAAATAACGCATAATAAAAGGGGAATTTTAAACTGTCTATTAAACTAGGTGGTTGATTAATCATAAATTCATCCATTGGCATTCCTGCTAGTGCTAAATCTATAAAAATTAGCGGAAAAAGAAATGAGAACAAACCTAGGCTGGATAAGTGGAACATAAAATTAAAAAAACTACTATATCCTTGTTTTTTCTTTGCGAAATAAAAAGTCGCAACAAACATTATCATAATTACAAGTCCAGTTATTTGAGCAAGTTCAACTAACATATGAGAAACGGCTATGGCAACGGGATACAATATAAAGCATATAGCTAATAAAATACCAAATACAATTCCCCACCCGCTAGCGCCTCCAGAATAATAATCGTCATCATTGTCGTTATACTGATCTAGCCCTCGTCTTTTGTATTCGTCTTCTGCTCTTTGATTAGACGGTTCATTTTTATGCTCACGTTCTACTTCCCAATCGAGCATTTTTCTATAATCCTTCCCCAAATTATCACTTCCTTAATCTTATAATTTTAAAAATGCGTATTGTTACATTCGTTTTGTGTAATGAGAGAACTCTGCATACAATGCATATTTTTTCTTAGTTCGAGAAATGACAAATCTAGCGAAGAAATAAGAAACTACCATAAACAAAGCATAAAAAAACGGGAACTTTATTATATCAACAAGGCTTTTTGAACCTTCTAGATACTGATCAAAGGATAATCCTTTTAAGGCCAAATCTTCAAAGGAAAGAGGGAAAAGAAGTGTAAACATACCGTAGGATCCTATGAAGAAGAAAATATTAAAAAATTTGCTATAACCTTGCTTTTTAAACATAAAGTAGTAAGTTGCAAAAAATAGCGCTAAGGTAAAAAACCAATGATTTAGTGCCACTTGAACAGCGTACATAGAAATGACTGCGCTTATAAACATAATAATTGCTAGTAAAATCAAAAAAACCGCCAGACCACCAATACCAGCCATATCTGCTCCTGAATAAGAATCGTCACTGTCATACTGATCTAGCCCTCTTCTTTTATACTCTTGCTCCGCCCCCCAGCTGCCGGGATTATTATGTTTGTGCTCCCATTCTAATTCTGAATCCGACATATTTTCGTACTTTCTCCCCAAAATATTACCTCCTTCGACTTTTAAAGAGTATATATTCCATAAACAGGATACAATCCCCTTCTAATATCATATTTTATTTTTGTTTTATTGGAATATTCAGGTTATAAGTTCTAGTTCTTTATGCTGATTTGGATTTAGGGGGGATTAACAATGAAACACAAAAGTTAAAACCCTAATTCTATTTATGAGAATTAGGGTTTTTAATTAATAAAATTGCAGATTTTTCTACAAAAAGCGCGTGCACACACCAACTAATACAGTAATAGCAAGTATAGCTAGAACTATGCCAAATCCTGCACCGCCAGGACTTCCTCCTCGAGAACCGCCGCTGCCACCAGCTAAAGCGTATGAGTAACTGTTAACTAGTTTTAAGAATGCAAATCATTTGTGTAATACCATTTGCTATTAGTATTAAATATGTTTTCAAGTTTTTTTTGCACACTGGTTCCTCCTTTGATTTTTCAAAGAATAAACATTCCATAAAAATGGTAATATATCCTCCTTAATCTATAAATAAGTGCTCCCTACCGCATAATCACTCTCCCAACAATAAAATCCTTGTTCTAAAGATAGGAACGAGGATCCGTTTTTATGATTAAGAATAAAAGGTTATGAAATCAATCTGAATTTACTTTTTTCTTATTTAGAATATAAAAGTACCAAAGACTTATAACTAACATTAAACAATAAGTTATGCTTTGAGCTATGCCAAGCCTATCTTCCCAAGCGTGTGTGCCGTTTATACATAGCTGCAAGATTACTCCTGCTGGAAAGATTAATAATACATAAGGTTTACTTCTAAAGACAAAGCCTATAATACCGCCTAAAAACCCTCCAAGTACAGAAGCACCATACCAAGTTATTAATACATAGGCTAGGCTTTTTAAACCCAAGGCAAGTATGTTTGGGCCACCGCTATAACTGCTGCCAATCACGAAGTAAATAGTAATTGATGTTAAAGTATATATAGTGCTGTAAATAGCGGCGCTTTTTATGTTTTTTCCAAATATACGTCCTGTTATCATAGCTAGAAGAAACCATATTGGTAACGAATTAAACATAATTGCAAGGTATGAAACGATAAACCGCGATGTTGTTATGGGCCCATCCAGATATATAAACTGGAGATTGTCAGATATAACAGAAAGAATGGCTGTTGCTCCACCTATAATTATCACATATAGAATAAACCACAATTTATTTTTATGATTCTTGTACACTTATAAACCACCTCCATACTACCTAGTACTACAATAGACGTTTAAAAGACAAAAGAATTTCAAATATAAAATTTGTTTAACGCAAAAAAAAAAGAAACTACCAAGATGTTTTTATCTCAATGGTTTTTAATGTTATATTGATCTTAAACAGAGCATTTTTCTTTTCTCCATTTTAGAATATAAAAGTACCAAAGACTTATAACTAACATTAAACAATAAGTTGTGCTTTGAGCTATGCTAATTGCATCTATCCAAGCACGGGTCCCATTTATACATAACTGAAAAATTACTCCTACTGGAAAGATTAATAGTATATAAGGTTTTCTTTTAAAGACGAAACCTGTAACTCCTCCTAGTATTCCTCCTAATACTGAAGCTACATACCAACTTACAAGTACATACAGCGAACCCTCTGAACCGCTAGAAAAGAGGCTAATACCGCTATAGAGAGTTCCAATCACATAATATAGGGTTATTGTTGCTAGAGTGTATATAGCTCCGTATACAGCGGCATTTTTTATACTTTTACCAAATATACGGCCAACTGCCATAGCTAAAAGAAGCCATACCGGTAGGGAGTTAAACGTAATTGCAATGTAAGAAATAAAGAAATGAGATAATGTTATATGTCCAATCATATATCGTATGTTGTCAGAGACAACAGATAAAATGGCTGCTGTGCCTCCTATTAATAAGGTATATAAAAAAAACCACGCCTTGTTGTTTTGCCTTTTGTTCACTTAAAATTCGCCTCCATAATATGTAGTGATACAGTAGATAAGACGTTTAAAAGACAAAAGGGTTTCAAATATAAAATTTGTTTAGCGTAAAAAAGAAACCACAGAGATGTTTTTATCTCAATGGTTTTTAATTTTATATTGATCCTTAAAAGGAGCATTCTTCTTTCCTCCACTGTTCAAATAGTTCGTGTTTTTCAAATTTATCCTGTAGATAACGACTGGCTAAACAAGAATTTGAGAAAGTGCAATAACATTCTTTAGAATTATGTTTTTCAATAAGATTAGCTAACTTACCTTCAAATTTAATTTGTTTCAATAGAGATACTTTAAGACTTTTATCCTCAATATATATCTTTACCGCTTGCTTTTGTTTTTCGGTAAGTTTGTAAATAGTCATATTGCCTCTACTACCAACAAGTATTTCCTTGTAGTTGCCCTTTAAATCATAACTAACAGTTATCAGAGCATTATAAAGGTTGTGCTCTTTCTTTTCTTTTTCCTGAAACTGTGAAGATAACTCAATGTGTGCTGAGTTATTTGTTATATGAAAGCAATTAAAAGATAAGCTTTCTAGTCCTTGTTCACCTTCTTCTAAATCAGGTATAGCCAAGACATCTAATAAACTAGAGGTTTTATAAGTAGTGCCATATGCCTTGTTAGACATAAAGTAATAGAAGTTATATATATAAAAATCAAGAGTTCCCATCACTTCTATAATCGCTAGTGCTAAGCGTTTATGGAATTCAGATTGGTTAATATTATCTGTGTAACCACCCTCAATTAACTCGTTTTCAAATACTGTATATACGTTAGGATCAATTGTGTCTTTGCCTGTAATCTGGGTGAAAAACAATCTAATCTCTTCTTTTACAATACCGGCTAACATTGGGTCTTTTGCTGAAGTAGGATTTAGATCAATTTCGCCTGTTACAAATTTGAGGAAAAAGTAATTGATTGATTTTGTTGCTTGTAAAGCTTCTTTAGTCATTGGGTTTTGCTCCTTTAAATTGTCTATTTTTAAAAGTTTATAGCAAAACTGATTTTTAAGAGAAAAAAAAGAAAAAAAGGTTTATTGCGCTTACGCTTATAGGATTCTAATAACTCAAAACATATAGTTAGTGTTACTAATGTTAAGTTATAGCAAACTATAGTTAAGCTTTTAGCATACATATCTTCGTGTAGTTGTACGTAATTACCCGAGTTTTAGTTTGATTCTATCTTTGTAAAAAAAGAAACCATAAAGAAAATTTAATTCTTTACGGTTTTAGGATTATTAATTATCTTATACGGTTTGAACTACTCCTTCAATCTCTAACTTATCCCACATATCAAGGATTCCATTTTTCATCCATTTATGCTTTAAATAAATTGCTCCAATACAAGGCACTTCTTCGTCACAACAACATTCTTGTTTAATGTGTTTTTCTGAGAACTTAATTAGTCTTTTCTGTTTGTTGATTCGCATAGATAAACTTTGTACTAACTGTTTTTCTTTAATATAATCCAATATCTGTTCAATTTGTTTATCGTTTAGCACATTAATTGTCTTATTTTTATCATCTAAAACACCTATATTTTTAAAATTAGCTTCTAAATCATAGACAACATTTGCTACATCGTACACATAATAAAGATCTTTAACTTTTTCCTCTGGGCGCACTATATTTAAGTAAATGCTAGCTGTACTTTCTTCAGTTATTAAACGATTAAAGCTAATGCTCATAGGTTCAGATTGAATTTGACTATTTTCGTTTAGTGAGGAAGTATTGTTTACTTTATCTTCTGTTTCACTTTCTTTTTCATATACAGTTCCAGCTATATAAGTGTAAAAGTTATACAGGATTTCATCATTGTCTTCACCAATAATCTTTGAAATAGCCGCAGATAAGAGGTCTGCAAAATTAGCTTCTTCAATATTTTTGGTATAACCTCCCTCAACCAATTCTTTCTCAGCAGCATCCCAGAAGTCACCATCTATAAAACCTTGTTCATCTATATTTGTAAACAGTAGGTTAATTTGATCCTTGATTTTTTGCGACTTCTCTAGTTCTAGTGGCGAAGTGGGGTTTAAATTGATTTTCCCTGTTGCAAATTTTAAGAAATTACGATTTGCTATTATTGCTGTTTCTAATAAGATGTTATTCATTGTTTTTCTCTCCTTAAGCTTTATGTTTTTAAAAGTTTAAGTTAAATAAAGTTTTTTTAGAGAAAAAAACAAAAAAATGTTCTTATCTAGTTTGATAAAAACATTTTTATATATTAAGCGCAAAGAAAAAACATTCCGCTATTAAAGTGTATTTTTAAATTTTTGTGGGTTTTTCACGTAACTCTCAATAAGTAATCCGCAGTTTGTGCAAACCTTATGTTCAACCTCTGTTCCAATACTCAATTTGTTAGCAGGGTGTACGTTTGCGTGGCCACCTTGTTTTCCTAAACCTATTTCTGTGCTTTTGCATTGCGGGCATTCTGTAGTAGTAGAATTAGTCACTGCATTCACCTCTTTCTCCTATAAATTAGAGAACTATAAGTTTTATTTTCAATGTCTCTGCTACCTTGTAGAAAAGTTCTCTTCTTTTACGTATTAGTTTTATGGAATATAATTCCTTTTATTTTATGTATTTGTTATTTTTTCTCTGTAATAGAAGTAGTCCTATATTGACTGAGAAAACCTGCTGTTATAAATTAAATAAGCTAATAAAAAATAGCAATGTCCCTAACCGCCTTGTTTATAAAAATAAGGCGGTTTTGTATAATTTAATGCTATAGAATAACCTGTAAAAAATAAAAAGCATTAATACATATAAGTATTAATGCTTTCTTGTCTTTAATAATTGTGTAGTAATCTTTTCTCTTCTGTCGTATATATCTTATTTTCTTTCCATTCAACACCTATATTAAATATGTAGCGATAAAACTCTTCAGTGTATCTATTGGACTCTCCTAAAATAGATAAGATAGCTGGCAAGACTAAATTAATAAAATCTTCTTCTTTATATTCTTTAGTATAGCCTGCATCTACTAAGAGATCTTGTATACCAAAAGACACCATCCGGTGAAGATCAAGTTCTTTACTCATTACTCGATGTAATTCTCCAATAGACAATAGATTCTTCTTTACTAGTCTTCTGTCAAATTCACGCTCAAGTACTGAACGATTTCCAGCTGCATATTCAAATAATAGCTCGTTTGGTAGGATAAATGGATCTGCTAAATACTCTTCTGTGCTCATTACTAAATATTCTTTATTGTTCATTTTAATTCTCTCCTTAAAATCGTTTAGTTGCGTACATTATAGGCTCATAAATTTATTTAGGGGAAAATAATTTTAATTTTAAAATTAGGATTATATAGCCCTTTTGTTACTTATAAGAAAAGGGCTGTTTTAGTAAGAGTAGTAGCTAAAACAGAGAAGGATATAATTTTTCATTTCGTTAAAAACGGACGTTCTCTTGGGCATTTTTTGTTAATTATACAAGACATATGCTGTACATTAATAACACGGAATAACAAATAGCCAAGACGGCGTGTTAAGCTATAGCGGCTTACTAAATGTCCCTAACCATCTTGTTTGTGAAAATAAGGTGGTTTTGTATTAATTAATAATTTGCTTATATTTAAAAAAGCCAACGGCTGTTAATCCATTGGCTTTTTGTAGGTGCTTTAAATGTATACTGTTTCGCTTTTAGTATTATCTGTTGATGGCAATGTATTACTAATTTTTTGAGTTATGCTGTATCTCACTTAATAGAGAATTAACTTTTTCAACGCTATAATCTCCAGTTTCTCTAAAATTTTCTATTAGTGACCTTACTTTCTCTTCACTTTTCCTTTTGTTAAACTTTCTATTGTACATATCTTGTAGCTTATTTCTTATAATTGGCTCACCAATAATTTGAATCATTCTTTGTATCTCTTGTTGAGAATAAATCGTCGCTTCTTCGGAATCTGAATTTAACATATTAATTATGTCTTTTATTTTTCTTTCGGAGAATTGTCCGATTGTAGAATCCATAAAAAAGTTATTCATTAACAAGCTGTGGATATTAGCAGCAAATGTTTGAGTGAAAATCTCTTTATTAGTAGGTACTTTTTCTTCTGCACCATCCAGTTGTTTTCTTTCTAAATAAATTATATTTTGAGTAGGGATATCCGCTATTAAGAAAGGTACATTGGTTGCTAAAACAATTTGTATGGACTTACATTTAGAATAAACATATGGAAGGTATTCTAAAAGGTTGTTAATGAGTATTCGTTGCCATTCAGGGTGCAGAGAATGTTCGATCTCATCCAAAAGAATTACAAGATTATCTCCCAAATCTTCTTTTGATATACTGAAAAAACGAGAATATATTCCTAACAACGTATCTTCTCCGCTACTAAGACCTTCCCACTGTATCTTAATAAAATCTGTGCCAGTATCAATCTTCTCGTAATGATCTACAAATTGTTTGAGAAAGTCCAGTCCTTCAGAATCTAATGGCACCTCTATAATTGCTGTGTCCTGTTGTATTATAGACGTTTCTTTGTCAGACTTTTCTTTTGTCAATTTAACACTCCCTCTTTGGAGATGGAATGTTGAGCTTTGAGTCATTACATTCTCAGTAAAATATTTAATAAAGTTAACGTAGCTTTCAGTCAATGTTCTAAACTGAAACTCGTTAAACTTTAGGTTAAATTGTTTTAATTCGGGAGAGCTAGCATCCTTTAAGGTATCAATTGTTATTTTATTAAATACTTCCAGTAAATCAAGAAAACCTTTTCCTTCTAGTTCACTATCTTTCATAGCATTAATTGTCTCTTCTAAGAACTCGTATCTATTTTTTACCGCTATAAAGCGCTCTACATCGTCAAAATAAGCATCTAGAATTCTAGTTAAATATGTTTGTTTGGCTAAGTTTTTTATATCTCGATTTACAGGTATTGAATCAAGTTCATCATAAACAAGTCTTTCTATCTTATTACAGGTAGTTCTATCCTTTTCAAATCTCAATAGCTCAGACTTATTTATGTTAAAAAAATCAAAGTTATTATTCTTATAAAGAATGTAGTCTAAATTTTAAAAAACACTTTTTGGAAAAAAACCGTGTTTTTCTATAATTTCTTTACTTCGAACATCAATTAATAAATTTATTCGGTTTTTCAACTCTGAAATATAATATTCGTTTAAGATCCCTACGTTAAAACGCAAATCTTTATTCGTTAGCTGGTTTGGATTCTTAATGCTATAGGTTGGCTTAAGTTTCATTTCAGTATCAATTTCAGTAAGAATACCTTTTGTTGAAATATCATAATACTTATGTCTTTTAACGGTGGAGTCCTGATTAAAATCAACATTAAAGGTATTAGAGAAAAATACACAAGAGGTATGTTCAAGCACTTCTGTACCGTTTACTCTGTGTAAATCGTGACTAAATTTGTGCATACTTTCTTCGCTAATACCGTGGCTAATAAATTCAAACTTAAATTTTTCTTCTAGTTGATTTTCTTCAAAACTTATTGAATTATTACCAAGAGGTAACAAGTCCTGATGATATATAATCTTATAAACATCCTGATGTTTAATGACCAAAATTCTTTTAGTACGATACTCAATCTTATCTTTTATACGCTTCCCAAGAATTCCGCCTTCATAAATTAGGCCTCTTAAGGCTTTTAAAAATGTGCTTTTTCCAACACCGTTTTTGCCAACAACAGCGGTTACATTTGTAATTTGATTGTTTTTTTCTATATTAAACAAACCATTTACATAAAACTTATTTTCCTTGATTACTAAATTCATTCTAAGTGGATCAAAATTAAAGATTAATTCACTTCCGAAGTTGTAACCTTGTCCTTTAATAGTGTCTCTGTATTCATCCAACCAGTAATAACAAATTTCCATTCTTTATTTCTCCTCTAACGTATGTTTTTGCTTACGTCTAAAAGTGAAGTGATTTCAGGCAATAGATAAAAAATCAACGAGATATTATAAAAGAACTCGTTTACAAATATTAACGAGTTCTTGTTAATTAACTGTCTTTATCTATTTGGGTCTCTAACAGACCTAGTTCTTTGCAAATATCTTGAGTAAGTTTAGCTAGGGGTCTCTTTCCTAAATCTTGATTATTTACGTAATTTAAAAATACACTCTGCAGTACTTCATCTCGATTATCAAATAGGTCTCCGAACTTATCGTAGATTTCATCTATTCTACTTTTATTGTTTACAATACCATTTCTAATTAAGTCTCTTACAAAGTCTTGATGTGTATTATATAACCTGTCCAATCCAAAAGTGTAAATCGTTTTATTTATTTTCCCCTTTAAATCTTCATCTTTTGTATTTATGTCTAATATGATTTTAAAATCTTTTGATAGGCCTAAAAGATATCTATAATCATACGGCTCTTTTTTATTAAAGTCTGTTTTAAATGTAGCTGCACCCAAAAATTCCTCTTGATAAGGATGTATTGCATCTTCCTCATAAAAATCTGCTACACCTTTAAAGCTTCCGTTGCAGGTGCTGCAAGACGGAATTAAATTATAAAAGGATAATGCTAAATAAGGGTATCGTGACTTAGGATAATAATGATCAAGCTCAGGCCGCGTTTGTTTATCATCATTCTCTACTCTTAATAATGTGGTTATATAAGATCTATTACAGTACGGACAAACACTAATGTCTAAATCAGTTACAAGTTGATATGCACCCCAACCATCTTTATTCTTACTAAAAGCATCATAATTAAATATTTCTTTAAGGGTTTCAACGTAGCCGCTCCATTTTCCCTCTTTCTTGTGTAATGAATTAACCTCTTTCTCAAATTGTTTAGCAGTAAAAAAAGCGGCCTCTGATAGATGATTAAAAAGGTGTTCCTCTTGTGCGAAATTAGTGAGAAGCGTAGACTTTTCATCTTGTTTTAAATTTTGCACCGATCCCCGTCTACTAAGAATAGTAGTTATCTTCTTTTCCGAGATAAAGTAATTCTCTTCAATGTATTTTATTTTGCTTATAAGGTCAGAAGGGGTTCCGCAAAGTAGAACGTCTATCTCTTCATTTAAAAACATTAGGAGGTTACCCAAATCACTGTTCTGCTCAAGAGAAATTTTCTCTTCTAGTTTTTTTTGGACTTCTGGTTTTAAATTATCTAAGTGTTTTTGGCGCAGTTCCTCTTCATTTACTAAATTAATTTTTATCATTTTTTGTCTTCCTTAATATTTTTTCTAAGAGATCTTTAACATTATCAGGAATTTCTTTTTCTGTTTGTTGGAAATTATCTATTAATTGAACTATCTCTGTGTTTTCCTTGTCATCTCTATACTTGTTTAAATACATCGACTTAAGTTTGTTTTTTATAATAGGTTCTCCTATAACTTCTATTGTCGCTTTGATTTCTTCTGCTGTATAAGTTTTTCTTTCTTTAATAGTATTTTTGCTTGTACTACCAACTCCATTTAAATTCTCTATAAGTTCTGTGATTTTTGTTTCTGAAAGCTGACCTAAAGTTGAACTCATAAAGAAATTGTTCATTAACAAACTATGAATATTGGCCGCAAATGTTTGACTCGAAAGGCTTGGTTTTTCACTAACACCTGATTTATTTTCAAAATACACCTTTCCGGTTTCCTGATTTACTATTCTTTGTTTGAAACGTTCTAAGTAAATAACATTAGATGTAGGAATATCCGCTATTAAAAAAGGGACATTTGTTGCCAATATTACTTGTATAGACTTGCTGCTAGAAAATACATAAGGTAAGAAACTAACAAGCTTATAAAGGAGAGTTCTTTGCCACTCCGGGTGTAAGGAGTGTTCAATTTCATCTAAAAGAATTATTACATTATCGTTAGAGTGTTTTGAATCTTGGTTTTCAACTAAAGGCTTTACATTAAAAAATCTGGAATAAATATTTAATAATGTATCCTCTCCCGTGCTAAGGTTTCCCCATTCAATTTTTATAAAATTATTATTGGTATCAAGTGATTCGTACACTTCTAAAAAATTACTTAATAACTCCAGTGCATCAAAGTTTATAGTTTGTAAATTTGATCCTATGCTTATCTCAATAGTTTTTATATTTTTTTCTAATATGAATCTGCCACCATCGTTTCCTGTTTTAGCTAGTACTGTATAGTTGTTTTTAAATTTCATAAGGGGGTGTGGATTTAGTAGCATATTAATAAACAATTCTATAAATTTCTCATAACTTTCTGTTAGGTTTTTAAAATCCGATTTATTAAAATTAAAATTTTCTTTGTCGAAAAGCTCTATAATCCTTTCCTTAAAGTAATTTAACAAGCCCAATATGTTTAAACCTTTATACTCGTTTTTCTCAATTTTGTTAAGTTTCGATTTTATATTACTTAGTTTAAAGAAAAGAAACCGTTCTACATCTATAAAATAAGAGTCTATAATTCGTCTTAAATAGGTTTGAAATACTACTTGTGAATCACGAGTTAACCCCTCTAAAAGCTTATCTTTGTCTAGCGTTTCTATATAGTCATAAATGTAAGTTTCAATCTTATTAAGATTTCCCCAATAGCCTTCAGACCTTAGAAGTGCAGATGATTTTTCATTATCTATAGAATATCTATTATCAGATCTATATATAATATAATCTAAATTTAATTCAACGGTTTTTGGAAAGATATCAAGTTTTAAAATGGTATTTAAACATCTCTTGTCTTTTAATAATTTTATTCTTTCTTTGGTTTCTAATATATAGAACTCTTTTAATATACCTATATTAAAGCGTTCATCATTAAAATTTAAATGGTTTCGTTGATTGGTTGCTAAACCAAAGGGACTAAAGGGTTCTAATTCTTTTTTGAGTCTATTTAGTATTCCTTTTGTAGAGATATCAAAATAACCCCTAGACTCTTGAGTAGAGTCATTATATAGATTATGGTCAAAAGAATGTGAAAAATATATAGATGAAGTATTAGAAAGAGCTTCTGATCCATTCACTCTCCAAAAGGAATTATTAAATCTATGCATATTTTTTATTCCATCGCCGTAGGGAATAAAATCAATTGCATCTATATATTTGGTTTTTATTTCTCCGCTCGCGAACTTTACATCATTAATTGAGAATAAATCCTTATGGTACATTATTTGATACTTACCTTTTGACTGTAGGACCAGTATACGGTTAGGGTATTTAAACTTATCTTTCTCTCTTTCCTCTTTTGAAAACATTCGAACCAATAAGCCGTTATCCCTTAGCAGTCCTTTAAGAGCCCTTAAAAAGGTGCTTTTACCCACCCCATTTTCTCCACAAATCGCTGTAACATTTTTAATTAAATTGCTGTTATTTAAATTAAAGAATCCTTCAATATATTGGCTGTTTTCATTAATAAACAACGTTTTATTTTTATACTCAAATGTTAGTTGACTTCCAAAGTTATATCCTTGTCCTTCTATTGCAGCAAATTTATCAATCCAATAAAAACAAATTTCCATATTCCTTCTGCTCCTAGTTGCCCTTTTATTCGTATATAAGTAAGGCAATATTATGTAAAATTTGAACGGTAAGTATATTTATTTAGTTGCTTATAAAATTTTTCATAAAAAAGTATTTATTAGATACTCCAATAAATACTCTAAACCTTCCAACACTTATCGTAAATACCTATTTTAACTTTTAAAGTAAAGAATATCCTTTGTTTGCGTGAGAAAGCTTTTCATTTTTTATTAATATAGCCTTTCTATTTTTCAAGTGGATTCCACAGCTGGAATAGATAAAAAGGTTGCTGTGTTTTAGGAGTTATAAAGTGTTTATCTTATTCAAAAAATAATAAAAAACAGCAAAAGAAGTGAGTATTCTAATGCTGCAAGATTAGGCTGTATTATTTAGTTACCGCTAATAGTTCTTTACGTACTGCTTCAATTGTTTGAATATGTCTTCCTTTAAGTTCTTTTACACAAAATTCAAAGTCATTATAGAAGAACTTTTCATTTGCTTGGGCATCAACCTTTTGAGATAGGATCCATCCACCCAGGGTATCTATATCTTCATTACTAATATCGATCCCTAACATCATATTTACTTCCTGCAGTAAGATTTGGCCGCTGAAAATGTAGTGATTATCTTCAACTTTTTGAGCATTAACTACTTCATCTGCATCAAACTCATCGTGTATCTCACCAACAATCTCCTCTAAAATATCTTCAACCGTTACTAAGCCCGCTGTTCCACCATATTCATCTAATAAGATGGCCATTTGGATCTGTTCTTGTTGCATTTGTTTTAATAACTGATTAATAGGAGTTGTTTCAATAACTTGAATTACCGGCTTTACATAATCGTGAACCAAATCCTTATGTAAGTTGTTATTAAGGACTTTGTCACTTAAGACTTCTTTTAAATTAATAAAGCCAACTATTCGGTCTTTGTCTGCGCCAATTGTTATTGGATAGCGAGTATATTTCTCCAATACTGCTACTTCTAAAAACGCCTTAATTGTGTCATTTTCTGAGGTAGTTAACATTTTAGTTCGCGGAACCATAATTTCTTTAGATAACCGCTCATCAAATTCGAAGATGTTATTTACATATGTTAATTCACTTTGATTAATTGCTCCACTTTTATAACTTTCTGCTAAAAGAAGGCGTAATTCCTCTTCCGAATGGGCCATTTCGTGTTCGGATGCAGGCTTTAATCCAAATAACCCGACTAATAGACGCGCAGATCCATTTAAAATCCATATAAACGGATACATTGCTTTATAAAATAAAATAATAGCAGGAGCAAATAACAGCGTTACAGCCTCCGCCTTTTGTATAGCGAAAGTTTTAGGTGCTAGTTCTCCTACAACGACGTGAAGATAAGTCATTGCAATAAATGCAATACCAAAAGATAGAATGTGAGTAAGGGATTGATTTAGGTTAAATTCTACAAAAATAGGATGTAATAATCGTTCTACCGTGGGCTCACCTAATACTCCTAATCCCATTGCAGTTACAGTAATGCCTAGCTGACACGCAGATAAATACTCGTCAAGATGCGAAATAACTTTCTTAGCGGAAGCTGCACCTTTTTTTTCTTCCGCTACAAGTTGATCAATTCTAGAACTCCGAACTTTAACAATAGCGAATTCAGTGGCTACAAAGAAGCCGGTTAAACCAATAAGTAGAGCTACTAATAACAAGTTAACTATGTCCAAATAAATGTCTTACCGTAGTAAGACTCTCACCTCCAAAAGTTTATGTAAACTACATATTTTTTTATACTTCCTTTAGAACCACTCTTTGTGTAGGCACGCCGTACATACTAATTGTTTTTTCAAATACTGTGTATTTCTGACCATCAACTTCTATTGTATGCTGGTCAATTATTTCACAACTTTTCCCTTTTTCTCCAAAATGCTTTACCAAGGCTTTTTTTAGGTCGGTTAAATTGTAATATCTTGTATTAAGCCTGATAACCATCTTCTTTTTCTTAAAAAAGTTTAACAATTACATCCCCTCCTAAATGTATATACGAAGGTAACGCTTAAAAAGTTCCTTATTTTCTAAAATATTGAAATATTTTCATTCTCATTATATTACTGCTCTTCCTTAAGCGATAAAACCCTATTTCTAACTATTTTAACGCAATAAAAAACCGCTATATCGTATAAGATTAGCGGCTTAATTATTTTTATTTTAAATCTCTATGTTCTCAATTATTTTGTTTGTTCTGTTTGGCTATCTTCTAATTCAAGATGTTCCTCTAATTCATCTAAATACTTTTTTATTTTTTCGGTGTCTTTTTCTTTTCTAATAAGACTAAATAACTCAACCGCTTTTTTATTTCGTGCTTCGCTGCTTTCTTGTAACGAACTCATTAACAACACCCCTTATAGTAGTTATGTGATTTTAAGTATTCCCGTAACAATGCACAAAACAGGAACGTTTGTTCTATTTATACTATTACCGAGAGTTGGTAAACACATTTTACCTAAATATAGGATTTATTTTATATTCTCTTTTATAAGTAGCATTAAGATTTATTTGAGCTTGTTACAAAGTCTTTGTGCATTAAGTGAACACACTGTTGCAGGTTTCTTAAAAAAAGCAAGACTTCAGAGTTATCCATATTGCAATGTGTTAAGTGAAAAACATTATTTTTCCCTATGATTAGTTCATCTAATGATAAATGGAGAGGCAAGTTTTGAAATACATACCAAGGATAGTACAAGGAAACAAAAGTCTCCTTAAAATAGATGCCTTCTCCAGAAATAATGATTCCATCCATTTTCTTTAGAGAGAATGTAGATAGAAAAGCGATAATGTGGTTATCCGGCCGTAAGTTAAAATGCTCAATTAGCTTTTCATTCGTTTTTTCAGAAATATGCTCTGCTACTACTAGACCGTTATTAATTTCAAATGCCTTATCGTAGTTTTCAAATAAAGTACAAACGTTTTTTATTTCGTTAGTTGTTGTATAAGAAGGAAGAGAATGTTCTTTAAGAAGTGACTCAATTGAATGTTCTCTTAAGTAATCTCTTATACTTACTAATAGCTCTATAAATAACGTATCGGGATAATTTGAACCGCCACCTAACAAAAAAACTTTTTCGTGATCGAAATTGACTTCCACATTGTTGTATATACTTATATCATTTACATTTGCAAAGTCTTCCCAACTTAAACTCCCTGGTTTTCCGCCTAAACTACGATATTTAATTCCGTGATCCGTAAAATAAATGCCGTTCTTTCCTGAACCTAATATTGTTGTATCCAAATAAGCAATAAATTTTTCTTCTGTTAAAAGGTTAAACCTTTTTTGCGATTTTAATAGAATGGATTCAGGGATTTCTTCACCATATAATTTATCTTGCTGATACTTATAACACAATTCGCTTAAATGGTTGTAACTCTTATTTATAAACATAATCTGACTCCAATCCTTTTAATAATTACTTGTCCTTTTTACGTTTTTGCGACTTAAATTCATAACCAACAGCAATACAAGCAAAAATGCTTCCTATTAAGATTAAAATTGCCGTCAACACTTTCCTTCCCTATGCTTATGTGTATAATTTTTCAATATTATAAAATATATAACATATAAATATTTTAGCAGATAATGGTAGATGAAGTAACCAATAGAACTTAGCGAAACTTTAGAGACATTTCCAAAGAAAAACCACTACCTTATTAAAAGAGAGTGGTTTTTCTTTAACTTATTTCTTTGTGTCTTTTAATGAATTTTTCTGTTTCTCATTCTGTTCTTCGATTATACTTTCTCCCTCAACATCTATGTTTGGAAGAATTTTATCAAGCGATTTTGGTAAATACCAAGCAGACTTACCCATTAACGTCATTACAGCCGGAACAATAGTAAGCCTTACTACAAATGCGTCAAATAACACACCAAAAGCTAAGGCCATACCCATTGCTTTAATCATTGCATCTGGTGTCATCATAAAGCCGATAAAAACAGACATCATAATTAGACCTGCAGCGGTAACTACTTTTCCGCTATCTCGTATACCATCTAAAATTGCTTTTCGAGGGTCGCCTGTATGAACATACACTTCACGCATTTTGCTTACTAAGAAGATTTCATAGTCCATTGCTAGTCCAAATAGAATTCCAATTAATATAACCGGTAAGAATGCCAGTATAGAACTCGAAGCTGGAAAGCCAAACAGGTTAAGTAGATGACCATCTTGAATGACAAACACAACAAACCCCAATGTCGCTCCTAAAGATAGTAAGAACCCTAAGACAGCTTTTAAGGGAAGTAGGATAGATCTGAATACTAATACCAATAGAACGTAAGCTAGCCCTACAATTAGTGAAGCAAATATAGGCAGAGCGTCATTTAACTTTTGAGAGATATCAATATTCATTGCTGTTGTGCCCGTTACCATTAATTCAATGTCGATTTCTTTTTCAGTTTGACTTGATTTATCACGGATCAATTTAACAAGTTTTTTTGCTTTTATATCATCGGGCCCAGAGTTTGGAACCACGTTAATCATATATACTTTTCCAGAGGGACCAGGAATAGCTGGAGTCACCATCTTAACATTAGATAGTTGTTGAAGGTCTTGTGTAATGCTATTTAAAGCATCAGGGGTTTTATCAGTAAGCTTACTTGCTCTTGCAACTACTACTAGAGAGGAATGAATACCTTCTCCATATCCTTCTGTCAGTAAGTCGTATGCTCTTCTCTCAGTTGTTTCCGTAGACTTCGAAGTGCCTTCTGTAGGCAATCCAAGATTCATATGGAAGAAAGGAAGCGCAATAACAACTAATACTGCAATTGATATAAACGAAACAACTAACGGATGCTTAGTGACCAATCTTCCCCAAGCATTTGAGTTATCTTTTTCTTTATTCTTATCCTTAGTAGCACCTTGTTTCTTAAATGAAGAGCGGGTGTACCTAAACAGTGAAAATAAAATTGGTAAAACAATAATGGCTACAAATATGCCCTTTAAAATCATATTTAAAGAAGAGGAAACACCAATTTCCGCAAAGAGTGAAGTCTTTGTTAGAGCAAAGCCTATCATACCAATAATCATTATAGTAGCTATAAATATTACGGGGTTTTTTTCACGCTTCTCTTTATTAGAAACTTTCTTTTTGGTAGGTGCAATTTTGTGTCCGATCATTCCTAATATAGAAGGTAAGACAATAATGGACACTAACACCGCTGTTAGGATGCTCACAGCTGCCGATATACCCATCATTGTTAAGAAAGGTATCTTTGTAACAGCTAATCCTAAAAGTCCAATGATAACGGTTAAACCGGCAAATACGACTGCGCTACCTGCAGTACCGGTTGCTATGGCTACAGATTCTTGAACAGAAGATCCTTTAGAAAGCTGTTGTCTATATCTCGTGATGATAAATAAAGAGTAATCAATTCCAACAGCTAGCCCTAACATAGCGGCTAAAGTCATTGAAACGGACTGTATGTTAATGAAATTAGTTCCAATTAAAATAACTAATAAACCAATACCTAAACCAATGATAGCCGTAATAATAGGCAATCCCGCTGCTATAAAAGAAGCAAACGTTATAGCTAAGATAAGGAATGCCATCACAATACCAGCAATCTCAGCAAATTTGTTCATTGATTCTGAGAAAGAAATATTATCTCCTCTTACCTCTGTTTGAATGCCTGTATCATTTGTTTTGCTAATGCGATTTACTATTTTGTCTTTAGAAGTACTTGTCATCTTTTCTGGTGATACTTTGTACGTAACTTCTGCATATCCAACTTTTTTGTTTAAGCTTACATTATTTAATTGAAATGGAGACATTACGGTATCTACAGAAGAATCCTGTTTCTTAATATCGTCTAATGTATTAGCAATTTCATTCATTACCTTTTTAGATTCTAATGTATCGTTTTTAGGTGCTTTAAATACAATTTGTATTTTCGCTTTAGGATTTTCATCTACATTAAATTCTTTGCTAATTACTTTTCCTGCTTGATCAGCGGGAGTATTAGGGATTGTCATTTCTTCGTTAAATGAAGTACCTAGCTTAAAAGTAAGAACCGCTAAAATAATAAGAATTCCCAAAGTGCTAAAGAATACTTTTTTTCTATGCCTAAAAGACCAGTTTCCTAGTTTGTATAAATATTTTGCTATGTTAACCGCCTCCTGGTGTTATAAAAGCTACGCTTTTCTTTTATTAAGCGCAGTAAAAGTTATCCCTTTTGATTTGACTAGTCAATAAAAGTTGTCATTTTAGACTTTAAGTTGAATTCACATAAAAAACGGCCACCTTCCTTCGTAAGGAAGTGGCCGACTTGTTATTAAATTAACGTCCCCATAAGCTTGAAAAAGCGCCGCATTCAAGGGTTTATTCACGAATTTTGTGAATGCTTTTCCCGCTTAAAAATGCGTGGCCAACTGTTAATTTTTTCACTGTTTGAAATCCATACTTTTGATATACTTTTTCGACTGATTCATTTATTGGAAAAACCCAAAGTCTTTTTATGCCTCTGTTTATTACTTCTTTTTGTATAAATAGAATAATTTCACCGATTAATCCTCTTCCCCTGAATTCCTGAACGGTGGCTACGCTCTCTAGTCGAGCTTGCTTGCCGTATTCAAAAATACAAGCAGTTGAACAAGCTACTCCATTGAATCGAAGAATATAATGTGTGAAAGAAGAATGGTTGAATTGTTCATTATAAACTTGCTCAATTGATTCTTTTCCTCCAAACTCTTTAATGCTACTTTCTATAACTAAAGCTTCCTGATAGTTTTCTTTTGTTACTTTTTCAATAGTAACTCCCTTATTATTCGCGAGTTTTACCATTTTGTTATTCCACAGTTGAACAGGACTAACGAGCTCTTCGTATCCAAAACCCTTTGCTTTTAACTCAGTGATGAGATTTTGTTGATTCTCTGTATTATATATATAAAACCTCGGTATAATTTTTTTGCGCTGATAGTAGCTCATAACTTCTTCTATAACTCGTTTCGGATGTAAACATTCATCTATAATATGAGCGTGATTTGAATCGTAATAATTCGGTTGTTTTTCATTACAAAATAATGTTCCCCATCTGGTATCAATACGTTTAGAAAAGGTTTCATAATAATAAGTATCAAGCATTAAAAGTTCTTGCGAATTCAGCATATAGTTTTTCTCCATTTTTTCACAGAGTGCTTTACTTAATTTTAGTTGACTCTAATTTTGTGTTTTAATCTTGATATAATTTTTAACAAAGAGGATGTCTACATCTATTTGTGCATTACTCGTATGAAATAAATACAGTTCTCGCGCAGAAAGTTTAAAACGAAATTTTTTATAGGCGCTCCAAGCTTCTCTTGAGTTTTCATAATTCCCTAAAACACACATTTCTTCAATAACTCTTTTATTTCCTTTCAAATAAACAGTTCTAGCTTCTACTAAGACGATTTTATTAGGATACCGTTTTCTTATTTCCGGCCAATTCAATAATCCCATCCCTTAAATGCCTTGTATTTATTTTGTCATCTATTTACATAATAACAAAAAACCATATAAGCATCATTTTTACTAGGGATTATTTAAAAGTAGATGTTATAAAAGTAGTTTAATAATCTTTTTTTAAAAAACTGTATTCTTTGACTATACCGCTCCGAAGAATACCTAAGAATTTAATACCTACTGTATGCATAAAAAAGTTCTCTATTCTTTTTTTATTTATTATCATTGGTGAGCTCATTTGAAAGTTCCTGAGACGAAATTTTGTTGCCAACAAACCAAAAAATAAACGTACTGCCTACCAACATTGAGAGGGATACAGCAATAATTATTTTATAATCTATAACAAACTTCCCTGGATCAACTAGTAGTAATATAAAGGTCGTCAATAAGCCCATTATTACACCGATAATTAAACCAATAATGATATATAAATTCACCTGAGAAAGTATAACTTTACGAAGACCTTTTGGGGTGACGCCCATTGCACGTAAAACCGCAAATTCTTTTCGTTTAGAATAAATGTTATTTACTAAGGAGTTAAACACTCCTACCATTGTGGATACAACTAATGTAGCTATAACTAGGATAAAAATTCCCCAACGCTGATAAAACATTTTATCTGCTTCTTTAGCTGACTCTTCATAATTACTAACCTTAATTTCTGGATATTGACTCTTTAAAGCCTCTAATTCGCTCACTGCGCTTTTTATGTGATTAGACTCAACATAAAGTGAATAAAAATCAACATCCATTAATCCTCTGTTACTCCAATCTAAATATGCGTCTGCACCATTTAACATCTTCTTCTCAATAGAAGTAACAATATAACTCCCATTTGGTTCTACAGCTTGTTTAGGTTCAGAAAACTCCCCTAGTTGAACGGTTTGACCCACTTTTAAATGATTCTGTTTAGCGAAGCGTTCAGATATAATTAAGCTGTTATCAGCAAGTTTGTTTCTAAATTTAGAAATTAACCCTTGTGTTTGCAACCTTTTTAGGTCAACCACTGCATAATCTATATTTATATTTTTGCCCTCTTCTTGTAAATATGCCAATCCTAAAGTACTAAAATTACTAACCGACTTTACATCAGGTAATTCTTCTACCACTTTGGTAAATTCTACAGGGTTTATTTTTGTATTATTGAGTCGAGTTTCAACCAAAATCGGAGTTGCATAATTCTCCTTTAACTGATCCTGCTGGCCTACCTGAATAGTACGTAATGTAACAGATCCAAATACAGCAATCATCATTAAGCTGCTAATCATTAAAATAATAGTGGTGTTTTTCCTAACTTGCGGAATAAGGTTTTTTATAGAAATATAAAACTCTTGTCCAAATAACTTTTGCCCATAGGGTAAGAACCATTCTAAGACCTTTGGTAGCAAGATAGGGAAAATCAATACAAAGCCTAGCAATACAAAAACTACTGAAATTAAAAGCATAGCGGGCCCATACGTTTCTCTAGTAGGAAGTACTTGGCTACAAATAATTAAGAACAAGGAAATTCCTACTAAAACTTTAAAAACGGTAACTCTTGCTTTTGAATAACTAAAGTTAAGTTTTTCATTTTTCTCCATTGTTTTAAGCGGCAATACTTTTGTACTTCGATAGGCCGGAATAATTAAAAAGAGTTGAATGACTATAAAGGCTAGAATTGCAATACTAACAGCGGCGCCTATACTAAATTCTGATGGTGTGGTCGGAATGTTTAAGAGCTTTGCTACCAATTTATATAGGTTTCTCTGACTAAAAAATGCTAATATAAAGCCTAAACATATACCAGCAATATTAATTACAGTACTTTGTATCGTAATAATTTTACTAATTTGTTTGGTACTTGCGCCTAATGAACGCATAATCGCAAACTGATTACGCATTTTATAAAGCAGTAATTCGAAATTTGAAATGATAATAAGAGAAGTAACAATTAGCACTAATACAGATAATACAACGATAAATATATGTAAGGATTGTAAGTTGCTTTTCATACCGTAATCCTGTTCAGCAATATCTATACGCAAGTGCTTGTTGTAAGATTTTAATTCATTGGATAAAGTAAATGGATTTACGCCTTTCTTTGCTTTAATTAATAGATAAGTGGCTTCAGCATTATTATTCTGCTTAGTTTGGATGTATTTCTTTACAACCTTTTGGTTGAGAAATAGCATATCTGGGGCAGCGCCCGTAACAGTTAAGTCATTAACTGTTTCTACTAGCGTGTATTCTTTGTTTTCAATAAGAAACTTGTCACCAATCTTTGCGTGTAAAGCTTTGGCTAGCCCTTTATTCATTACAACAGATTCTTTATCAAGATATTTAGTAAAATGGTATCTGCTTTTAGCTAGGTAATCATTTTCTACGCCTACTGTATAGATAGCGCTATCCAGTTTATTTAAATTTAAATGAGCAATAGAGACTTTTGATACCTTATCAACCTTTTTAACTCGATCAATACTTTCTACTAGCTTTGGAGTTAAAACATCGCTCTGATCCATATTAAAACCTACAGACAAATCCATCTCGCCATAGGATTGTTTTAATTGATTTTTAAGTGTGTCTTGCGCATTTATTGAAAATAACATCATACTAAGTACAAGCATTGTAGAGATAGCAATGCTTAGAATAGATGAAAAAACAATAAACTTATTGGCTTTAAACAAACGCAAAGCTACTCCCTGTATGGTCCTCATAGCGTTTGTTTCTCCGGTTTTGTGATAAGTTTAAATTTCTCCAATATGTCGTCCAAATCGTTATTTCCTTTACAGTTATATGTATCAACAATGCTCCCATCGTGAAAGAATAAAACACGATCTGCATAAGTAGCTACGTTAGGATCGTGAGTAACGAGCAATATACTTTGGTTAAGCTGCTTCTTCGTAGAAACTAATGTGTTTAATATATCTTCTGAAGTATTAAAATCTAAATTACCTGTTGGCTCATCTGCCAATATAATAGGTGGTTCAGTTACAATAGCTCTTCCTATTGCTACCCGCTGTTGCTGACCACCTGACAGTTGAACAGGTCGATGTTTTCTCCAGCTAGTTAACCCCATCAGGTTAATAATTTTTTCTACCTTAGAATCAATTGCATCTTCTTTTATTCCTTTTAGAACTAAAGGAAGAGCGATATTTTCTTCCACTGATAAATCCTTAAGTAGATGAAAAGACTGAAAGATAAAACCTACGTTATCTCGTCTGTATACTGATGCCTGGGGCTCCTGAAACATATCTTTTGAACACACTCCGTTTAACTTAATTGTGCCTGTAGTTGGTTCATCAAGTGCTCCTAAGATGTTTAATAATGTACTTTTTCCTGAGCCGCTAGTTCCCATAATAGCAACCATTTCCCCTACCCTTAACTGAAAGGATATATCATTTAGTGCAGTAACTTCATAGCCCTCTCCTTTATAAACTTTAGTTAAATTTTTCACCTCTAAAATATGTTTATTTTTCACGTCTTCACCTCGAAGTAAGTTTTTTTCTGTAGTAACAAAGATAGTTAACTCTTATATCGCATCTCCTTTTGTGAATTTCTACTATATCTAGTACGTTTCAAAACAGGAATAGTTTTACATTTTGAAGAAAATAGGTAAAAAAGTTTTAATTATTTATTTTAATTATTTACAAGAAACGCAAAAAGTAGAAGCTTATTAGATGATGCGCTACATTCAAATTTAAAAGAAAGCAGAGTCATATTTGACTCTGTTTTCTTCTTTCAATTAACTTGAACTTACGTAAAACATCCCCATATTTAACCTTATGTCTTGTAGTCCAATACGTAAACTATTATACTTATTTTAGTAAATATTCATAAAAAAGGAAGGAAGGAGAAGTCATGTCTCCAAACCCATCACATCATCCTATTATTCTATTTGATGGCGTTTGCAATCTCTGCAATCAATGGGTTCAATTTGTCATCAAGCGGGATTCACGTGCTCTGTTTCGTTTTGCATCGCTTCAATCCGATACTGCGAAAAACTTGCTGAGTCAGCATAGCTATGAGCATCCACCACTTCAATCGATCATTCTTCTTATGAATGGGAATCTTTACACAGAGTCTACGGCTATCCTACATATTGTCCACCGGCTTCGGGGGCCCATTCAACTGATGACGTGTTTCCGAGTTGTTCCCACATTCATTCGAAACCCACTCTATCGTTTCATTGCACGTAATCGGTATAAGTGGTTTGGAAAACAAACGTCATGCATGTTGCCAACCCCTGAAACTAAAATGCGATTTTTGGATTAAGCATACAAATGGAGGAAAACAATGCGTTTATCAACAAAAGAGAAATTTCGTTTAAGTATTCTTGCGACCCTAAGGTGGACCATGGCCATTACGTTTCTTATTTATGGAATGGCCAAAATCTACC
>Ga0207713_1000907_pt1 | contig 26734 bp, 34 predicted proteins | sample KBSS64metaG_FD_184404 | JGI IMG/M metagenome (GOLD analysis project Ga0207713, IMG submission 184404) | Switchgrass rhizosphere microbial communities from Kellogg Biological Station, Michigan, USA - KBS S6-4 metaG (SPAdes) (version 2) | ecosystem: Host-associated > Plants > Roots > Rhizosphere >... | reverse complement strand
GCGGACCGCGCGAAGCGGTGACGGCCGAAGGGCCGGCAGCGAGCAAGGGACCGCCGCGCCGGCCACTGCCCTCGCCCCACGCGGGCGACCTCTCGGCACGCTCCACGCAGGCGAGCCGGGGCGATGCGCCAGGGCCGCGAAGGCGGGCCGGGGCAAGCCCATCGGCGATGCCGTGACCCGGCAAGGCGGACCGCGCGAAGCGGTGACGGCCGAAGGGCCGGCAGCGAGCAAGGGACCGCCGCGCCGGCCACTGCCCTCGCCCCACGCGGGCGACCTCTCGGCACGCTCCACGCAGGCGAGCCGGGGCGATGCGCCAGGGCCGCGAAGGCGGGCCGGGGCAAGCCCATCGGCGATGCCGTGACCCGGCAAGGCGGACCGCGCGAAGCGATGACGGCCGAAAGGCCGGCAGCGAGCAAGGGACCGCCGCGCCGGCCACTGCCCTCGCCCCACGCGGGCGACCTCTCGGCACGCTCCACGCAGGCGAGCCGGGGCGATGCGCCAGGGCCGCGAAGGCGGGCCGGGGCAAGCCCATCGGCGATGCCGTGACCCGGCAAGGCGGACCGCGCGAAGCGGTGACGGCCGAAGGGCCGGCAGCGAGCAAGGGACCGCCGCGCCGGCCACTGCCCTCGCCCCACGCGGGCGACCTCTCGGCACGCTCCACGCAGGCGAGCCGGGGCGATGCACCAGGGCCGCAACGGCGGGCCGGGGCAAGCCTGTCGGCGACGCCGTGATCCGGCAAGGCGGACCGCGCAAAGCGATGACGGCCGAAGGACCGGCAGCGAGCAAGGGACCGCCGCGCCGGCCACCGCCCTCGCCTCACGCGGGCGACCTCCCGGCACGCTCCACGCAGGCGAGCCGGGGCGATGCGCCAGGACCGCGAAGGCGGGCCGGGGCAAGCCTGTCGGCGATGCCGTGATCCGGCAAGGCGGACCGTGCGAAGCGATGACGGCCGAAGGGCCGGCAGCGAGCAAGGGACCGCCGCGCCGGCCACTGCCGTCGCCCCTGCGGGCGATTCGACCTATCGGTTCACTGGCCCGGCAAGGCGTAGCGACGTGCAGGCCGGAGGGCCTGTGCGGATGCGAGCGAGCGTGGCCTGGTCACCGCGCAGGCCACCCTGCGAGAAGGGGCCGCCCGGTTGCCCGAGCGACCCCTCGCGAGATGGTACTGTTGGAGGGCCGAAGCCGCCCGGCTATTTGATAAACTGGAAGTATGCGGTGAGGATGCCTCCGGTGGCCACTGCAGCCGCCATGAGCGAGCCCTGCACGACGATGTACCACTTGAGCCCGTCAATGGAGGTCTGAACGCCCTTGAGCCCGCTTTCGAGCCTGGCTTCGAGGATAGCCTGCATCGCGGTCAGACGCTGGTCGTAGTGCTTGATCGCTTCAGCGACTGCCATGTCGATGTGCTCCTCGAAGGCGTGCACCACCTTTTCGGCGGCGTCGTCTGAGATATTAGCGTTCTTCAGAGCTTTGAACAACGTGATGTGCATGATCGTTCCTCCTTTGTCTTGATGACGGGAGTGATCGGGTCGGCTGCGCCGGATAGTGTCACAGGACCGCGCAGCGGCCGCGTGAGCGGCGGTAGGGGCAACGATTTTCCGCAGGAAAATGGTGGGACCCTGCCGTCCTTGAGACCGTCCGGCGCGGCCGACACACTGGGACGACTAGAGAGATTCCTTTCCCCACCTCTCGGCGGGGCTGGAGCGATCTGCCCATGGGCATGTCGGACACGCGGCGAAGGGGCTCGATGCCCCTGAGCCGCGCTGTAGCGTGACAGAAAGAAGGAGGGAGGCCCGGGCGGATGCCCGAGCCTCCCGATGGGCGCCTACGCCCGGTTGGTGAACTGTGCGGCGCGCTGGTCGGTGAGCCGGCGGATGTGCAGCGGCACCCCGGCTTGGCGCAGGCGCTGCGCGAGGTTGGACTGGATGCCCGAGCCCTCGCAGACGATGGCCTCGATCGGCCGCAGCTTGACCAGGTTCTCGTTGCGCAGGAAGGGCCCGCGTTGACCGTGTGCGCGGTTGGGGATGAAGCTGATAGCCTTGACCTTGCGCGACTGTGCCCAGGAGGTGGCGATGGCGTCGACGCCCTTGCGCATCCCGGTCGTGGCCAGGACCATTTCGGGGACCCGGGCCTTGATGTCGTCGAGGATGTCCCAGAGCATCTCGTGGTCGTGCCAGACCTGACCGCCCGACACGACGACCATCGGGCCGGTGGGTGCGTGCTCCTCGTTGCGCTGGCGGTTGCGGGCGGCAAGGAAGTCGCGGGCGGCGATCTGCGAGGCCGTGACCCCGTTGCGGGCGACCTGCGACCCGCGGGTGGCGGTGAAGGGCTTGCCGGTCTCGACCCGGTACACTTCCGAGGCGTGGTCGCGCATGGCTTCCAGAGCCTCGCGGCATCCCTGCAGGGTCTGACAGAGCAGCTGTGTCTCCTCGAGCTCTACGGCGTGGATTTCCGAGGGCTCGTAGTTGCGGGCCAGCTCACCCAGCTTCTTCGCGGCATCGTCCTCGCGACCTTCGGCCAGGCGTGCGGTCATGTGGAAGGAGTTGACGAAGCCCCAGACGATCTGCTGCGCAAACTCCTCCATGCGGGTGTCGCGGAAGACGTCGAAGATCGTGCCGACGGCCAGTTCCACCGCGGCGCGTGCCATGTCCGGATCCGGCATCTCCGTCGCGATCGGCTCCTCGTAGACGCTCAGCTTGGCGAGCTCCGAGTGCTCGATGAAGGCGCCGTCGTAGCTGTGCTCGTGAGCCTCGTCAGCGCGGGCGATGCGGTCAGCGGCGAGGTTGGCGGCGAGATCGGCGAAGTTGTTGAACTTGGTCATGATAAACCTCCATTTTTCTGTCATCCTCTTGATGACCCCCATCATCAGGCAGGTGGCGGTCAGGAGGTCAGGGACGGCCGGAGGCCGCCGCGTAGCGGGCCGTGGGGGAGCCGATTTTCTCGGCATTCTGGAGCGGAGCGGAGGGATGTCGTGAAAATTGGGGGAACCGCGGATCCTTGACGGACGCCAACCGACGCCTGCCAAACTTGGCCTACAGTGTGAGAATATTTTAGAATTGTACTCTCCCCGCGCCCTCACGCGAGAGGGTGCGGATAGTGCTGCCCTGGGTGGGCGCGGCCACCTGCCGCAAGGGATCGTGACCCGTCAGGGCCGAGACCCGCGCAGCGGGGCTCGGTGGAGCTTGAGCTTTGAGCGCGCCGGCGACTGCCGGCAATGCGAGGAAGCCCTAGCGGAATAGAGCCCGGTGACGCGTGAGCGGCATGCGGCCTGGTCCTTCGTCGCTTACCCGTGCTGGGACGACAACGCTTCACTCGCGGTTGCTCAACGGACGGCCGAATCCAACACTATGTCGAGCGGTCGCTGAGGTATCTGTTGGAGAGATCTTTGGAGCGGGCAGTGAAATCTATGTGGCGGTTGCGACGCCCGCTTGTCAGTGATCGAGAGCTGCGACTGCTAAGTCTCGGCGCGGCATATCTGCTCGATGACGTCGCCCAGTTTGAGGATGATCGGCATTACGAGGCGCGCACTGGCTGTGTTGAAGGCTTCCGGCCAGAATGTTGGGTTGCCGTTGACGTCGTGCAGGACGATGGCTCGGATGATGGTGTCCTCGGCGCGATCGGTGATAGCCCAGACCGCGGCGATGTCGCCGGTCTGCTCTGCAAGTGTGCTCACGTCCAAGCCGCGCAGACGCAATTCGTCGGCGATCCGTTCGAGACTGGTGTGGTCCATGGGTGCGCCTTTCGGGGAAACGACGTTGCCAGCGCTAGGGCACCGTCAATGAATGCTCCGGGGATCGGGCTTTGGTTCGAGATAGAACTCGAAGTTCTCGATCAGAAGGCCTTCCTTTTTGGGGTGTGGGACGGCCGAAAAGCTTAAGGTTCGCTGATGTCCGGATTCGATCAAGGCGAGCAGCCCGTGCATGGCCATGTCGGAGATCCGGACGCGGCAGCCCATCTTGGAGTCGCGCTCGTGTTCGGTCCTGGGAAAGGTCAGGACGCGGTCGTGCTCCGAGTGCTCGACATCGTCGGGGAGGGTAAAGAAGGTGATGCTGATCGGGAAGGTGGTTTCCACGTCGTCCGATCGCCCTTGCATGAGCACCTCGACCCATTCGCCGGCGTGTTCGGTGTAGTCCACCTCTACGCGCACGACGAGGTCGGGGTCGGTGATCTTCACTTCGATTTCGTCGCTCGAGCGGTCGTTATCGGTGGCCGTGCCCACGGCTTCCTCCCTGCGTTTATGACGGAAGGATAGCAGGACGAGGCGCCAAGGCGAAGCCCTGGCGCCGATGCCGCCTGGGAAACGACTTGTTACGCGGCGAGGCGCGAGTCCGTACGGATCGAACAGCCGAGCGCCTCCATTTCGGCGAGGTGGTTGAGGTAGAGGTGGCCCGATGCTAGATCCTCGTTGATCTGTTCGTCCTCGGCGAAGATGCGGGAGAGCTGGTCTGGCTCAAGGAAGTCGAGGTTCAGGCCTTCAAGCAGCTGGTCGCGGCGATGGGCGTAGCGTTCGAGGTTGTGGAGGCGCTGGGCGGCGCGATCGAAGCTGCGTGTCGAGGTTATGGCGGAGTCTTTCATGGCCGGTCACTCCTGCGTGGATCCAAAGAGGAAGGGCGGCGCCGTGCGCCGCCCTCGCTGGGTTTCAGAGGAACTCGATGTCTTCGGCGATGATCTCGCAGCCGTAGCGGGTCTGGCCTTCATTGTCGGTCCAGCGGGTGTAGTGGATGCGGCCGGTCACCGCGAGCAGGTCGCCCTTCACCTTGTGGCTGCGGACACCCATGCCCTTGCCGTTGAAGATGGTGACCTTGTGGAACTCGGCGTCCTTGAGCGGGTAGCCGGTCTCGGGGTCCTTCTCGACCTTGCCGTCGCGGATGCGGGGGCGTTCGGTCACGAGGGTGAGTTCGGTGATGCGGGTGTCGCCGCGATCGCGAGCGATGGGGTCCTTGGCAAGGCGACCGACCAGGTTGACGTTGTTCATTTTCCTAAGCCTCCAGTTGAACCGGTGGTTCGTCCGCCGGTGCCCCTGATGAGCCCCCGGGCGGGGTCCGGCCCACCGGAGCGCAGCGCAGGGGAACCCCTAAGGACCGGGGTGGTGCGGGCAGCCCGCGGTACGCGGGCAACACGGCCCGGTTCGCCGGGGTTGGGCAGGTCCCCGAACGGGGGCAAGGGGCACTACCGAGGCGGTCGGACCACCGGGTCTCTCTGGTGGCTGGTGCGGGAAAAGATCGACGTTTCTCCAGCTCGCCGTTTTGCGCAAGGCCCCCGTCGCCCGCGGCGGCCAAGTGCGAAAGCCAGCATCACAGGGCTTGCCCGGCACGGTTGACCGGGCGGTTTTGCATGTCGGGGGCGTCTCGAGAGGGTGCAACCTATCGGGTCAAGGACACGAGTGTTCCACCTCGCCGCATCGGCATGGGAGTTTCGCACCCACAAGGTGAAGGGCGACCTGCTCGCGGTGACCGGTCGCGTCCACGCCCTGGACCTCGAGCGAGCCGCCAGGAAGCGCTACGGCTGCGGGATTATCGCAGAAACACAGACTTCCCCCTGCGATGGCCGCGTACTGCGTTGTCTGGTCGGTATGTTCAGCCCGGAAGGAGGTCCATCGGGTTAGCCTTCGACCAAGGGCGCCAACGCAGAAGCAATTGCAAGGATGGGAAAAAAGAAGCGCAGGAGTTCTTCGGTCGGGAGTACCGTGAAGAAGGCTGCCGTGTTCGCAGGATTCAACTCGCGGCGGTGAAACCGTCGGGATGCAGTCTTCTCGGCAATCAAATGGACCGCGATGAGTGCCCAGTATGCCAGGTGGATGAGGCTGATCTCAAGTCTGAATGACGGAGTGGTAAGTGCTATTGAACCGACCGTCATTATGGCGATGAAGAGAATATGCATCGGTTCGTGTCCATATATTAGACGTCGGGGCGTCTTGTGGCGCGCTACCAGATTTGGCGGATTATCTCAATTGACAAGGAAAAGGAGCAGCCATTCCGGGAGATCAGAGGGCGGTCAGAGGTTTACGGGGCATTCAGCCGGTGCGCTCGTTCGAGGACCAGTAACCGGGATAGATTTCACGATACCCGTGTTGGATGAGGAACTCCGCGACTTGACGTTCGCCAAGGTTGTAGCTGCGATCGCGATCGGCCGGGATGTCGGTTATGAAGTGGGCGCCGGCGGATATGGCACGAGCGATTTCGACATAGTCAGGTTCGAGCCGACCGCGCCTGGCACCCTCTGCAGAGATCATGACGACATCTGTTGCAATGTAAGCTCCCGAGTTTGCCAATGGCGCCACGGCTTGAGCATACGCCCTGGTGGAACTGTGGAATGAGCCTCTTCCGATGAACTTGTAGGCGCGTTGCGCTTTGTCGAGGTCCTTTGCGAAATAGCGCGTTTTGCGGGCGGACAAGTGGAGGGGCAGCACGGCGTATCCTTTCCATTGCTTCGATACGCACCATCACGCCCCCTTTTCTCCCGTGAAGCGGCATAACTGAATGAGCGCCAGGTGGTTGCGCTGACCTTGCGATGGGCAGCATGGAAAGATCCGCCGCTCCGGCAGGGGGAACCGAAGGGCGGGTCTTTCCGCCGACGCAGAGGGCTTACGCCGGCTAGGTGAAGCGCTTGGTATGTTGGATCGAACCCGCGCTCCTGGAGCTAGTCGCGATCCTCAATCCCGTTTCAGGCCCCGGGACACTGGGCAATCATCAGCACCGCTGATGAGCCGGCGAAGGTCTGTCGCGCCTTCGTACGCGATAGCGGCGATTTACGCCGTTATCGCGGTCACCCCATCGAGATGCGGGGCGCTGTCGTTGAGTTCGGCCACCTGCGGGCAGATAACACCCAGGTCCATCTTCTGAGCGAGGTTGGACAGGTCGCGATGGGCCCGCACGAGTTCGGACCGGGCGCCGACGAGGGCGCGCTGCACGTTGGCGACCCGCGCCAACGGCTGTTGCATCGTATGCGCTTCTACGCCGGTCGCGACGCGCGCGCGAGCCACCTCGGCCAGCAACTCTCCCGATTTGGCGAGAAGGTTGTCAAGTTCGCTCTCGAGAGTCGTGACGCTGCGGGCAATCCGCATTCCTGCGACGGTTGGGGTCATTAAAGGTACTCCGTACAAGGTTTGCGCCGGGCGTGATTGCCCGGCGCGGGATGGTTGAAGTTCAGACGGTTTCGGGCTCCTTCTGCTGCTTGCCACGTGCGGGCGTCTTGGGAGCGGGTGCGGTGCTGTCGCCGAGGCCATCGCCGGCAGCGGGAGTCTGGCCGCCGGCGTGCTCGTCCTCGGGACCTGCAGGCGGCATCGGCGGGAGGGCGCTGTCACCGCCCATGGCGGGCATCTCGCGCTTGCGCTGCGGGCGCCGCCAGCTGACGTTGTAGCTGCCGTCCTCCTGCCGGAAGGCGGCCACATCAAGTGGCGCAGCCAAGGTCGGATCGTCCAGTCGCCCGGAGAAGAAGCTCTCGCCGGTGCCGTTCGCGGTGTACTCCCAGAGCGCGCCGATCTTCACCCAGGTGCGGCGATCGGCCGAGAGGCCCATCACGTCGAAGGCGGGGGCCTTGTCGTTGGTCGAGTTCACCTCGCGCAGGGCCACGACCGCGTTGAAGCCCAGCGTCACGATGCGACCAACCGGGGTGCCCTGCTCGTTCAGCTTCAGATTGCCAATGTTCATGCTCATGCCACTTCTCCAGATGCGCCCGAACCCATTGTCCGGACCCACCATCCTCCTTCCCCCTCCTCCCCCGGGCCCTTCCGGCCCGGCCCGCGCGAACGCGCGTAGCCGCCACGCCAATAAGGCGAGGCGTCACGGCTTGGGATTGTGACGGATGCTATCGCTGCGCCGCAGGCCGTATTATCCTGGATCAAACCCCGGAGGGCTGAGATGACGCGATCGACGGAAACACTAACCAGGGCGCACATCGCAGCAGCCATTCAAAACGAGCTTGGCATTCCTCGTGCGAAGTCGCTGGCGATGGTCGAAAGCACGCTGGACCTTATGTGTTCGGCGCTAGCAAGGGGTGAGAACGTCAAGATCTCTGGCTTCGGCACGTTCCTCTTGCGCGACAAGTCCGAGCGGATCGGACGCAATCCGAAGACCCTGGAGGAGCATACCATTGCTCCACGGCGTGTGCTCACCTTCCGGGCCAGCGCTGGTCTGCGGGAGCGGATTGCGCCCACTGCCGCCAAAGGGCGGAAACGCGTGGCGGCCCGTGAGCTCGTTAGTCTGGACTGATTGAGAACAGCCAACCGTTGACTGAAAGCATCTCGCTTTCGCCACGATCGTACGCAGCAAAGGTCCCGTCGAGGTCGGCATCTGGTTTGATGAGCAGTTCCAGCGTGTGCATCGAGGAGTCGGCGATCACCGGCTTCGTAAAGCCGGCGGCGATTGCCGCAGCCTCGCTGTAGGGTGGTCGGTGCGTTAGACGAGGCTCGCTGGGCGGCATGACTTATGGCTCCGAGATCATCGGTCGGCGATCACAATGCCGGCGCGCACCCTCGGCGCTATGGATCGCATAGTTTATCTTCTGGGTCGCTTTCGGAGCGCCGGCTTCGCGCAGGAGTTTGCGGGCCTGTCGCATGAGTTGCAAGGCCTGGTCGATCTGCCGCTTTGCATGTGGCTTGGCTGGCTTCAGGCGCATCAGTAATCCTCCCGCGCCATGATGGTCAGCACCCTACGGGTAATGGATGCATCGGCAGGGTCTTCAGAGCCATATTCGAGCGCAGGATCGAAATAGTCGATCTTCATCAACACCGTGACGCCCTCGACTTCAAATCGGGCAAAGTCGCGTTCGGGGGAGTCGAGGGCGAAGGTGCAACTGCGCAGCGCCTTAAGCAATTTGCCTTGTGCGATGATCGTGCCTGGTCCCGTACCGTCCGACAGCTGTGCCAGGAGATTGGAAGTCACAACCACCTTGGCGGTTCGGTCAAGACCGTGGCGAACACGGTCGTTCAGTCGAGCGATGGTTTCGGTGGGGTTGGGTGCGGTTGCGAGCACAGTCGTCTCCTTTCAGTGGGTTCGCACTCCTCCGTCCCCCCTTCTCCTTTGATTTTCCGGTGGAAGGCCCGACCGAGGGAATGACCCGGACCATCGAGGCACAGAGCTGTGCGTGACGCGGTCAAAGCAGCGCGCGGGCTTCCTCTATGATGCTACCAAGTTCGGCCGCGTAGTCGAAGTCGTCGATATACGTGTCGTAGCCCAAACGGTGTGCGGCCAGCTTGGCTATGAAGGCCGCCGCTTTGGCGTCGGAAGACGGTGCGAGCTGACTGGTCAGGTTTTCCTGAACCTCGATGTTCATGACCGTGGACCCGTCTGTGAGAGTATCGCGCACGAGCACGATGTCTCGCACCTCGACATAGACGGTTTCGAGATCGGCGCCTTCGCAGGCGATGTCGGTCAGGATCTCGGCTATCGCATCACGCAGCTCGGCGGCGTTCGTGGGCATCCAGCGGTTCAGGACTTGCTTGGGCATGGAAGCCTCCTTGTGGTGGGATGGCGTGAAAGCGCTCGAGCCAGGTCTCAAGCGTAGGTCTCGCGTCGAGTGCTTGGTGGGCCGCCATTTCCTGGAAGCGCACCAACGAGGTCGGCGACGAGGCGGCGATGTGGTCTATTTCGGCCTGGGGCAGCAGCCGCTCGGCACGAATGAAGTCAGTCATCCGTCCTGGCTTCGACGTGGTCGATCGTCGCCACAGGCCTTCGACCGTTCTCAGGCGCGGAGCGGCGCGCGCCTCGATCAGCACGATCATGCGCAGCCAATAGGCCGGCAGTGCGCGCACCTCGTCGGGCTTCATCGCGGTGCAGAACACGCAGCTGGATTTCGGGGGGACCGGCAGACCTTCGGCACGAATGCGATCCTCGCATGCGGCGCGGTCCCAAAGCCATTCCCGCAAGGGGTAGCTGTTGTCGAAGTGGGGATCTTCGATGGTCGCCGCGTGGGCGTAGCGCTGGCCGTCGCGCTTGGAGGCGTCGTAGCCAATGTAGCGGATGACCTTCTCGCCTCGCGCCCAGGCTTCGATCGCCGGCTGCCAGGTCTTTATGAAGGCCTCCTGCGGGGCGGCCTTGTACTTCAGGCTGCAGCTGCTCCGACCAAAAGCTATGCTCGGCAGGCAACCGTTCGTCAGGAGCGACCCGGCCAAGTCATCGTAAGGCGGATAGTTCTTGAAGCGCTTGGTGACGTAGCGAACGACGTGGAACTCGATGTCGTGGCTAGCCATCCATCCACGCATCATATCCAGGTACCCATAAGTTTCGGGCTTCTCGGCACCGGGGTCGGCTGTCAGCACGAGATCGGGTTTGCGGCCCTGGCTCACGAGTTCGATCAGCATGGCGGTGGAATCGACGCCGACGCCATAGGAGAGGACGGTTGGTGTGCGCGGGAGGTGGAGGTAGTCGGGCAGTCGACGTGGTCGGGATGGTCCAGGCCGCGTATGTGACGGGGCCGGGGTCACGCCGGTGCCGTCGCTATGACTGCGCCCCATTCATACTGGGGCAACTCGTCGATGCACGAGGCATCGCAGTCCCACATGATCCACTCGCAGCCTTCACGCCTGGCGACGTGGATCGCGGAGCGCACCTCGAGCGGCACTGCCGTCTCCTCGGTAATCGCGGCATCGTCGCAGACGTACATGAACCACCCGTAGTCGCCCTTCTCGAAGCAGGCCCAAGGGCAAGTCGGGATCCAGTCACGAGCCGTAGGTTCACTCAGGTGAGCGGTGCTGAGCACCAGCATCCGGGCATGTTCCATCGTTGTGTCCTGTCGACCTGATGTTGAAGCTATTGGCGCCGCGCGGCTCATTTCGAGGAGCCCTGAGCGATCGTCGCGGCTTCACCGGCGCGGTTCTTGTGTTCGGCCTCGCGCTCAGCGCGGTACTGCTCGAGCCTGGCCGCTTGCTGTTCGATGATCTGCGTCAGGTGCCTAAGAAGATCGGGACAAGGCTGCTGCGCAGCATCGTTGCGCGCGCGTAGCCAGCGGGCGTCTTCAAGAGTGAGACGGCTCTCGCGCTGGCGAGCGTAGACGCCCTCCTCGACCTCGTGGGCACCACTCAGGATTCTCACCGCACGGTCGACGATCTCGGGCGATCCGCCATTAACGATCACCCAGTCTGGATGGGTTTCGCGCACCGCCGCAATGCCGGCCCCGGACGGTTTCATGTTCAACCTGTAAATCTGTCCGTCGGCCCCGATCCGCAGGATACTGAACTTCAGGAGGCGGGTGAGCTGCTTCTCGGCCTGGTGCTGATCGATGAGGCGGGCGACGAGCAATTCGAGGTCGCAGGCGTGGCCACAATCGAAGGCGCTGCGCTTCGCAGGATCGGCCTCGAGCGGCTCGCTCGGCGGTTCGTTGGCCGCGAGCCACTGGTTGATGGTTGCAAGGTCCGGCCCATCATAGCCCCGCACGGCGTGGAATTGATCTGCGGCGCCGTGCCCGTGGTTGCTGGCGTGAAACGCGGGACGGCTGTCGACAAGAATTACCGCGGTGTAGGCCGTGGTCTCCTGCGAGAGCGCCGGCGAGAGTTTCAGTTTCTGCAGCTGAATTTTCATAAGGAAGTTTCCTTCGGTGGTGGAGTGGCGCGCGGCGCCGCAGGGACCCGGCGAGAGCCGGCGCGATTCAGAATGGAAGGCTGGCGCCGAGACGGGTCGCACCGCCAAAGCTGCGCAAGGCTTTGGCCATCTCATGCCGGAGCTTCGCCTTGCTGGAGACAAGGATCTCGGCCGCGAGTGTGGTGTGGTCGGCCGTAACGAAACCTTCGGCGCGGGAGCCATCGTCGAGGCTTACCTGGATGACGTGACCTCGATCGGGAGCAGGACCGACATATCGGGCCGTGAACTCACCGAGCTTGGCGGTCAGCCCTTTAGCGGCTTTGCTCCATCGGATGTGGCCGGCGCCCATGTTCTGGCCTGGCAGGCGGCCGCGGCCGAGCCAGGTGTTGAGGTGCGCTTGCTGCTGCAGCGGCGTATTGCGCGTTCGCTCCATGGTACGCAGGACCCGGATCGCATCACCGTGGGCATCGAGGACGCGCAGGTACTCGTCCTGAGCGGTCACCAGGAGGTCGTCGATCTCGCGATCGGCTAACAGGCTGCGAAGGGTCCCCGCTTGTGAGCAGTCGGCGATCAGGCTGTCGGCCTGGGCGCGTGTCATCGGCGTCATTGCGATCTGGCAGGCGTCACTCGCGACGAAGCCATCCATGGCGCTCAGAACAATGATCGTCGCCTGCCCCGACGAACGCTCGCGCACGAGCTCGATCGCGGGCGGACGGCGGGAAGGTCTTCCATCGCGGCCGAGCGGAGGCTGCAGGTCGGTGTCCGTCAGAATGACCGCGCGACGGTTCCACGAGACCGGACGGTTGCTGTCCTGTGGCATCGGCCATGCGCTAGGCTTCAGCTTGCCGCTGGCGAGGACAGTCTCGACGGAGATCCCGGCCGTATCGAGCGCTGCGATGTTCGCACGGCGCGCGGCATCAAACACATCGTTGGTGTCGCCGCCACCTTGAGCAAAGCCATGATCGTAGGCGTCCCGCAGCCGCGATGCCGCTGCATTGCGGGGCGAGCTGACGCCGCGGTGCTCCCACCCTGCAACGGCTGCGTACCACCCTTGCGCATACTGCACCGCGCAATCCCAATCGTATCCATGTTCGTCCCGGCCACGCAGGATCGCCCGGTCTTGAGCGTTCGCCTCGTCCCGCTCGATTTTGCGCACGATGAAGGCGAAGTTGTTGGCCTGGCGTTCCGCCTCGGTGCGTTGCTGCATGGCCTCGAAGATCGGCCGCATCGCGATCGTGCGCTCTCGCGTGCGGGCCATGCGGCGGTCTGCGGGCGCGGCGGCCGGCAGGTCGGGATAGTCGCGCCATGCCTTCGCAAGGGCGGCCGCCTCGGCCGGATTTCGGCCTCGGGTCAGCCAGGTCGCGGGGTCTGTGACATCGAGGGTGTGCTGGTCCATGAGGAGGCTCCAGATGCTCCACGCCGCATGCTGGACGTGCTTGGATCCTCCCTCCCTCTCGTCTTTTCACGCTGCCTGGCGTTGTTCGGCGTAGATGTCGGCCGCCCATTGCTCGACCCAGCACTCGGTGAGTTCATCGTGATCGAGGTCGCCGCTCTCAATCAGGGCGCCAATTTGGTCGCGCGCCTTGGCAATGGCGGCTTCCCAGCGGTCGCTTGGCGGCAATTTCGGCCTTGGCCGAAGGGCGGGCGGGAGCAGTCGCGGCGGGCCGCAGGCGGCGCGCCGTTGGCGCAGGAACCATCGCGTCATGTGCTCGGCGACGAGGCCGTCCGTCTTCGACACGCCGCGGCGCAAGGCGTCATGCCTTGCAGCGATCCCGTAGGCTTGTGAATCGATACTGGCGATCCGCTGCTCGAACGGCCGCAGGAACGGCAAGGCTGAGCCTTTCACGCCGAAACAATGCAATCGGACCCCAGCAGGAAGGATGCGGTCGAGATGTTCGACAACGGCGATCAGTCCTTCTGGCCCTCGTACGTCGCGCCGGCACATCGAGCCGACGCCAACTGTGCGCCCGGGGATCATGGACGACGCAAGTGCGTCCGCGCACCGCTCATAGTCACAGGGTCGGCGGCCTTGGAGAACGGGCATGAACCTGTCGGCGATCCCGGCGTCCTCGGCGCGGCGCCGGGTTTCCCGGTTGGCGCCGATCGTGCGTGAAAGTCTGTCCTTCACCGCCGCGTCGTCGGCGGCGATCTCGGCTTCGCATGGATAGTCGAAACTTGCGAAGTGGCGGAAGGGGTGAGCCCCGGCCAGGGCCAGGTAATCGTCGATGGACCACGGAAAACCGCCGTAAACAACGTGGCTTGTAAAGCCGCCGCAATCGAGAACGGCATCGATTGTTGGCGGTAGGTTGCGGAGCTGCTTGAAATCCCAACCTCCCCATCGGCGGCAACCGTTGATAGTGCGCCAGCGCGCCAGGGCGCTGGCCGACACGAGAACGGAAGCCTTGAGCGTCAGCGCGCGGCGAAGGATCGGGCCCTGCCTCAGGTGAGGCAGCCCCACGATGATCTCGATCATGGCGAGGGCCTCAGCGTGTTATCCCTGCAGGGCAGTCGATGAGCTTTGCATCGAGGCTTGCGAAAGAGGCGGGATCCACGCGCGCTTCGTAAGTCCTGGCGTCGACAAGCGCGTACTGGCGGGCAGCTTCGTAGGTGGCGTGGCCAAGGTGGTCCACGGACTGGATCACCGATCCGACTACGCCCGTTTTGCCTTCCGGCACCCATTCCGCCCAACTGCCCCAAGCTGCGGTGACGCACAGTTCACCGATGCAGGCCTGGTAGGCGCGGCGCCGCTTGAGGACGTAGGACTCCTCCTCTGTCACGGCTTCGCCGGTATATGCGGTGAATGCGTCTGGGTGCCAGGATCGCACGCAATCGCGCGCAAGATCGACATAGGCCGCTGGGTAATTGGAGTGGGCGCGAAACTCGTCTTCGAAGGCGAGGACGACGTGCGACCAGTTAACGTCTTCTTCGTAGGAGCCCCCTTCGATCCTGAGGGCTTCCGGCATGGCCTCCTGGCGCTCGCCGGACAGGATGAGGCCACCGTGCGAGGCGGTAGAGACCGACCAGATGCCAGGAAGGACCTCCTCGGCCTCTTCGATCGCGTCCCAGTTAGACCAGTGCGGGCGGGGCATGGAGGCAAATTTCTTCATGACGATCTCCTGTCTGAGCTCGTCATCCCCATCCCTCTTCTCTCCCGTGCTTCAGGCCCCGGCTATCCACACATCGCATTGGTGACGCGGCCGGAGGTCGGGTCCGTTTCGATGGTGACACGATTGTCGCGCAAGTCGTGCGTGACCGCGTCGCCGGGAGCGATCTGACGCACAAGCGTCGCGCCGGTCAGGCGCATCGCCTCAGCGTCGCTTGGCGTGGCTTTGCCGATCAGGCGCTGCGCGGCTGCGCCATTGCAAATCCCGGGTGCCGGCTCCTGCGAAATCGGCTCGGACACCTTCTGGTCCGGCGCTATCCTAGGATCGGTGCAGCCAACGAGCACGAGCAGGGCTATTCCGCCGCCGGCGAACGCTGCGAGCTTAGTGCGGCTCCTTCGCATCGATGACTCCTGTCCGAGGTGAGTTGGTCAAGAATAGTCTTCCTGTAGGCAGGCTTGCTCTGCTCGCAGCTATAGCGCAACCTGCGAGCCTTCTGGAGTGACATGGCCATGTTCACGACGTTTCTTGTCGGCCTTAGCCTGCAGGCGGTCGGTGGCGATAAAGCGAGCATCGATCGATGCTGGGCGAACGAGAGCCGCAACGGCATCAACGTTCGCGTCTACAAAGGTGACCGAAACTGTGTGGATCTGGCGCCGGCTACGGAAATGGACGGAGTATGGGTCAACGAGTTCGAAGGTTCCGCCTTCTACGAAGGCGCTCGATCCATTGCTGAGGTGAGCGCGCGGAAAAGCACGGTTTGGTTCACGATCGACAACGAAACCGCTCTCCCCCACGGCTTCGCGAAACATTACGGGTTAGCGTACCGGGTGAAGATCGTGGGCCGGAAAGCGAGGGACATGCATCGACGACCCCTTGAGGGGTACGGGCATATGGGCGTCTCGCCCGGCCTTGTGGTTGCCGATAAAATCATCCGCGCCGATTTGCTCGGGCCTATGCGTGAGCGCTAGATCGTGGCGTTCATGCAAATCTGACGATCCCGCGCGCTTGCGGCAAAAAAGGGGCCAGCGCGAAGCCAGCCCTTTGAAAGTCTTGGGAGAGGATGCCTGAAAGGCCTGTCCTCTATGCTTACGTTTAGGTCATGCTGCAAGTGCGAAGGCTAGGCGCTCGCTTGCGCGTTGCGCAACTAGCGGAAGCCCAGTTGACCTTCAGAATGCTAGGTGGTGCGCCATTGTTCGACTAGATCTGCCATGGCCTCGCGGTATCCAAAAGCGTCGGGATAGATCGCGCCTGAGTGCTGACCGAGGAACGCGAAGATTGTGGCCATGTCAGCGGCGATGTCAGGGTCGACACAGAAGAGATCCGCAATGGGGAAATGCCCCCAGTCGTCGCCATTCCACCATGCCAGCAGGAAGTTTGCAGCGCGTGCGCTTTGCCCGGTGTCGGACCGGGCGAGGTCGACGAGCCTTTCCAGGGCCGCCTTCACTCTCGGGTCCGCGAGAACTTCAATGGTCATGACGTAATCCTTGCTTGGAAGCCGAGCGCGGTTCTGCCTCGGAATGAAGGTAAGATCATGCCTCGTCGATCATCCTTTCGAGGCGATCGACGAGGTCAGTGTCCGCGAGTTGATGCGTCGAGATACTGATGGTGCGGTGATACTCCTCGAACCGGCGACGCTCCTCGGCCTTCATCTCCAGGTATCGCGGCGTCCGCTCCCTGAGGAGCTGGATCGCGAAGTCGGCCTCGAGGCCGGTGCGAAAGTCGAGGAAGGCGACGATCGCATCGGGCCGCACCTTGCCGGCCTGGGTGACGATGTCGAACAGCGGGCGCTTCACCGCGACCTGCACTCCCTTGCGGCGCATATGATATTGGAAGCCGACCAAGGTCTGTAGGAATGTGCGTTCGTCCTCGCGCTCGACGGGGATGAAGCGGTTCCCTTTGAATACGGGCTGCGCATAGGCGCGTAGCGGCAGGTAGCCTTCGCGCGGGCTATGTTCGCCAACCACGGCCAGGACGATAAACGGTGGCTCAACTTTTGCCCTGATGATGCCGGTGTGCTGGATCCGGTTGCGGATCTTCAGGTCACCAAGACCCGTGTGGACGGTCGTGCCGGAGATGGCGTGTGCTTCCAGGAGCAGGAAGGCCTGCGGTGCAAAGTCACCGGGCCACAGGGCTTCGGCCTTGCGAAGCCGAGCGTGAACCCTGCGGGCCTCGTAGTCCTTCACGTTAAAGTAGAGGTGATCCTGCAGCTTGATGCGGGGCGCGATCAGAAAGCGGTCAGCTGCCTCGCGGATTCGCGAGAACTCGTCGCGCAGGCCGTGCTCAGGTCGGCCTTGGGGTGGGAGGGCCGGTAGGACGTTGGTGTGCGCGGCCTCGAGCAGCATCCAGAGCAATCGGCCGAGCCGAGGAATGGAGACCTGACGACTACGATCGTCGGGTTCTTCATCGTCCGGCTGTTGCGCCAGCTTCTCCGGGGCTTTCTTGTGCGCGTTGAACAAACCCTTGGGAAACTCGATTTCGAACAGGCTGTCGCCGGGGCGCTCTCGGATGCGGTCCGGGGCTTGCGGTAGATAGAATGGGCATCGCCGTAGATGCAGCGGTCGGCTCGTGAGCCGCCGCAAGTAATAGGTTTCGGCCTCGGACAAGTATGCCGGACTAGTCAGCGGTGGCGGCCTGGTTTCGCCAAGGCAGCTGCAGGCGATCCATTGCTCGTTCTCTCGCGCGATCGTGACCAGGGTAACCGACGCGCGGTGGTCGGCATCGCTGCCCTTGCCGGTGTACCAGCGTACCAGGGCGTCACGCACACTGCCGGGAATATCCCGGCGTGCTGTAAGGCCGTTAGTGTCCCGCGGTACTAGCCACACAACTACCGATCCCGCTTCTTCTCGTGATCGTTGACAATCGCCGGCAGCACCGCACCCCATATTACGGCTATGAGCAGTGGACAGATTATTGCGCATACGACGAGAGCGAAGGGGTTCGATGCATCGACGCCGATTAGGGCCAAAATACCCTCGGCATGATCCGTTATGGTATTCATCATGCTTCTCCTTTGGTTCACCTGGCATTACATCTTGTACTAGGTGGCTTCAAACAACCTCTTGCGTGGGGCAGTTGTTCTTGGTACGTTCTCGCTTATAGGAGAGCAGTATGACCAAGAAGTTCGAGATTGGCCGTTTCGACCTCGATATTCAACTCAGGGATGAGGCACTCGACCCGCTTAACACCCCGGCAAAGCGCATGGTCGCCAACGCGTCGATCGGTATCGAGCCGTTCGATGCATACTATTCGACCCGTGAACTGCGAGAAGCGGTCGAGGGCGTGCACCAGGGCGAGCCTGGCGCCAAGAAGCGGCTTGCGCGGGTTCTGGGCACGCAGTGCGATGATTACCAGCGCTGCCTCTACTACCAGCTGGCCGGGCGCGGCATCGTGCAGATGCTCGATGTCCTTTGCTGGCTTGAGGAGATCCTGGCGAAGCGCACGATCATCTCGGCGGATCTGTTCCGCGCCAAGACCTGGCCGGCGATCATGGTCAATCCCTATGTCGCCGCGCAGCCCGACGGGCCGCTTGTCAGCGCGGACCCGAACTTTGAGGAAGGGCCGTCGTGGTATCTCGATCCTGATCTTGGCGGCGTGATCGATGAGTAATCACGACGGATAATCACAGGGCGACGACTTCCAGCTCTATCGCGTCGAGGAGGCTTGTTTCTGCGGCTCTGACGACGCGGTAGGGCTGCAGCCGGCAATCGGTGCGCACCACTGCGAAGGGCAAAGCGGTTTCCTCGCACATCTGATGGGCAAGGCGATCGGCGTTGTTCCGGCTACAGAGCTGCCGGCGCCGTGGATCGAGGATGGGGTCAGTCTGCACGGGCTTGGCCTTTCAGGTAAAAATGGTCTTCACGACCTTGCGCTCGCGCACGATCTCGAATTTGCGATCGAGCAGATTAGCGACCCGGTATCGGCCATTGCCGTCGCTGCTGGTGAGAATGATCCGGGTGCCCTGACGACGCACGCGCATGAGCTCGTGCCGGGTACTATCGCTAAAGGCGATCGGTTCGGAGAAGCGGATCAAGGCGCCGTCAGGCAACTTGCGTGATCGCCGTCGAATGGTGGCGAAGCACCGCCGGCGCCAATCCAACGAGACCGGATCGTTAGTGGATGTGAGCCGCTCGAGTACGCGGAGCGGGCAGTCGGCCTCGTGAGGCCCCATGCTTTCCGACATATCCTTGTAGGCGAACACGAACCCGTCTTTGGCCCTCGGATTCCAGCGCACGAGGCAGACCACCGCAGTGACCTCGCCGGGAGCGCCATCGTCGAAGCGCTGGATTGCCGCGTAGTAGGCACGGTTACCCGGACAGGCGCTTTCGAGCACGCGGTAGCCGTGAGACGGATGCTCGGGTGTAGCAGGCCGCTCGTAGGTGAACTGGGCATCTAGGTACTGTTTGGGGCTTGTATGCCCGCCCATGCTGGCGAGCGGCATCGAGAGCCATCCCACGGCAATCTCCTACATCAAGGTGGGTTGCGAGCCGGCTACGTCGATTTGCAGATGGCTGGCAATCTGCCGGGCGAGTGCCGGAATATCGGTAAGGCTCGGGGCGTTGGCATGACGAACCTGATGGCCTGGCTTCTTCCAATGCCGATGCCGGTACGTGAGAGCGGGCGAGCCGAACCGCTCGACCGAAAGGCGCAGGTAGAGCGTCGCGCCTTCCAGGACATAGTCGCCGGCGATGGACGGATTGGGTGCGACATAGTCGAGCCGATAATCGGATCGCGTCAGACCCAGCTCGGCGGCGATCTGGCGGACCGCACGTTGCCCCTCGCGTTTGAAGGCGCGTAGGTCCTCGGGCAGATAGTCGATGCCCTTGCGCAGCAGGGCGACGATTGCTGGTGTGTGCCGCAATTCGGCGAGCCGCGTCATGCACGCTTCGCGCAGCGGCGCGTCCTCTGGGTGGTCTTCCGTCAGCGATCCATCGGTGAGCCTGGTCAGCCGCTTGGCGAACAGCTGCACCGCGGGATCGCTCTCGGGCTTGTGGCCGGCCCGCTGGGCATCGCTGACAGCGTCATTGAGCGCTGCCATGCACGTAGCGAAGGTGGTGAGACCTTCAGGGTACAGGGCGCGGCGAAAGCGGAAATCCAGGTCGTAGGACAATGCAAACCTCCATCATCTGGGTGGATGCAAGGTTCCTTCCCCCTCCTCTTTTCAGTGGAGGGCAACGCCCTCCGAGGCCTGGGGCGCCTCGACGGGTACGTACACGAGCCTCGAGGTCAGGCAGCTCGGGGCGAGCCGTCCAAGCAGTTCAATGGTATCGGCGAGCGACGCGCCGCCCGGACCCGACGCGATCGTCAGGCTGTCGCCGACGACGTCGGAGATCTCCCACTCGGGAAGCGCGACCAGCACCTGGTACTGGAAGGCATGATCGGTAGGGTCGATTGCCGAGAGCTCGCGCAGGCGCTGAGCAAGCGGGCGCGGCATCCTGTCCGGTTCGGCGTGTGCGCGATCATAGCCGTGCTCCAGGAAAGTGGTGAGGATCATCAGATCGTCAGCCGACACTTTAAGTAGCAGCTGGAAGTGGCGCTTCATGGCGGTCCTCCTGGTTGGCAGGGCTAGGATACGAGGACCATGCAGCGAGCCATTTGTAGGCTTGCTCGGCCTTGGCGGACGCGGTGATGATCGCGCTCTTGTCTGCCTTTAGGATCGAGATCCAATGCTCGATGTAGCTCGCATGGCTGTCGTGCAGCTCGCACGGCAAACCGAGGTCGGAGCAGATCATCCCCGATGTCATGTCGGCCACCACCTCCTCGAAAGCGTAAGCCTTGTCGCCGAACCTGCGGCCAAACTCCCGCCCTAATCGGTGAGGTGCTCCCGAGGCGTGGGCATACTCGTGCGCGAGCGTGGCAGCGTGATGATCGCTGCTGATGAAAGCGGCCTTGGGCGGCATCTGCACGTAGTCGCCGCCGGGTGAATAGAAAGCGCGGCTCCCGCCCTGGCGTAGCTCGATCGGAATGGGGGCGAAGAAGGCGTCGATCGCGGCCTGGTGTTCGGATGGGCTCGGCGGCGTCATCTCGATCGGGTCAGGATGAAACCGAGCAGGGAGGCCCTCGATCTGGTCGCAGTTGTAGACGAGGTACGAGCGCATGAACCGGATGACGCGTGATCCGCCGTCCTCGCCGGTGAGCGTCGGGCCTTGCGCCTTGCGAATGGTGTTGAAGTAGACGCTGGGCGCCGGCCTCGCCCCTTTCACCACACGGCCGCCAAGCTCATCGGCCTGCCGCTGCGTCATCCAGAACCGCGAGCGATAGCCGTGACTGTCGGCGATCGCCCACAGCAGGATGGAATTGATGCCAGTGTACGACTGACCGCCGGCACGCAGCGGACGTCCGTTCGCCCCGAACGTGCGCCACGGCCGCCGCCACGGCAAGACGCACTGCTCGATCTTGGCGATGATGATGTCGGTGACTTCCTGCGCGATGTCGCGTTTGCCCCCACGGCGCATGGTCTTCCATCCCTTCGTGGCATGAGAAAAAAGGGGCCCGGCGGCATTGCGCCCCGGGCCCAGGTTGTCATCAGGAGGAGACCACGCCGGTCAGGCGCTGACGCAAGCCTCTGCGTTGGCGTCGGAGACCTCGGCCTCCAGTTCGTCGTTCACGTCCGGGTCGCCCTCCTCGGGGCTGCCGTCTTCGTCCTCGCCGACGTCGTCAGGAGATTCGCCTTCCGGATCGAGATCGTCGGGTCCAACAAGTTCGAAGCGCATCGCTGCAGGCACCCAGGCCAGCGCCCGCTCCTTGATCGCGTCTTCGACAATGACCTCGCCGGCGAACAGCTTTTCGCAGCTGCCCGAGATCTCGGTCTTCTTCGAGGCAGCGTAGCGGTTCGACAGCTCGGCGCCGCCAACCTCCTTGAGCAGGTCGAGGATGCTGCCCTTGTTGATCCGATCGAAGTAGTTCTCCGATGTCGGCCGCCACATCGCCGCGGGCTCGATCTCCAGCAGCATGCCCAGCTGCGCATGGATGGGATTGTAGCCGGAGGCATACCCCATCTTGGCCTCGATCGAGGTTGCTACGGTATAGGCAATCCAGGCCCCCTTGGCGTCATCGTCGAGTTCGCGGAAGGCGTTGAACCGGTCGACCACGCTCTTGTGCTCGCCCCAGGCCTTGTCGAGGGCCTCGTAAGCGCCGGCGATGATCTCATCGGCCATGCCCTTGGGCACGGAGGAGTCGAGCACCGGGTCTTGGGGGCGCGGCGCCTTGATCGTCGTGCCACGGTTTTCATAGCTGTGCAGGGTGCTGTCCGCGAGGGCGAAGATCGCGTAGTCGAGCGCCAGGCCTGGATCCCCGATCAGGGAGGCGGCCAGGATATTGCGACGCTGGACCGCGAGTTCGTCAAACAGGCGGGCGCTGTAGGCCTTGCCACCAGGCCCGGTGGCCTCTGGCGCCGAAGGCTTGGCCGGCGACGAGCCGGATCCGGAACGGGTGAGCGTCTCGAACCTACCCCCGGTGACCTTACCGTCTTCGTCGCGCTCCATGCGAAGGTGCTTCTCGCTGTGGTAGTCGGGCTCGAGCACCATCTCGCCCTTGGTGGTGACGATCAGGAACCGACCGACCTCGGCCTTCCATTCGTCGGGCAACTCGGCGGTTGGACTGGAGATATCCTGCATCTCCTGGTCGAGCCGATCGTATTCCTCGTTGAGGGCCGCTGCTTCGGGGGATTCCTCGTCCAGTTCCTCAAGCTCGCGGCAAATGGCTTCGATGCGCTGCTCGATCTCGCTGATGCGCGTGGTGGCCTCCTCGGTCAGCGGCGCCGGCGGCAGGGTGACCCGGTTGAGGCCGAGATCACGTGCTGCCTGCCAGCTCGAGGTGCCGGCGACCGGCCAGATGATGCCGAGACCGGTTTCCTCCGACAGGCGGGCCGCTTCTGCTTCCAGCTTGGCGGCTGCGAGCTGCTGCAGGATTTCGAGATCCGTCCAGCGATCCTCGGATGCATCGGTGAACAGGTCGCGCTCGATGCGGCCGCCGGCGGCGGCATAGGCGTCCTCGCCAACAAGCATTGCCAGCGGATCGGTACCACGAGCGCTGCCGTTTGCGATCAGACGGCGCACCTGGTCAGGGTTGTTGCCGTAGTAGCGCATCTGCTCGTAGACACGCAGTTGTACCGCGTGCTGGTCCGTCGAGGCGTAGGCCTTGGCCATCTCGAGCGAAAGATCGCCGCTGGCGAGCGCTTCGAAGATCGGCTCGGCCAGCGATGCGAGACGCAGGCGGCCTTCAACGAACCGCTTGGCAAGGCCGAACCGTTTGGCGACCGCCGCGATGTCCTCGTTCTGCGAGATGAAGTGCTGGAACGCGCGGCATTCCTCGGCCGGAGTCATCGCGAGACGCTGGAAGTTTTCGGCGAGCGATGTCTCCGCGATCTCGGCATCGCTGGCGACCAGCAGCATGCACGGGACGGTGCGATCCGCGTCCCATGCGCCACGCTCGACGATCATGGTCATGGCGCGCAGACGGCGGCCGCCGGCGATCACGTCGTACTGGCCGCGCTTCTTGGCCTTGGTGACGATCAGGTTCTGCAGGAGGCCGCGGGCCTCGATGTCGTGGGACAGCTGCTCGTCCGCTTGGCTATCGTGCGTCTTGCGCACGTTGTTGGCCGAGAGCTGGAGCTTGTTGAGGGGGATGAGTTCTTGCACCGGACATACTCCTTCTGATGCCCCGTTCTTCTGCCGGGACAACACTTCCCTTCCCCCTCCCCTCCCGCTTCATGCGGCTTTAAGGATCGACGCGAGTATCGCGTCTGCCTGACTTGCCGGCACGAAGATCCGGGTCTTGAACTGGATGATCTCGGTGAAGCACCCCAGCGACTTCAGCCACGCCAGCTGGCTGTAGAGCTCGCCCACCAGCTCGATGCGCTGCTCGCCGTTGACCAGGCTGCGCTTGATCGTCATCGGCCAGGGCCGGTCGATCACGGCCGATCCCTTCTGGCCCAGAGCCGCGAGGACGGCAGTGGGTGAGGCCTGAAACTCGCTGGCGATACCGAAGGTCTTCAGGATGCCGGGCACATCGCTCTCATCGACAAGGCGGCCGAGCCAGCTGTTGCCCTCGGCATCGACGACGCGGCGTACCGCGATATAGTCGCGCGGAAGCGAGTTCCAGATCGGCAGGAGCAGCCCTGTCGCCAGGTGGATCGTGTCGGTCTCTGTCCTGGCTGCCGCCTCGGCGGCTTCAGTCGCCCAAAGGCGCGAGAACGTCTCGATGTCGGTTTCCTCCCAAGCGCTCTCGGCAAGGTCCGCCGCAAACTTGTACTCGTGACGGGTCGGGCGCGTCAGCGTGACACGCTCGATCAGCTCGCCGCTGTCTTCCATCAGCGATCGGGCGCGCTCGGCAAAGGCGACCTTTCCCGACTTGGAATTGAGCAGGAACCGCGGCTTGGCGATGAACTCGGCAAGGCTCATGATCCTCTCGAGTGAGGTCGGCCGAACCGCGCGCTCGATTTCAATCGAGAGCAAGTGCGACGTGGCGCCGGTGCGGTCATCGGTGCGTAGAACGACGTCGGTGATGACGCGAGCCTTGTCGGCGGCGATGGTCTCCACCCCGACGTCCAGAGTGCCGGCGTCACGCGCGGCCGCCACGCGGGCCTCCAGGAGGCCAAGGAACTCCTCGAAAATGGCGTTCTGCATGCCAATCGGCAGCGCCAGGATCCGATTGAGCCAGCGCGTGATCGGCGGCAGGTCCTCCACCAGGCAGCCATCCTCGCACGTGAGCTGCAGCCCGGACCGGCTCTCGAAATCGGCCAGAGTGGTGCTCTGCAGCTTGCCCGAGTGAAGAAGGCCGAACCAGGTCACGAGCGCGGCCTTGGCGTATTGGCTTTCGAGGTTGTCGGCAGGATCGAACAGGTTCTGGCCGCCGGTCTGGCGCTGGCCGCGCGTGAGCGCGCCCAGGCTGTCGAGCCGCCGCGCGATCGTGCTGGTGAAGCGCAGCTCACCCTTGCAGTCGGTGGTGCAAGGGCGGAACAGCGGCGTGGTTGCCTGATGGGTGCGGTGGGTTCGACCAAGACCCTGGATCGCGCGATCGGCCCGCCAACCGGGTTCGAGCAGGATGTGCACCCGCCGCTGCTGGTTTCTCGCATCAAGGCTTGCGTGATAGGAGCGCCCGGTTCCGCCGGCATCGCTGAAGACAAGGATGCGCTTCTCGCCAGTCATGAACATGGCCGCTTCGGCTTGGTTGGTGCGCGCCGAGCGACCTTCCAGCTTCTGGGTGCTGTCCGAGTGCGTGACGAGACGCTTGGTCCGGCCGGTGACTTCGGCAACCGCTTCGGTGCCGTAGTGCTCGATCAGGGCATCGAGCGCGGTCTTGATCGGCGGCATTGCGCAGATCTGCTCCATGAGGTCCTGCTTGGCCTGCAGCGCCTCCTGGTTGTGAACCGGACGTCCTTCGTCGTCGTACATTGGCGCGGAGCGCTCGGCACCCGTGTCGTCCCGGTACGTCTTCATCTGCTGCGTCGGGAACGCACGCTCGAGGTACTCCATGATGTATTCGCGGGGTGAGAGGTCCACCTCGAGGCGGGCGCGCTCCTCGGGACTGAGGCCGTTGAGCCGACGATCGAGGATGCTCTCGGCCGTGGTCACCAGCTGGATGACCACTGATTGCTCCTCGGCGATGTGCCCGTCGATCGCGGCAATCACAGTCGGCAGCTTCATCGAAAGCAGGACCTGGTTGAAGAAGCGCTGCTTGCAGGATTCAAAGCGCGAGCGCGCTGCGGCCTTGGCACCGCTGTTGAGGGTGTCGCCGGAGATGTCGTCGACGACCCCGGTGATCGCAAGCGCCCGCTCCAGGTTGCGATGGATCACAGCCCACGCGTCAGCATAAGCATCGTAGATGCCGATCTGGTCGGGGCGCAGCTCGTGCTTGAGGATGTCGTACTCCACACCGGCGAAGCTGAGCGCGCGGGCCTGGTAGAGACCGAGCGCCTTGAGGTCGCGCGAGACGAGTTCCATCGCTGCGATGCCGCCGGCGCGGATCTCCGAGATGAAGCTCTCGCGGTTGGCGAACGACGTACCCGGGCCCCAGAGGCCGAGCCGCACCGCGTAGGCCAGGTTGTTGACGTCGGAAGCACCGGTGGCCGAGGCATAGAGCACGCGGGCGTCGGGAAGATGGTTCTGCAACAGGACGCCGGTGATCCCCTGCTGGGACCCGGCGGTCTTGCCAAGGGCGCCCTCCCCTCCGGCGACCCCGCCCATCTCGTGGCTTTCGTCGAATGCGATCACGCCATCGTAGTCCTCGCCGGCCCATTCGAGAATCTGGCGCAGGCGCGTCGCGTCCTGGCGCTGGCTGCGCAGCGTCGGGTACGTGACGAACAGGATGCCCTGGGTGAGCGTGATCGGCTCGTCGATTTTCCAGGTCGAGAGCGGTTGGACGTCGGCCGACATGCCGCCAAGCGCTTCCCAGTCTCTCCGGGCGTCTTCCAGCAGAGCCTCGTTCTTCGACACCCAGATGTTGCGCTTGCGCCCGTTGACCCAGCTGTCGAGGATGCAGCCAGCCACTTGGCGGCCCTTGCCGGCGCCAGTGCCGTCGCCGAGGAAGTAGCCCTTGCGGTACTGGCGGCCCTCCTCGTTCAGGAGGAGCCCCACACCGTCTTTGTCGGGCACGAAACGCCCGTGAAGGTATTGGGTCCAGGCATTACCGGCATAGACGATCGTCTCGAGCTGCGCCTCCGATAGGCGGCGCTCATTGACGATGCGTTCGTGCAGCCTGGGCTCATACTGCGGCACCGGTGCGGGGATCGAGCCCATCGCGACGGATTCGACGAGGTCGGTAGGATGCATGCCGGCGTCATGGAGGTCGATGCGGCTTGGCCGGTAGGGCAGATAGACGCCCGCCTGTTCGCCGAGCGGGCGCGGCACCTCGAGCGCGGTGAAGCGCACGGGAAGGACGTCGTTGCGCTTGGGCGCGATCATCGCGACAGGCGCGGCCTTGCGTGTCGAGCGCATCGCCTTGAACAAGCTGGGTTTGGAGGATCCCGTTACCGTCGGCTTGCGCACCTCGCTGACAGACGAGCGGGGCACGATCGTGACGACGTCGAGCAGCTGCGCCACGCTGTCGCGAGCTATCACGGTCGGCCGTGCGTGCCCGGGCTTCTTGTCGATCACGTAGATGCGCACAGCGACACTCG
>Ga0207713_1000904_pt1 | contig 26862 bp, 27 predicted proteins | sample KBSS64metaG_FD_184404 | JGI IMG/M metagenome (GOLD analysis project Ga0207713, IMG submission 184404) | Switchgrass rhizosphere microbial communities from Kellogg Biological Station, Michigan, USA - KBS S6-4 metaG (SPAdes) (version 2) | ecosystem: Host-associated > Plants > Roots > Rhizosphere >... | reverse complement strand
TGGGCCGATTTCCTGGTCGTCTTTCTGATTGATGTCACTCATCTGGGCACCTCCCGGTGTGGTCTGTTCAGCGGCGCTGAATTGAGCCGCTGAAACGTTGAAATCTGGGTTTTCGGGCGAAGGGATCGCCGAAGGGTCGCGAATCATACGCGGATGTGGCCGCGCGCGCATCAGAGACTAGTCGATCAGGGCAAGGTTATTTCTTTTTCCGCCGACCGGTGGCCCCGAGCTTGATCAGACGCAGCGCGGCTTCGGCCAGCACAGTGCGCTTGTCGTCCTTGTCGAGTTTCTTCCAGGCCCGTATCTCGCGCTTGCTGCGGCCGCAGCCCAGACAGATGTCGTCGCTGAACTTGCAGACGCTGATGCACGGGTCTTTGGTCGAGCTCATGCTCAATCCTCGAACTCGCGGCGTTCGGCTTCGATGGCTTCGGCCAGGGCGCGGGCTTCGGCTTCTTCTTCGCTCAGTTCTTCCTCAGCGGCGGGTTCCGGCGCGGGCTGTTCCAGCCGGGCGACGGCAGCGAGCAGTTTTTCCCGGGCTTCGGCCACGCCGAGCACATCGTCTTCCTGCTCGGGCTCAAATTCAGGCTCAAACTCAGGTTCAGGCTCGAATTCAGTTTCGAACTCACCCTCAACCGGCGGCTCGAGCGGATCGGACTCAACCCCGGTCGGCATCGATTCACCGCCCGCCCCGTCACGCAGCAAGTCGTCGAAGTCGGTCTTGATCCCCTCCTCCATGCTGTCCAGTTCCAGCAGCAAGGTGTGGAAACTGGTTTCCTCCTTCGCCTCCTCCGGCTCGGCGCTGGCGTCGGCCAGCTCCTGCAAGCCCGGCGGCACCGGAGCGTCGTCGAAGTCGAGCACCGGATCTGCCTCGATTTCGCGCAACTCGGCCAGCGGCGGCAGGTCGTCAAGGTTCTTCAGGTTGAAGTGGTCGAGAAACGCCTTGGTGGTGGCGAACATCGCGGGTTTGCCCGGCACGTCGCGGTAACCGACGATGCGGATCCACTCACGTTCCATCAGCGTCTTGACGATGTTGGTGTTGACCGCCACGCCCCGCACATCCTCGATCTCGCCCCGGGTGATCGGCTGGCGATAGGCGATCAGCGCCATGGTTTCCAGCAGCGCCCGGGAATAGCGCTGCGGGCGCTCTTCCCACAAACGACCGACCCACGGCGCGAACTTTTCGCGGATTTGCAGACGATAGCCGGAAGCGACTTCCTTGAGCTCGAACGCCCGGCCCTCGCAGGATTTGCCAAGCAGGGTCAGGGCTTTCTTGAAGACCGGTGGCTCCGGGCGTTCGCCTTCTTCGAACAGTTCATACAGGCGCTCGAGGGATTGCGGCTTTCCCGAGGCCAACAGAAAGGCTTCAAGCAGGAACGCCAGCTCGCGGGGTTCAGTCAGGTTCATATCGGGACTCGTTATTCGGCTCGGGCTCGCACGTGGATCGCGGCGAACGGCTCATTCTGCACCAGCTCGATCAGGGATTCCTTGACCAGTTCAAGGATGGCCATGAAGGTCACCACCACGCCGAGCTTGCCCTCTTCGGCGGTGAACAGCTCGATGAACGGCACAAACCCGCCGCCCTTGAGCCGCTCCAGCACGTCGCTCATGCGCTCGCGGGTGGACAGCGCCTCGCGGCTGACCTGATGGCTTTCGAACATGTCGCCGCGGCGTAGCACTTCGGCCATGGACATCAGGATTTCTTCCAGCGCCACGTTCGGCAACAGCTTGCGCGCGCGGGCTTCCGGGGCGTCGAGCTTGGGCACGATCACATCGCGGCCGACCCGACTCAGGCCATCGATGCCCTCGGCAGCGGCCTTGAACCGTTCGTACTCCTGCAGACGGCGGATCAGTTCGGCGCGCGGGTCGTCCTCTTCGTCCTCGACGGTTTCGGCCCGGGGCAGCAGCATCCGCGACTTGATCTCGGCCAGCATCGCGGCCATCACCAGATACTCGGCGGCCAGTTCCAGGCGCACCGACTGCATCAGCTCGACATAACCCATGTACTGGCGGGTGATTTCCGCCACCGGGATGTCGAGGATGTTGATGTTCTGTTTGCGGATCAGGTACAGCAGCAGGTCGAGGGGGCCTTCGAAGGCTTCGAGGAAGACTTCCAGGGCGTCCGGCGGGATGTACAGGTCCAGCGGCATTTCCGTGACGGCCTGGCCATAGACCATGGCAAACGGCAGTTCTTGCTGGGCACCGGCCTGGGGATCAACGGTTTCCACTGCGGACATTCAGGCCTCGACCATGAATGGAGCCGGATCGCCGCAACCGACGCGGATCACTTCCGGATCATCTCCGGTCAGGTCGATCACGGTGGAGGCCTTGATGCCGCCGGATCCGCCGTCGATGATCAGGTCCACCTGATGCTCGAGCACCTGGCGCATTTCGTACGGATCGCTCAACGGGTCTTCATCGCCCGGCATGATCAGGGTCACGCTCATCAGCGGCTCGCCCAGTTCGGCCAGCAGCGCCAGCGCGATGGGATGGCTCGGCACCCGAAGACCGATGGTGCGCTTCTTCGGATGCAGCAGCAGCCGCGGTACTTCGCGGGTGGCGTTGAGAATGAAGGTGTACGGGCCCGGCAAGTGGGCTTTGAGGATTCGAAAGGTCCCGGTGTCGATCTTGGCGTAATTGCCCAGTTGCGACAGGTCGCTGCAGATCAGCGCGAAGTTGTGCTTTTCGTCGAGTTGACGCAGGCGACGAACGCGCTCGATGGCGTTCTTGTCACCGATCTGGCAACCGATTGCGTAGGAAGAGTCGGTGGGATAGACCACAACTCCACCCTTGCGGATGATCTCGACGGCCTGTTTGATCAGGCGCGCTTGCGGGTTTTCCGGATGAATCTGGAAAAATTGACTCACATTCTCTACCTGTTCAGACGGCGGCAATAACTGGGTCATGTTTGAACCGACACCACAGGGGTGGAAGGTCCTCCGGCACCGGCCGGTACTGGCCGATCTCGGACCAGCCACCAGGGCCATGGAAATCACTGCCGGCGCTGACCAGCAGACCGAACTCTCGGGCAAGGATTGCCAGGCTGCCCACCTGTTCCGCAGGTTGATGACCATTGACCACTTCGATCGCCTGCCCGCCCGCTTGAATATAGTCGGCAATCAGCTTTCGGCGCTTGCTGCGGGTGAAATCGTAGTGCCATGGATGCGCCAGGCTGACCCATGCGCCGGCGGCGCGCAGCGTGCCGACGGTGTCTTCCAGGGTCGGCCAGTGCTGCTTGACGTCTCCCAGCTTGCCGGCGCCGAGCCATTTGCGAAACGCTTCGGCGCGATCCTTTACAAAACCTTCACGCACCATCCAGTCGGCGAAATGCGGGCGGGCCGGCGCGTTGCCGCTGTCGCCCAGCTCCTGCTGGATCTGCCGCGCGCCGTCGAGGGCATTCGGCATACCCTTGAGGGCGAGCTTGCGGCTTATTTCCTCAGACCGCAGCCAGCGACCATCGTGCAGATTGGCGATCGCCTCGACCAACGGCGCGGCGTTGACGTCGAAACCGTAACCGAGCACGTGAATGGTCGCCCCGCCCCAAGTGCAGGACAATTCGACGCCGTTGACCAGTTGCATGCCCAGCGCCTCGGCGGCCGTGCGCGCTTCGGCAAGGCCTTCGAGGGTGTCATGATCGGTCAGGGACAGGACTCGCACGCCGTTCTCGAACGCACGCGCAACCAGTGCCGCAGGCGCCAGGGCGCCATCGGAGGCCGTGCTGTGGCAGTGCAAATCGACATTCACGGGGATGTGTAACCTCAAATCAGCTGGCGCTATCGCGCGCCCATATGTTTGTTATTATGCCGCCACATCCAGCTTCTGGCTCTCACTGTGAAACAATTCATCGATTTCATCCCGCTTCTGCTGTTCTTCATCGTCTACAAACTCGATCCACGCACCGTCGACGTTGCCGGCCATGAACTGACGGTAGGCGGCATTTACAGTGCCACCGCCATGCTGATCATCAGCTCCCTGGTGGTGTACGGCGCGCTCTTCATCAAGCAGCGCAAGCTGGAGAAGAGCCAGTGGCTGACCCTGATTGCCTGCCTGGTGTTCGGCAGCCTGACACTGGCCTTTCACAGCGAAACCTTCCTGAAATGGAAAGCCCCGGTGGTCAACTGGCTGTTCGCCCTGGCCTTCATCGGCAGCCATTTCATCGGTGACCGCCTGCTGATCAAGCGCATCATGGGCCACGCACTGACCCTGCCGGATCCGGTCTGGACCCGACTGAACATCGCCTGGATCGCCTTTTTCCTGTTCTGCGGGGCCGCCAACCTGTTCGTCGCCTTCACCTTCCAGAGCATCTGGGTGGACTTCAAGGTGTTCGGCAGCCTGGGCATGACCGTGCTGTTCCTGGTCGGTCAGGGCATTTACCTGTCCCGTCACCTGCACGACGCCGATACCACAACGCCAAAAACCGAGGACTGACATGCTCTACGCCATCATTGCCACCGACGTCGCCAACTCCCTGGAAGCCCGCCTCGCTGCGCGCCCGGCACACCTTGAACGCCTGCAAGTGCTCAAGGGCGAAGGCCGCATCGTGCTGGCCGGCCCGCACCCGGCGGTCGACAGCAATGATCCGGGCGCAGCGGGTTTCAGCGGCAGCCTGATCGTTGCCGAATTCGACTCCCTGAGCGCGGCGCAAGCCTGGGCCGATGCCGATCCTTACATCGCCGCCGGCGTCTATGCCAACGTGATCGTCAAGCCGTTCAAGCAAGTCCTGCCGTAACCTTCCCCCCCGTAAAAGCCCTCAGCGCGATGAACCTTGTCGGTTCATCGCGTTCTCAATCGCTCATTATTCTCGTTTGCCGGCCGACAACCTGCCCAATATCCATTTGGAAACAGGAGTCGCGATGCGCAAGGGTCCGTTGTGTCTGATGTTGGTCACGTTGTCGATCATGGCGCCCGCCCATGGTGAAGAAAGCACCGAAGGCAACAGCTCCACGCCGCTTTCATTGAGCGCCGGCAGCCAGATCACCGATTTGCAGCAGCGCCTGAAGGCCAGCGAGCAGCAACGGGAAGAACTGAGCAAACAACTGCAAAATGCCGACAACACCCGCGAAAGCGCCCAGCTCGCCCGGTTGCGCCAGGAGAACCAGCGTCTGAAGCTGCAACTCAAGGAAGCCCAGGCCAGCCCGCTGCCGCGCCTGTTGACCGAACAGCAGCAATGGTTCGTCACCGGGGCCGGGGTAGCGCTATTGGCGCTGCTCTGCGGTATCTTTGCCAGTGGAGCAAGCCGAAAACGTCGGCAATGGCTAAATTGAGTGAGTCATGAGCGAGCTGTTACTGATTGATGATGACCAGGAGTTGTGTGAACTCCTGAGTAGCTGGCTGAGCCAGGAAGGCTTTCAGGTCCGGGCCTGCCACGATGGTCAGAGTGCCCGCAAGGCGCTGGCCGAAACCGCGCCGGCGGCCGTGGTGCTGGACGTGATGCTGCCCGACGGCAGCGGCCTGGAACTGCTCAAGCAACTGCGCAGCGATCACGCCGACCTGCCGGTGCTGATGCTCTCGGCCCGGGGCGAGCCGCTGGACCGGATCCTCGGCCTGGAACTGGGCGCCGACGATTACCTGGCCAAACCCTGTGATCCGCGCGAACTGACTGCCCGGCTGCGCGCCGTGCTGCGCCGCAGTCATCCGGCCGCCGTGTCGACCCAGCTCGAACTGGGCGACCTGAGCTTCAGCCCCGTGCGCGGCGTGGTCAGCATCGACGAAAAGGAATTCACCCTCACCGTCTCCGAAAGCCGCCTGCTCGAAGCCCTGCTCAAGCAACCGGGCGAGCCGCTGGACAAACAGGAACTGGCGCAGATCGCCCTCGGCCGCAAGCTGACCCTGTACGACCGCAGCCTGGACATGCACGTCAGCAACCTGCGCAAAAAGATCGGCCCGCACCCCGACGGCCGCCCGCGCATCGTCGCCCTGCGCAGCCGTGGCTACTACTACAGCCTCTGATCGTCTGTCAGTTTTGTCAGGTCGGCGCGAAAACGTGTTTACCCAAGCTTTACACAGCGCTGACCGCCGCTGACCTTGATCTCCGTAATCTGTACTCATCCGGAACGTACCGGGAACGAGACAAAGGAGATTCACCATGCGCAAGACTCTTATCGCTCTGATGTTTGCCGCTGCCCTGCCGACCGTTGCCATGGCCATGCCACAGGATGGCGGCCCGATGGGTGGCCCGCTGGACGGCCCGCGCCATGGCGGTCAGATGCACGGCATGCACGGCAAAGGCCCGTACAGCCAGCTGGACCTGTCCCGCGAACAGCGCGAGCAGATCCGCAAGATCATGGGCGAGCAGATGCACGAGCGTAAGCAGACGGTCGAAAAATACCTGGAAAAACTCTCGCCAGCCGACCAGAAAGCCATGAAGGACGACATGGCGGCCAACCACAAGAAAGCCGAGTCCGATGTCCGCGCCGTGTTGAAACCGGATCAACAGAAGAAATTCGACGAGATCCAGAAGAAACAGGCCGAGCGTCGCGCCGAATGGGCCGAGTTCAAAGCCTGGAAAGCGCAACAGCCGCAAAAGGCGCAATAATGTTCTAGCGTCACGCCCCGACCCAACGGCTCACCGCCGTTGGGTTTTCTTTGTTTGAGGATTTTCTGTGCGTTCATTGTTCTGGCGTATCCTCGCCAGCTTCTGGCTGGCCATCGCTCTGGTTGCAGGGCTTTCCATTCTGCTAGGGCACATGCTCAACCAGGACGCGTGGATCCTCAGCCGCCATCCGGGCCTCAACACTCTGGCCGCGGAATGGACGCAGACTTACGAAGCCCAGGGCGAAAACGCCGCCCAGGACATCCTCGAACAGCGCAAGCGCCAGTACCACATCGACGTGCAAGTGCTGAACGAAAGCGGCGACCCGGTGGTGCGCGGCACCTTCCCCCGGCGCGCGGCCGCCTTCGAGGCGCGGCAGAACAACGATGACCGACGTCTGCCATGGCGCCGTCTGACCGACGAATTCACCAGCGACAAAAGCGGCGACACCTACCTCTTCATCTATCGCATCCCGCACCCGGAACTCGACGCCTGGCACCGCGAAAGCCTGCTCTGGCCGTTGAGTGCACTGGGCATCGCGCTGGTGGTGCTGACTCTGTTCAGCCTGCTGGTGACGTTTTCCATCACCCGGCCCCTCAGTCGCCTGCGCGGCGCGGTGCATGATCTCGGCCAAACCACCTATCAACAGAACAGCCTCGCGCAACTGGCCAACCGCCGCGATGAATTCGGCGTGCTGGCCAACGACTTCAACCGCATGGGCGCACGCCTGCAAAGCCTGATCGGCAGTCAGCGCCAGTTGCTGCGCGATGTGTCCCACGAACTGCGTTCACCGCTGGCACGGCTGCGCATCGCCTTGGCACTGGCGGAACGGGCCAGCCCCGAAGAACGGGAAAAACTCTGGCCGCGCCTGACCCGCGAGTGCGACCGGCTGGAAGCGCTGATCAGTGAAATTCTCGTACTGGCACGGGTCGATGCGGACAACGCCAGCGCCGAAGACGTGGATCTGAATGCCTTGCTCGCCACCCTGCAAAAGGATGCGCAGCTGGGCTCGCCGGAGCAGACCGTGCGTCTGGAGGCCGAACCGGCACTCAATCTGACAGGCTGGCCGACCATGATCGAACGCGCCGTGGACAACCTGCTGCGCAATGCCCAGCGCTTCAACCCGGTGGGGCAGTCGATTGAAATGCAGGCGTCACGTCAGGGCGAGCGGATCGTGGTCAGCGTGCGTGACCATGGGCCAGGGGTGCAGGCCGAACATCTGAGCCAGTTGGGCGAACCGTTTTATCGGGCGCCGGGGCAGACCGCTGCCGGCCATGGCCTGGGACTGGCGATTGCCCGGCGGGCGGCGGAACGGCATGGCGGGACGCTGGTGCTGGCCAATCATCCGCAGGGCGGGTTTGTGGCGAGTCTTGAATTGCCTCTCGTACCGGGGGCAGTTGTCCAACCATAAAACCAATGTGTCAGGCCTTTGCTGGCCACGCGCTGACAAACTCCGCCAGATCAACCTTCTCGGCCACCCGCGGTTCTTTCTGCGGTGTGCCGAGGTACAGGAAGGCAATCACCTCTTCGTCATCCGTCAGGCCCAAACCCTTGGCGACATGTTTCGAGTACGCCAGATCACCCGTACGCCACACCGCACCAATCCCCTGCGCGTAAGCCGCCAGCAGAATCCCGTGAGCCGCACAGCCTGCGGCCAGCAACTGCTCGGCCTTCGGGTATTTGACGTGATCCTGCAACTTGGCGATGACCACGACCACCAGCGGCGCCCGCAGCGGGCCGTTGCGGGCCTTGTCGATCATCGCTTCGGTGACTTCGCCTTCCTGCATTTTTGCAGCTTCGGCCAGCAACTCGCCCATCTGCTCACGCGCCGCGCCTTCGACGGTCAGGAAGCGATACGGCTGCAAATGGCCGTGATCCGGTGCGCGGGTCGCGGCGGCGAACAGCACTTCGCGCTGTTCGGCGGTGGGGGCCGGATCGATCAGTCGTGGAACGGAAACACGGTTGAGCAAAGCGTCGAGAGCCTGCATCGGCCACCTCCTGAAAAAAATGTCCGGCTATTCTAGCTGCAAGTGATCCAGACGCGTCGGTTTACATGCCTTGCACCGCAGGTAGAATGGCGCCCTTCCCACATCAGCCCGAGCGGACTTCATGGCGTTGCCGACCTTACGGATCATTGGTTTCATCATCGGCATCTTCCTGATCACCCTGGCCATCGCCATGGTCGTGCCCATGGCCACCCTGGTGATTTTCGAGCGCACCGGCGATCTGCCGTCGTTCCTCTGGGCGAGCATGATCACCTTTCTCGCCGGCCTCGCACTGGTGATTCCCGGTCGCCCGGAACACATTCACCTGCGCCCCCGGGACATGTACCTGCTGACCGTCAGTAGCTGGCTGGTGGTGTGCATTTTCGCCGCGCTGCCGTTTTTGCTGACCCAGCACATCAGCTACACCGACTCGTTCTTCGAAAGCATGTCCGGCATCACGGCCACCGGATCGACCGTGCTCAACCACCTGGACGACATGTCCCCCGGCATTCTGATGTGGCGCTCGCTGCTGCACTGGATCGGCGGCATCGGCTTCATCGGCATGGCGGTGGCGATCCTGCCGCTGCTGCGCATCGGTGGCATGCGCCTGTTCCAGACCGAATCCTCGGACCGCTCGGAAAAGGTCATGCCCCGCTCGCACATGGTGGCGCGGCTGATCGTGGCGGCCTACGTCGGCATCACGATTCTCGGCAGCCTGGCGTTCTGGTGGGCCGGGATGAGCCCGTTCGATGCGATCAACCACGCGATGTCAGCGATTTCCACAGGCGGGTTCTCGACCTCCGACCAGTCCCTGGCCAAGTGGACGCAACCGGCGGTGCACTGGGTGGCCGTGGTGGTGATGATTCTCGGCAGTCTGCCGTTCACCCTGTACGTGGCGACGCTGCGCGGCAACCGTCGGGCGCTGATCAAGGATCAACAGGTGCAGGGTTTGCTCGGGATGTTGCTGGCGACCTGGCTGGTGCTCGGCACCTGGTACTGGTGGACTACCAATCTGCATTGGCTGGACGCGCTGCGGCATGTGGCGCTGAACGTGACGTCGGTGGTCACTACCACCGGATTTGCGCTGGGGGACTACAGCCTGTGGGGCAACTTCTCGCTGATGCTGTTCTTCTATCTGGGCTTCGTCGGCGGCTGCTCCGGCTCGACGGCGGGCGGGATCAAGATCTTCCGTTTCCAGGTCGCCTACATCCTGCTCAAGGCCAACCTTAACCAGTTGATTCACCCGCGTGCGGTGATCAAACAGAAGTACAACGGTCACCGCCTCGACGAAGAGATCGTCCGTTCGATTCTGACCTTTTCGTTCTTCTTCGCCATCACCATCTGCGTGATCGCCCTGTTGCTGTCGCTGTTGGGCGTGGACTGGATGACGGCGTTGACCGGCGCCGCCAGCACCGTCTCCGGCGTAGGTCCGGGCCTGGGCGAGACCATCGGCCCGGCCGGCAACTTCGCCAGCCTGCCGGATGCGGCCAAATGGATTCTGTCGTTCGGCATGCTGCTCGGCCGACTGGAGATCATTACGGTGTTTGTACTGTGTATTCCGGCGTTCTGGCGTCACTGATCGCCTTCGGCGCTTCCAGCAACCGCGCCCGATAATCGCCGGGCGTGGTGTCGAACCAGCGGCGGAAGGCGCGGAAGAAATTGCTCGGGTCGGCAAAGCCCAGCAGATAGGCAATCTCCAGCAAGGTCATGCTCGGCTGCGCCAGGTATTGCTCGGCGAGTTCGCGGCGCGTGTCGTCGAGCAACTGCTGAAAACTGGTGCCCTCCTCCTGCAAACGACGTTGCAAGGTGCGCTGCGACAGGTGCAAGGTCTGCGCCACCGTGTCGCGCTTGGGTTCGCCCTGCGGCAGCAGGCGGCACAGCACCTGACGTGCCTTGTGGGTCACGCGACTCTCGGAAAACCGCGCCAGATATTCCCCGGCAAACCGGTCGTGCAGCAGCGCCATCGCTTCGTTGGCCGTGGGCAGCGGCGCTTCCATGTCGGCCCGTTCGAAGATCAGCGCGTCATACGGTGCGTTGAACACCAGCGGTGCATGGAAGGCCTGTTTGTAGGGTTCAAGATCATCCGGCTCGTCACCCTGCACCAGCACTTTGCGCGGGTGCAGCGTGCGCCCGGTCAGCCAGCCGCACAGTGCCAGCGCACAGGCCAGCGAGGCTTCGGCACTCTGGCGGGTCGGTGGCAGATGATCGCCGTGCACCGTCAGGATCAGCGCATAACCCTCGTCGAGCAGGCGAAAACTCAGGTCGGCACTTTCGGCGATGATCCGCTGATAACGCACCAATCGCTGAAAACCTTCCGCCAGCGTATTGCTGGACATCAGCGCGTAGCCCGCGACATGGAACGAAGCCGGCCGCACCACCTTGCCCATGTTCAGGCCGATGGCGGGATTACCGGACAGCTCGACCGCCCGTTGCCACAGTCGGGTCATGGAATCCTGTGGGAAGCGTGCGTCCGGATCCTCCAGCGCCGCGTAGTCGAGCCCCAGCTGTCTGAACAAAACCCGGCAATCCAGGCCGTCCATTTCCAGTGCTTTGACAATCCCCATCGCCCAGCTTGCAGAAGTCGTTCGTTCGCTCATGGCGTTTTTTCTTGGATGACATGGTGAGCCGCATACTACGGCCGATTTCCCAAGGATAGTAAAGTGGCGCCGATTGTCACTGGCCGACGCCATTGATCACTCTAGACTCAAATAAGCTACCCGCCGAACAACTTGCAATCAGAACAATAACCACAGAGATCGCAGTCGTGGAAACCATCAAGCCTTTCAACAGCTTCGCCGAGTTCTATCCGTATTACCTCAGCGAGCACAGCAACAGCACCTGCCGTCGCCTGCATTTCATCGGCACGACGCTGGTGATCTTCATTCTCGCCCTGACCATCGCCAAGGGCGCCTGGCTGCTTTTACTTGCGTTGCCGCTGGCGGGCTACAGCTTTGCCTGGGTCGGCCATTTCTTTTTCGAGAAAAACCGCCCGGCCACCTTCCAGCACCCGTTCTACAGCCTGCTCGGCGACTTCGTCATGTACCGCGACATGATCCTGGGCCGCGTGCCGTTCTAGAAATTCCGACCAAGAGGATTGCCGATGAATGCCAATGCCCGTTTCACCCACATGAAGGACGGCACACCGGACGACTGGGCGATCATTGCGGCGGATTTCAGCGCCTATGCCCGTCAGTTGCCGGGCCGGATCATGGCGCACCTGAAACTGCTAGAAGGCGATTTCGGCGGTTTCCCGGTGGATCGCCTGACCCACTCGCTGCAAACCGCAACCCGCGCCTTTCGCGACGGGCGCGACGAGGAATACGTGGTCTGCGCCCTGCTCCACGACATCGGCGACACCCTCGGTTCCTACAATCACCCGGACATTGCCGCGGCCATTCTCAAGCCGTTCGTCAGTGCCGAAAACCTGTGGATGGTGGAAAAGCACGGGATCTTCCAGGGCTACTACTTCTTCCATCACCTGGGCATGGATCGGCACCTGCGCGAGCAGTTCAGCGACCACCCGCAGTTTCTGGCGACCGCGGAGTTCTGCGCCAAATACGACGCAGCGGCGTTCGACCCCGAGTACGACACCCTGCCGCTGAGCTTCTTCGAGCCGATGATGGAAAGGCTGTTCGCCCAACCGAAAAACTCGATCTACAAAGCGGCGATGGAAGAGCACAGCCCGGCCTGAGTTGATTTGAAAACTCAGGCCAGTTCGGCAACCTTCGCCGCTTTCAGTTCGGCTTCCCGCGCCTGCGCATCGGCCAGGCGATACAGCTCGATCGTGCCATCCCAGTGCTCGATCAGCGCCGTGCACGACTCCACCCAATCGCCACAGTTGAGGTAATCCACCTCGCCGACCTTGCGGATCTCGGCGTGGTGAATGTGCCCGCAGACCACGCCGTGCAACTCGCGCTTCACGCATTCGTGGGCGATGGCTTCTTCGAAGTCGCTGATAAAGCTGACCGCCGTCTTCACCTTGTGTTTGAGATAGGCCGACAGCGACCAGTAGCCGTAACCGTATTTCGCCCGCCAGTGATTGAGCCAGCGGTTGAGGGTCAGGGTGAATTCGTAGGCCGAATCGCCGAGGAACGCGAGCCAGCGGTGATAACGGGTAATCACGTCGAACTGGTCGCCGTGAATCACCAGCAGATGGCGGCCATCGGCGGTGACGTGCACCGCCTCGTCGACCAGCTGGATATTGCCCAGAATCAGTTTTGAATAGCGGCGCAGGAATTCGTCGTGGTTACCGGTGACGTAAATCACCTCGGTGCCGCGCTTGCTCATGGTCAGCAAACGGCGGATCACGTTGGTGTGCGCCTGCGGCCAGTACATGCCGCCGCGCAGTTTCCAGCCGTCGATGATGTCACCGACCAGGTAGATCCTGTCGGCGTGATAGCCCTTGAGAAATTGCGACAGATGCTCGGCCTGGCAATCCCGCGTGCCCAGGTGCACGTCGGAGATCCACAGGGTGCGAACCCGTTGTTTACGGCTGGGTCTGGCGAGCTCGGCGCTGGTCATGGGCAACCCTCTGCGATGTTTTCGCCACTCTGCGCGTGCCCGGTTAATCGACCATGACAGCTGTGCGTCAGTCGTGTGACAAAGGCGTCGCCCCCTGCGCCGGTGTAGACTGGCGGCTCGCCCGGAGACCACCATGCACCCGATCCTGACCCTGCGCCATTACAGCCACGACCTGATCGCCCACAGCCACGACCACGCGCAACTGGTGTTCGGCCTGTCAGGCGCGCTGGATTTCGAAGTCGAAGGGCGTGGCAGTCAGGTATTGCAGCAGAGCTTCGTGGTGATCCCCGCCGGCGCGCATCACGCGTGCGGCAGCCCCAAGGGCAGCCGCTGTCTGGTGCTGGATGTGCCGGACGAACAATGGCTGGAGCGCTCGCTGGGCAATCACGCCGATGCCAGCCGCCGCCTGCTGGACAACGCCGCCCGATTGTCGCTGGATGCCGGGCAAGGTCAACTGGTCAACTGGCTGGCGAACAGTCCGGTGGACGATCCGTTGATTGCGCAACAAGGCGCGGTGTTGCTGCTGGCGAGCCTGAACCACGTGCCACCCGTCGAGATCGTCGCGCGCCGCCTGCCCTACGCGGCACTCGATGCGCACATCGAGCAGTACGCGGCCTATCCGCTGCAAGTCGCGGATCTGGCGCGCGTCGCCGGATTATCCAGCGCCCGGCTGCATGCGCGGTTCGTCGCTGAATGCGGGCAGACACCGATGGACTACATTCGCAGTCGCCGGCTGCATAAAGCCGTGGCGCTGTTGCGCAACACCACGCTGCCCATCGGTGAAGTGGCCAGCCGTGTCGGCTACAACTCGCAAAGCGCATTTTCGGCCGCCGTCCTGCGTGAGTTCGGCACCTCTCCTACACAATTGCGACGCGAGGCTGACGACAAAAGTCGATAGCCTGCCGAAAGACTTTTGCGTCGTGACACGCTTCAATGTGTGTCTGTAATGGTGTTTGGAAAAAGGACTGCAATGACTCCTCGTACCGCCCTCGGCGCCCTGCATATCGGCGCACTGATGTTCGGCCTGACCGGCGTCTTCGGCAAACTCACGGCCGCAACGCCTGCCGTCATCGTGTTCGGACGCGCCGCGTTTGCCGTGCTGGCCCTGGCGTTTTTCGCCCGCTTCGCCCAACAGGGCGGCTGGCAGAAACTGCAGGCCGTCGACTGGCGACGACTGGCTCTGAGCGGCGTGCTGCTGGCCGGACACTGGGTGAGTTTCTTCATTGCGGTCAAGGTCGCGGGCGTCGCCATTGCGACCTTGGGTTTCGCCAGTTTCCCGGCCTTCACGGTGATCCTCGAAGGGCTGATCTTCCGCGAACGCATCCGCGCCAATGAAATCGTGCTGGTAGCGTTGGTCAGTATCGGGCTGGTGCTGGTGACCCCGGCGTTCGATCTGGCCAGCGGCGCGACCACGGGCCTGCTCTGGGCGATCCTGTCCGGCCTGCTGTTTTCGCTGTTGTCGCTGACCAACCGCGCCAGCTCCGGGCGCATCCCGGCGGTGCAGGCGGCGCTGTGTCAGAACGTGGTGGTGGCGTTGTGTCTGCTGCCGGTGGCGGCGCCGCAACTGAGCGAAGTGCGCGCCATCGACTGGTTGTGGATCGGTCTGCTCGGGGTGTTCTGCACCGGCGTCGCCCACAGTTTGTTCGTTGCCAGCCTCGCGGTAATCAAGGCGCGCACCGCTGCGGTAGTGTTCGCCATGGAGCCGGTGTACGGGATTACCGTGGCCTGGCTGCTGTTCGATGAAGATCCGACCTTGCGCATGCTGATCGGCGGCGCGCTGATCATCGTCGCGATCGTGGTGTCGAGCCGGATGTCAGGCAGCAACGACAAGAAAACCGTCGCGGCCGAAGCGGCTTCTCACTGAGTACGGTCGTTGTGGCCGAGGTCGCGGTCCGGGTCGATCTGGTCGCGCACCCGCTGCTTGAGCACCTTGGCTTCGGGGAAGCCGCCGTCGGCCTTGCGTTCCCAGATCTGTACGTCGTTGCAGGTAATGTGAAATATCCCGCCGGTGCCCGGCACCAGTGACACTTTGCCGAGGTCATCGCCGAAGGTGCTGAGCAGCTCTTGTGCCAGCCACGCGGCACGCAACAGCCACTGGCATTGCGTGCAATAAGTGATGACGATTTCCGGTTTTGTGACGGTCATGATTGCTGAAACTCCTGAGCCAGAGGGCGCCGCTATAATAGCCGGCTTTATCGCTCGCCCCGAGACTCACGATGCGTCGTCTGCTGATCTGCCTGTTGCTTGGTTTCCTTCCCCTGTTCGCTGGTGTCAGCGTCCATGCCAGTGAGGCCACACGCCCGAAAGTCGGCCTGGTGCTGTCCGGCGGCGCGGCCCGTGGACTGGCGCACATCGGTGTGCTCAAGGCCTTGGAAGAGCAAGGCATCAAGATCGATGCGATTGCCGGCACCAGCATGGGCGCGGTGGTCGGCGGGCTGTATGCCTCGGGCTACAAGATCGACGAGCTGGAAAAACTCGCCCTGACCATCGACTGGCAGCAGGCGCTGTCCGACGCCCCGCCCCGTGAAGACGTACCGTTCCGGCGCAAGCAGGACGACCGCGACTTTCTGGTGAAACAGAAACTGAGCTTTCGTGACGATGGCAGCCTCGGCCTGCCATTGGGCGTGATTCAAGGCCAGAACCTCGCGCTGCTGCTGGAAAGCCTGCTGGCCCACACCAGCGACACCCGGGATTTCGACAAGCTGCCGATCCCGTTTCGCGCCGTGACCACCGATATCGCCAACGGCGAAAAAGTGGTGTTCCGCAAGGGCCACCTGCCGCAGGTGATCCGCGCCAGCATGTCGATCCCGGCGGTGTTCGCCCCGGTCGAACTCGACGGCCGATTGCTGGTGGATGGCGGCATGACCGACAACATTCCTCTCGATGTGGCCCGTGAAATGGGCGTCGACGTGGCCATCGTGGTCGACATCGGCACCCCGCTGCGCAACCGCAAGCAACTGGTGACCGTGGTCGATGTGCTGAACCAGTCAATCACCCTGATGACCCGGCGCAACTCCGAAGAGCAACTGGCGACCCTGCATCCCGATGACGTGCTGATCCAGCCGCCGCTGGCCAGTTTCGGCGCCACCGACTTCGGTCGCGGCCAGGAGATGATCGACGCCGGCTACCGCGCGACCCAGGCTCTGGACGTGCGCCTCGCCCGCCTCAAACCCGCGCAATCGCAGGACGCCGAGCTCAACGCCGCCCGCGCGCCAGGCCAGCGCACACCGATCATCACCGCGATCAAGGTCGAGAACGACTCGAAAGTCGGCGATGACGTGATCCGCTATTACATCCGCCAGCACATCGGTGAACCGCTGGACCTGGGTCGCCTGCAAACCGACATGGGCACCCTGTACGGCCTCGATTACTTCGAGCAGGTGCAATACCGCGTGGTGCACAAGGGATCGGATCACACGCTGGTGATCAGCGCGCGGGGTAAACGTACTGGCACGGATTACCTGCGAGTCGGCCTCAACCTGTCGGATGACATGCGCGGCGACAGCGCCTTCAACCTCGGTGCCAGTTACCGCGTGAACGGCATCAACCGGCTCGGCGCGGAATGGCTGACCCGGGCGCAGATCGGCGATAAACAAGAGTTGTACAGCGAGTTCTATCAGCCGCTGGACGTGGGCTCTCGCTACTTTTTGGCGCCTTATGCGTCGTTTGCCGCACAGAACGTCGACTCGGTGCTGGACAACGATCCGATTGCCCAGTATCGCGTCGAGCGCTACGGCTTCGGCCTCAATGTTGGTCGGCAGATCGGCAACAGCGGTGAAGTGCGCTTCGGGGTCGGCGAGGCCTGGGGCAAGGCGGATGTGCGGATCGGCGACCAGGATCTGCCGAGCGAAAGTTTCAACGAAGGGTTCTACGCGTTGAAGTATTCCTTCGACTCGCTGGACAACGTCTACTTCCCCCACGAGGGCGAAGACATCGGCCTGACCCTTGTTCAGTTCGAACCGAGCCTGGGTTCCGACACACGCTACCGGCAGTGGGAGTTCAAACTGGACAAGGCCATGAGCAGTGGACCTGACACGCTGATTCTGGGTGGTCGTTACGGCCGCACGCTGGACGATGCCAACGTGGTGACCTCCAGTTTCCTGCTCGGCGGCGCCCGGCAATTGTCCGGTTTCCGCGAAGACGCGATCTCCGGGCAGAACGTCAGTCTGATGCGGGCGGTGTATTACCGCCGCCTCACTCCACGCTCCTACCTGCCGCTGGACTTCCCGTTGTACGCCGGCGCCTCGCTGGAACGTGGCCGGGCATGGAACAACGACAACGAGTTCGACAGCGGCTACATCAACGCCGCCAGCGTGTTCATCGGCTTCGATACGCCGCTGGGGCCGCTGAATTTCAGCTATGGCCTGAACGATGCAGATGAACAGGCGGTGTACCTGAACCTCGGGCAGACCTTCTGACAGCGCTCAGCGAATCCCCGCCAACAGCGTGCGCGCCGTTTGCCGGAGGGGTTCGTCGGCTTCCTTGAGCAGTTCGTTGAGCAAGGCAATGGCGCTGTCGATATCGCCGTCATCGATACAGGTCTGGGCCTGTTCGAGCTTGCCGGCGTTGGCGGCGTCCGAGGGTTCGGAGTCCAGTTCCGGAGCATGCAACTCCAGTGGTTCCAGCGACAGCGTCGGGCCGGGATCGCCAAACTCGTTGAGAAAGTCCTCGTCCAGCGGTTGCGCTTCCGGCTCGACGATCCATTCGAGCTCGGCGGTTTCCGCTTCGTCGGGCAGGCTTTCCGGCAGTTCGAAATCCTGTGGCAATACCTGCAGATCGGAGCCGAGCGTTGAGGGTGACTGTTCAGGTGAAGCTGTGGCCGGGCGCGTTTCCTCAAGATCCCAACTGGAGGCCATCGAGAGCTGATCCAGGTTCAGTTCAAAATTGTCTTCGGCTAACGGCTCCTCAGGCGTGCTGGGTTCGATCGGCAGCGCGGCAATCACTGGGGCCGACGCCACCAAAGGTGCAACACTGATCAGTTTCGGATAGCGGGCGCGAATCTCCTGCAAGCGTTGATCCTCGACCCCGAGCTGGCGCAGACGATTTTCCTGCTCGTCATAGGCCGGCGTGTCGCCCTGCCGCCCCAGCACTTCAAGTAACTGCACGCCGAGGTCGATGCGCTCCGGCTCTCGCTGCAACGCATCGCGCAACAGGCCGGCAGCCTCACCCAAACGACCGTAGGCCAGATAAATGCCGACCGCTTCCAGCACATCGCCGTTGGCGTGTTCTTCGCGATGTTCGACAGCACTGTGAACGGCGCTCGGCTGCATCGGTTCGGCATCGGCGTCCGGGGGTTCGTTTCGAGCCGGCAGGAACGGCAACGGCGCAGCAGTCCCTTGCGCCTGCTGTCGTTGCCGGCGCACGTAAAGCCCTGCCACCAACAAACCCAGTACCAGCAGCAGTCCGCCGAGCAACGGCCAGTTGAGTGAATCCTCTTGAGACTCGACCGGGGCAATGACCGGCGCAGGCGCAGGGACCACAGGGGCTACCGGTGCCGGCCGCGCCTGTTGCACCTCAATCAGGCGGGCCTGTACGTCACCGAGCTGTTTCTTGCCGTCAGCGATCAGCACTTCCTGGGCCTGAAGCTTCACGTTCAATTCATCGATGGTTTTTTGCAGTTGCTGGTTCTGCACAAGGCTCGCTGCCAGTTGCTCAGCCTGCGCGTCAACGACCGGAGCCGGTGGCTGAACAGGCGCAGCAGGTTTGGCCGGCGTGGTTGCGGACGGAGCCTCGGGGGTCGGGAATTCCGACGACTGCGCACGCGCAGTTGGCTCATCGGTGGCCGGGACAATTCCCGGCGAACCCGGCGGGTCGATCAGTACGGTGTATTCGCGCAGCAGGTGGCCGTTGGGCTGATCGAGCTGCACCAGGAAATTCAGAAAGGGTTCGTTGACCGGTTTGCTGGAAGTCACCCGGATCATGTTGCGATTGCCACGCAGGATCGGGGTGAACTTGAGGTTGTTGAGAAAGAACACGCGCTCGACGCCGGCGCGGCCAAACTCCTCCGCCGAGGCCAGACGGACCGCCAGTTCGCTTTCGCTGACGCCCCCGACATCCACCAGGGCGATGTCAGCCTTGAGCGGCTGATTGAGGGCTGAATGCACGGTGATGTCACCGAGCCCCAGCGCCATTGACGCGGTGGACCAGGTGAGAACACCGGCCACCAGCAGCGAGTTGGCGCAACGCAGTACCACGTGCCGACTTCCGAGCATGAGCATCCCTTAAATAAGCAAAACCGACTTCTATGCGTTCGCACATCCGGTACGAACACGATATTGCCCAGTAGTTCTTATAGTCTGCCCAGCGCGATCTCTCAAAAAAACGGCACGCGGTTGTGCCTCAAGACTTTTCCAGATTGGCCAGAATGTGCCCGTGAACCCGCATACAGACCTTCAGATCCGCCTCGTCGACGCCTTCGAACAATTCCTTGCGCAGTTGCGTGGCAATGGTTTCGATCTGTTCGATCAGCGGCAGCGCCGGTGAGCACAGCACGATTTTTTTCGCCCGGCGGTCTTCCATCACGGACTGGCGTTGCACCAGGCCCTGGCTTTCCAGACTGTCGAGCAGACGAGCCAGGGTCGGCCCTTCGACGCCGACGCTCTGCGCCAGCTCCCGCTGGGTCGGCGCCTCTTCGAAACGCGCCAGATGCAGCAGCACCAGCCAGCGTGCCTGGGACAGGCCCAGGCCAGCCAGCCGGCGATCCAGTTCGGCACGCCAGCCACGGGACATCTGGGCCAATTGCATGCCAAAACGGTGTTGATCGGTTAACGGCATAAAACACTCATGAGTAGACTGAACAAATAGAGAAAAACTAATTATTAGTCAGCTAAGCATGACATTTGCCTATAGGCAAGAGGCGTCCTGTACTGAATCGTTACAACCGTATAACGGTTGGCACAAACACCCTCTTACATTTCAAACTCGGATTGCAGCGCAGCCCGCACGCAGTAAAGCACGCCTTCCGGTACACGACCGGCAAACAGCTCGGCCACTTCGGCGACCGACGGCAACTCGCCTTCGCCGTCGAGGAACGCATCCTGGACTTCGCCCATCAGGTCTTCCGGCAGATCCAGCGCCTGTTCCAGCGACAGCTGCTGCTTGCCGATGGCTTCGGCGAGCATGGTGTAGACGTTCTTTTCCGAGCACTGCAGCTGACCGGAGATCTGCAACGGCGTCATGCCGGCACGGGCCAGGGTGATCAGTTCGTGGCGCACGTCGGCCACCACTTTCGGCGCCTCGGCCTCGCCGCCGAGCACTTCGAGAAAGGCCTCGCCGTACCGCTCCAGCTTGCGCGCACCGACGCCGCTGACCCGGGCCATGTCCGCCAGCGAGGTCGGCTGGCTGCGGAGCATTTCCAGCAGGGTCGAGTCGGGGAAGATGACATACGGCGGCACGCCATGTTCTTCCGCCAGTTTGCGCCGCAGGGCACGCAACGCTTCCCACTGTTCGCGCTCTTCGCCGCGCACGAGTTGGCTGGCCGGGCTCTTGCTGCCGCTCTTGGCGCTGACTTGCGGCTTGAGGTCGCGGCGCAGCTCCAGGCTCACTTCCCCCTTGAGCAGCGGCCGGCAGGTGTCGCTCAGGCGCAGCCCGCCATAACCTTCGTGATCGACATCGGCCAGACCGCGGGCAACCAGCTGACGGAACAGCGAGCGCCATTCGCTCTCGCTCAACGCCTTGCCGACGCCGTACACCGACAGGTGCTGATGGCCGAAGCTGCGGACCTTTTCGTTGTCCTTGCCCAGCAGCACGTCCACCAGATGGCCGACGCCATAACGCTGGCCGGTGCGATAGATCGCCGACAGCGCCTGACGCGCAGGCTCGGTGGCGTCCCAGGTCTGCACGCCGTCGGTGCAGTTGTCGCAGTGGCCGCATGGCTCCGGCATGTCTTCGTCGAAGTACGCCAGCAGCGCCTGACGACGGCAGCGGGTTTCTTCGCAGAGCGAGAGCATGGCGTCGAGCTTGTGCTGCTCCAGACGCTTGTGGCGTTCGTCGCCCTCGGAGTTCTGCAGCATCTGCTTGAGCATCACCACGTCTTGCAGACCATAGGCCATCCACGCGTCCGCCGGTAGGCCGTCACGGCCGCCGCGCCCGGTTTCCTGGTAATACGCCTCAAGGGATTTCGGCAGATCGAGGTGAGCGACGAAGCGTACGTTGGGTTTGTCGATGCCCATGCCGAACGCCACGGTGGCGACCATGATCAGGCCTTCCTCGTTGAGGAAACGCTTCTGGTGATACGCACGCAGATCGTTGGGCAGACCGGCGTGGTACGGCAGCGCCGGGAAGCCCTGCTCGGTGAGAAACGCGGCCACCTCCTCCACCTTCTTGCGCGACAGGCAGTAGACGATGCCGGCATCGCTGCGCCGTTCGGCCAGGAACGCCAGCAACTGCTTGCGCGGCTGCTCCTTGGGCACGATGCGGTAGAAGATGTTCGGCCGGTCGAAGCTCGACAGGAAACGCTCGGCGTTCTGCAAATGCAGGCGGGTGACGATTTCTTCGCGGGTGCGCTTGTCGGCGGTGGCGGTCAGGGCAATGCGCGGCACGTCGGGGAACATTTCCGCCAGTTGCCCCAGTTGCAGGTATTCCGGACGGAAGTCGTGACCCCATTGCGATACGCAGTGCGCTTCGTCGATGGCGAACAGCGCGATGTTCAAGCCTTGCAGGAACGACAGCATGCGCGGCTGCACCAGACGCTCCGGCGCCAGATACAACATTTTCACTTCGCCGCGCTTGATCCGGTTGGCGAGGTCGCGCTGCTGTTCGGCGCTCAGTGTGGAGTTCAACGCGGCGGCGGCCACGCCCAGCTCTTCGAGGGTGGCGACCTGATCGTCCATCAGCGCGATCAGCGGCGACACCACCACCGCCAGGCCGTCGCGCAGCAGCGCCGGCACCTGGAAACACAGGGATTTACCGCCGCCGGTCGGCATCAGGACAAGGGCATCACCGCCACTGGCCACGCGCTCAATGATTGCACCCTGACGGCCACGGAAACTGTCGTAGCCGAAGATGTCCTTGAGGACGCGTTGAGCCTGTTCGAGCATAAAAACTCCAAAAATCCACCGAAACATCCCTGCACAGGCTGGTTCAAGACAGCCGAGGCTGCTTTAAACAAAACGTAAGCGCGCATTGCATCGCGCCCTACACAATCAGCCGCGACACCGGCAGGGATCGCAAAGCGCGGCAGTATACCCGAGCCCTTCCCGGCAAAGGGCACCGCCGATAAGAAGCTTGTACGGGCAAATCTGCCGTGCGGCTGGCTTGAGGGCTCAAGAAGGCCTAGAATTCCCGCATTGTTTATTCCCCCAAGGTAGCCCTTTAATGTCCTTCGCCGAGCAACTAACCCGCCTGCAAGTCTTCCTCGACGCCGACGAGCTGCATGAAGAGGCGCTGGACTACGTGGCCGCTCACGGTTACCTGACCGCGCTGTCGATCTGCGCCGATGTGGTGCCGGATCGTGAGTGGATCGACGCCCTGTTCGCCGAAGAGCCGCATTACAGCAGCGAAGCCCAGCGTGAAGAAATCGAAGCCACGCTGATCGGCCTCAAGGCCCACATCGCCCGCCAACTGGCGTCGGATGAAGAATTCGAGCTGCCCTGCGAACTGGACCTGGGCGACGACCCGGACGACTCCGAACTGCGCGGCTGGTGCATCGGCTTCATGGAAGGCGTGTTCCTGCGCGAAGCGGCCTGGTTCGAAACCGCCGAAGAAGAAGTCAGCGAAATGCTCCTGCCGATCATGGTCGGTTCGGGCCTGTTCGACGAACAGCCCGAGTTCGAAGACATCGCCAAGGACGCCAACCTGATGGACGACATGATCGTCCAGATCCCGGAAGCCCTGACCGCGCTGTACCTGCTGTGCCAGGCGCCCGACGAAAAACCGGCGATCCTCAAGCCACGTCACCACTAAGATCCGGCCTATGGACAACCCCATAGGCAACCGCCCCCTGATGTTGCGCTACATCCTGCTGGCCATCGGCTGGCTCAGCGTGGCATTGGGGGTGATCGGGATTTTCCTGCCTGTTCTCCCCACTACCCCCTTCCTGCTGCTGGCAGCCGCCTGCTTCGCCCGCAGCTCTCCGCGTTTCTACCAATGGCTGGTCGAGCATCCCCGGCTCGGGCCATGGATACGCGATTACCTCGATGGCAACGGCATTCCGCTCAAGGGCAAGGTCTACGCGATCGGGCTGATGTGGGCGAGCATTCTGTTATCGTGCTATCTGGTACCGCTGCCGTGGGCGCGGGGGTTCATGCTCACCAGTGCGGTGCTGGTGACGGTTTATATCCTGCGGCAGAAGACCTTGCGCAAGCCTTGACCGCTTGTCGTGACTGTCGGAGTTGACAGGTGCGCAACATTCCTCTGATGGTGCTTCATGTTACAGGCCCGCATCTGATCCGGCAGAAACGGCTGAGTCCACGAAGGAGCGTTTCTCATGAGCACCCAGAATCCGTTTTTCTCTTTCTTCACCACGTATCCCGGTGGAACTCCGCTGAATAACCCCGACACCACGCAATCCAAAGGCATCGAAATGGGTGCTGACGGGCCGCCCGGAAATCCGCTGGAAATAACCGATACCCATAACGGCACACTTAAGGTTTTGACCCCAGCCGGCAGCGTGTACAACCAGAGCGGTCGATACCTCCATCGAGTGCTGAATATGCTGGACGGGGTGCACACCTTTGGCTTGCGAGCAAACTCAAGTTCGGTGCCCACTGACCAATGGGCATTGACCGTGGGCACGAATGAAACAATAGAAGACTTTAGGAGTACACCTGACCAGATCCTTCCAACTAATGCATCTTTTATATTCCCGAGCGAATTAACCTTTACCCCCCAAAATCAGGGATTCTACCCAGCACGTATTATCTCGGCAAATAACATCAAACTGTTAGTGGCAGGCGGGATCAATTCAAGATTCACACTACCATCGACTGCAAAAACAATAGAATTCAATCACGCGGGCCACTCACTCGACATACTTATTTATCACTCGAACAATTTTATATATTCTGATTACTCTTTTGGCAAAGATAGATACCAGTACACAGCGACGGACAACAAGGAAATATCTAGCTTCGAAATTCGCGGCACCTTCGAAATCAAAATAATTAAATGGAGTTAGCACTAACCCGACCTAGGCGAAAAGAGTTAACAAATAAGAGATTATCCAGTCCTGAAATAGAGAAAGTGTACGTTGCGTTGACCGGTTGGGAGAAACGGCGGGTGAAAAGGGGACGCATTTATTCACCGGCCCTTTTCTACCAATGGCTGGTCGAGCATCCCCGGCTCGGGCCATGGATCCGTGATTATCTTGATGGCAACGGCATTCTGCTCAAAAGCAAGGGCTACGCGATCAGGCTGATTTGGGCGAGCATTCTGTTCTCGTGCTACCTGGTGCAAAGGAAATGGGGACGTATTTGTTTTCCAGTCCCGGCTCTGAAAACCCGCTCTCCCGTTCAACCGGGATAGCGGGTTTTGTCGTTTCAGCTCCGGCTTACACCGTATCCACCTTCAACGAATGATCATTCAGCATGCCGTTGATGATCGTCGCCGTATCGTGCCCGCTGGCGATCAACCCACCGGCCCCCGGCGTCACGCCGTAATGACTGGCGAGGTTGACGCCGGCCAGGTCGATGGTCTGGTTAGGCGTGGCGCCGGCCATGGCGCTGACATCGATGCTGGTCATGACCGAGGCGCCGCTGCCGGTGACGGTGAAGTGCAGGTAGTCATCCAGTGACGCCGAGGTGCCGTTTTCACCTTGCAGCAGTTGCGACAGGTCGAGCTTGTCGGTGCCTGGAGTGAAGTCGGTGACGAGGTCATGACCGCTGTTGCCCTTGAGCCACTGGAAGGTGTCGGCGCCCGGCCCGCCGGTCAGGGTGTTGTTGCCCATCCCGCCGATCAGCAGGTCATCGCCCCCGCCGCCGTTGAGGATGTCGTTGCCCAGACCGCCGTTGATCACGTTGTTATTGTTGTCGCCGGTGAGGGTGTCGTTGAAGTTCGAGCCGACCAGGTTTTCGATACCGGTCAGGGTGTCTGTCCCGGCACCAATGGTGTTTTGCGCACCGAGCAGACCGAGGTTGACCGTCACCCCGGCGGTGGCATGGGCGTAGCTGGCGGTGTCGATGCCGCTGCCACCGTCGAGCAGGTCGTTGCCCGGGCCGCTGTAGAGCAAGTCGTTGCCGGCCCCGCCATGCAGTTCGTTGTTGCCGGAACCTGCGGTCAGTACATCGTTGCCGTCGCCGGCGTTGATGATGTTGTCGCCGGTGCCAGCCACCAGCACGTCATCGCCCGAGGTACCGGTGAGGGTGTGGCCGTCCTGATAGCTGATGGTCACGTTCGCCGTGTCACTGCCGCCGTGGTTGTCGTTGGCGGTGTAGGTGCCGTGGTAGTCCGGGGTGATGTCGTGGGCCCCGGCGTAGTTGAGGGTCATGGTCAGCTGGTAGTTTTCCGCCGCGTTGGCGTTGCTGCCCGTGGTGTTGGTGATGTTGGTGATGTGGATCTGGTAGACCCCATCGGACGTCGCGGTCAGGGTCTGGCCGTCGGCGAGGGCGATGTAGGCGCCACCGTTGATCGAGTACTCCATGGTGATGTGACCGGCCGCCAGGTTGTGGTCCAGGTTGAGGGTTTCACCCTGGCGCAGGTTGACGGTGATGCGGTCTTCATCGTTGGCGTTGGTGTTGGTGACCGCGCCGAGGTAGCCGCTGACCACCAGCACGGCGGTCATGGTCGCGGCGTTGGCGCTGAACGCATTGCGCACGTTGGCCAGGTTCTGGTTGGCGGCGGTGTTGGCATTGGTGCCGGTGAAGCTGATCGCGCCGCTGCCGGTGAAGTCCGCGGATTTGGAGATCCAGCCGGTGTTGAACGAGGTTGGCGTGGCGTTGAGGGTGTCGCCGTTCGGGTCGGTGTCGTTGGCCAGCAACAGCTCGCCCGGCACCACGATGTTGCCCGACAGCACGTTGGTGATGACGTGGTCGTCCGCCGCCACCGGAGGCGCGTTGGGGATCACTTTCACGGTCAGCGTCGAGCTGGCGAGGTCGCCATCGTTGTCGCTGAGGGTGAAGCCGATGTTCTCGGTGATCACCACGGCGGTGGTTTTCTGCGAGGTGTAGCTGTAGTCGCCGGTATCGAGGTTGACCACCAGGGTGCCGCTGTTGTTGGTGGCGATGCTCAGGGTGTTGTTCACCGTGTTGAACGTGCCGTGGTTGGCGCCGCCGCTGGCGACCAGTGAACCCTGCCCGCCGTTGGCTTTCGGGTCATAGGTGTAGGTGGTGCCGTCGACCACGATGGACTTGATGAACCCGCCATCGGCGCCGAACGTGCCGCCCTCGCCGATCAACGAACCGGTGACCGGCGCGCCCTCAACAGTGCCGGACAGCACCGAATTGAGTTGATTAAGGTCGGTGACCACCACTGCGTTGGTGTTGGTGTGCGTGATGCCGTCGTACGCCAGCGGATCGAGATTGGCGTTGCTCACGCCGCTGCCCAGGCCGATCGCGTAGTTCTTGATGTTGTTGGCATCGAGGAACGCCTTGAGCGTCGCTTCGTCGGCGGTGCCGATGTCACCCTCGTTGGGTTTGCCGTCGGAGAAGAAGTAGCCGACGTTCTGTGCCCCGGTGAGTTTGCCCGAGGTGTTGAACGCGTTGTACATGGTTGCCACGGCAGCGTCGTAGTTGGTGCCGCCGCCCGCGCTGAGGCCGGCCAGAAGGGTCTTGGCCGTCGCGACATCGACCCACACCGAAGTGCGGTCGGTGGCGTTGCTGCTGAAGGTGACGAGCTGCACTTTCACATCGCCCAGATCGTCGTACTTGTCGAGCAAGGCGCTGATCGCCTGCT
>Ga0207713_1000897_pt1 | contig 26976 bp, 28 predicted proteins | sample KBSS64metaG_FD_184404 | JGI IMG/M metagenome (GOLD analysis project Ga0207713, IMG submission 184404) | Switchgrass rhizosphere microbial communities from Kellogg Biological Station, Michigan, USA - KBS S6-4 metaG (SPAdes) (version 2) | ecosystem: Host-associated > Plants > Roots > Rhizosphere >... | reverse complement strand
TTGACCAACGGTAGGCACCTCTCTATACTTCGCCGCCATTGAGCCCTGATGGCGGAATTGGTAGACGCGGCGGATTCAAAATCCGTTTTCGAAAGGAGTGGGAGTTCGAGTCTCCCTCGGGGCACCACATAGCAGTATCTGAGAGTCTCTACCAGCCTCTCAGAACCAGAGAAACCGGCCACTTGGCCGGTTTTTTTGTGCCTGTCTGTCTACCCCTGTCTCCCCTTATCCGTTGTATCCCTGTATCCCTGCTTGTATCCTGAGAAAAATACCGAACTTTGGGATACAAGGATGAAGCGCGCAGACATCAAGCGCCGCCCTCTCGCTGACACGACACTTGCGGGATTGGAGCCGGAATCAAAGGAATACAGGGAGCTGGACGGAAACGGCCTCTACTTCAGGGTTAAACCTGATGGTGGTAAATCCTGGCAGCTCCGCTACAAACGTCCGGCGGGCAATTGGGCTTGGATGGGGCTCGGGGGTTACCCGGAAGTTAGTGGCGCGTTGGCAAGGGACAAAGCTGCCGATCTACGCAAAGTAGTGAGTAGCGGTGCCGATCCCCTTGAACAAAAGCGATCCGCGAAAGCTGCTATCGATGCGGCCAAGACCAGAACCTTTCGAGCTGCCGCTGATGCCTGGCTGAAGGCAAAAGAGGAAAAGGGTCTCGCACCCTCCACTCTCAACAAAATCCGCACCTACCTCGACAAAGACATACTCCCGGCACTGGGCGATAAGCCTCTAGACGAAATCACCCGTACCGATTGCGCGGAACTCCAAGCATCCATCGAAGCCCGGGACGCACACAACGTGGCGGAAAAGTGTCGCACTTGGATCAATCAGATATTCGGGCGAGCCATCGGTTTGGGCCTCACGGAAAACGATCCGGGCAGTCGCCTACGAGATATTGCAGCCCAAGCCCCGAAGACTCAGCAGCATCCTCATTTGCTTGAGCCTGAGTTGGCAGAATTCCTTCAAGCACTCAAAAACACTCCCAGCAGGCTGACGGCCCGGACTGCAGCATGGCTCTGTATCTGGACCGCATCTAGACCGGGCATGGTTCGGTTAGCTGAATGGAAAGAGTTCGACCTTGATAAAGCGCTATGGACGACACCTGCCGCCAAGATGAAGATGCGAAGAGACTTTGTGTGTCCACTCCCTAAGCAAGCGCTTTCCGCTCTCAAAGAACTTCATTGCCTCACAGGTCGTAGTCGCTGGCTGTTCCCTGGTGTGGGCGCTAAGAATCCAACGATTAGCGAAAACACCATCAACAAAGTCTTCGCGACGGTTGGTTACAAAGGTCGCTTGGTTGGTCATGGTACTCGTCACACCGCCAGCACTCTGCTCAGGGAACACGGCTGGCCGAAAGAGCATGTCGAAGCGCAGCTTGCTCACAAAGAAGAGGGAATATCCGGGGTATACAACAAGGCTCAATACCTTGAGCACCGGGTGAAGATGATGCAGTGGTATGCAGATCACCTTGATGCGTTGGCAAGCGAAAAGGTGATCAAGGGACAATTTGGAAGAGCGGTATGAATGCACTTATCCATACCACCTTCAAAATCCGTGTAACAAGTGTTACTCGTGTAACGATGCCGGCCAAACACCCGGATTCATTGGCCTTCAATCCCGTTACACTCCAGCACGCCATTCCGTACACTCGATGTAACGCACGCCGATTGTGTAACGCTACATCAGGCCCCTTGCCTGCTGCGGGCAGACACTCCCTCACACTTGCCCATGGCGCAAAGCTCGCTGGCTACGCTTCCAACCCGCAGGGCGCGGGACAGCGCGTTGCACGTCGAGAGCCAATCGCATGATTGATACCCACCCGATCTTGCACTCGGCGCTAACCGCTGGCCTGATCCAATATCTCTCAGAGCAGCCACTCTACGAGTTCTGCAATGAACAGATCACTGACGTGTGCGAACTGATCAATCAGTGCTGCATTCGCATCCAGACCGGCGACATTATCAGCGACATGAGCAGCATGTGCATCCAAACAACGATGCATGAGGAGGCTATTTTTCAGTACGCCTCAACCGACAAAAAAAACCGTCTCGCTCATTGGGTTCGCCAATACAGCAAGTGTCATTCAGCATCGGAACGCGAGGCATATGCAGCCTACGTCATGGCCTGCGCAGTAAAAGCGCTGAGCGCCTTAGCTGATTGGATGCGCTCCACCGAACAAGAGGCTTGGTCGCATGTTGCCGAGCCTCCGACGGATTGGCCGTGGGACCTTTATTGTCAGGTTGTGGAAAGACAGGTCGATCCTAACGAACGTATTGAGGCATTGGACCAGTACGTGCTGTTTTTGGAGCCCATAACATCCCTACCCTGCTTGATCAGTGACGAGCTGGTCCCAATTGCTTACAGGGCAATCGAGAACGCTATCCGCACTAAGGGGGGCATCATCAGCGGAATGGAGCGTAACGAAGAAATAAGCGCACGGGATACAGCAATCATTAGGCAAGGTCGACACTACGTGTCTAGCGGAATGTCACGGCGAAACGTGACCACGGCGGTTCACGCCTGGCTGGAACGGGAGGTTTCCAAACCACTCAAACAGCGCGCTGAGTGGGTGACAATGGAAACAGAAAAAGCGCTAACCCGCAAAAGCGTGGAGGGAATCCTCAAGCGCAATTTTGTGGTGTGACCGATATTTCAATGTCATTTCAAATGGAAGTGAACTGCTCACCGCCGACCAATTTCTAGACCATTGCTCTCGTTGTCCAAATCAATCGAGAGCAATACCTATGAACACCTCTGTCACCGATTTTCCTGGCAAGACTCCCGCCAACGCCGCCTCACTTTTTGATGCCGCTTCAACTCTAATCCGCATGCGCGAAGTGGAAGGCATCGTGGGGATGAAGCGTTCGACCATCTACAAACTGATGCAACGCACAGACTGCGGCTTTCCCCAGCCCGTCAAACTGAGCAACAGCAACGCACGCGGCGCCCCTGTCGCCTGGGTCCTTTCCGAAGTTCAAGCGTGGGCGCGCAGCCGCATCGAGGCACGTGATCAGGTGGCTGCATGAGCCACAAGACTGCAAACAACGCTTTGATGCACCCCTTTTCCGTGTTGCGTCGGATCGGTTTCTCGTCTCGCGTCATGCAGCGTCTTGAACGCTACCGCAGCCAGCAGGACAGGCAAGGTCGCGTTGTCAGCGTGCTCAGCTGGGCCGACGGCACCTGGTGCGCCCTCTCCCTCCACTGCGAAAAAACCGGGGCCGTGGTCGTCGACGAAGGCCAGCAGGTCGACGCCTACGAAGACGCCCGCTCCATGCTCAGCAGCGGATTTCTGCCCCTTCTCTCCCTGCGCTGGGAAGCCCATGCCTGAAACGAAAACGCCTCCGGGGGCGATCCGGAGGCGTTGAGGTAAATCTACATGCACGAACAATTTATGCCGCACCTGAAAAAACCGCAAGCCATCAGCGCAGTTGCACTTTGGAAAAACGGACGTTACTCTCTTTGCGTCGCTGCAAATTCAGCGATTGGGCTTGGCGGCCCATACAGTACAAGGCGCAACAGCGCCCCCATTACGATTGCAGGCGCTTTTTTTGTGCCCGCATTCCCGTGTTATGGCGGGTTGCGTAGGAGCACCCTCGGGTGCGCCGGTCTCCTTGTACGCCGGTCCGCCAATCCTGCGCAATCCGTCACCCTAATCTGCTTGGCGGCAGACGGTGGCGGTTCCTCAGTACAAGGAGCCTTCACAAATGCAACACGCCCTCAATCCGTCCAAAATCCGCGCCGCTGCACACCGTGCAATGGCTCTCGCCGCTTTACACGCCAATTCCAGCCTCGCTACACGTCTCTCCCGCTACAACGCTCACATGGCCAAAGCTCGCGCACTCGAAACCGCAGGCGGTGCCCAATGAACAACGCCCTGAGTTTTGCCCTGCCTGAAGATCTGCTCTGTGTGAATCCAACCGCAGAAGCCGGTGTACCAATCGACGCCATCACCTGCGCCATTGACCGTGCTGATTCGGTGCTGACTCTGCTGGAGGATCACTTCGAAAACGAATCCTCACGCCTTGCCAATCACGTCATCGCCGCCGTCCTCTGGGACGTGCGCGGCACCCTCGGCCTGATCAAAACGCTGGCCATGCACGGTGACACCACCTCAACGCCTGCGGTGCAGAAAGGCGGTGCGCTATGAACATTTCCACCACGCCGGGCCACGCTACCTTTTCTCGCGTCAATGCCACCGACCTGAAGCTGTTTCGGGTGAATGCCGGAGTACCCGTCGAAGACGCGCTCGAGATGGTGTCGTTGCTGCAGCATCACGCGAACCAGCTCAGTTTCGACGCGGCCATGAGTGACCACGGCGAGCGTTTCAGTTGGCCCGCCTTGTACCTGGGCGAGATGGCCAAAGCTCTGATCGACGACATCAACGATGCGCTGTTTCTGCCGAGGGCTGACACATGAGCCAACGACCGAACAACGCTAAACGCCCGAGCTTTGCAGACGTGAAATCCGCCGCGCTGAAAGATATTGATCGTGTCTTGTCGCACTGGCTGCCCAACGGCAAGCGCGTGGATGGAGGCAAGGAATACACCGCTCCGAATCCGACTCGCAGCGACAAGCGTGCGGGATCGCTCAAGGTCAATTTGAGCAAAGGCACCTGGGCGGATTTTGCTACCGGCGATAAAGGCGGCGACTTGATTGATTTGGTGCGGTATCTGGACGGCGGCACCGACGTTGAAGCTTGCCACAAACTGGCGGATTGGCTGAACGTTGCACCCGGCGCCGCCAAGATCACGGTCGCCCCGACTAAGCCCAAGGCGCCGACATGGAACGCCATCCAGCCGATCCCGACCGAGGCCATGAACAGGTGCCCGGCCAAGCACCGTGAACACGGTGTGCCGTCCAAGGTGTGGATCTATCGTGATACACAGGGTCAGCCGCTAATGGCGCTGTATCGCTTCGACCTCGGCCCGGATGGGGACGGCAAGCCGAAAAAGGTCTTTGCACCGCTGACGTGGTGTCAGCGCTCCGATGGTCAAACCACGCAGTGGCGCTGGCAGGGTCTGCCGGATCCCCGTCCGCTGCTGCACCTTGATGAACTGGCCCAGCGCGCTGACACACCAGTGGTTGTGTGCGAAGGCGAGAAAGCGGCCGATGCCGCCGCCGAGCTGTTGCCGACCTATGTCGCCACCTGCTGGCCGAACGGCTCCAAGTCCTGGCACAAAGCTGACCTGACGCCGCTCAAGGGACGAGACGTGGTGTTGTGGCCGGACAACGACGACAGCGGAAAAGCCTGCATGAGCACCGTCGCCGAGAAGCTGAGCGAAATCGGCGCCGCGTCGGTCCGGTTCATCGAGCTGGAGGTGTTCAAACGCAAACCTACGTTGAAGAACGACCACGCTGCATTCGCCAAAGGTGGTCAATGGGATGACGGCGACGATGCCGCCGACGCACTCGGCAAAGGCTGGACCGCCGGCCATTTCGCCAATCTGGAAATTAGTGGCGAGCTGTTCGGTGTGATCGAAGAAAAACCGGTAGTTGCCCAGGTGAAACCCAAGCAAGAACCGGAGGCAGAAGCGAAACCCAAAGCAGCAGCCAAGCGCCCGGCAAAATCGAAAACCGACTTGATGCCCGGTGGCTTTCGCCTGACGTCCGAAGGTGTGTTTTATGCCGGCGATGACGGCGAAGCACGCCCGGTGTGTTCGCCGCTGGCAATCCTTGCGCGCACCCGTGACGAGAAGGGTCACAACTGGGGTTTGCTGGTCGAGTTCGACGATCCCGACGGCACCAAAAAACGCTGGAATATCCCGGCGCGCACCATGACCGGCGACTTCGGTAAGGACGTGCTCGGTCCGTTGGTGGACATGGGGTTGCGTCTGGCCGGTAGTCGTTCGGGGCGCAACGCTCGCAACGATTTGCAAAGCTACCTGGGCGGTTTCGATAGTGCTCAACGTGCGCGACTGGTCACCCGTTTGGGCTGGCATGACAACGCCTTTCTTTTGCCCGAGCAGCAGGTCGGCATACACGCGGAACACCTGCACTTCTACGAAGCCGGCGCGCAGCTTCCGCCGATCAGCGAAGCGGGCACGTTGGAACAATGGCAGCAGCAGATCGGTGCGCTGTGCATCGGCAACCACCGTTTGGCGTTTGTCGTCGGCGTGGCCTTCGCCGGCCCCCTGCTGCACATGCTCGGCCACGAATCGGGCGGCTTTCACCTGTACGGCGACAGCTCCGGCGGCAAGACCACACACCTGCAGGTTGCCGCCTCGATCTACGGAGGGCCGCGCCTGGTGCGCTCGTGGCGCTCGACCGACAACGCGCTGGAGTCGATCGCTGCCGCGCATTCCGACGGGCTTCTGGTGCTCGATGAAATCGGCATGTGTGATGCCCGCATTATTGGCGAGACCGTGTACATGCTCGGCAACGGCACCGGCAAGGCCCGCGCCAATGATCGAGGCCAAGCAGGCCGACAGGTGCAGGAATGGCGCCTGCTGTTTCTCTCCACCGGCGAGAAGACCTTGGCCCAGCACATGGCCGAAGCTAACAAGGAACTGAAAGCCGGCATGGAGGTGCGTATGCTCGCCGTCCCGGCCGATGCCAGCAAAGGCCTTGGCATGTTCGACACTCTCAACGGTTTCGAAGATGCCGCCGCTCTGTCCGACGCACTCAAGGCTCGCGTAGCGAACTACTACGGCACGCCGATCACCGCCTTTCTGACCGCCCTCTGTGAGCCGGGCAAGCGCCACGGCTGGGCAGCAATCCTGCGCCGCACATTGGAAGGCTTTATTGCTCAAGCGCTCCCCGCCTCTGCCAGTGGACAGGCACACCGTGCTGCGGCGCGCTTCGGTCTCGCGGCTGCTGCGGGCGAGCTGGCCACCGCGATGGGCATCACCGGCTGGCCGGACGGCACGGCCACCACCGCTGCTCGGGTGTGCTTAAACGCTTGGCTCCACGAGCGCGGTGGTGCCGGTAACTTCGAGGGCGATGCGATCTTGGCGCGGCTGCGCCAGGTCATCGAACGCTTCGGCGAAAGCCGCTTCACCCGGTGGGAATCGGCGGCCGCCAAGATCGATGAACACGGTCCGCGCACCATCGACCGCCTCGGCTTTCGCAAAACGCTGGAGCACGGCATGGGCGACACCATGCACACCACCAACACCTACTACGTGCTGCCTGAAGCGTGGCGCTCCGAGATCTTCCGGGGCATGAACATCAACGCCGTGAACAAGGAGCTTTTGCAGCGCGGCGTGCTGGAGCCGGCCAGCGATGGCAAGGCATCGAGTCTAGTCCGATTGCCCGGACTTGGGCCCCAGCGCTGCTACATCGTGAAGAGGATTCCGGGAACGGATGAGAGCGAGGCTCGGGCTGCCTGAAGGCACGTCCGCTGATCGAGGTAGCGCCGGCTTATTCCCGGCCTCGCCAGCCGCTCATTCAACCCAAACCCATTTTTGAAGGAACAAGACAGATGAACGAATTCCACGCTTCTACCGAACAACACGAACTGCTCGGCCGCGAGACCACCGGGCTGGCACGGCCGGTTTCGGACAACGCTGCCGCGACCGGTCATTGTGACAAGAAACAACGGTTGATCGACGAGATCAACCAACTGACCGCCCAGCGCGATGAATATCTGCGCGAGGCTGAAGAGCACTACGCCAAAATGGCGCCGCTGGAAGCGCTACTGGAAGGCGATGAGGTCACTGAGGCGGACCGGTTAAACAAAATCCGCAACGAGCACAGCAGCCTGAAAGTTCCATACGACGCCAGAAAACACCGTGCCTGGCTGCTCAATGCAAAGATCACTCGGCGCGAGCAACTGCTCAATCATGAAACCCTGATGGCGGGTTACACCGAGTCGATGGCGAACTGGAAAGCCGATGAGCTAGAGCTCAACGAAAAACGCGAGAGCCTCAGCACTCGATTGACACAGATCCAGCAGCAAGCGGAAGAAGACATGACCAAGGCTCGGCAAGCCGAAACCGATGCCGCCACCGCTTATGCGCAGGCAGTGGCCTGGGGTGATACCGAGGGCGAAAAGAACGCCAATGCTGATGCGCAGAAAGCCGCGAAAAACCTCGCAACGGCGACCGAACACAATCGTCGCCAGCACCTGATCATCACAGCATTGGAACAGGAGCTGGCCATCGTCGACCAGCACATTGCCGAAGCGCAAAGGGAATATAGTTCGACCCAAAAAACAGCGATGTACCTTGCCCGCACTGTGCTTGAAGAACAGTGGAACGAACAAGCGCAAGCGTTGATGGAGCTGGGCGGCAAGCTGTGGGCTACCGAAGGGATGCTTGGAGGCGAACACCTCAGCCTGATGAAGCTGGTACTTCCAAAAGAAGGTGAAGACTTCCACAGCTGGAACTGGCACGAATTGTTGGAGCGATCCCGCCAATACAGCGTGCAAGACATCCTTTCGCTGTAGGGCATGAGCCACCGAAACAGCCTACGCAGGTAGGCTGTTTAACCTCAACAGGCTAAAAAATGATCATTCAATTTGACCTTAGAAACACACTCAACTGGAAAGAACTACTGAAAGCACGAATAGTCTCCTTAAAGGAAATGTTGGAATTCGTGGACAAACCTCGCATAAAAACGAAAGTCGAGATTCTCACGGTAAAATTGATCAAGGCAGAGATTATTAGCATAAAAGAGTATCTGAAGCTGCCAGAATAGTGCTGAACTTTAGAGCCGCACGAACATTCAAACTGTCATCAAACAAATATAGGAAACAAACATGTCAAAACTTGCCGAATACCGCCAGCTGGAAAAACACCTCGCTGAACAGCTCCAGGCACTGGAAACCATGAAGAGCGACGGCGCGCTGAAAAAAGAGATCGAGTTCGAGACCAAGCTGCGCGCCCTGCTCGACCAATACGGTTTCAGCCTCAAGAACATCATCAACCTGCTTGATCCACAGAGCGCGAAGCACGCTTCAACGCCAGCGACGGCACCCGGTAAGCGAAAGCCGCGCGAGCTCAAGTTCTACAAGAACCCGCACACCGGTGAAGTGGTCGAAACCAAAGGCGGTAATCATAAAACCCTGAAGGAGTGGAAAGCAGCACACGGCGCGGACGTTGTAGAGGGATGGCTTAAGAAGTAGTTACTTACACCCAGAAAGGGCCCACAAGGGCCCTTTTTACGTACAGTTGCCAAACATAGAGAGAGCAAATGCCAGCCTATATAAACTTTCCGACATCCGCTAACAACCTAGGAATATCATCATACTCTTCGTACCATATAATATTTACTCCAAGCTCCTTCATTACCTCCTCATTTAAGCTATGATGCCTATCTAAAAACATCCGCGTTACCGATGTCGGAGCCCTAACAATAGATTTCCCATCTTCTTTAGAAAAAGCATCATGATTAACTCGCTTCAAAAACGCAAAATGCTTGGGCTTATCAATTGATTTGGCAGATATCTCTAGCAGCCGTCTTAAGTTTGGATCGGTCAACGACAAGCCAACCATTAAGCACGCAGTCTCTTTAAGACTATTAAGCTGTATTAAGTTTGACCAATGATAGGCATCACCATAGATCTGATGATAGCCCTCTTCAGAAAAAACGAGTGTGGACTTATTCAAATTAGGGTACTTGGTTCGATCCTCGGGCAAAAAACCATGGACATGGTATACCGGGAGTTCTTCAGGACTGGCCAAGTCAATCTCTTCAAAAATACTTTTAAACGTTAAACCTCTGACCTCCAACTCTCTCTCGAGCAAGTCGTCAAAATTGTAGGTAACAACGGACCTCACTCTTGCCCCTGTGCGACTGGGCGTGCAAAGAGACGCGATAGATTTGATTAACAACGAGCTAATCGAAAATCTATGATCACGAAGACCATACAGCTGATCTGTTACGGAGTTGATAAACTTATTTTGCTCCAAACCGGAACTAGCTGTAACTCCTTTCCTAATGTAACGCGCAAGCATTAAAGCTGACGGGCCGTCAACCTGCCTAAGACGTTTAACAATACTCGAAATTTGCTCTTTATCCGCTCTCCTTTGACCACCATCCTCATCAGTTAACATTGACACAAAAAGCGAATTAAGCAGCGTATCCCAATCGGGCAAACCTGCGCTGCTCGATACGCCTGCACCAAGAAACATTGAAAATCGGCCAGCGCGATAATACTCACTTACTTCTGCCAAAATCTCAGCACGTTTCTTCTGCCAATCGTCCGCACTATTTGATATAGCGCGCTTGAAACGAATTGAGAATATTTTTTTATACAATTCCGTTGCGGCGGCTTCGTGCTTATCTAATAAAGCTTGGATTTCTTGAGCACCCCAAATATACAGTTGCCCGGAATACTCCTCCTTCAACTTCTGAACCAGAACAGAATTACCTGCTAACTCACGGAAGCATACAAGCAATAATTTTTCGTCCTCACTAGATCTATGAGCCAAATGACGCCGCAGTTCAACCTCTAGCCTTTTTGGAGATAAAACCTGAATAACCTCTATAGCTAAAGGCCCTGGTAACCCCCCTAAACCACGAGGGGCAAATGCGTCGCTTTTAACATGAGACCGCCTACTCTCCAGCTCCAATATTTGATCTAAGCTAGCGGCTTCAAGATTTAAAAGCTGCAGTATAAATGACTCCAAAAGGTAGTAACCAGCGGAACCATAATCAGATAACTTTTCTTCTAGCGAGGTAAGATTCATATCGGAAGCCAGTCAAAAAATTTAGTTATTTTAGCCGAAGACAATTACTCATCTACAACATTAGACTTTAAAATACTGAACCTCTCACGAGCGCTCAGCTTAATAACAGCAGCTATTTCACGTGTATAGAAGCTGTTATGGAAAATTTCTCCGTTGTTCCATCAGTACGATTAACCCAAAAGCACTTCGTACCAAAATCAGCGCTGCGAACGCTGAAGTCTTTAACACCGCATCCTATTTTTGTAGCAGCGTTTGGATGATGTTCAAGGGCAGCACGTAAAATTATTGCGTCTTGTGCACCGACTCTGTCGCCAACCTCATATCGATTAAGCATATTTTTTAGATAAGTAACTGCATCAGTTCTTTTATCAAAATGGATAGGCCCGAGAGTGATCGGCTTCGCCGCCATAGTAAGTCCCCTTGAATTATGTGAGATTATCACCAAGAAGCGTGATGCGTTCACGCACCTCGCGAAGTATTATCGTTGGAATATTCATCATCTGTAGCTGCTCCCGCCTTTCAGAAATCCAGTCAATACAACCTTCTCGACTGAGATCATCACGAGCAATTTTCTCATACAACGCTACTGCGCTCATCCGCGACAGCCCCAACTCCATTAATGACAGCAGAGTCATAGAAGAAACTCCAAATTCGAGTTGGGTTCCTATATTCAGAGTATCGTCTATCAAATCCTCTCGCTTTATTTCACGAAGATGAAGATGCAATACATCCATGTAAGCAGAGAAATACTTCGGAGCCTTAAATCGGGCTATTTGTTCGACAAGCTCCATCGTTCCTCGAATTAACTCAGGTAGCTTAAAAGGTCGACCAACATCCTGATGCCACTCGATACTATCGCGAATAATTCTAGCTAACGAGTAACCTTTTAGCCATTTCAATATAATCAATGCAAAAAGCTTGATACGCTTTTCAGGATCAAACGCAACAAACATATGTTTGTTTATTCTAAACATGATAGTTACAAACCTATCGTAACTATCATTACTCGCCACCTCTGCCGGTAGCAAGTTTTCAACATCACCTGAATATAAGCGAAACGCTTCCAATAGTCGTTGGAGGCCGATCACACTTACCCCAGGATGCCTAGCAGCTAGATCGACTTCGATTTCAATGCTAGCAACCACATCGGCCAAGACATGATCTAGCTTTTCGATTGAAGACTGGTCATGACGCTTCGCAAAACTCGCCTTGGAGATCGAGCCTAGCCGCATATACGTGGTAAGGAGATAAGCGCTAACCTGTTCGAATGTTTCAGCACCATCAATACTAGAGACGCTAGACGATAGACGATTCGATAGATAACTAGCTAACGCATTATCGAGTTCGAGCACAACATCGCTTTCGCGTTTGATCGGGTATCTAGCCCTACTAGGAACACCAGACGGCCAAGCTTTTTTATCTTCCGGATCAATACATATTATGTTCCCCTGGAACTCGTCTCCCCACCGGCCTGCACGCCCCGCCAAGTTCCAGAAATCGTGTGGCTCCATAGGGTGACCTTTTCCTTTTCGTGGCCCTCGCACAACAATTGTGCGACACGAAAGGTTTACCCCTTCAATCAAAGTTGAGGTGCATACGAGAAAGCGAATTTTCCCGGAGCGAAAAAGTCGTTCAATTTCAAGTCGAAGTAACGAGGGCATATTACCATAGTGAAATGCCACTCCTAACTCAACAAGCGGTGCTAGTCGGAAGTCTTGGTGAACACCTTTCCGCGCGAGGTCGGCTAAATCCAACAACTCTGGATCGACAAATTGGAGCTTGGGCAATAGCTGACTGATCAGATCAGCAACATCTTCTGCCTCGCTGGCTCCATTTGTGTATACAAGTGTCCCTCCTCGCTCACCAACCGCAGCAGCAATGAATGCCAGCCGCTTTCTTAGCCCATCTGGCGTGCTCGCTAGCTTAATAGTCCCAATTGATGCTACTTCTCCGTGTTGCCTAAGAGATAGCTCCCAAAGCCTTGACTGCCTAGGCACTTGATTAGCAACAAGTAAGTTCTGAAGAACTGGTGACGTGTCACTATCGACTACGATAGTGGCTACACCATCAGGAGCGTCGGAAAGCAACGCCTCCGGATTTTGCGTTGCCGGACTGATAAATACAGCTTTTAATTTTGGGTTAGCACGCGTAACACGCTCAACCGCGTCCTGAAGGATCACGCCCCGCTGATTATCTCCTATCTTATGGGCCTCATCTACGATAAGAAGGTCAATTAAAAGTTGGTCGTACAGCACGTTTGCTAGAAGGTGAAGGCGTTCCTGAGTAAATACAAAAATAACACGAGCCCCTCCCGCGCGAGCGGCCTTGTATTTATCAGGTAGGGGAAGCGAAGCGACCACAATTAAATCATTACTTCCTAGAAGTAATTTAAGATTTTCTTCTATTTCAGAAACGAGTGCTCGCGTTGGAGCAAGATATACTGCGACTTGATTATTTGTTGTAATTACCTGATCAATTAGCCACTGCAGCACAAGGAACGTTTTTCCCGAAGCGGTTGGTGCAGACGCTGATAACCAACGATTCCCCGCTGCACTCGTCCAAAACTGCTTCTGGAAATCGTTTACCTGAACCCATGATCCGCTTGACTGGATTAGAATGGATCGATCCATCTCCCTGCGCTGAGCCTCTAAGCGTAACGCAACTCCGAGTCGCTCCTCTAAACCAGGCGCTAGCAAGCCCCTTTTACTTGCCAGTAAGATCGCACGAAAATTCGAAAGTTTGCCTAAAAGGACTGCACCCGCATCTTTTAAACTACTATCAGAGGTCAATATCAACGACGCGGTTGCTATCCTTAACGCACCCTCTTGGTCTGCTCTTTCATCTGATCTCGCCAAAATACTTCCAGCAAGAAGCAGTCTTGGCCAGTCGATAGAAAAATCTGTTTCACAATTAGCGTCCAGCAAATTATCTAATTCTGCACGCACGGTCTGACGAATTATTTTTATTAAGTCTTCTTTAATGCCTACCTGAAGAAGCCAAGACTGAAGATTAGCAATAGTCATACTCTATGAGATTCCCATGGCTTTAGAAAATGCCTTACGAAAACCTTCTGCAGATGGAAGAGGGAGGCAGAATATCTCAATTTCAATATCATCAAGTTTTTCTAGTTTTATTCGCTTCCCGATGCTGTCGCTCCACCCTTTAAGCTCTTGGCGTGCAGCATTAACAAGCTGATCCACAACCGTAGCGGTGTTATCGACGGGATAAAATTGCGCATCGAACCCAACAAGAGCGACGCCACAATATTTAACGCGCCTTGACAAAACGGATGACTTGTCAAAGTAATTTTTTAGTGCTTCGGTAAGTTTATCATCGCTTAGATCTGCTTTATCACTAAGCAGCATTAAATCACGCTCACGAGCAGCCTCTTCGTGTTCCGGCTCTATAAGTATTGGAGCGAGTGACTTCAGACAATCCCTAATCGCCGAACTCGCATCACTATATATTTTCGACTCCCCCCAATAGAGCTTTAATACTCCATCTGGCGTTACACCGGCATAAACTCCGTCAGCTCCATGAAAGTGCATTCGACTATCCGTCTTTAAATCCATTTTGCACAAAATTTGTGGCAATTTAAGAAATCGCTCGGCGAGTAAAAAAAGTAGCATTTCGCCCCCTTCACCACTATTTGCTAAATCGGTGAAGGACCGCTTTGCTCGCTCTACAAGTTCAGCTACAGCCTCAGTGCTATTGAACTTAAGGTCACGGGCCTTAGCTTCGGCCAACTTTGATCGAGGTATCGCATAATCTGCTACCGCATTGCGCATGAATTCTGCAAGCCGGTGAGGTTGAGTGCGGCCATTTCCATCGACGGAAAGGCAATGACAGTGAACTTTTACCGAGTGCCCTTCGAGGAGTACGTCGCGCTCCACGAGAGTAAGGTGAACATGGATTGCTTCGGGATTACCCGTCAAAGCAGATTCGAGATCGGCGGCGGTGATGGTCGACAAGATGCCTCCGTGGCTTCAATCCATCTGCGCTCAGATGGGCATAGAAGCAATGTAACCGGCAGCGACTGCTTCGTCCATGCGCTCACAGTCCTGCGGAGTGATCGTTCCAAATCAACTTGGAATGGCTAACCACCGCGCATCTCTTCCACGCCCCTCTAAACCGGCCCTTTCCTGTCAAAAAAACAATCTGAGCACGAATGCATTTGCCCGCAGAATGGGCAACGGGTCGCCGGCTCGATGTAAACGGTGTAACACGGAGCTGCATCCAGCGATTATCCCTTCGCTAGAGTAAACCTGTGTCCCATTAAGCGTTACACCAATTCGCTTAGTAACACCCTTAGGGTTTGAAACGCAAAAGCTGTGTTACGCGGAAAATTACTAACAAATACAGCGAGTTAGAAATATTAGTTACACTAGTAACACGCGTTACACTGATTTTCAGAGGGGTATGTCTCCCCGCACCCCGCGAGCATCAATTCCACCAGCGAACGTCAGGTGCATCTCCCTCCGTGTGCCTGGGGACCCTGAGGGTTTCTTTTAGACACGGGGTCGGAAACCCGCCGGACTTTGTTAGCGGACAGATGCCCAGCTTAGTGAACAGGTGAACCGGGTGAACACTCAGTTCACCAGTGCATTTGCATAAGAGGTTGGGAGGTCGCCGGGGACCCTGCGCATTTCTGAATGACACGGGGCACAAAACCCGCGCGATCTTGGCAGTGGCTGATTTTTCTACATTGGTTGACAGTTGACTCGATTGACAGCCCAAGGTGTCCATAATCATCAACACGAAAGGCCATCATTACCGATGCGGTAACGATGGCCTTTTTTCAGCAGAATTCTTTCGATTTCAATGCCTGAAATTTCAGTAACTTTGAAATCCTTCCACTAACACAGTCCCGCGGGTTTCCGACCCCGTACCTTACGGAATCCCTCAGGGTCCCCAGCGCGTTTCAGCTACGCCTCGCAAACCTCGCCTCGATACTCGCCAACATCAGGTATCCGTGGCAGCGGCCGATATCGTCTCTGTCATTTGCCTGACCTAATCACACCAGCATCTGGTGTGTCAGCAGGCGTTACCTAAGTGGAGACAGAGTGATGGGCCAAGTTAAAGATGCAATGGACACCCTCACAGAAGGCGTCGGGCTGGCGAAAACGATTGCTCTGAAGGCTGCGAAGCGCCCATGGAGCAGGGTGACGCTGATGGCCGCGGTCGGTGTGCTTGTGATGGGGTCTTATTGTTTCTACCTGACGTTGTTGGTCGGTGAGTTCGGAAAGAACACAGACGACTTCTTTGCCGAATATCTGATGCAGCAGCAGGACACCTTTGATCAGCGAGCACTGGACTACATCGAGATCTGCATAGATGCCCAGAAAAATAATGATTCGAACAAGGACTACTACTGCCAGGACGCCACTGCCTTTTACAAGGACGCCATCACGGACCTACCCAATAACAGAGTTGAAGAGAACATCCGGCGCGCTGCCTATAGCGCAATGAAGGTTGAGTTGGCGGCCAAGCTCCGCGCGAGCGTTATGGAGCGCGCTATAAAGAAAAGACCAAAACTCAATGACACCCTGAAATTTTTACTCAGCATCCAAGGTATGATCCTCTTCTGCACGATGGGTGCGATCGTCATGGGCGGTACCGCTTTTTACACCTATCGCTTGGCCCCGCCAGAACGATAGGCCAGCCAGCGAGCCGGAGCTTGTATCCCTACTTGTATCCCAGATTGTATAATCAGCCTGCAAGCCACGTATTATATGGAACCCGACAGTCTCCCTCGGGCACCAAAATTAGAAAAGGTCTTGCTTAGCAAGGCCTTTTTTTTCGTCTGTCGGAAAGTGCCGCTGGCTTTCCGGCGAGATCCCACACAGGTTCACCCCATGGAAACGTCACTGGAAACTGTCGCCCTGTTCTCCCTCAAACTCGCGTATGAGGAAGAAGGCCTGAGCCCGATCCTGCGCGATGACATGGTCATGGGCGACTATCAGAAGGATGTGTTCGAACTGCTGGTGCGCCGGGGTGATGTCGAGACGATCCAGTTCAAAATGAACGAGTGCCTGACGCTGGCGATGGATGCGTTGGGTGGCGTCGAGAAACCGCTGGGGCGGGAACTGCACAAGTTGTCGACCGACTTCCACCAGGCGCAATCGCTGGAGCAACTGGATCAGCCGCTCCTCGCGCTCAAGGGTTATTTGAAGGACATTCTTTAAGCTACGCAGATGAAGAAAGTGGCGCGAAGCTTCTATTTTGATATCTTGCCGTCCACTCGCTAGAGGCCTGTCAACCGCCTCTGTTATCGCGCACTCGGGAATAAACCAAAATGGATGCTGTGTTGTGCTTGCTGGTGATGGCTGGAACCTGGCTGTGGGTAGTGAAGCAACGGGGTGAGTGGAACCTGTTGCTTGCCAACCTTGCCGGCGCCGGAAGTGGCGTGGTTACCGGCATTGTGTTCACGCTGATTTACGACGCAGTCATTGGTACGTCGATGGCGACACCCAACCTGAATCGCAGTCTGGTGGTGTTCCTCACCAGCGCGGGTGTTCTGGCGGGGGTATGGCTGTGGATTGCCAATCGCCGTCAACCCGAACACCCGGTCGCACGTCAGTTGCTCGGCGCGGTGTGTGGCCTGGCTGCCGGCATGGCGACCCTGATGTTTCTCGCGGTGAATTATTTCCCCCACACGTGACAGGACGGCGTGACTGTTTTGCAGTCAGCGCCGAGCCTTCAACACCCGAATATCCGTCGCAAACCCGTCCGCACCGACAATCTTCTTCCAGCCCACATACTGAAACTCGCCCCGCTCATCGATGTAATCGCCCTTCTCCACCGACCTGCCGCCGACGATCGCCACGCGCTTTTCCTCACCACACCCGCCATCCGACGGCCGCACGGTGTAGATCACATACGGCTTCACATATTGCGTGGCACGAAAATACTGGCCGCAGACTTCATCGACAGTAATCATCATGGTTTTCAGGCGTGCTTCGCCGTCCATGTCTTCGTGAAGTTTGAGGAAGGAGATTTCACCGACATCGCTGTAGCCGAGTGAACGGGCGCGCTGGTATTCAGGGGAGTTCTGGTGGGCGATGCGGCCTTGCTGGGCGGCCTGGTTCATTCTGTCGGCGAACTCGGCTTTGCCACGGGCAATCATCGCATCGGCCTCGGCCGCCACGTTTTCGCATTGAGCGAATTCCCCGGAGGCGAGGTATTGGGGAGGCAGGTTCGGGCGGTGTTGATTCATGCTCCCCTGGCTGTTCTCCAGATCGCCCATCACCTCAAAGGCGCCGGGCACGCGACCGTTTTGGACGTCGGCGATTTTTTCCTGCATGCGCTGACAGTTGGCGAGGTAATACTTCCAGCTGTTTTCCGGGTGCTCTTTCCAGGCGGCGAATGCCGGAGTCATGGCGCTGGCGAAAGTGATTGCACACAGCAGGCGTAGAGCAGGGGCGACTTTTGACATGAGTAGTCCATTACAGGAATCAGGAAAGTGGCGCGAAGCTACTATTTTGTTATCTTGCCGTCCATCGTCAGTAGTCAATCTGCGCGACGCACTGTTTTCAGTTTTTTTGCAGGTTTAAGGAAAGGATCGAATGGAGTTTCTGCGTTTTCTGGCATTTGTCGCGGCCTGGGGTTTCATGTGGCGCTGGGTGGTGAAAAACCGCGGCAGCTGGCATCTGTTTTACGCCAACCTGGTCGGTGTAGCAGGCGGCTTTATTGTTTCGATGGTGGTGCTGGCGATCAGCTTTTCACTGCTCCCATCGGCGCATCATTACGAAGCCGCGCAGACTGCAAACGTCGTGGCACAGCAGCACGCCGAGCCGACCTCGTTGCTGCCGGAGGCCGAGGCGGTTGCAAGCCCTGCTGCGCTGAAAGATGCGCCGGTGTTTGCCGCTATCGAGCCGGACAACAAGCCCTCTCCAGCGGATTCCGCGTTGCTGCCGAACTACGCCAGTCGGGCGCCGAAGACGATGTCGGTGCAAACCGTGATCGACCAGAGTGACGATCAGGGGCGCAAGGCCCTGACGGCGCTGAGCAAAAAACTGCGCGCCGACGCCCAGGGCGACAAATCGATGCTCGCGTATGTCATGTGCAGCCCGTTCGTGACCAGCACCTTGCGCTTCCCCGCAACTGCCCGTTTTGCCGACAGCAAAAGCCTGACACCGCAGCGCTTCAAGGATCAGGTTTACACCTTCAGCAACACCGTCACCGCGCGGAACATGAATGGCGACGATGTGACGTACCGCTTCGACTGTTCCGTACAGGAACAGCCAAGCGTCGACGCGACACCTGCCGAATGGCGCCTGTTGGCGCTGAAGCTGGAAAAAACAGGCTCTTAAGTCTGGTTTAAGGGTTCGAGGCGCCGGCTGCGCTATCATCGCCGGCCTGTGCGCCTTGAGCTTGTCCCCCGATGCCTCCGACACCTGATGACCTGAACCTGTTGCCTGCTGTTCTGGCCGGGCCAGTGCTGCGCCGACTGGAACCGACGCGCTTAGTGTTTTGGCTGGTGGGCAGCCGCGAGCTGTCGTTGACCTTGCGCCTGCAAGGCGTAGGAGACATTCCACTGGATGCCGGGAAATGCACGGTCGTTCCGGTAGGCACCCGGGCGTTTGTTCACCTGATCGACGTTCCGCTGGAAACCGCCCTGCCCTGCGACACCCGCATCGACTACGACCTGTTGATCGATGGCTTGCAGCCCATCGCCGAATGGGCGCCACACCTGCTCTACGACGACGCCACCTGCCCGAACTTCGTCCTGCGCTCGCGCATCGACCAGTTGCTCCACGGTTCCTGCCGCAAACCCCATCACCCGGCCGCCGACGGCCTGCTCTGTGTTGACCGGTTGCTGGCCGCCGAAACCGATCCGCAGCAACGTCCCGCCCTGTTGATGATGAGCGGTGATCAGGTTTACGCCGACGATGTGGCCGGTCCGATGTTGCGGGCGATTCATGCCTTGATCGAGCGCCTCGGTCTGTTCGGTGAACACCTCGAAGGCGCGGTGGTCAGCGACAGCGCGAAACTCTACGAACACCCGGCCAGCTACTACCACCGCGCGGATTTGCTGCCGGCACTGGAAAGTAACGAGACATTGCGCGAGCGTTTTTTTGGTGGTGCGCGCAAGCCGATTTTCACCAGCAGCAGCGCTGACAATCACCTCGTGACGTTCGCCGAAGTCATGGCCATGTATTTGCTGGTGTGGTCGCCAACGCCCTGGACGCTGGTCAATCCGCAGCCGCCAGCGCTGACGCCGGAACGCCTCAAGCGCTACGCCCTCGAACAGACCCGCATCGACGGCTTCAAGGCCGGTCTCGGCCAGGTGGCCCGGGCCTTGGCGCACTTGCCGAGCCTGATGATCTTCGATGACCACGACATCACCGACGACTGGAACCTGTCCGCGCAATGGGAGGAAACGGCCTACGGCCACCCGTTCTCCAAACGCATCATCGGCAACGCGCTGATCGCCTACATGCTGTGTCAGGGCTGGGGCAACAATCCGGATGCATTTGGAGCAGTGCTGGAGAAAACCCGCGGCCTGAGCGCCAGCGGTGACGACCGCTATCTCGACGCTCCCGTGCAGGACGAATTGATTGAGGAACTGCTGCGCTTTCAGCAATGGCATTTCGTAATGCCAACCAGCCCGGCGCTGGTGGTGCTCGACACCCGAACCCGACGCTGGCGCAGCGAAATAGCGCTCAAACAACCGTCAGGCTTGCTGGACTGGGAAGCCTTGAGCGAACTGCAGCAGGAACTGCTCGACCATCCTTCGGCGATCATCGTTTCGCCGGCACCGATCTTCGGCGTGAAGCTGATCGAAACCGTGCAGCGAGTGTTCAGCTGGTGCGGTTATCCACTGCTGGTGGACGCGGAAAACTGGATGGCCCATCGCGGCGCCGCCCAGGTGATCCTGAACATTTTCCGACACTCACGTACACCGGGCAGTTACGTGGTGCTGTCAGGCGACGTACATTATTCCTTCGTCTACGAAGTCCTGATCCGACACCGCAAGGCCGGCCCGCGCATCTGGCAAATTACCAGCAGCGGCATCAAAAATGAATTCCCACCGACCCTGCTGGAATGGTTCGACCGCCTCAACCGCTGGCTCTACTCACCACGCTCGCCGCTCAACTGGCTGACCAAACGCCGCCGCATGCGCATCGTCCCGTACTTGCCGGAACACGCCGAAGCGGGTGAACGGTTGTGGAATTCGGCGGGGATAGGCCAGGTGTTTTTCAATCAACAGGGGCAGCCGAGCGACATCATCCAGCACAACGCGAACGGCGCACCGAAGACCCGGATGCTGGCGCCGGATTTGTCGGACTACCCTGATTAGAAAAATCTCACGTAGACAGTGAGAGGGATGGCAGGCTCGTCGGAATCAGCTTACAGAAGACCCAGAAACGTCTTGATGGGACTTCGGTGATACTCAGCACACCGCAGGCAGCCCGTCTGTGGCGCAACCACTGATAGGTATCGCCTTGTCATCCTGTACTCATTTCTGTACGTTCTTTGCATCAAGCGAGGACTACAACATGGACACTATCAACTACACCACAGCTCGTGCGCACTTGGCCGAAACCATGGATCGCGTGAATGAAGACTGCGCCCCGCTTCTGGTAACCCGCCAAAAAGGCGAGCCTGTAGTGATGATGTCTCTGGCCGAATACAACGCGCTGGAAGAAACGGCTTATCTGCTGCGTTCTCCGGCCAATGCCGAGCGCTTGATCAAATCGATTGGCGAAATGCGCGCTGGAAAAGCCAAAGTCAGGCAACTGATTGAAGAATGAAAATCCAGTTCACGCCAACGGGCTGGGAGGACTACTTATGGTTTCAACAAAACGATAAGGCCGGTCTCAAACGAATCAATCTTTTGATCAAAGCGATCCAGCGCCAACCCTTTGAAGGCTTGGGTAAACCGGAGCCGCTCAAGCACAACATGAGCGGCTTCTGGTCACGGCGGATAACTGCCGAGCATCGCTTGGTCTATGCGATCGTAGACGGCGAAATCTGCGTCATAACTTGCAGATTTCACTACTGACCAAGTGATCAGACATGGCTCAGGGAACGGCCCACCCCTCTGACTATCATCCCCACCTCCCGCTCATCAATCGTCAGCGGCGGCAGCAACCGGATTGTCTTGCCGCGAGTAACGTTGATCAGTAGTCCATGATCCCGCGCGGCAATCAATGTCAGGTCGCGGACCGGTTGTTTCAGTTCGATGCCGATCATCAGCCCTTGTCCACGAATCGCCAGCACATTCGGATTGTCTGCCAGCTCTGCACGCAAGCGGGTCAGCAGGCGCTCACCCTGGACCCTGGCATTTTCCAGCAGGCCTTGTTCCTCGATGATCTCGAGCACGGTGCAGCCCACCCGACACGCCAATGGATTGCCGCCGAAGGTGCTGCCGTGGCTGCCGGGGGTGAACAGATCCGCCGCTCGGCCCCGCGCCAGGCAGGCGCCGATCGGCACGCCGTTGCCCAGGCCCTTGGCGAGGGTCATGACGTCGGGAACGATGCCTTCGTGCTGGAACGCAAACCAGCGACCGGTACGGCCGATACCGGTCTGGATTTCGTCGAGCATCAGCAGCCAGGCGTGACGGTTGCACAGCTCGCGCAAGGCCTTGAGGTAGCCAGACGGCGCCAGTTGCACGCCGCTTTCGCCCTGAATTGGTTCGACCAAAATCGCCACGATCCGCTGGCCATGTTCGCGCTGCACCTGCTCCAGCGCTTGAAGATCGCCGAACGGCACTTTGACGAAGTCCCCGGGCAAGTCATTGAAACCGAGCCGCACCGCCGGGCCATCGCTGGCGGACAAGGTGCCGAGGGTACGCCCATGAAACGCGTTGGCCATCACCACCACCAGCGGCTGCTCGATGCCTTTGCGCCAGCCGTAAAGGCGCGCCAGTTTCAGTGCGGTTTCATTGGCCTCGGCACCGGAGTTGTTGAAGAACGCCCGCTCCATCCCCGCCAGCCGCGTCAGCTTCTGCGCCAGCGACTGTTGCCAGTCGATGCTGTAGAGGTTGGAGGTGTGCAGCAGCAATCCCGCCTGCTCGCTGATCGCCGACACGATGCGCGGGTGCGAGTGACCGACATTGGTCACCGCCACGCCCGCCACCGCGTCCAGATACTCGCGGCCCGCCTGATCCCAGAGTCGGGTGCCCAGGCCTTTGATGAAGCTCAGGTCCAGCGGTTGATAGGTGTTCATCAGGGCGGCGGTCATGTCGGCAAACTCCAGCGAGGTGAGAGGTGCTGGCAGTATGGTTATCCACCTGAACTGGATAAACTCGGCAAAACTTCAATCATTTAAAAGCCGGGCTTGATAATGGATCTGTTCCAGTCGATGAGCGTGTACGTCAAGGTTGTGGAGTCCGGCAGCATGACGGCGGCCGCGCTGCAGTGCGAAATGTCCACGACCATGGTGGGCAATCACCTGCGGGCACTGGAGCAACGGCTCGGTGTGCAATTGCTGCAACGCACCACCCGCCGCCAGCGGCTGACCGAGTTCGGCAGCGTTTACTACCAGCGCTGCCTGGAGGTATTAGGTCTGGTCGCCGACTCCGAACGCCTCGCCGAACAGACGCTGGATGAACCGCGCGGCATCCTGCGGGTGACCGCGCCGCTGACCTTTGGCGTCGAACGCCTGGCCCCGGCGCTCAGCGAGTTTTCCCTGCAATGTCCGCAGGTCAAACTCGACGTGATCCTGACCAACCGTCGCCCGGATCTGTTGGAAAGCGGTCTCGACGTGGCCTTCCGACTGGGCCACTTCGACCAGTCCAACCTGATCGCCCGCCCGCTGATCGACTACACCCTGACCGTCTGCGCCTCCCCGGAATACGTTGCCCGACGCGGCATGCCGCTCACGCCTGAAGAACTGCGCCAGCACGACTGTCTGTCCTTCGCCTACCCCGCCGGCGATGACTGGCAATCGGTGGAAAAACAGTGGCGCCTCAGCGGCCCGGACGGCGAAATCATGGTCGACGTCAAAGGCCCGATGCTGATCAACAGTTCCGCCGGCCTGCATCAGGCCGCGCGCACCGGCATGGGCATCGTGATGCTGCCGGACGCACTGGTGGAACAGGACCTGCGCGACGGCAGACTGGTCGTCGTGATGCCGGACTACCAGCCGCCGAACCGCCCGATGCACCTGCTCTACGCGCCGGATCGCTATCGGTTGCCTAAACTGCGTCGCTTCGTCGAGTTCGCCATGCAGATGTGGGGCAGACCGTAAGTAACGCGACTACTGTTGGAAATACACCAGGGACGGGATCAACGAATGAACAAGGATATTTCAATACGCGACCTCCTGCCGACGGAAGTCGAGGCCGCAAGGCAGTTTCTGGGGCGGCACGGCTGGGGTCATCGCACCGGCACCGCCGAACATTTCGCACAACTCATCCAGAACTCCCAACGCACTGCCGTTGCATTGAGCGGCCAGCAGGTTGTCGGTTTCGCCCGTGGCATCACCGATGGTTTGTCCAACGGTTACCTGTCGATGGTCGTGGTCGACGGGCAACACCGGCGCGCGGGAATCGGGCGGGCGCTGGTCGAACATTTGATGGGCGACAACACCGACATTACCTGGGTTCTGCGTGCCGGCCGCGAAGGTGCGGAAGCGTTTTTTGCCAGCCTGGGGTTTGAAACCTCGGTGATCGCGATGGAGCGTTTGCGACTGAAATAGCCGACGGTTACTGTGACCCCGACTATGCTCCACCCTCCTCCTTTTCCAGCATGGATGCTGCGCAATGCTCACGATTCTGCAAAACACTCCGCTACGGGTTTACCTGATTTTTCTGCTGGTGGTTTATTTCGGCATCAAGTCGTTTTCTCCCCGACGCGAGAGCCGTGCCTCGATGCTGATTACGCCCCCGGCGTTTTTGGCATGGTCGCTGTACTCACTGAACCTGACGATCAACCCGGGCCTGTTTTTCAGCACCTGGTTCGCGGCGCTGTTGCTGGGCAGCCTGTCGGCCTGGCTGGTGTTCTCCCGCCGGGGCGTGGTGCTCGACGACTCCGCAACAGGGCTGATCATGCCGGGCACAGTAAAAATCCTGATCATGTACCTGATGTTCTTTTCTGCGAACTACTACTTCAATTACCAGCATGACGTGCATCCGGAGCGTTCCGCGTCCCCGGACCTGCTGTTGATCAAGTCGATTATTTCGGGGTTTCTGGGCGGCCTGATCGGCACCCGCTCGTTGAAGCTCTACTGGACACTGCGTGCTCTGGCGTCCCGGCGGTTGCCGAGGAATGCCGTCGCCAATGAATAAGGCAGAGCGCTCGCGGTGCCGGATTGCTCAATACAAATCATCCGGATAAATAATCGGCACCGCCGGCCCCTTGCTCCGTGACAACGCTGCCGCGCTCCCCTAAATTAGTCGGCCTGAAAAAGCCCCCAGCGCTTTCTCGTCTCATCTCAAGTTAAAAAAGTAGTGAAATTTCAATGTCCGATTTCAACACCGCTGAATCCGTAGTCACTCTGTCGTCCAAAGCGGAATACGAAAACTCCATCAATCTTTCACAACACATCCCACAGGCGAAGATCATCAGCGAGATGGTGCTGGACGCGTTCCAGTCGAGCCGCGAAAGCGATCAGATCCGCGAACTGCGCGCCGCGATCCGTCAGGCCCACGACCGCTTCGATGACGACCAGGCTTACGAGCTGATGGGCGAACTCAAGCGCCTGAAGGACGCCGAGGCTGCCGACATCGCCGCCCTCGAAGATCTGAGCAGCAAATTCCCGATCAGCCGCATCCTGTCCAGCTTCAAGGACGATCCGGCGTTCCAGGAAATCGTCTATGGCCTGGCCCTCAAGGTTCTGAACCAGACCCATCAGGCGATCAGCAACCCGAGCGGCGGCAAGAGCAAGGCCGCACGCGCCAAGAAAGACGTCGAAGTGTTCAGCATCAGCAAGGACGGCATCAGCGTGACCCTGCCAATGCGCACCCCGCGTTCGCGTCTGAGCGTGGATCGCGAGGCGCTGGAATTCCTCGGTTTCACCTTCGTCGGCGAAGGCGATGAGGCGGAAATCGAAGGCGAAACCTTCGTCGACAACACCGGCGCCGAACACGCCATCAATCGCAAGAACATCATCACCGCCCTGCAACAGCAGACCGCGTTTGATGGCTACAGCATCGCCGCCCAGTAATACCGGGCGCTGACAAAAAAGCCCCGCACTGAAATTCAGGCGGGGCTTTTTGTTGTGCGGCTTTCAGCGATTACGCCGAAGGATGCACTGCGGCGATCATATCGACTTCGATGGCTGCGTTTTTCGGCAACTGATAGACGCCGACGGTGGTGCGGGTGTGTCGCCCGACATCGCCCAACACATAACTGAATACATCCGATGCGCCGTTGGCGACTTCGCTGAGGTCAACGAAATCCGGCGTGGACTTCACGTACACCGTGACCCGCAACAACGACCTGACCTTGTCCAGCGAACCGACTGCATCGACGATAAAGGCCAGACAGCGCATCGCGCTGATGCTCGCCGCGGCTTGAGCATCCTTGAGCGTCAGCTCCTGCCCTACGCGCCCGGGATACTGAATCTTGCCCTCGGTGCGCGGCACCATGCCGCTGATGTAGATCTCATCGCGATGACGGATCAACGGCGCGTAATTGCCACCCACCGTGTTCTCGCCATTGATGTCGTAGTTCAGCTCTTTTGCCAGGGCAATGAATCGCTCGTCGCAGGTCATCCTCTCAGTCATTTCGCCCAGCCTCTTGATCGATGCATGAAGTTGGATCCGAATCTAGGGCTTTTGCCTGTTGATCGCAACCTGTCGATTTCTAGCTAGTCGTTTCGAGGGAATGGCTGATTACCGCACCCCTTTGGTAGCGAGGCTGTTCACGACAAAGGACGTCGTTTCTCCATCATCCGAGCAACAAAAAACCCCGCTCATCTCTCGATGAACGGGGTTTCTCGTACAACGTTCGAACCTTAAGGCGCGTACGTCAGCAGCAGCTCGGTCGGCACCTTGAAGTCCAGGGACATCATGACGCTCAGCGCGGTGATGGTGAAGATCGAGAACACGAACAGCTTGCGTGCCCAGACCGTGTCATCCACCGCCTTGTAGCCGGTCCAGGCCATGTACAGCCAGTACATGCCCATGGCCGCGGCGACGGCGAGGTAGCTCATGCCAGCGTAACCGCTGAAGGTCAGCATCAAGGTCGCCACGAGGAAGGCCAGGATGTAGAACAGGATGTGCTTCTTGGCCACCTGGATCCCGCGCTTCACTGGCAGCACCGGAATCGATGCGGCCAGGTAATCGTTGAAGCGGAAGATCGCGATGGCGTAGGAATGCGGCATCTGCCACAGGCTGAACATCACCAGCAGGGTCAGCGCGGCCATGTCGAAGCTGTTGGTCACG
>Ga0207713_1000896_pt1 | contig 26994 bp, 21 predicted proteins | sample KBSS64metaG_FD_184404 | JGI IMG/M metagenome (GOLD analysis project Ga0207713, IMG submission 184404) | Switchgrass rhizosphere microbial communities from Kellogg Biological Station, Michigan, USA - KBS S6-4 metaG (SPAdes) (version 2) | ecosystem: Host-associated > Plants > Roots > Rhizosphere >... | reverse complement strand
GGTTGATTGAAAAGGGTTTTGCGAGCATCATCGCAATTATTTTTCTTATTTCGTAACGCGATGACATCCAGTAAAACCCTCGAACAGGCAATTGCCAATATCAATATCTGGCGCAAAGGCGGTGAACGTGCGCCGCATAAACCGTTATTGCTCTTGTATGTGCTGGCAAATTACCAGCGCGGCCACGCCCGTATGTTTGATTATGGTTCGGAAGTGCGCGAGCAACTCCACAGCCTTCTTGAACGTTTTGGACCTCAACGCGCGCAATATCGCCCCGATATGCCGTTCTGGCGTCTCAAAGGTGACGGCTTTTGGGAGCTGCAAAATGATGAGCATTGCTCGACGACCGGCAGCAAACAGCCACCTGCCGGGGAACTGGTTAAGCACAGTGTCGCGGGCGGTTTCGATGAAGAGCATTATTCACGTCTGACGAAAAATAAAAAACTTATCGGAACGCTGGCGCAGCAGATACTGGAAGCGCATTTTCCCGAAAGCATTCAGGAAGAAATTGCAGACGAGATGGGCTTCGATATCCAGCAGATCCGCAAAGTCCGCGACCCTCTCTTTCGCCAGCAGGTGCTCCGCGCCTACAACTATGAATGCGCGATCTGCGGATTCAATATGCGCCATGACAATACTTCCGTCGGCCTCGAAGCCGCACACATCAAATGGAAACAACATGGCGGGCCGTGTGAAATCCCGAACGGGCTCGCGTTGTGTGCCATTCACCATAAAGCGTTTGATAAGGGCTCGATCGGGCTGGATGAGAATATGCAAGTGCTGGTGTCTGACGCGGTGAATGGAGGCGGAATTGTGGGACAGTTGTTCTGGGATTTTGCCGGAAAGCAGATTGCACTACCGATGGTTAAAGGGAATTATCCGCGGGAAGGGTTTGTGGAGTGGCATCGGAGAGAGGTGTTTAGGGGGTGAGGTCGAAGGCCGGACTCGAACTTCACAACTAATAGACTGATATAAATGTAGTTTATGAACAAGGATAAATAGTTATACCCGCACTTGTACCCACAAGTTAAAATCCGTACAAAAAATAGACATTACAAGTGGGTATAAAGCCATGCCTTTACAACACTGGCATGGCTTTATATATGAAAGATAATAACACGGACACTAAATCAAATTTTTCCCATCAGGGAAACGCAGACCAGAACTTTGCAAACTGTCGCCAATGAAAAATGGCACTACCCATAAACGTAGTGGATTTTCCTGTTGATGGCTGAATTCATATGGATGAGGTAACGGATGGCTAAAACCCTCATGCGATGGATAAATCAGCAGCATATCCCCTATTCCCTCCTGATAGTTCATACCATAAGCCAGCATCTGGTAGAGGTCAGCCTGCGACTGCTCGAGTGTAGCCTTTCCGCTTTCCACCATTTTCCATTTAACATCACAAATCATCGTTTGATCCCAACTCTTCACACGAGGTCGTAGATGAATATCGGGTCTAAGCTTAAATAATCCTTTGCCATTAAGACGAACCAAATTGTGTGAATCCACTTGGGCTTCCACATGCCAGTTATCGTTATAACGATGACGCATCCATGCAGTCACAAAAGATTCAAATACAGCTTCCATTGGAAAGAGCAGTGAAATGGCATTGGCGTCGCCCTGCATGCAGTGCGGCGACTGCCCCATCAAAATCAGTCGTGCCCATGCCAAGGCAAGCTCATAATGACGCATGTGTCGGTCGAGACGTACTTGGTCGAAGGCGATACGGACATCATCGACGGGTGCAATATCGTCAAAGTGCATCTGCAAAGAGTTAATTTGTATTAGAAGCTGAGGATTGCGGATTTGACGGCGGATTTTATCAATGGCTGTTTTCAATATCCGGTTTTCCGGACGTTCGGCGCTGTAATCGTCAAACTCCACCTGAAAGCGATCCCGACGCACACAGTTTTTACTTAGTTGAGCGGAGACTCGTAACTTCCCCTTCATCCAGGGTAGATTGTCCTGCCGGCGCAAATAATCACGCTTTAAACCCTTGCGCACAATTTGCTGTACGCTATCGATAAACTGCTGAATAAAAACATCCATCAGCGGCATCTTCGAGGTTCTTACTCTGGAGGATGAAGTGGCTACATGGCGAAATGATTTTAGAGTGCGCAGCATCATCAAAAGTTGCTGACGTGCAGTATCATTATTTTCATCACGCCGCCCCGTTTTTGGCAACACTTCTATAAATGCATTACCCGGAAGAGAGATAACTCCAGCATAATTTTTTACTTGCAACGTTTTTACACCACCCAAACTGCGAAGGGTAAGCAGACGATGAGTGTTATCCATATCATCTTTCAGGCAGCGTTGTTCAAGCCATTCAAATAGCTTCGCAGGTAGAGCAACCGCATTATTTATGCGGCCACTATTTTTCTCATCAATCAGGTATCCATATTCGAAGACGGTAAAGTTTTGACGAGACGTCATTCCCCGCTCCTGGAATTACCAGTACTTGGCGCATAAATTTGCTGCCAGGCAAGTGGATTATCCCAAACATTGTCGCTCTCAGGGGCCAAATGGAAACTGGCACCGATATCATGCAGGTCCTCAGTTCCACTATTGCCAAAAAGATCCGCAAACTGTTTCTGGTCCTTCACCTCGCACACAAACTGGAGGTGAGGGCTTTCGCTTTTCTGATTGTCACCCAGCACCATGCGAATTTTTTGCCAGTCGTTGTAGAAGTACTCTTCCAGCAGAGGCAACACTTTATTTCGCATAATCCGCTTGAGCCTTTCAAAGGCTAATTCTTCGTCCTCTTTAGCCTGTACAACCGGAATGAAAAAAGCATGGCCCAACGTATGTTCTCTATCGTACAACACCTGAATACGGTCATTAAGAGTCTGCAGCAGTCGTGGTAGATCAATGCCTTTGACGACCGTTTCTTTCAGAACTGTAATATCCGGCAGCATCGCTTCAAACTCGAATCGGCGACGAAGGGCGGTATCAAGTGCGGTGAGTGAACGGTCAGCAGTGTTCATGGTGCCGATTAAATAGAGATTGTTCGGTACGCTGAACGAGGTAGAAGAGTAAGGTAGCATCACACTAAGCGCTTCTGGTTCCCCGGAACGTTTAGAAGTTTCTATCAGGGTGATCAGTTCGCCGAAGATTTTGGAGATATTGCCACGATTAATTTCGTCAATAATCAGAACGTAGTTTTGCCGTTTTTCAGATACAGATTCCTGTGGGTTGGAAGGCAAACCTTCTTGTTTAATCAGGTAATTAAGGATACTACGTACATATGACGGATTATGTACTTTTGCCTGAGGGTTTTGGTAAACCAGACTGATATTCTTGAGGTATGCATTATAGCCTTGCCCTAAATCCTCTTTTTTCGATTGCGACGGGAAGATACCAAAGGTGGTCTGACTCTTGTAAGCCAGTTGGAAGGCTTTGCCCTGCAGAGTTTCAAGGGTAATGCTCCCACTTTCAGATAAACGTTCTTGTAGGCGGGCAAGCGCCTCGTCAAGCTTCTGCTGAACACCTGCGTGACCAAAAGCGGCATCTTCGCAAATTTGCTTAAAAATGCCCGCTTTGATTTCGTAGCGTACATTGCCGTCGTCGGTGGTCTCTGCTCTTAGCCCTTCGATAAACTCTTCATAGCCAAAACTTTGATGGAAAGTAATAAAACGCACCCGCTTTTCGGCAATCAGGCGGTCATAAATCTTTTTCAACTCTCGGCGTTTTTCGCTCTCATCTTTACCTTCCTGCAGCGAATAGGCTGCTGGCTCACAGGCGCGTACGGCCAGATCGATTGTGCGGTAAGTTTTACCAGTGCCTGGCGGACCGTAGAGAATAGTATTTTTTGGCAATTGCGGAGAGGTAAGCTCATCGTCTTGCTCATCCTCTGGCAGGTCGGTTTCACTGCCAATTAACGCAATATCGTTCTTCTTCTGAATAACCTGTGTATAGAGATGCCAGAGCGACATATTCAATTCGATAGGATCGACATCATCTCCTAGAGCGCGGTGCAGCACTTTTTTGAGATCAAGATTGCGCGCGAACCACTCTTGATTCTCGGAAAGGCCAAGTTGGAAATGGTTATTGCAGTAGTTATAACTGCTGAAAAAATTACTAATATTCACGACATTGGTAATTTTAGACGGGTAAAGTGCGGCAAAGGCTCGATGGCAGAGAGCCCAGTAAACCTTGTTCAATACTCCGTCCGTTTTAAGTTTAATAAGGCGCTTAATCACCCGATCGTAATTCTCCTGCGTACACTCTTCTGCCATCAGACGGGTGAGAGAAAGCAGCTGTCTTTGAGCCGTTTCAAATTCAAACTGGGACATACCACCCTGCCTGAGACTGGAGATACCGTTGCTGCGTTCATACCAAATCTGTCGAATTGTATCCGCAGAGAAATTGGGTTTTTCGGCTTGGATTTGTTCTACGAGCTGACGATAGTGTTTGCCCCAGTCGGGGCTGTATTGATTATTTTTTGCGATATGAGAACGAAAGAAAGGTGCTAATGCAGAAGAATTCTGAACCATCACATACTCCATGTGTAAGGCGATTTAATAACTGGGATAATCGCATCTTATCGGATTAATCTTAATCTCGTCACTACCTGTTCAAGGGAAGGCGTTAGAAATTCAGTCAAATGTGATTTGGAACAAATACAGTAAGTTACTAAAATTATGCCCAACTAAATATTCAAGGGCGTCAAAACTCTACGATACTAACGAGATATCATTTCCGGATAGTGTTTAGCGATGATGTCATTCATCTTCTCAACCAAATCCAGGCGCTTGAACGTCAAATGTGCAGTCCCCTTCTGAAAATATCGAATACTGAATAACTCATCCTCGTAAGCGCCGTTAGTCGGATTATCCCGAATATGCTCCATCAAACGAGTCGAGAGATCACCCCGGTTGTCGGGTATCGTTTTACGATCCAGCAGAAAGAGCATCCGTTCCAGGTCCGCCAGTTGATCTCTTCGCCAGCCCCAGTTCAGGCTAAATCCCCAGCGCGTATGTTTCACCAGATTGTTGATAATGATTTTCTTGCCGAAACTGCAGGGGCTATTGGTTTTGTAATCCCAGGAAAGGTCTTTAAAGACATTGATAATCCCACGTTCAAAGACATCCATTTTGTTCAGATGTAACTGCTCAAAGGTACTGAGGATATTGACTTCACTAATGGCAGGAAGTTCTCCCTCCTCCAGGTTGGTTTGCCACTGCTCACGTGCCTGCGCATCCATCAGCGATAACATACCGGACTTCAGCATCAAATCACGCCAGATGAAGCGGTCAATATTTCGGGTGATAACTGGCATTGCCACATCAGCCTTTTCTGTCAGCCAGCTCTCATAGCGGTGCCATGACTTCATCGCCCAGTCCTGTGCTGTACCGCCGCCGACTTCTGCTGTTAATCGGGATATGGCATCAAGCTGCTGGATAAGTTGCTCAATCTGCGCCAGTGCAGTGTTACGGCCAGTGACAATACGTTCGATACTGGTCGAAGGGATGAGTTCGTTGTGCTCCGTTAATACGTTGGGTTCTGTTTGCATAGTGAATGGTCCATAAAAGCAAACACGCCTGCCAGGAGTGGCAGGCGCATTATGCAATGTCTAAGAAGAGGGGGAAGCGTGGGAGAATTCGGCTCGAAGAACCTAAGTGTTCATCAGACCGGTAGCTCGTCTTGCACTGAGAATATCGGTGGAGGTCAGAAAAGGTGTCTGCTCCTGCCAGGTGAATCCCTTTCGGTCGGTACGTACCAGTTCATAGCGCTCCACAAGAAAATTCACTGCATCAGCAAGCATTATTCCGGCCTCGATATGTTGCTCAATGGCAGCATCGTCGTGGAATGGTGTGTCGTTAAGTGTGAGACCGTAATGGTGCTCCAGCAGATACGTTAAAAGTTGCTGCCAGACCCGCACAGGCGACGGGCGTGCCGCAACCGGCACCGAGGCAGGTACAGTTGAAATATTCATGAGTTGAGTCCTGATAAAAGAAGAAAGAAGGCGTTACTGGATTGGATAAACAGAGATATAAACGTAGCCGCAGCTACCTCGGGTATCTGCTATACAGGTTAAACCCGAGATTGAGATAATCACCTGATGTTGCTGGCGTGGATTTAGCTCACCGGAGCGCAACATTCCTTCCAGCCGCTCTATAAGCTGTGGAAAGGCCAGATCAAGTTTTTGTAGTTGCTCCGGGCTAAAGTGCCCCGTCAAGCCAGCTCTGTCAGCCAGGTAATACAGTCGATTTCCCTCCTGAACCAGCCTTGTACCAAATCGTGGTGAGATTTCGCTGTGCAGTCCCCATTCATGAGATGTTGTTAATGACATGAAATCTCCGCTTAAATTAAACCCTGCTCTGCAAAAGACACCACGTCGTTCCCAACCACCAGATGATCCAGCACGCGCACTTCCACCAGTGCCAGGGCTTTGGCAATCCGCTGGGTGACATGTTTATCCTGCTGGCTGATTTCTGTCGTACCGGACGGATGGTTATGTGCCAGAACTACCGCAGCAGCATTGTGCTTCAGGGCTGACTTTACCACTTCGCGGGGATGTACTTCGGTATGGCTGAGCGTGCCGGTGAACAGTGTTTCATATTCCAGCAGGCAGTGCTGGTTGTCGAGATACATCACGATGAATACCTCACGCTCCAGGTGAGTCATCTTCAGCTGCAGCCAGGTTTTGGTGAAGCTGGTGGAGGTAAAAGACGCGCTCGGTTTACGCTGATATTTTTCCAGCAGTCGTAACGCCCGTCGAATAACGCGTTGCTCATTTAGAGGAAATAACGGGGATAAATTCAGTGCAGACATAGTGGCTCCTTAACGCAAAAAACCGCGCCGGTTGGGTGGCAGGGCCTGTTGATTGATAAAAAGGTTCATGAAGCAAGCTGCAGCATATTCTCGGCCATCACCCAAAGTGCGCGGTTCAGCTTCACATCGCCGTCAATACCTTTCACCGCACGGGTATGGGCACGTTTGCCTTGGGTCGTTCGCCCCGACAGGCCACCTTTAATCAGGTTTTCCTGGATGCGCTGATAAGTGGTCCACAGGTCATTGCTCTCGTCCTGCCAGCGGCGCGGGGAAAGGATTTGTGTTTCGGTTACCGGCTGATGCTCTTCGCCAAAGCGATAAGTCAATGCCGCTTTCGCCATCGCCTGCTGTGCAGGTAGCGGTAACATCAGCGATTGCATGGCATCGCGCTTCTCCTCCACTCGGTCAAATATCCCCAGCACTTCGTAAGCCCCTTCAATGACTTTCTCTACTACGTTACCTTTGTGCGGTACGCGTATTTCACCAAACGACTCACCGCAGACCAGGGAGTTGGTGCAGACGCTTCGGAAGATGCCAGGTAGCATCTGGTAGCTGGATGAACCGTCGTGGCTGTTGAGAAGAATAATTTCCGGTACCTGCTGCCCGGTAATCTGCCCAGTTCGGCGCAAGCGCAGCATATGTTTGGTGTGTTCGCGCCGTTCCGGATCACGTACCCGGGTCTGGCAGGCAAAGAAGGGCTCAAAGCCTTCACGCGACAGGTTTTCAAGCAGGGTTATGGTGGGAATGTACGCGTAGCGCTCCGAACGCGACGCGTGTTTGTCTTCACTGAACACGCTGGGAACTACTTGCTGCAGTTCCTCACGGGTTAGTGCGCGGTCACGGCGTATCTGGTTGATTTGACCAAAACGGCTGGCTAATCGCATGGGAAAACTCCTTGAATGAATCAGACGGTAAAAAAGCAAAAAGGCCATCCCCCGGAGGGGACAGCCTTGTGTGTGATGCGTATGAAGAGAGAGGCGTCGGTTATGTGAGCTAGAGTTCGGGATCATTCTTTTGTAATCGGACGAACCAGGAATAACTGTTCAGAGAGGTCCGGATTATCAAAGGCTGTCTGACTGAACAACCCCCTCATTCGCCAGAGAATGGCTGATGTTGTTGGCCACCGTATTCGGATCGAGCTTTATTTCGGCCAGCAGTTTCCCAGTCACTGGCGTACCTTTATATACATAAAGCGATGCAAAAGGTTCCCCTGAATCATTCGAACCCGCTGAAACCTGATAGCTTGTATCCCCATTTCTGACCGTAAAATCCTGAATGCTGATGACTTGATTGCTCTGGTATGCGTAAGTGGTTGCCTGCGCCGGGACGGTGATATCCATCTCTTTGCTTCCTGCCCCCACCTTACCGAACGAATACGAAACCGACGGGGTGACAATACAAATTTCCACCTCCTTTTTGTGGTTTGTAGTCTGGGCGTAAAACACCGGTTTGGCGCAGCGTTGATAATGCGCCTGACGCAACGTGTCCGGTGTGGCGGCAGACGCCTCTGACGTGACCGCAAATAAAATCACTGCATTTAACAGTAAATGACAGGTAATACTTTTGACGTGTTCCATCTTTTTACTCCCCCGCTTCGGGTAATACGACATAAATATCCCGGCCCTTGCGCTCAATGGTCACAGGCTCCTGAGCGCCGGTGTTCAGTAACGCCTGTGCCCGCCAGAAACGGCCGTTCACTTCTTCCTGCATATCCTTCACACGGATACAACGTTCGTCGGATCCTTCATCCTGCAGAATCTTCGTCACTACACTGCAAGCACGTTGTGCCAGATTTTCCGTGCCTGACTGACGGTTAAACAGATAAATCGCCATAAATGACATCACCGTACACAACAGCCAGACCTGCATCAGCCGCCAGGGTTTGCCGTGCATCTGATCACGCTGACGCAGGTACACCACCGGGAACCAGAACCCGAGAAAGGAAGGTGGCGTGATGCCTTGCTTCATCAGGTTTGTCCGGTCCAGCAACACCCAGACCAGGGCTATGACCATATAAAAGATAAGCGCGACGATTTGGGGAAAACTCAGTACCAGGACAATCCAGAGCGCCGGGAGCACAACCGCCAGACACCAGGCAAAGAGGTCGTGGCGCAGGAGTGGATAAGATTTCATTCCGTTTCCCCCTGAATAATATTTTCTTCATTAAAGACAGTGATAAACAAAAGCATAGAAAAGCTCCTTTATAAACAACTTACTGGAATGACTGAGAAAGAGGCTGCAGGTTATTTTCAGCGCAGATCGTACTGGCTAACTTTCTGATGTGATAATCGTTAATTCAGATCGATAAAGGTATACCGATCGTTTTTATCTATCAGAAATAACGATAGGTAACGCACATCTGATAGTTAATGGCTATCACTTATTTGCTTATCGATCGTCGAAACAGATCGAAACGGCAGGAGAGTCATCGCCAGAAAAGGAGATGCCAGAGAGCACGGGCAGCACAGAGCAGCGCGTGGCGCAGCTGTCTGAGCTGGCGTATCAGCACGTCTGAAAGCGCCAGTGTTTTCACAGCCTCATCAAATATGTCACCCGTGGTACGGACAAAGCCTGCCCGGGCCGTGTCGCTAACGCAGCCGGTACGCAGCTCAGGATCCAGGTGACGGGAAACAGCACTGCAGCTATGTGGCGGCAGCGCCAGTATCAGCGCTTCAGCCCAGCGGCGCAGGTTGTAATGCTCCGCAGCAGAAACGGCAATAACGGGATGGGCAGTGGCGAACAGGGTAGCGGCCAGAACAGCTTTGGCATGAAGATTTTCAGCCTGGCGAGGAGAAGGACAGTGGCCCACGGTATCCCACTCCCGGCACGGCTCTATTTTGTCTGCCTGGCTGAGGACAAACAGAAAGCGCGCCGGGGCGACACCCGCCGCCCTCAACGAGCAATAGCAGCGAAGGTCATCATTCCACGCACGTTCATCTGCTTTCAGCACCCACACAATCACATCCAGCCTTGAGGACCAGGCCAGGTAAAGCCTCTGGTAAAGGGCATCAAGTTCCGGGCTTTCAGCAATACCCGGGAAATCGACAATATGAAGCTTTCGGGAACCGTGCTGGACCTGCCAGCGCTGCACCCGACGGGTACAGCCTTTGACAGAGTCAACGCTGGCGGGAGGAGGGCTGAACAGCGTATTACACAAACTGGATTTGCCCGAGCCCGTTTTGCCCATCAGCCCGATGTGGGGCTCATAATTTATGACGCTGTGGAGTTGTTGCTGTATCTGACGTGCCGCGTCAGCAGGCAGCCGGGAGAGGAGTTGCCTGAATGGCGTTTCTTCCGGAGATTCATTGTGCATATTTCACCTGTGATAAAAATAATTTTGTTTGTTATCACAGGGGTAATGTAGGTCTGAAATTATTTACAACTCACCGGGAAGGGTTAACATCTTCCTGGAATGTCTTTTCTTTTGAGTTTCATTCATTGCTTTTAATTTCAGACGTTCTTTATGGAAAGAAACATCAACGCCCTTGATAAGGACGGTTGCAGGGTTGGTCTTTTCTGGAAATTTCACGGGCAACGTTGACACCGGTATAAAGAATGCGCCGGTTTTATCTTTAGTGGATATCTCCGCCACCTTACATAGCCCCCTGGGTATTCCCCGCCCTGCTTTGGAAATATCTTCATATTTTATATAGCGTATTTTTTCAAAATTAAATTTCCCGTCGTGCTTGTCCCATAACTCCCTGTTGACGATAATAACCCTGCATGTTGCGTTGAACGTCCCTTCGTAAAGGCCAGATTCAGCATAGGGGCTACTATAATAACACGCGACATTTGTCTTCAGCACAACCAGAAAGTGGCCTTCGTTTTGTCCCTCACATTTAAAACCATCCTGTTGCAGGACACCTTTTTCAATCTTGATGTCAATCACCTCCATTAAGGATTTGTGCTTTAACCGCATCAGGGCGCTTTCTTTTTCCTGTTGCTGATATCCGTGAGCAAGTCCCGAAAATTCAATCTGGCCGCTGACAGTGAATTCACGAGACGTAATAAATTCGGGATAAAGCTGTACTGAAGCGGGTTTGCTCTTACCCTCATTATCAGCCTGATGCAGGCCTTCTCTCTCGTTCTTTACCAGAGAGTAAAGATAGTGGGATTCGCTTTTTTTCCCACTGGACTTCACCGCCTTGCTCTGAAGAAACGCTTTCGTCTCCTCATCCGAATAGTACATTGTTGCCTTAAATTTATATGCCATAAATCCTCATCGCGCCCCGGTTTCCCTGTACTTCTCTTCTGGTTTGCCTTCCATCTCCGACAACCTGTCCATATCTGATGTAGTGCGAAGATGGCTTACAATCATACAAATTAAAAAATAAAAAGTAACCTACAAGGCAAGAATTACAGGTTATTTTTATTTTAATGATAACCATAAAGTAACCTATAAAAGTAGGCTACTTTATTATTTTATTATGAAATACAGTGTACTATAAAAATGACATATCAATCTGCAATTGTACCCGGCTGGCCTTTCTGCAGGGTACTGACTCCGTTAGTCACCTCATGGATAAGATGTTTCGTTAAAAAAATACTATTCCATCAATCTCCACTCCAGCGTTCCACTGCGCGCTATGAACTGTGTGCTCACGGCATTAGTCCGGGCAGAAGAGGCAGCGCTTAACGCATCACTGACGCGCCTGTCGAAAGTGGATACCCGTCTGTCTAATTAATTTTTTACACGGCCTTCCATCCCCTGAGGAAGGCTGCATCTCATACCTGAAACAGTCATTCCTCCTTTTCACATTCAACGTAAAGGAGTTCACATCATGAATACATCAACGGCCCTGCTTAACGACCAGTTGGTCGATATGGCCTTCATCACCACTTACACCGAAATGACAGATAAATGGTTCTACAAACTGATTAGCGAAGGACACTTCCCGAAGCCCATCAAACTCGGTCGCAGTTCTCGCTGGCTGAAAAGCGAAGTGGAAGCCTGGGTGCAGCAGCGCATAGCAGACTCCCGGGGTAACTGAGCTAAAACAGTGGAAGCAATGCTTAGCCCGAGGGGGGCTGGCAGAAGCAAAAATGGGCAAAACAGATGTTGTCCATGAGCACTCCCAGATGTCCTGATTATCAGATTTTCGTTTATGTTCTGAATCGATAACCCTGGAGTAAAATTCAGACGATGAAAATTTATCTGAGCGTGTCCTGCGCGGTTCTGTATAGTAATTAGCCACAATTCCTTTACAGTATATATATTATATACAGAGTAGTCTTTAGAGATGTATTAATAAGAATTACCTATATTGATATACTATATTTAAGGTGATCTATAGAGAGGTGACATATACATAAAGGAGATTATAAATCAGCTATGCATTAAGATACCACCTTACAAAATTCACATATACGCAAGACAGGCCTATAAAGTTTACATACGTATAGCAACAGAAATTCAATCGAAACTTGAAATATAAATAGCAGGATAGAATTGGTGTCTTAAATATCAAGCCCACACTCGCAGCGACATTAGGTAAATATTAAAGAGATAAGGCTGCCATCAGCATTAAAATTATCTCAGTTCACTTCTCACTACTGATTATTCAGGTGTGATGGCCATCAGTCACTTAAATCACCCTCACTTCATTATCACGTAAATATAAACCGTAAAGTCCATTGATTGACAAGCCTCTTATCTCCGTCAATTTACAAGTACCCGGTAGTACATGACATTTCACCTTCTAAAGCTTAATCCCCATGAGTGCATCCCTCACGGTCATTTGTTCTGACAGGGATTGCGAACATCTGCAATATACCTACTGGAGCAATATTCATGACCAACAGTAAATTTGGCCCCCTGAACTCTGACTATATGAATCGTATGACTGAAATCATCAACAAAGCAACAAAAGCCCACGCCAGAACATCCGTTTTCACCTTCGTACTCAGACTGCCTGAGCATCGTGATGCAGATGACAGCATCGCCTGTGCCCCTGATTTGAGACCGGGCTTAATGGAACGCTTCACCGGAGCGCTGAGGTCGCGGATAAATGCCCATCAACAGCGACGTAAGCGAAAGGGGCTCCAGGTGTGTTCAACGGATCTGAGATACCTCTGGGTGCGTGAAGTTGGAGAGAGCGGTAAATCGCACTACCACGCAGCGATATTTGTTAATAAAGATACCTTTAACGGTTTAGGGAATTATTCGACGGAAGACCATAATCTGGGGAGCTATATCAGCGAGGCCTGGTTGAGTGCGTTAAATCTGCTCGAAACGCCTGAGTACAGAACGCTGGTAACCTTCAACAATACGCCACATTCTCTGGAGTGTCTTCGGGTAGACCGCTTTGGGCAACAGTTACTGAAACTACGGAGCCACTTAAGCTATTTTGCCAAAGAGCGTACAAAGGTATACAGCAAGGAAGAACGCTCATTCGGGGGAAGTGTCAGATAAGCCAGTACAGCGCAGGAAGGTTTTCTTCCGGCACTGGCAGAGCCTGCACCATCTGCCGGATATGCCAGCGGCCACCGATGCGGCCGTTATCTCCCGCTTCCCGAAGAGCCCGGTGTCCTGGCTAACACACGGTAATACCCAGAACTTCACCAGGCGCTAGCGCAGGCCGCTTAACCTCCTACGCATAGTTAGCACAGCGGCGTGTCGTAAGTTTTAATCATTGAGGACGTGTGTCGCGCTTACTCCTTATAGACCCAAGGCTACTATGTAAGCACTCATATGAGTTCGAACTAACGTGCGGGTATAGGCTACGTATGCTTCTTTGGAGGAAAGTAACGTCAGCAGGTCATCAAGATCTGTTCCTGGATCACGTCCCTCCTCCAGGGCCGCAATAGTATGTCGAATCGCAGCAATCACGGTGCGCCGATGGCGAGCGCGCATCTGCAACAGCTCAGCTCTCGCCAGGCCAAGATATTGGATACTCGCTTTTCCTTTTCTGCTTTCCTGCCCATTTATCAGTGCCGGTTCAACCCTGCCATCGTCGAGGAAAACCAAGTGTTCATCTGGGTCATCAACACAGGGGTTGAGCAATAATGGGTCTTCGTTCCTTAACCCACGAGGGCCGGATGCTCGCGTGGCTTCATCAGCTAGCGGAAAATAATTCGACTTTCCGATAACGCGGGATGAGCCATCGAAGTCAGGCTGTGTTCTGGGGCGGTTACAATCAGCGCATGCAATTAAAAGATTGGGCCAACTGGCTGCTAGCCAGTAATAACCGTCTTTTCTGATTTTGGTTCTGAGTGGTGGCGTAGCGTCAATGACCACCCTTCCTTTGGGGCGGTAGTGCTCAATATCACCAGACTGGGTTCCTGCCAAAAGTGATTCACAGAATACGCATTTCCGGCCAAAAATTGCAGATAGCTGAGCTCTGACTGCTTGAGTTGAATACGCTGTAAAGTTTGGCTTTTGACTTGCAAGGATGGCAAGACGATTTGCCCGACGTTCTGCCCGGCCTTCGGCGACCAGTCCAATAGGCGTACTATTTATAGGGCGCTCAACTTTAATCATCTTACTGATTTCCTTTAGTATCAGTACGAGGTGATACTTGATTCATGATAAAACGCAACCGAGATACAGTTTTTTCGGATAGTTCGCGTGCGCTGATGCTTGGCTGTACCGGCACATCTTCCAAGCCTGAAGTATCCAGAAGCTGTAGTGCAAGACGTTCACGGCGAGTTGCACCCAGATAACGGTCATCGGTCAAACGTTGCACCAATTCTGCAAGTCTTGCATCTTCATCTGCTGTACGGTCTGGCGATCCGAGCAGCACTTCGTACTCATAAATATCCTCTTCCATCTGAGGATCGGCTGTACTCCGTAAGCCAAAATGTTCGGAAGATAAAAGTTGTTCGACTCTGAGCCTAGATACGGAGGGAAGATCCTCTAGAGCATAAATATGCCCAAGCCTGTCTCGCTTCAATACAGTCACTTCACCTGCGTGTAGCCCTCTTAAGCATAGTGGGTCATGGGTGCTATAAATAAATTGCGCGCGCGGAAAGGCTGCGCGCAGGGCAGATAGGCACTGAAGTCGCCATGCCGGATGGAAGTGATTGCCCAGTTCGTCAATGATCACTACGCCTTCGGCGGACTCCATCGTTGATCCAGAGCGATAAAGTACCTTCATGATGTCTACCGCCATGCCAAGCATTGACTGATAACCATCACTGAGATGGTCAAATTTGCGACCTGGCACGTTACCTACTTGCAAAGAGACTGCACCAGTTTCAGGAGTCAGAATAACCGTAACTTGATGGTCTTGAGGCATCAGACTAGCGAGCACATTATTTACTTCTGCTAAGCGCCCTTCCTCTAACGTGGAAAGCCACTCAGCGGGGTTGCTCAGAGGCAGAAAGGGGTCAAACAAATTATCAATTTTCGCATGAGCTTCACCTGCTTTGGCTTTGTGCCTTCCTTTTGGCAGTAACCTTGTTGCGCCGTAAGCCAAGACTAAAGACCTTGAAGTATCGGTGTTGAACTCGATAGCACGGTTGCGTCGAAGCTTCATGATGATGTCATCTTCGCCGCCGACGATAGACACTCTAACCTCTCCATCCGAAGCACCATCAGAGAGAAGCTTGGCGCTGCTTAACCCCAATCTTTTAGAATATGCTTTCCCTGATAACGCCAGCGCCAGAGCGCGTAAAACGGTGCTCTTTCCTACGCCGTTCTCCCCTAAGAGCGCAAAGCATGGTGCCTGAGGTGACTCGGATAGGCTCAAGTCAAGATCGAGAATATGGATCGGGCCGAAGTTCTTTATCTTAATGCGGCTGATGTACTGAGATTTTGAGCGATAAGCTTCGAAGCCCGTGCCGGCTTCAGTATCAATTTTCTGTTCAATCTTCACTGGCATAGCAGGGTGAATGGTTTCTCCCCGAACAGCAACTCCATGATGGAGCATTTGTCGCCAAACGGCACAATGAGCTGTATGTCCTGTGGATTTGTCTGCTCTTTCTCGTGAGCTAGCGATTGCGAAAAGTTTTACTTGCTCTTCTCGAGAAATAATTAGCTGTCGCCGATTAAGATCCAGAAGTTGGATTGTTTCCATGCCACGGGTAGTTAGCCCTTCGACAAATCCATTCTCCAAGAAGCGTAGATGTTCATCAGGGTTGTCATGGCAAGGATCAAGAAGGATGGGCTCCTCATGTTCGAGGATCTGATCGTACCGTAATCCAGGGGGCGCTGGTTCACCGAAAAGAGGAAACCGGTCGGCTTTATAGCGATTGCAAGTAGCGCAGGCCCAATAGAGATTTCTCCAATCAAACTGAAGATGCCAGTACGAGGAGCCTTGAGGTCTTTTCGTTTCGTTTGCTGGGGGGGAGCCTCTAGGTCTAAACCTTTCGATGACGCCAGAAGAAGATTGGTCTGCATAGATTTCGCAGTAGCAGCAGCGAGCTTCAAATGTATCGACAAGAATGTTCCTGAGTCTCTTGAAATGGCGCTCTACTGGTCTGAATACTGATCGTTTTGAATCTAGCGAATCAGTAGGGAACTCGGTCCCAATGAGGTCGTAGAAGGGCAACAAAAAGTCCGGGCACTGCGGGCGAAAAATTGGTGTCATCCTTCATTCCTTATGAAAGTGCGGCTCAAACCCCATAACGATTTACTAATTCTTAATGCTGCCGTAACACCATTAAAGTATTAATGAATTATATTTACATGCAAACATAATTGCCACGATGTATTTATGATCAATATTTACGGATTATGGGCGGCTGGAATTGGCCGATTATGGACACGCCAATTGCAGCAGTAGTGTGGAAATTAGGCCCTCGGTTAAGACAGTAGCAGTCCTGAAAGGCATGGCGTACCATTCTGAACCTCCCGCAACAGGGGCTGGCCCTGCCACTGAAAATCCGTCCTTTTGTACAGGTGCACGCCCTCGATGCGGTCCTCCCAGTGGGCCGTAATGGTCCTCGATGTGCAGACGTCCGTAGAGTTGCGTTTGAATAACTTGTATCAACCTCTGCTCGGCGTCATACCCAAATCGCTGTAGGTTCGGCAACGGTCGTAGCGGTAGCATTTGTCTTCAAATATCGGTACCTAATTGTGTTGATTTAGTCGGACATCTGCCCGTGGGGCAGCAGGTTGGCGGCCGCGTCGCAGTTGAAGGTTTCGCTGTGTTGCCCTGACGTTGCTGATGAAGACATTACTAACATCGTGGTGTTAATCAACGGGGAGCAGGTCATGTTGGTCAGACCATATTTCCATACTAGCTTAGGGCTGGACTAAGGAGCGTACTTGGTTAAACTGGGACGATTCGAAACTATCTTTGGCTGCTTGTACCTTTGTGTGAACATACCAACAGTCATGCAGACCAAGTTTAGTTCTTCATTCAGATGTAAAAATGAGCAGTGATTAGGAAAAGAAATGGATCATAGTGTACACAACAAGCTTATCTCTTTTATTTGGAACATTGCCGACGATTGCTTACGCGATGTGTACGTTCGAGGTAAGTACCGCGATGTGATTTTACCTATGGTGGTTTTGCGACGTTTGGATACTTTGTTAGAGCCAACCAAGGAAGCAGTGTTGGCGGAAGTTAAGTTCCAAAAAGAAGAGATGCAAGCTACAGAGCTGGATGATGAACCCTTAAAGTCAGTCAGTGGATATGTGTTTTATAACACGTCAAAATGGACATTGAAGTCACTGTTTAATACTGCAACTAACAACCAGCAAATACTCCTAGCGAACTTTGAAGAGTACTTGCTTGGTTTTAGCGACAACGTTAAAGAAATCATTGAATGCTTTAACCTAAAATCACAAATTCGCCACATGGCTTCGAAGCAAGTTCTGCTAGATGTGGTTGAAAAATTTGTCTCTCCTTACATCAATTTAACGCCAGAAATCGTGGAAGATCCCGATGGCAACAAGATGCCAGCCCTCACCAACTTAGGTATGGGCTATGTGTTCGAAGAGCTAATCCGCAAGTTTAATGAAGAAAACAACGAAGAAGCTGGTGAGCACTTTACGCCCAGGGAAGTAATCGAGCTGATGACTCACTTGGTTTTTGACCCTGTCAAGGACCAACTTCCACTTACTATGACTGTTTACGACCCGGCTTGTGGAAGCGGCGGTATGCTGACTGAATCTCAGAATTTCATTGAAGAGAAGTATCCTAATGACAGCAGGGATATCTATCTATACGGCAAAGAAATTAACGACGAAACCTACGCTATCTGTAAATCAGACATGATGATTAAAGGTAATAATCCTGAAAACATCAAAGTAGGCTCTACACTATCTACAGACGAGTTTGCATCCTCGCGGTTTGACTTTATGTTGTCCAACCCACCTTACGGAAAAAGTTGGGCATCGGAGCAAAAGCACATCAAAGACGGAAGTGATGTGATTGACCCTCGCTTTAAAGTAAGCCTGAAAGACTATTGGGGTAGCGTTGAGGCACTCGATGCCACACCGCGCTCAAGTGATGGCCAGCTACTGTTCTTAATGGAGATGGTCAGCAAGATGAAAGATCCCTGCGTCAGCCCGCTCGGCAGCCGGATCGCATCTGTTCACAATGGCTCATCCTTGTTTACAGGGGATGCGGGCGGTGGTGAGAGTAATATTCGCCGGTTTATTATCGAAAACGACTTGCTGGATGCAATCGTTCAATTACCTAATAACCTGTTCTATAATACAGGTATTACTACTTACATTTGGGTTCTCAATAATAATAAACCTTCCTCACGTAAGGGCAAGGTACAACTGATTGATGCGAGTTTACTCTATCGTAAACTACGTAAAAACTTAGGCAATAAAAACTGCGAATTTGCACCTGAGCATATTGCAGAGATCACTGATACCTACCTTGCCTGCGTGGATGTTGAAAGACAATTAGATACAAACAATGACCCTGTCGGTATTGCCAGCAAGGTATTTAGCAATGATGACTTTGGTTACTATAAAGTCATTATTGAACGCCCAGACCGGCGTAAAGCACGCTTTACTCAGGAAGGTATTGCACCACTGCGCTTTGATAAACAATTTAGCGATATTATGGCACATTTGTATGCTGAATATGGTGATGATGTCTATAAAAGTACAGGTTTCGGCAGCGATCAGAATAAGAGTTTCCTGAAGTCCATTGAGCAAGAAATTTTCGACTGGTGTGAAGAGAACGAAATCAGCTTAAATGCAAAAGCCAGGGCCAAACTGCTTGATACCAAGCATTGGTTGGCACTCAAAGGTGTTATGGAAACCGCTCAGAAACTGATGTCTGACATTGGTAGTGACGAATTTAATGACTTTAATCAGTTTATAAAACTTGTTGATAAATCACTCAAAGATAATGATGTGAAATTATCTGCATCTGAGAAGAATGCCATCTTGAATGCCGTAAGTTGGTATGACAAATCAGCTAAGAAAGTAGTTAAAAAGATTGTTAAGCTGAGCAGTGATAAATTAGATGATCTTCTTGACCGCTATGAATGTGAATTGGATGACTTGCCTGATTTCGGCTACTACTCAAGCGGGAAGAAAGGTGAATACATTACTTACGAGACAAATACCGATCTTCGTGACTCTGAGTCTGTTCCGTTGAAAAAAAGCATTTATCAATATTTTCTTGATGAAGTAAAACCGCATGTCGATGAAGCCTGGATTAACCTAGATTCCGTAAAAATTGGCTATGAAATAAGTTTTAACAAATATTTCTATCGGCATAAACCACTGCGAAGCCTAGAAGAAGTGGCAAAAGATATTATTAATCTGGAGAAAAAAACAGAAGGTCTTATTGCACAAGTTTTGGGTCTAACTGTGGCGAAAGTGAAGAAGGATGTTTGATGATGATTTTTACTTCAATACCAAAATATGAAGAGTGCATAAACTCGGGTTATGAATGGATTGGCGAAATACCTAGTCATTGGGAACTTACCAAATTAGGTTCCTGTCTTTCACCCGTGTCAATAAAAAACCACCCTCATCTTCCATTACTTTCAATAACACGTGAACTAGGAGTTATTGTAAGGGATGTTGAAGATCAGGACTCTAATCATAACTTCATACCAGACGATCTAAGTGGCTATAAAAAGCTAGAAAAAGGCCAGTTTGGAATGAATAAAATGAAAGCATGGCAAGGTTCTTACGGTGTTTCAAAGTATACGGGCATAGTGAGCCCTGCTTACTTTGTTTTTAACTTTATCAAAGCAATAAATCCTGAATTTTTTAACTGGGCAATTAGGAGCAACTTGTATGTTTCTTTTTTCGGTAGTGCTTCAGATGGGGTACGTATTGGACAGTGGGATCTTTCAAAAGAAAGAATGAAAGAAATTCCTTTTCTTATACCGTCTGCAAAGGAACAAATCCAAATCGCTAATTTTCTCGACAGAAAAACAGCACAAATTGACGACGCGATTGCAAAAAAAGAGATGGCAATTAGTCTCTTAAAAGAGCGTAAACAAATCATCATTCAAAAGGCAGTCACGCAAGGACTTGATCCAAACGTGTCGCTGAAAGATTCCGGTGTTGATTGGATTGGTAACGTTCCTAGACACTGGCAGCTGAAGCGTCTTAAGTATGTGACAAAAATAGTTAAGCGTATAATCGGATATGAGGGTCCTAACGTGCTCTCAATTACGCAGAACGGTATAAAAATCAAGGATATTGAAAGCGGTGAAGGACAGTTAGCAATGGACTATTCTAAATATCAGATAGTGAAGATTGGTGATTTCGCTATGAACCATATGGACTTGCTAACTGGATATGTAGATATTTCTAAATTTGAGGGAGTAATTAGTCCTGATTATCGAGTATTTATTAATACTTATGATGACCTAGATGATGAATTTTTGCTAGCTATATTTCAACTCGGATACCAACAAAAAATATTCTACCAATATGGGCAAGGGGTATCACTTTTAGGACGTTGGAGATTTCCAAGTGATAACTTTAATAATTTCTATATTCCAATCCCCCCAAAAGATGAACAACTATCTATTGTTCGAAATGTCAAATTTGAGTGGAAAAAAATTGATGAAGCCATTGATATACTCCTTTCCCAGATAGGAAAGATGAAGGAATATAAATCTACTCTAATCCACGACTCTGTTATAGGTAAAATAAAAATCACAGATGAGATGGTCTAGCAATAGGAAACAGCAATAATTTTCATAGTCAATCATCAAATCAACAAAAATATCATGTGGTTAAAACCGAAATGCTCAGCGAACCAGGTACACATCTTCAAGATTGGTTGGTACATAACCGGGTACACAAGGTAAGAGTTGTTGATTTGCAAAATAAATTTTATGGTGTTGATGGTACCTGTGAACGTTTGGGTTCTCTGTCGCTTGATAAAATTGTTTAAAAGGAGAGATATTACAACTATGGTTAGTCAAACCAATGAACAAGCATTAGAGTCAACCATTGAAAAATGTTTGATAGGTATCAGTACTGAAGAGCTAAAAGAGGGCTTACCCCCCCAGTTCTCCGGTGCAGGGTATGTCATTGGTGCTTCTAGTGACTTTAATATGCAATATGCTATTGATGAGCGTTTTTTCTGGCAATTTCTTGAAAAGACACAGCAAGCTGAACTGACTAAATTGCAAAAAAATAATCCAGCAGATTGGCAGCGCAAATTATTGGAAAGATTTGATCGGCTCATCAAAAAGCACGGTATTTTGCACTTACTTAAGAGAGGGTTGAATGTAGATGATGCTCATTTTATTTTGCTCTATCCGGCACCACTGGCGAGCAGTAGCGAGAAGGTAAAACAAAACTTTGCTGGTAACGTTTTTAGCTGCACCAGACAGGTACATTACTCGATAGCGAATCCTTTACAAGAAATAGACATGGTGTTGTTCATCAACGGTATGCCATTGATCACCCTAGAATTAAAAAATGCTTGGACGGGACAAACAGCTCGCTACCATGGGCAAAAGCAATATCGTGACGATCGCGATGCTACTCAGCCATTACTGACGTTCGGTCGTTGCCTGGTGCATATGGCAGTGGATACGGACGAGGTCTATATGACCACGAAGTTGGTGGGAAAAAATACATTTTTCTTGCCGTTCAATAAAGGGCACAATCTTGGCCAAGGTAATCCCCCTAACCCAGCTGGCCACAAAACGGCATATCTATGGCAAGAGATATTCACCAAAGAAAGCCTAGCCAACATCATTCAACATTTTGTCCGTCTTGATGGCACAAGCAAAGAGCCATTACAGAAGCGAACCTTGTTTTTCCCTCGATACCACCAGTTAGATGTTGTAAGAAAATTGGTAGATCATGCGGCCACTCATGGCGTTGGTCAGACATATTTAATTCAACATTCAGCTGGTTCTGGTAAGTCTAATTCAATTACCTGGGCTGCTTACCAGCTTATTGAGACCTACCCTTCTACCGAAGCCGTGGCAGATGGAAAGAGCCTGGAGCAGCCTTTATTCGACTCTGTGATTGTTGTGACGGACAGACGCCTGTTGGATAAGCAATTGCGGGATAATATTAAAGAGTTCTCAGAGGTAAAAAATATTATTGCCCCTGCGCACAAATCATCTGAGCTTAAGCAAGCACTTGAAAACGGCAAGAAAATCATTATTACGACGATTCAAAAATTCCCGTTTATCATTGATGGTATTGCCGATCTGAGTGATAAACGTTTTGCCGTGATCATCGATGAGGCTCACAGTTCTCAGTCTGGTTCAGCACATGACAATATGAACCGAGCGATGGGAAAGGCTGAAGTTGAAGAGGCCGAAGATGCTCAGGATAAAATTCTTCAGGCAATGAAATCGCGTAAAATGCGAGGTAATGCATCGTATCTGGCGTTTACAGCAACGCCGAAAAACAGCACGTTAGAAAAATTTGGAGAACGCCAAGAAGATGGTGCGTTTAAACCCTTCCATCTTTACTCGATGAAACAAGCGATAGAAGAAGGTTTTATTCTGGACGTGCTTGCCAATTATACGACTTACAAAAGCTATTATGAGATTGAAAAATCGATAGCTGACAACCCAGAGTTCGATACTAAAAAAGCCCAGAAAAAACTTAGAGCCTATGTTGAACGCAGTCAGCAGACTATTGATACGAAGGCAGAGATCATGCTGGAGCATTTTGTGCCTCACGTGGTAAATGCGAAAAAGCTCAAAGGCAAAGGAAAAGGGATGGTAGTAACTCAAAACATTGAGACTGCCATTCGTTACTACAAAGCCATCAAACGTATACTTGAAGAACAAAGCAACCCATTTAAAATCCTGATTGCATTCTCTGGTACGAAAGAGGTTGATGGCATTGAGTACACTGAAGCCGATATCAATGGCTTTGCCGAAACCGATACTAAAGATATGTTTGATACTGATGAATATCGACTTTTAGTTGTCGCCAACAAATATCTCACTGGATTCGACCAGCCAAAGCTTTGCGCGATGTATGTGGATAAAAAACTAGCGAGCGTCTTGTGTGTGCAAGCATTGTCGCGACTCAACCGTAGTGCACCCAAGTTTGGAAAGAAAACAGAAGATTTGTTTGTACTGGATTTCTTCAATTCTGTGGAAGACATTCAGTTAGCATTTGATCCGTTTTATACGGCCACATCTTTGTCGCAAGCCACCGATATCAACGTGCTGCATGAGTTAAAAGATGAAATGGATGATGTGGGGGTTTATGAGTGGCATGAAGTTGAAGAGTTTGTAATTCGTTACTTTAATAATGAGGATGCCCAGACTCTTAGTCCGATAATTGATGTTGCAGCAGCTCGTTTTGACTATGAGTTAGAACTCGAACCTGAAGCTAAAGTTGATTTCAAAATTAAAGCCAAACAATTCGTGAAAATCTATGGGCAAATGGCCTCTATCATGCCTTATGAGATGGTGACTTGGGAGAAACTGTTCTGGTTCTTGAAATTCCTTATACCTAAGCTGAAAGTTGAAGACCCTGATGCAGATGCCATTGATGAGCTTTTAGATTCTGTTGATTTGAGTTCCTATGGGCTGCAGCGTGTGAAGCTCAATCACACAATCAAGTTGAGCGATGAGGAAGCGGAGCTTGATCCACAAAACCCAAACCCACGTGGAGCACATAGCAGTGAAAAGGAAAAAGATCCATTAGACGAAATAATCCGCACCTTCAATGAGAGGTGGTTCCAGGGGTGGAGTGCTACGCCTGAAGAGCAGAAAGTGAAGTTTATAAACATTGCTGAGAGCATTCGTAATCACCCTGATTTTGAGACTAAGTATAAAAATAATCCTGATCCACATAACAGAAACTTGGCTTTTGAAAAGATGCTCAAAGAGATTATGTTGCAACGACGTAAGGATGAGCTGGAGCTTTATAAGCTGTTTGCAGGAGACTCAGCATTCAAAGCATCCTGGACACAAAGCATGCAACGAATGATCGGTGAGTAAATTGGAGCTTCCCCAGAGATAATGCTGTATTGGTTGCTAAGATCAGCGAAAACATTAGAATTGAAGAAGAGTTGAGGTTAATAAACCTCAACTTAATTCATGCCATAAGAAAATCGTTACAGCATTTAAATTAAACACCCCAAACATTAACTGTTTTTGCATCAAAAATTTTTACTTTGGCGTGGAATTTTGATTGTATTGAACGAATATGTTCCGCATCATTATCAGAATAAACCCCAATATAAACACTCCATAGTTTTGGAGGGGTTTTATTTTGAGCATGCGTCGCTTTGTTGATCGCTTCAATGATATGCTCATCATACTCACCAAAATTAAAACCAAAAGTAATCAAAGAGCCATCGACTGATGATAATTTATCAAAACAATGAGATAGATATCTATTATGCCTAATGTGGCTAAGTTTTTCATCTCCGTTTCCAGCTGTTACAAATATTGGATAACTTCCTCTATCGAGTCTTTTTTTAATCTTTTCTAATAAAAAATTACTTTGATCATATTGTTCCTTTTCAATATCAACCCCTGAGTCAAAAATATGTAAAGCACCATGTAAATAATGAATATTTTGGTTCTCTATATTTGGCCCCCACACAAGATCCGAATATTCAGCCGTCTCTCCACGGAGCACTTCATCAAGATTTTCTATCTCTCGACCAAAGCCATCGATAGCATTTTCAACATGCTTGCGCATAAGGGTCCAATATAATAACATGTCATAATTCGTAGAAAAAACATGCCCGCCGCTTTTAATAAACAAATTTAAGAATTCAGCACAAGCAATTATCTTTTTCTCTGGGATTTTATATACATGCTCAGGATGAAGTTGATGTATCGAACTTAGCAAACCGTCTTTCAACTTTTTGCTTGCTAAAATAATATCACTCTGCAACTTATCATCCGAGCCAAAAGCCTTTAACAAGGCCAATGTTGTATCTAATTGCTGCATTACTAATTCAAAATTTTTAGTTTTTATCACATCAAAAAGTTTATTGATTAATTGATCATCCCTCGACGTTAAAAAATTATAAAGGGCGTTATATGAGAATATTTCGTTATCATAGGCCATACTGAAACCATTCCCCATAAGTAGAGAGTATGGCCGAGATTTCTTATGTAAATAAGTAATTACTTCCTCAAAACTCATTATTTCCATTTAATTCTTTATTCCTAAAAAATCCAAGTTTGGATATATTCGCTTTTATTCATAGCTCTAAGACTAAAGAAGTAGATAGTAAACATCTGTAATCTTCATCACATTTACATAAGCAGACCATCTTCAAATGAAAGAAAATATGTTATAGTGATTAATAATCATACACTTATAGGAAAATGCACTGCGATTTTTCATCAAAGTATCTCAGCACATTTCAATTATTTTTTCGAAAAATCAAACGGACTTATCCCCTTCACCCGATTAGCATCCAGATAATCCGCCCACCACTGCAACATCAGTCTGCGTTCATCCAAGTGCTCGGCCTTATGGATATAAGCTGCATGTACTGAGTTACGCTCCTGGTGACTCATCTGCCGCTCTACCGCATCTCTCGACCACAGCCCCGACTCAATCAACGAACTACACGCCATCGTTCTGAAACCATGCCCACAGACTTCCGTTTTGGTGTCATAGCCCATAACTCGCAAAGCCTTGTTCACCGTGTTCTCACTCATGGGTTTACGGGGATCGTGATCGCCAACGAAAATCAGCTCTCGATTTCCATTCATGCTTTTAATCTTTTCCAGAAAAGTTAAGGCTTGCCGCGACAAAGGAACAAGATGAGGAGTCCGCATCTTTGAACCACGCTGAGAATGTTTAACTCCTTCCAGCAGTTCGCGCTCACCTGGAATCGTCCACATGGCCGTTTCAAAATCGACTTCTGACCAGCGGGCAAAACGCAGCTCGCTTGAACGGATGAAAACCAACAAAGTGAGTTCAACCGCCAGTCGGGTTAACGGTCTACCAGAATAGTGATCAATGCGATGAAGTAATTCAGGAATACGGTTAAGTTCCAGAGCAGCACGGTGCTGTCTTTTTGCCGTAGCAACTGCACCGGCAATCTCTTGTGCTGGGTTGTAATCGATTAAGCCGCTCTGCACAGCAAAACGCATAATTGCTGTAGTGCGCTGCTGTAAACGGGCGGCGACTTCAAGACGCCCGGATGACTCCACCGCTTTGATAGGGACAAGCAGATCCCGCGTCTTCAATTCAGCAATATTCCGCTTACCGATAGCAGCAAAGAGATTATCTTCGAGACTTTTCAATACACGAGCGCTATGCGCTGAAGACCATTTCTGATTGCTGGCATGCCAGTCTCTGGCAACCACTTCAAACGTTATCGCCTCTTGCTCCTGCTCTACTTTAACGGCTTTCTTGTTTTCACTGGGATCGACGCCATTAGCTAACAGCTTACGGGCTTCGTCCCGGCGCGCCCTGGCATCCGCCAGCGAAACCTCAGGGTATTTCCCAAGCGCCAGCATCTTCTCTTTACCACCGAAGCGATAACGTAGCCGCCAGTATTTGGAGCCGTTAGGATGAACCAGCAAAACCATACCGTCGCCGTCAGTAAGTTTATAGGCTTTTGCTTCAGGCTTAGCCGAACGAACCTTCACATCACTCAGAGCCATGATGGGTATCCTTTCAAGGGTTCTGTGCGGGTACAAACATTATCGAACCGGGATATACCCGCAGATGTACCCACATCAGTAAGTTGATATAGATTGAATCAGGTTGACTTAGGTTGAGTGAAAAAGCGAGGAAAGCCTTGCGGATACTGGATTTCAGGCACAAAAAAAGACGTCCGTTGACGTCTATTGATGTTCCGATGGTGCCGAAGGCCGGACTCGAACCGGCACGTATTTCTACGGTTGATTTTGAATCAACTG
>Ga0207713_1000892_pt1 | contig 27070 bp, 29 predicted proteins | sample KBSS64metaG_FD_184404 | JGI IMG/M metagenome (GOLD analysis project Ga0207713, IMG submission 184404) | Switchgrass rhizosphere microbial communities from Kellogg Biological Station, Michigan, USA - KBS S6-4 metaG (SPAdes) (version 2) | ecosystem: Host-associated > Plants > Roots > Rhizosphere >... | reverse complement strand
GGTGGATTGGTTCGAAGCCATCTCGGAGAATTTCATGGATTCGGGAGGACGGCCGCGCGCCGTCCTGCGCCGGATCGCCGAACATTATCCGGTCGCGCTGCACGGCGTTTCGCTGTCGATCGGCAGTACCGACCCGCTCGATCGTGACTATCTGGCCCGCTTGCGGCGGCTAGCCGACGAGGTATCGGCCCGCTGGGTCAGTGACCATTTGTGCTGGACCGGCGCGCTGGGGGTCAACAGCCACGACCTCCTGCCGCTGCCGCTGAACGAAAGGACACTGGAGCATGTGAGCGCCCGGGTCGCCCAGGCGCAGGAGTTACTGGGACGGCCGTTGGTATTGGAAAATCCCAGCACCTATGTCCGCTTCCGCCAGTCGACGCTGGACGAGCCGGCCTTTTTGCGCGAGCTAAGCCGCGTGACGGGTTGCTGGCTGCTGCTGGATGTCAACAATGTTTATGTCAGTTGCTTCAATGCCGGCACCGATCCATTGGATTACCTGAATCAGTTCCCATTCGATCGCGTGGTGCAATTGCATCTGGCCGGACATCAGCATTGCGGCACCCATATCGTCGACACTCACGATCGTCCGGTTTCCGCGGCGGTGTGGCAACTGTTCCGCCTGGCTTGGCAGCGCAGCGAACAGGCCGCGACCTTGCTCGAATGGGATGGCGATGTGCCTGCCTTCGAGCGCGTGCACGCCGAGTTGATGCGGGCGCGACAGATCATCGATGGCGACGCGCCCGCCGAGGTCGAAGCCGCCCCGCGGCCGGACAGCGCCGAGGCGGTGTCCACGCCAGTCGCGTTCCTGGTGCCCGAGATCATGAGCAACAGCGTCGTGTGCCCGTCATGAGCGTCGACCAGGATCGCCTGGACTCGCTGCAACGCTGGATGATCGAGGCACTGATCGCGCCGGATGGCGTCGACGTCGACACCATCGCCGCCACCTTTTTGCCGGGGCCGAAGCTGTCCTCCTCGGCTTGCCTGGCCATCTATCAGCGCAGCTATATCCTGCGGTTGCGGAAATGCCTGGAAGAGCAGTTCCCCGCCAGCTACCACGCGCTGGGGGCGGCTCTTTTCGCCGATTTCGCCGACGAATATCTGCGGGCCTGCCCGTCCGACAGCTACACGCTGCACGAGCTCGGCCGGCGTTTTCCGGAATGGCTCGAGGACAATCGCCCGGATCGGGACCAGCCGCCGGAACAACGCGAGTCATGGATCGATTTCATGGTGGACCTGGCCAGTTATGAGCGCGATCTGTATCGCCTGTTCGACGCACAGGGCCACGAGGGACGGCCCTGGCCCGATGTGTCAACCGACGATGGCGCACTGGTCCTCCAGCCTTGCCTGGCCCTGGTCGCGTACCGCTATCCTGTGGCCTGGTATTACCACGAAGTTCGCGCCGGGCGTTCGCCACAGTTACCGGTTGCCATGCGCTCCTACGCGGTGATCCTGCGCCGCGAATTTCTGACCCACACTTATCCGGTCACTCGCCTGCACTATGAATTTTTGTCGCTCGTGAGACGGACCCGGGATCTGCCGGCGTCGGTGGAAGCGATTGCCGCCGAGGCTCGGTATTCCGTTGACGCGGTATGGCGATCCTGGCGCCATGAGGTGCGCCGGCCTTGGATCGAAGCGGGGTTCTTTGTCGAGAGAGCGGTGATCGGGGGCTAGCCAGGGTGTTGCGGTTGACCTCGTGGCGGGGTCGTTCTGAACGAAGGCCGAGATTTTGATCGATCCACGCGACCTGCATATGCCAACGCAGAGCGATCGAATGGCACTGTCAGAAAGGCACCGTACATTCAACCATCGAACCATACCAACACAAAGACACAAGAACCGCCGAAACTACCGACCCGCCTCACCCGCACACGCCCCCACAAACGCATCGACGAGTGGCGCGGACTCCCCTCTCAAAGCCGCCCGCTCCGGTTGAAAAAGCGTTGCAACGAAGAACGGATGTCCGTCCATCTCGACGGCACGCACATCTCCCCGTTCATCATCCGCGGCGACGCGCAGCGGCCCCGAAACAAGCGACGCTCTGAACTCGGGATTGAGTCCATAGCGGCACCGATAGCCCTCCGAGGTTTCGCTGACTCCATAGGCCGTCGCAACGCGAGTCCCCGGACGCAGCCGGACAAGATCCACAGCTTCAACCAGGGCACACTCAAGTGGCGAAATGACTGCGCGGGTCGCATCTGGCGCTGTCTCAGCATGCTCCGCATCGGTCCAACCGAGAACGTTGCGGGCATACTCAATGACGGCATGTTGAAACCCTCCGCATGTCCCAAGGAACGGAATTGCCGCTTCGCGCGCATGACGAATAGCGAGCAACGCGCCGTCCATGCTCTGGTACGGACTCGCCGGGACGCACCAAATTCCGCCGAACTGGGAAATTCGCGAAACAGAATTGATTTCCCCAGTGTGAACCCATTCAAATTCGATCTCGACTTGCTTCACATCTGCCGCTCGCTTCAATGCAAGCGGAATAGCCTGGTGCGCCGGCACCGAGTGGTCGAAGTCCCCAACCAGACCCACCGTGACTGCTTTTCGCATTACCGTTATCCTCCTTGCCTCGTTCGACACAGCCTGGCGGGAGGCCGAGGCAAATATCCGGTGGAAATTCATGCCCGGTGCGGTTCCCGAACATAGTAGATATCCCACTCCGACTCAGTCGTTTTTAAAAACCCGTGTCGTTGATAGAAACGGTTCGAGTCACTATCGCGAAGCGCTCCCAGTCTGATCGAAACCGACTGGGAGTCCGCGTCCGCGAGAATCGCCGAGAGTACTGTCGAACCAATACCTTTGCCCTGGTACTCCGGTAGAACATAGAAATGTTCGAGCAACAGGTGATCGGCCGCGGGCTTTATTTGCACGAAGCCAACGGATACGCCGTCAACCACAATGAACTTGCACAACGCCGAATCGAACGACGACACGAAACGATCGCGTGCACGCCGCGGCTCGAAGCGGCCGATACGCTCAAGGCTCTCTCGCATCGCGTCGATGCGCATCTGAACCAGCGTTTCGATGTCGTCGTGCGTTGTGCTCGCGAGCGTCGGGTTCACCTGTCTCATGCCTCGTTAATATTTCCCGCAGCCGCAGCCTGGATCATCTTCCAGCCATTGCCGGCGGGATCGCGGAAACCGGCATCGACGCTGCCGTAGCGGTCCACCGGCTCCTGGGTGAATTCCACGCCGCCGGCCTTCAGCCTGGCGTAGCTGGCGCGGCAGTCGGCCACAGTAAGCACCAGCGGCGGCATGGCGCCCTTCGCGACCATCGCCCGCAGCGTTTGCGCGGTGGCTTCGTCGTGGATCGGCGGGCCCGGCGTGAAAAGGCCGAGCTGGAACGAGGGCTGATCGGGATGCTGGACCGTGAGCCAGCGGTAAGCACCGTTGCGCACGTCCGTGTGGACGCGAAAGCCGAGCTTCTCGACATAGAACGCGAGCGCTTCGTCCTGGTTATCCACGTACAAGCCCACTACATTGATACCTTGATTCATGTCACCTCCCTGGTTGATGGGCGGAATGTACCTTTGCCCACGCGGCGGCGCTTCTCCAAAACTGCGGTGGTGAGGTCGGGGCGCTGCGCGGCCCTCAGGACGCAGGCGGGCACGCGGTCGAATTCAGGCATGTCGGCCCGGGCCTCGACGCGCATGGCGCTGGGGCTTCGCCCGGTGATGTCGTGGAAAGTGCGGCCGAAGGTCCCCAGGCTTTCCCACCCGGTGGCGAAGGCAATTTCCGTGATGCTGAGCTCGGTGTCGCGCAGTAAGGTGGTGGCCTGCTCGATGCGCCGCGTTAGCAAATAGCGATGCGGCGGGATGCCGAAGGCCTGCTTGAAGGACCGCGCGAAATGGGCTTCGGACACACCACTGACCGCGGCCAGCCGCTTGACGGGCCAGGCTTCGTGCGAAGCGGCGTCCATGCGGTCCCTGGCGCGCAACAGGCGGCGCAGCAACGCCGGAGCTTGCAATGCGTCGGCGCCGGCCTCACTGCTGCCCACAACCCACGTCCCCTTCTTCACAATGCAACTGTTCGTCGAGCAGTCTCGTTTGCGCTTGCGTAAGCCGGCTCAAACAGGACGAATGAATCATGGGCTGCGCGCTATACGGCCCAGCCGATGAACTTAAAAAATCACATTGCGCATCACGATAAGCAACCCACGCGCGCTCGGCCTTCTGCAAGCGCGGCTTGCCCTGCGGACTCACTTTTGCCAGCAGCTTGCCGTAGGTCTCGTTGAGCTTTTTGTCGGCGGCCTGGTAGCTAAGGTCGGCGCAACGATTCAGCGAATTCTGGTCCGACGCCTTCTTGCAATCGATCTTTTCCGCGTAGGCATTGCCGCACAACCACAGAGACGTCACCGCCAGAATCGACACTCGCTTCATAGAAAACCCTCGGGCGTTGTTTCGTCAAATGGAGTGGTGAGCGGCAGTCCGCTCGCCAGTACAGCAGGATAAACGATACGATGCATCTCTGATCCGAAGCCGTCGCGTTTCCGCCAAACTTCGATTCACCGTTTAACCCGATTGAGCATCTACCTTGACTATTCACATCCGCCCCGCTCACGCATCCGACGCCGCGCTGATTCTGCGCTTCATCACCGAACTCGCGGTGTACGAGAAAGCCGAGCATGAAGTCGTCGCAACCGTTCGAGACATCGAGGCCAGTCTGTTCTCCGCAAGTTCAAGCGCCAAGGCTTTGATCTGCGAGATGAACGGCGAGCCGATCGGCTTTTGCGTCTACTTCTTCTCCTATTCGACGTGGCTCGGCAAGCAAGGGCTTTATCTGGAAGACCTGTACGTGTCGCCGACATCGCGCGGCAGCGGCGCGGGCAAACAGATGTTGCGCCACCTCGCCCGCATTGCCTGCGACACCGGCTGCGGCCGCTTCGAATGGAGCGTGCTGGACTGGAACGAGCCGGCAATCGGCTTCTATGAATCGATCGGCGCGAGCGCGCAAAGCGAATGGGTGCGTTACCGCTTGGCGGGGGACGCGCTCAAGGCGTTTGCCGCGGGTGACGCATGAGCGAGGCTCGCGTCCGAACGGATGCATGGCCGCATGGCCGCTCGATCGGTAATCGCCCGTGATACACGCCCTTTTTATCTGCGGCAAGAACCGTCTGCGCAGCCCGACGGCCGAGCAGGTCTTCGCCAGTTGGCCCAACGTCGAGACCGATTCGGCCGGTCTCGGCGCGGACGCCGACGTCGCGCTTTCCTCCGAGCAGGTTCGCTGGGCCGACATTGTCTTCGTGATGGAAAAAGCGCATCGCGCGAGGCTGTCCGCGAAATTCCGCGCATGCCTGAACGGCAAGAAAGTCGTTTGCCTCGACATTCCCGACGATTACGCGTTCATGCAGCCCGAACTTGTCGCCCTGCTGGAACAGAAAGCCGGCAAATTTCTCCGGCGGAAATAGTCCGGACGCGCCGGCCGTCCATCATCGCCCCGCTCCCACCGGCTCCGCCTCGAACGCGTCGCCGGTGGCAAAAAACGTCCCGCCGGCCACGTAATGGCACGTGCGCAGATCGGGATCGTCACCGAAATGCCAGCGGTTGTTCGAATACACGCGACTGTCCGCATACGCGGCCACCACTTCGCCGATGATCAGGTCGTGCCGCTGGCTATCGTCCGGAATCACCTTGCATTCCATCCACGTGATGCAGCCGGCCAGCATCGGCACGTCGATGTTTTGCGCGGGGAACGTTTCGAGGTCGAAGGCCGAGAACTTGTCGAGTTCCGCGCCGGCGTTCGTGCCCACCGCCAGCGTTTGCGCGGCGAATCCGCGGCTCGGCAATTGCAGCCCGAACACGCCGCTCGCCTCGATCAGTTGCCGCGTGAGCGTGCGGCTGTCCACCACGACGACTACCTTCGGCGGATTGAAATCGAGCGGCATCGCCCACGATGCCGCCATCACGTTCGCGCGGCCGCCGTGCGCGCTGGTAATGATCGTGACCGGTCCATGATTCAGCAACTGCGTCGCCCGCGACAACGCCACGGGTTCTCGTGTGACTTTCATACGTCGTTTCCGCTTCAAAGGGATGAAGGCGATTGTAGCGAGGCTGCGCGAAGCGGGTGCGGGCAAGCGAGGGCGCCCAGGCGCCCAAGCGGAAAGTCGGGCAATCAAGGCAGGGATTCAAAACGAAGATGCGGGGCGGCAGCCAGGAAGCGCCGCCGCCCAGGCGCGCATCAATGTGGCGCTTTACCGTTGGGTACGGCGTCCAGCGGTTTGTGCTGTTCCTCGCCCAGGCCGGGGAAGAAAGCGTTCCAGGCAGCGCGTACGCCTTGAGCCGCGGTGGCCTCGGCCTGGACCGACTGCGATTCGCCGTCGGCTGCCTCCGAGGGATCGGCGGTCAGGCCGCGCCAGTGCGTGAACGTCAGCAATGGCTTCTCGGTCCATGCGCCGTCGCCAAACTTCGCAAATGCCGTGTCCCCGCTCGTCAGTTGCACCTCGTACCAGCCTTCGCGGACGGGCGTGTGGTCGGCAAGCTCAAACCAGGGGGTCGGTTCGATTTCCTTCATGTCGTCTCCGGTCGGATAAATCGTCATAGATAACCACAACAAAGGCATTCTTCATACTCACGCGACCACGGCCCGAGCGGCGCGCGGCATGTCCGCGCGAAGTTGTGCAGTGCGGTGCGTCGAATATGACCTGCGGGCGATCCGTCCACGTCGCGCATTTCAGGATAGCCGCGCATAAACGACACGATAGCGCGACATGGGCCACGCGGACAAACGCAAAACTTATCGGCCGCGCCGAGCGATCAATGACAACGTGCGGATGGCCGGCGCCAGTTGTTCGGCGGGCGTATTGCCGTAGCCGATCACCAGCCCGTTGGTCTGCGCGCGCGGTCGCAACGCGAAACCGGACAGCGCGCGCGGGTTGAGCCCTTGCGCAAGCGCGCGTTCAGCCAGCGACCGATCGGCGATCCGCGGCGGCAAACACAGCGTCAGATGCATGCCGCACTCGCCGCCCAGAATGGAAGCCGGCGCGAAATGCGCGGTAAGGGCGTCGCGCAACGCCTGCTGGCGCTCCCGATACAGCCGCCGCATGCGCCCGAGGTGCCGCCCGAACTCGCCGCTTTCGATGAAATGCGCGAGCGCCAGTTGCTCCAGACGATGCCCGCCCCGTAGCATCTCGTGCAGCGCGACGGCCGCGCGCTCCGCGATCGCGCGCGGCAGCACCACGAAGCCGATGCGCAGCGCCGGAAACATCGTCTTGCTGAACGAGCCGACGTAGAGAACCGGCGCGTCGTCGACCAGTCCTTGCATGCTGGCGATCGGTTCGCCGGTGTGCCGGAACTCGCCGTCGTAATCGTCCTCGATCAGCCAGGCGCCGCTGCGGCGCGCCTGCGCGATCAAGTCCAGCCGCCGCGCCACCGACAACACCGCGCCCGTCGGATACTGGTGCGCCGGCGACGTGTAAATCAGCTTCGGCGGATGCGCGGCCCATGCGTCAGGCGGCACGGCGATGCCTTCCGCGTCGACCGGCATCGGCAGCGTCGTGAGATCGCCCAGGTTGAAGGCGGCCTTCGCGCCGCGATAGCCGGGATCCTCGACCCAGGCGACGTCGCCGGGATTGGTGAAAAGCCGCACGCACAGGTTCAACGCCTCCTGCGCGCCCTCGGTGATCACCACCTGCGAGCCCTCGCAGCGCACGCCGCGCGCCATCCGCAGATGCGCGGCGATCGCGTCGCGCAACGCCGGTTCGCCCGCCGGCGTGCCGTAGCCGAGCGCCTGGGGCAACGCGCGCTCCATCGAACGTTCCTGCGCGCGCCGCCACGCGGGCAGCGGAAAGCGGTCCAGCGCGGGCGTGCCGGGCGTGAGAGGAAGGCTGTTGTCGGCCGGGGCGTGCGCCGCCGCGAACTGCCCGACTCGCGCCGCGTAAGTCGCCTCGGAGGCGGCGAGGTTGGCGGACGGTTCGCCGCGCGCAGCGGGGCTCGACAGCGGACTGACGCGGGTGCCTTTCTTGTCGGCCACGACATAGCCGACCGCGGCCAGATGCTCGTAAGCGATCACTACCGTGTTGCGCGAGACGCCCATTTCGGTCGCCAGCAAGCGCGACGAAGGCAGCAGCGAACCAGCCGGCAAACGCCCGGCGAGAATCGCCTGCTGCAAACGCTCGATCAACTGCTTTTGCAGCGGTGCGGTTTTTTCGGCGCTGCGAGCACGATTCGCGGCGGCTGGATTGGCGAGCGGGCCAATGATCTCGATCATCGCGGCTGGACCCATCAAATGTGTTTGTCTTGGATCTTTTTAACATACCACGTTTGCCGTATCGTTCTTCGTAAGCTAACGACCCGCTTTGGAGAGTAGAGATGGAACCCAGACGTAACGCGTTCGAACAACCCATCGGCACACCCGTGCCGGACTGGAACGGCGCCGGGGCGCCCGGCCGCGAGCCGCTCGCGGGCCGCTATTGCCGGATCGAACCGGTGAACGTCGAGCGCCACGCCGCGGACCTGCACGACGCCTACCGCTCGGCGGCCGATGGCCGGGACTGGACGTATCTGACGATCGGCCCGTTCGACAGCCTCGACGCGTATCGCGAGCATCTGACGCGCGCCGCCGCGTCCGCCGATCCGCTGCACTATGCGGTGATCGATCTGGCGACCGGCAAGGCGGTCGGCACGCTGGCGCTGATGCGCATCGATCGCGCGAACGGCGTGATCGAAGTCGGCCACGTGATTTATTCGCCGCGTCTGAAGCGCACGCGCATCGCCACCGAAGCGATGTTTCTGCTGATGAAGCACGTGTTCGACGAACTCGGCTATCGGCGCTTCGAATGGAAGTGCGATTCGCTGAACGGTCCGTCGCGGGCCGCCGCGTTGCGCTACGGCTTCACGTTCGAAGGCATCTTTCGCCAGGCGATCGTGTATCGCGAACGCAATCGCGACACCGCGTGGTTTTCGATCATCGATAGCGAATGGCCGGCGCTGCGTTCGAGCTACACGCGCTGGCTGGATGCGGGCAACTTCGATGCGCAGGGCCAGCAGGTCGAGCGGCTGGTGGATCTGATCGCGCAGCAGCGGGCGGCAAGTTAGCGAAGGCGATCGATAAGCGCTCGCGAGTTGGATGCATCGAGCCGTCGACCGGATTGCAACGAGGCGCTCAACCGCCGACGCGCCCACCGCCCACCGCGCGCCACCAGCTCAAGCCGCGCCTGCCGCGCGACGCAGCACGATGGTCGGCTTGCCTTTGTAGGTGGTGCGAAGGTGCTCGCGATAGCCGCACTTGTCGGCGACGCGCAGCGAAGGCTGATTGTCCGGCGCGACGATACAGGCCGTTTCAGCGCCGGGCCAGTGCGTGTCGGCCCAACGCAAGGCGGCGCGCACGGCTTCGGTCGCGTAGCCGCGGCCATGCGCCGCCGGGTCCAGGGCCCAGCCGATTTCAGGCGTGCCCAACGAAGGTTCGATCTCGCGGTGATAGTCGGCAAAGCCGACCTCGCCGAGAAACCGGCCGCTCCGCGTCTCGCGCACCACCCAGTAGCCGTAACCCAGCATCGCCCAGTGTCCGGCGTAACGCAGCAGACGCGCCCAGACTTCCTCGCGCGTGAACGGTTTGCCGCCGATATAGCGGATCACCTCGGGATCGGACCACATCGCATAGCTCTCGAGGAAATCGTCACGGGTGTGCGGACGCAGGGTCAGGCGGTCGGTGGTGAGGTGGGTGGAGTGAGTGGACATTTGAAGGGCGAAGGTGCGGGAACGCCTGAAAGTTAAGGAGCGTTGAGAGTGCGAGCGATGATCGCAGATTTTGTGCGCGTATGCCCAGCGGCCCCAACCCAACGCCTTCCCCCTCACCCCTCGCCACACGCTAAGATTGAGGCCCGCCGGCCCCGCAACCCGCGCATCGCAGCGCGGCTTGCACGCATGTCGCCAGCACGCGCGCCGCCCGCACATCAAAAGAAAAGCCCTGCCTCGGAGAATCGGATGTCTGAAGAATATGAAGTCCACGGTCCGCATGACCATGCCGTCCAACACGCCGGCCACCATGACGCGGATCCCTTTGCGGGCCGCATGGCCGTGATAACGGCGGTCCTCGCGACGATCGGCGCGCTATGCGCCTATCAGAGCGGTAACAGCGAAAACCTGGCGCTGTACTACAAGAACGAAGCCGCCATCAAGAAGACCGAAGCGTCGAACCAATGGAATTACTACCAGGCCAAGGGCGAAAAGCAGAACCTCGCCGAACTCGGCGAGGCGCTCTCGCCCGGCAACACCGATGCCCACGCGAAGTTCGCCGCGGATGTCGACAAGTACAAGCAGCAGAAAGAACCGATCCGCGCGAAGGCCGAGTCGATCGAGAAGGAAGTGCTCGACAACGACGCCAAGAGTGAAGCCCTTCTGCACGGCCACCATCGCTGGGCGCAGGCCACGACGTTGATCCAGGTCGCGATCGCCCTCTGCGCGATCACCTTGCTGACTCGCAAGAGATGGCTGCGCAATCTGTCGTTCGTGGTGGCGACGGCCGGCGTGGTGATGGGCGCGGTGGCGTTTTTCTCGGCTTGATTCGATGCAACAACGGCTAGCGGACGCATCCTCGGATTGCGCCGCGCCGTACTGTCCGCGATAAGGAGTGGTGTGTGATCGATGGCTCTGCCGTTCTAGGCGTTTTCTCCGTATATGTGGCCGGCGTGGTGATCCCCGGGCCGAACTTCGTCGCCGTTGCGCACAAGGCCGCGTCGGCCACGCGCGTCGAGGCGCTCGCGATGGTCGCCGGCATCGTGCTGGTCAACCTGCTCTGGGCAAGCTGCGCGATTCTCGGTGTGGGTATCGTATTCACCGCGTTTCCGTGGCTCGCGTTGGTCGTGAAAGTGGCAGGCGCGGCTTATCTGATCTGGTTCGGCGGCCGGCTGATCGTCAACGCGTCGGCGGGCAAGCCGGCGCAAACCGTGAAGGCGTCGGCGGGCGGCTTCCGGCAGGCCTTCGCGCAAGGTTTCGCGACCAACATCGCGAATCCGAAGTCGATGGCGTTCTTCGCCGCCGTGTTCTCTTCGGCCGCGCCGGCGCATGTGAGCGTGGGAACCTTTGCCGCGATGCTCGGCATGGTGGGCGTCGTCGCGAGCAGCTGGTATGGATTCGTCGCGCTGACGTTGTCGCACGCACGCATCGCAACGGCGTACCGGCGCTGCAAGGCGTGGATCGACCGAGTGTGCGGCGGCCTGATCGTCGCGCTGGGCGTGCGTCAGTTGATTCGCTAGCGGCTCATACGATTCAATGCGCACCGCCGCGCGCACGTTCGAGCAGCAACTCGCGCTCGCGCGCATTGCGCGTCATCGTGGCCGCGCGTTCGAATTCGGCGCGCGCTTCTTCCGTGCGCCCCAGTTTCGCCAGCAGATCGCCGCGCACGCTCGGCAGCCAGTGATAGTTGGCGAGCGCGGGATCGGCGGCGAGCGCGTCGACGATCTCCAGACCGGCAGCCGGCCCGAACGCCATGCCCACCGCCACCGCCCGGTTCAGTTCGACCACCGGCGAAGGCGCCACCTGGGCCAGCGCGTCGTAGAGCGCGACGATCTGCGCCCAATCGGTGTCGTCGGCGCGGCGCGCGCGCGCGTGACACGCGGCCAGCGCCGCCTGCAACGCATAGGGACCGCTCGCGCCGCCGAGCGCATGCGCGGCGTCGAGCGCGGCCAGTCCACGGCGGATCAGAAGCGGATCCCAGCGGCTGCGATCCTGATCGAGCAGCAGCACCGGACGGCCCTCGGCATCGGTGCGTGCATGCGTGCGCGACGCCTGAATCTCCATCAACGCGACGAGGCCATGCACTTCGCTTTCGTCGGGCACGAGACCGCTCAACACCCGCCCAAGCCGCAGCGCTTCCTCGCATAGCGCGGGACGCATCCAGTCGTCGCCGGCGGTGGCCGAATAACCTTCGTTGAAAATCAGGTAGATCACCTGCAGCACCGACGCGAGCCGCGGCGCGCGCGCGTCGGCCTGCGGCACCTCGAACGGCACCTTGGCCGCCGACAGCGTGCGCTTGGCCCGCACGATGCGCTGCGCGATGGTCGGCTCGGGCACGAGAAACGCCCGCGCGATCTCGTCGGTGGTGAGGCCGCCGAGCAGCCGCAGCGTGAGCGCGACGCGCGCATCGGTGGACAACACCGGGTGACACGCGGTGAACACCAGCCGCAGCAGATCGTCGCCGATATCGTCGGCACGCGCGGCATCGAGGGCATCGACGAAATCGGGCACGAGGTGAGCCTCCAGCGCGTCGAGATCGTGGCCCAGTTCTTCGCGCTTGCGGGCATGCAGCGCTTCCTGCCGCCAGCGGTCGAGCGCACGGTTTTTCGCGGTCGCCATTAGCCAAGCTCCCGGATTGTCGGGCACGCCGGCCTCCGGCCAATGCTCGAGCGCGGCCACCAGCGCGTCTTGCGCCAGTTCCTCGGCGAGCCCGACGTCGCGCACGATCCGCGCGACGTGGGCAATGACCTTGGCGGATTCGATCCGCCAGACGGCCTCGATGGCACGATGGGTGGCCGGTATCGTCACGAGTTCAGCCCGCCGCCTGGGCGTTCGGGTCCATGTAGATCAGCTCCCAGACGTGCCCGTCGATGTCCTCGAAGCCGTGGCCGTACATGAAGCCGTAGTCCTGCGGCGCGCGCGGCGCCGTGCCGCCCGCGGCGAGCGCTCTCGCGACCAGCGCATCCACCTCGCCCCGGCTTTCGCATGACAGGCCCACCAGCACCTCGGTACTTTCCTTCGGGTGACAAAGCGCCTTATGCGTAAACGACTTGAACAGCGCCTTGACGAGCAGCATCGCGTAGAGGTTCTCGCCGAGGATCAGGCACGCCGCCTGGTCGTTGGTGAATCGCGGCTCGAAGCTGAAACCGATCGCGCTGAAGAAGGCCTTCGATCGTTCGAGATTGTCGACGGCGAGATTGACGTAAATCTGCTTGTGCATGATGAGCATCCGTTGGTCAGGTGGTGCTGCGCGGCGACCGCGCATTTGGGCAAGTGCCGCCGCGCATGCGGCGCGGCGTTCGGATCGACGCGCGGCTCAGCGCCTGGCCGCTTCCAGTTCGCGGAATCGCTCGACTTGCGGGCCGGGTTCGAAGTCGTCGAGTTGAAATAGCTGGCGCACTTCGATTTCGCCCTCGGCCTGCTCACCGAAGGGCGCCGGAAAGCGCCGCGCCCATTCCATCGCTTCCTCGCGCGAGCGGACCTGAATCAATGTGTAGCCGGCGATCAGTTCCTTCGTTTCCGCGAACGGACCTTCCACCACGGTCTGCTTGCCGCCGCTGTAGTGAACGCGCCAGCCCTTCGAACTCGGTTGCAAGCCGGTGGCGTCGAGCAGCACGCCGGCCCTGGCCAGTTCTTCGTGATAGGTCGCCATCGCGGCCAGCAGCGCTTCGTCGGGCATGTCGCCGGCTTCGCTGGCGGCCGTCGCCTTGACCAGGATCATGAATCGCATCGCCGTTACTCCTTTTCGTGGTGAGAGGGTGAGCCGTGCAGCCTTGCTGGCTCCTTACTCACACGACGAGCGATGCACGACCGGATCGACACCCCTATCGACGCGCCAGGGAAAACCCCCGGTCAATGCCAACGGATGCGCCTATCGCTTACGCGAAACAAGGTCCGAGCTTGCGAACCTCGACGGTGCACCACGACGCCGCCGGACAGGCTTGCGCGATCGCCACGGCTTCGTCACGGCTTTCGCAATCGAGCAGGAAGAAACCGCCGATCATTTCCTTGGCTTCGGCAAACGGGCCGTCGAGCAGTTTCGGCTGGCCGTTGCGCACCTGCACGCGCACGGCGTCTTTCGTCGAGGTGAGCGATTCGACGGCGAGCAGTTTGCCGCGTTCTTTCAGGTCGGCGGCGAAACGCACCATCTGGTCGTAGACTTCGCGCCCCGCGGCTTCGCCGCGCTCGATGCGTTGATGCGGGGGTTCGACGATGAGCAGCATGTAAGACATGGCGTCTCCGATTGATCGCGCCGCGGACGTGAACGCCCGGTACGCGTATGAACGCAAACAACGCGCTTGCGGTAGGTAGGGTGAGGCAGTCTAGCAAGCGCGGATCACTCCGGCAAACGCTGCCCGACGCCGGCGTGGCGGTCGATTGGGATCTTTACGGAGACTCGTCGTCTCCGCGCGGCACGAGAGGCTTTTTTGCGTCGATCGCCGGTTTTCGCTGCAGGGCGCGAAGCCGCTGCAATGCAAAAACGCCCCATGCGGGGCGTTTTCGTTGGCGCAGTATCGGAGCGAGACTGCCGTACCGATCAGACCGCCGCTTCGGCGATCGCCCGCATCTGCGCGGAGCGCATCAAGCCTTCGATCATTCGCGCTTCGGCGCTCGCAATCTCACTCAATGATGCGACGGACAATTGCCCGTCCAGAATCGCCAGCGCCGCGCACAGGCGGGCGTATTCGTCGTCCTCGACGGTCCACGCGCCGTCGCGATGCTCGCGGGCGTCGACCTGAACCATCGCGGCATGCGCGCTTTCGATGTCGGCCAGCAAGTCCTCGCCGAGCCCAAGCCGCGCAAGCTCTTGCGAGACCAGCAAATGCCGGCTCAACGTCGTGTGGAGCGTCCGCGAGCCGTGGCTGTGCCGGAACGCGTCGAGCGCGCTATAGGCCTGCAGGACCATCGCCGTGGTAACCGGCTCGTGTGCGGTGCGGCTAAAGGTCAGCGCGCGCAACAGCGGGGACATGGCCGACTGGCTGTGCTTGCGGACTCGCGACTTACTGGACATATCGTTCAACCTCCTTCGCTGACTTTCAGCTTGACCACCGAATTCTGCGCGACTTCGGCGATAAGCGCCGCCGAAACGCCGGCGGCTTGACAGGGCTCGACTGCGAGACCGTGTCGCCATCATGGCAAGCAACTATTAAGGCCGGCTTAAACGTCGGAGGAGTGGTTCAAACGAAAAAGAGACCCTGTTCCCGCGAGAGAACAGGGCCGGACAGGATGGAAGGGTCGTGCACGCGCGTGGATGCCTGCCGACCTGTCACCACCGCAAACCAATCAAGCTGTTGCTACCTCAACTGCTGCTGCAAAAAGCGATTACCGACTGAACTGCTGTTGCTGCCATTGCTGCTATTGCTGCCGTGCTTGTTGTTCCTACTGCTACTGCAAAAGCGGGTGCTGCCTTGTACTGCGACTGCATCGCAGCCGGGTCCTTCGCCTTCAACTACGCCTGGCTGCAACCCCCTACTGATTCGCGCGCTTCTTGCGTGGATCGCGCGCCGTTTGCATTGCTTCTACTTCCTACTGCTTTACTGCCCTGCCGCATTCGACAACGCGGCACACTGCCATCAACGGTACGGTTCAAAACAACGCGGGGGGAGACCGCGTCGATGGGGCTCGGTGTTTTGTCGCTCCATGGAAAACAGTGTAGGCGAGAGCATGCGACGGCAATTGGCCGAAGCGAGGGGAATTGGCAGGCTAATTTGACGAATCGGCGTAACGCGGCGCTTTCATCCGATGTCAGAGGCGTGCGGGCCGGTTACGCCGTGGCAGGTGCGGTGAGTTATCTGGCGGACGGGCCGGTGCCGAGCGACGCTCGACCCGGCGAAAAACATCAACCTCGCGCGGCGAAGTCGCTGATCGTCAACAGGACTTTTTCGCCGGGCCGCGCCAGCATCTTTCGTTCGGCGACGGCGATGATGCGCTTGCGTCCGTCCGCGAAGGTCTTCAGTACGCGTTCCTCGCCGGCGTCGCGTTGCAGCCAGAAATGCTGTTCCAGCGCCTCGCGCGTCACGGCGCATTCGAGCTCCCGCCCTCGCGCCGAAAGCTGGAAAATCACCGCGCGTCCGTCTGCCGAGACGCTAGGTTCAAGCTCGATAATCTCCATAGCCCACCTCGCAAAGTTCATTAAGCCATTCGCCGTGTTGAACGAACGACGCCGGAAGAAACTGAACGAAACGCCGGCCGCGCGGCGGTTCACCGCCTTGCGCGGGCGGGCATCGAAATTGCGCACTCCCCGGTTCGCGGGTGAGACAAAAGCAAAGCGCATGCCAATTTGCATACCAAGGCGCGGCGGGTCGCTGCGCCTGATGACGCCCACTGAGGCCGTACCTCGTCTCACAAGCTGCAAAGTCCGGTGGCGCCTGAGGCGGCAAGTACGGCGATATGCTGATCCGCATCGATAAGAGCATCGGTCGATGACATCGGCGTGTGCTTCGAGCAATGAAGTCGAGAGGCGATAACCTGAGCGCGTGGTAAAAAAGCGCTGCTGGCTCGACAACTCACGCCAATTTTTACTGACCGTCGCCCTCGCCGGAAACGTTACCAACATGTCCGATCACGAACCCGCCCTCACCCTGCGCCCAGCGCTGAGCGCCGACGAGGCCTTTCTGTTCGACCTGCGCAAGGCGACCATGACCGAACACCTCGCACGCGCCGGCGACGCTTCGGACGACGCCGAACATCGCGCGCGCGTGCTGCATCGTTACGACACAGCGCGCGTGATCTGCATCGACGGCGCGCCGGCCGGCTTGCTCAAAGCACACCGCACCGACACGGAGTGGGTCGTCATGCAATTGCAAATCTCGCCTGAACACCAAGGGCGCGGCATCGGCGAACGCGTGCTGCATACCGTCCTGCGGGCCGCGCAGAAGGAAGCGCTGCCGGTCACGCTGAAGGTGCTCAAAGGCAATCCCGCGAAGCGCCTGTACGAGCGCCTGGGCTTCGAAACCATCGGCGAAGATGACAGACAGTTTCACATGAGGCGTGCGCCGCGCGCGTCGGCGGAAACCGAAGCAGAATAAATGGCGGATAAAGACTGCCCCGACGCGTCGAACCCAACGGACTTTGTTATGACCTTTCGCGACCCCTCGGTAATTGCCAACTGGCACGCTCACGTTTATTTCGATTCGAGCAGCCGCGACGCCGCGTGGGCCTTTCGCGAGCAAATCGAAGCACGCTGGGACGGCAGGCTGCAAATGGGCCGTTTCCACGAACGGCCTGTCGGACCGCATCCCATGTGGTCGTATCAGCTCGCGTTCGCGCACGAGCAGTTCGCCGAACTGGTCGGCTGGCTCGCGCTGAATCACGGCGCGCTGGATGTTTTCCTGCATCCGAATACCGGCGACGCCCTGCGCGATCATCGCGACGCCGCGGTATGGATCGGCCATTCGCACGAACTGGCGCTGGGCGCGTTGCGCTGAAGCGCGCCGAATCCGCGCGCGCCCGCAGCGCGTGTTCAACCAACGAACGCGCCGCTCACATATTCGTATACGAACCGCACCAGCCGCGCGCGGCCACCTGCTTGTCGCCGAACAGCGTGCAGCCGCCGTAGGCGTCGGTGGCTTTGCCCTGGAACAGCGAGCAATTGCCGCAGGTTTGCCCGGCGGCATAGCCGGGGAATTTCGCTTTATCGACCTTCGACGCGTCCTCTTTATAGCCGACGGCTTGCGCCTTCGGATCGGCTTCGCTGAGCGCGTTGGCGGTGTCGGCGAACGCGGCGCGCGACAGCACGAGCGATGAGCCCACGCCCACGCTCAGCAGCAGGAAATGACGGCGCGATGTTTTCATTGTTGATCCGTTGGAAAGTGGGGTGCCCGTCGACGGCAAACGTTTAGACCGAGCGCTTTATTCCGTCGATATGTTCTTATTCCGCCAGGTGCCGCTTGTGGAACCGGTCATTTGAAACGCCCGGTCCGTTCATTCGCCTCGGGCAACTGCCGCGTTTCGCGCACGGACTTCGGATGCCATAGCCGCGCGCCGCCCTGAATACCCGCATCGTTCGAAACGGTTGCGACGTTGGCCGGCAACTCGATCGTGAGACGCGCCGCGTTACCGCCGCCGATCCACAATCTGTCGTAATTCACCAGCGAGTCCAGAATGCCGATCACCTTCTGCACGCGCCGGTTCCAGCGCTTATTCCCCACCTGTTCACGGGCGGCCTCGCCGATGTACTCGTCGTATGCGACGCCCTTCCTGCTCACCGGATGATGCGCAAGCTCCAGGTGCGGCATCAGCTCGCCGTCGCGAAAGAGCGCCGTGCCCGCGCCCGTGCCGAGCGTCAGCACGAATTCGATGCCGTGGCCTTCGATCACGGCAAAGCCCTGCATCTCGGCGTCGTTGATCATGCGAACCGGCAAACCGCCCAGGCGTTGTGCCAACGCATCCGCGAGCGGAATGTCGTGCCAGCCCTCGATGCCGAAGTGCGGTGCCGTGAGAATGCGGTTATTACGCACCACGCCGGGAAAACCGATCGACATCAGCGAAGGCGGCGCCTGTTTGATGAGCGGCTCGACCAGTTTTGCCAGCGCATCCACCAGTTGATCCGGCGTGCACGGATGCGGCGTCGCCACGCGCACGCGCTCGGTTTGCATCTGACCGTCCGCGCCGATGATTGCGGCTTTCAGGCCGCTGCCGCCAACGTCGATCGCGAGAATCCGCTCGGTGCTGTCTTTTACTTTCGCCTTACGTGTCGCCACGGTCTCCCCCGGTTGTGTCGTATTGAAGCGTTGGGTCGCATCACTTCTTCTCGATTGCGTTCTTTTTCAATGGCCGCCATGCATGGCCGTTGCGCGCCAGTAGCGCATCCGCCTGCGCGGGTCCGTCGCTGCCGGCCGCATACCCGTGCACCGCAAGCGCGCCGCCGGTTTTCGGATGCAGCACGTCGTCCACCGCGCACCAGCTCGTTTCGATGCTGTCCGCACGCTGGAACAACGTCTCGTCGCCGAGCATGCAGTCGTACAGCAAGGTTTCGTAACCGACGTTGGCACGCTCCGCGAAGAAGTCGCCGTAATCGAACGACGACTGCACCGCGCCGATCCGCATCACCGGCCCCGGCGTTTTCACGTTGAAGTCGAAGCTCGTGCCGTGCGCCGGATCGATGCGCAAGGTCAGCACGTTCGGCGTCAATGCGTCGACGGGTGTGTCGCGGAACAAACGGAACGGCACGGGTTTCAACTGCACTGCAATCTCCGTGCGGCGCGCGGCGAGCCGCTTGCCGGTGCGCAGATAGAACGGCACGCCGGCCCAGCGCCAGTTCTCGATGAACACGCGGGCCGCCGCGTAAGTTTCGGTCGTGCTGTTCGGCGCGACGTCCGGCTCCTCGCGGTAACCGATGCCCGCCGGGCCGTTTTCGTATTGACCGAACACGACGTCGTCCGGCTTCAGCGGCTGGATCGCGTCGAAGATCTCGGCCTTCTTGTCGCGTACGGCTTCGGCGTCGAACGAATTGGGCGGTTCCATCGCGACCATGCCGAGCAACTGGAACAGATGGTTCGGCACCATGTCGCGCAACGCGCCGGTCTGCTCGTAGAACTTGCCGCGCCCTTCCACGCCGAGGGTCTCGGCCGCGGTGATCTGCACGCTGTCGATGTACTCGCGCCGCCACATCGGCTCGAACAGCGCATTCGCGAAGCGCACGGCGAGAATGCTCTGCACGGTGTCCTTGCCGAGAAAGTGATCGATGCGATACACCTGCGATTCCCTCGCATACGACAGAATGTGCGCGTTCAGATCGCGCGCCGAGGCGAGATCGGTGCCGAACGGTTTCTCGATCACGATGCGGCGAAAGCCGCCGCTCGCGCCCTCGCCTTCTTTCAGCAAGCCCGCCTGGCCGAGATGCTCGACGATCGGTTCGAAGAAGCGCGAGCCGACCGCGAGATAGAAGATCACGTTGCCGCCCGGCGTGTGATCGAGCTTCTGCTTGAGCATCGCAAACGTCTCGTCGGATTCGAATTCGCCGGCCATGTAGTCGAGGCGTTGCGCGACCCAGTCCCACGCTGTGTCGTCGAGCTTGCCGGCGTGGAAGGTGCTCGCTTTGTCCGCCGCGAACTGCCGCAGCGACGCGTGCAAATCGTCGCGCCACTCGCCCGTCTCACGCGCGCCATGATTCACGCCGACGATTTTCATGCCGCCGTCGAGCAGGTCGTCCACCGCGAGGTTGTACAGCGCGGGCATCAGGAGCCGCTTCGTCAGATCGCCGGCCGCGCCGAAGATCACCAGCGTGCAAGGCGGCGCGGGCCGCTTGCCGGCCGGCGAGGCGGGTGCATCGTGCGCCCGCGCGCTGATCTTGCAACTGAGTTCGCGGCCGGCGCTATCGGATGGCGGAGTGTTCGGTGTAGTCGACATGGGATTCACGTTCGAAAAGCGATGAAAAGAACCTGGCGATACAGGAAAGACCGCGCCTGAATCCGGCCGCAGCCGGGCGTTCAGGTGCGCAGCCGGGCACGCCATACCGGCGCCGATGCGGAAGCCAGAACCGGCTCACGCTCGGGCTCCGGTTCCGGCATGGCCGGCGTGGGCGCCGTCGGAATCGGCGCGCGCTCCGGTTCGCCCGCCAGCGGCACATTGCCCGACGCGGCCATGGCGCGCGGTTGCAGCAACAATGCAACGAGCCCGCTCCACCCGGTTTGATGCGAAGCGCCCACGCCGCGCCCGTTGTCGCCGTGGAAATACTCGTGGAACAGAATCAGATCGCGCGACCGGGGGTCGGCTTGCAACAGCGGATACGCGCCCATCACCGGACGCTCACCATCCCTGTTCTTGAGGAACAGCGTGGTGGCACGGCGCGCCAGTTCGTCGGCGATCTCGCTGAGCGAGAACTTTTGCCCCGAGCCGGTTGGATACTCGACGCGAAACTCGTCGCCGTAATAGCGGTGAAATTCGTATAGCGATTCGATCAGCAGATAGTTCACCGGCATCCACACCGGACCGCGCCAGTTCGAGTTGCCGCCGAACACGCGCGTATCCGATTCAGCCGGCAGATACTTGACGCAAAAGCTGTTGCCGTTGTGGTTGAACACGAACGGATGGTCGCGATGGAATCGCGAGAGCGCGCGCACGCCGTGGTCGGAGAGGAATTCGCTTTCGTCGAGCGCCCGGCGCAGCAAAGCTTTCATGCGATGCCCGCGCAATACCGAGAGCAGCAGCGCATTGCCCTTGCCCGGCTCGTTCCAGCGCGAGACCAGCTTCGCCAGATCGGGGCGATGTTCGAGGAACCAGACGAGCCGCTCGCGCAGACACGGCAAGTGGCCATGCAAGCGTTCTTCAAGCACGTGCACGGCGAAGAGCGGAATCAGACCGACGATCGAGCGCACGCGCATCGGCACGCTGCTGCCGTCGGGCAGGCGCAGCTTGTCGTAGAAGAATTCGTCCTCGCTGTCCCACAGGCCCGTATCGCAGCCGTCGTCGCAACTCACGGCTTCGGCGATATACAGGAAGTGCTCAAAGAACTTCACGCCGATATCGACGAACACGTGATTCGCATACGCGAGTTCGAGCGCGATGCGCATCAGGTCGAGCGCGTAGGCGGCCATCCACGCGGTGCCGTCGGCCTGATCGATGTGGCCGCCGGTCGGCAAAGGCGAAGAGCGGTCGAAGATGCCGACGTTGTCCAGCCCGAGAAAGCCGCCCTGAAAAATATTGCGGCCGTCGGCGTCCTTGCGGTTTACCCACCACGAGAAATTCAGCAGGAGCTTGTGAAAGACCAGTTCCAGAAAATCGCGATCCGCCTTGCCCGTGAGCGCGCGGTCGATCTCGTAGACACGCCACGCGGCCCACGCATGCACGGGCGGATTGGCGTCGCTGAGCGCCCATTCGTAGGCGGGCAACTGGCCGTTGGGGTGCTGATAGCGGTCTTTCACCAGCAGCAGCAACTGACGCTTCGCAAACGCCGGATCGATCAGCGCGAAAGCGGCCGCATGAAACGCCAGGTCCCACGATGCGTACCACGGGTATTCCCACTTGTCCGGCATCGACACGATGTCCGCATTGCACAGGTGCCGCCAGTCCGCATTGCGGCCGTGTTTGCGCGAGGCGGCCGGCTTGGGTTGCAGCGGATCGCCGTCCAGCCAGCGCTGCACGTCGTACTGGTAGTACTGCTTGGACCACAGCATGCCGGCGAGCGCCTGACGCTGCACGAGACGCGCGTCGGGGTCGTGGATTTCGTGTTGCAGGGCGCCGTAGAATTCGTCGGCCTCGGCGATGCGGTGCGCGAACACCGCATCGGCGTCGAGTTGCGCGTCGCCCAGGTTGCCCTGCGGACACCAGCGCATGTACACCACGGCCCGCCCATGCGGCCCGAGTTCGATCGGCGCATGCGCCGCGGCCCGGGTGCCCGCGTCGCGGCGTATCGCCTGTTCGTCGCCGTGCACGAGGTAATCGTTGAAGCCGTCCTTGAACGGACCCGTGCCTTCCATGTTGAAAAGGCGCTTGACGTTGGTATCGTTCTCGCAGAACAGCCACGTGATGCGCGGCGCGTCTTTCGACCATGCCGTCACCACGATCGGGTCGTGGACGCGATGATGCCCGAGCACATGCGCTTCGCCGTTGTGATCCGTGCGGATGGCGAGCGACGGCTTCTCCTTGTTTTCCTTCCATGACCACGAATTGCGCGCCCAGATTTGCGGCAGCACGTCGAGCGAGGCCGCCTCGTCCGCGCGATTCTCGATCGTCACGCGCATCAGGATATCGTCGGGCGCATGTTTCGCGTATTCGACCTGCACGTCGAAATAACGCAAGTCGTCGAATACGCCGGTGTCGAGAATTTCATACTCCGGCATGTCGCCGCCGCGGCGCGCGTTTTCCTCGATCAGGTCCTGGTACGGAAACGCGGCGTGCGGGTACTTGTAGAGCATTCGCATGTACGAATGCGTGGGCGTGCCGTCGAGGTAGAAGTACAGCTCCTTCACGTCCTCGCCATGATTACCCTGCGCGTTGGTGAGGCCGAAAAGACGCTCTTTCAGGATCGGATCGCGGCGATTCCACAGCGCGAGCGACACGCACCAGCTCAGCGTGTCGTCACCGAAACCGGCGATGCCGTCCTCGCCCCAACGGTAGGCGCGGCTGCGCGCATGGTCGTGCGGAAAGTAATCCCAGGCGGTGCCGTCCGCGCTGTAATCCTCGCGCACGGTGCCCCACTGACGCTCGCTGAGATACGGTCCCCAGCGTTGCCAATGTGCACAGTCGGCCGAATGCAGGCGTGAACCCTCAACGGTGGCGAGCAGATTGGCGGCGCGAAGCGGTGGCATGACGACGTCCTTGCATCAGGCTTGCGGTGGGACTCACATCCTAGCGCGGTTTGCGTAACCTTGGGCTTCAACTAGGCAAGCAGCTTCTCCACGCGCAGCAACTCGCCGAGCGACCACGCCTGGAACGGCGTGCCGCCAGGCGCATGCGGAGCGTCGCCGCCGGCGATCTCCGAGAGATGATCGAGGCCGGCGTGGTCGAGATGCGCATGAAGCGGATCGAGAAAACGCGCCTTGGCTTCGGCGCGAGCGTCCGCCGCATTGCCGCGCACCCGCAGCCATGCTTCGACGAACGGGCCCAGCAGCCACGGCCACACGGTTCCTTGATGATAGGCGCCATCGCGCTCCAGCGGCGGACCGCCGTAATACGCGCGATAGGCGGGATCGGACGGCGCCAGCGTTCTCAGGCCAAGCGGCGTGAGCAGATGCGCCTCGACCTGGTCGAGCACCGCGCGCGCCGCCGCGCCTTCGAGCAACGGAAACGGCAGACCGCCCACGGCAAAAATCTGATTCGGGCGGATCGAGCGATCGACGCGGCCTTCAATGAAATCCACGTCGACGTTATCGAACAGCGCCTGCGTGGACGAATCGACGAAGCGCTCGCGAAACGCTTGCAACGCTCGCTCGGCGGGCGGCAGCCACAGCGGATTCCACGTTGCTGCAATGCGCAATGCGTTGATCCACAGCGCCTGTACTTCGACCGGTTTGCCGATGCGCGGCGTGACGACCCAGTCGCCGACCTTGGCATCCATCCACGTGAGTTGCATGCCGGGGACGCCGGCGTTCAACAGGCCATCGGCGGCGGAAGCCTGGATGTTGAAGCGCGTGCCGTTCGTATAGCCCGCGAGGATGGCTTCGGCGGCTCGCTGCAGACGCGTTCGCGTAGCGGCGCTCGCGTGTCCCGTCGCCAGATAGTCGTGCAGGGCGACGATGAACCACAACGACGCATCCACCGAGTTGTATTCGGGCGCGTCGCCGTAGTCGGGAAAACGGTTCGGCAGCATGCCTTCCGATAGCGTGCCCGACCATTCGAGCAGGATCGCTTCGGCCTCGTCGAGTCGGCCCGATGCGATCAGCAAGCCGCGCATCGCGATGAACGTGTCGCGGCCCCAGTCGGTGAACCACGGAAAGCCGGCGAGGATCGTGCGGCCTTCGTTGCGCGTGACCACGTAGGCATCGGCGGAGCGTTGCAGCCGCGAGCCGAGTGCGCTGCGGCGTTGCTCCTCGATGCGCGCCAACTCCGCGGCATGCGCGGTTGGTGGTCGCGCGCCTGGCTGCGCTGTCGGCTCGGTGGCGGATGCGGCCGTGCATGCGGTCGTGACGCTCGGCGCGCTGAGGATCATCACCGCCTCGCTCGCCGCCAGATCGAAGCTGAATACGCCGGGCGTCGCGAGATCCTCGCTGAAGTCGAGGCCACGCTCGCGCTCGCGAACGTAGCAGAAGTTCCGATACCAATCGGGCGCGTGCGTGTAGACGCCGTTCGTGACTGCGCTGATCAGCGGCACGTCGCCGTAGGGTTGCCAACTCACGCATGCGTCGCCGTTGCTGATCCGCGCGTTGAAATTGAACGCGGGATTTTCGTGGTGCAACGCGTGATAGTCGCGGCCCGATAGCAACGGTCTCACTTTCAAGGTGAATGCGCGCATCGCGGGTAACGCCTGAACGCCGTTGATCGCGCCATCGAGCCGCCAACGCAACACCGTTTCGCACGTCGCCTTGGTCACGAATACCTCGGCGGTGAGCACCCTCTGCGTATCAAGCTGAAACCGCCACGTCGGCCACGGCACGGTGTCGAATTGAAGAAGGCTCGGCGCCAGGTCGGGATAGACCACGTCCGGCACATAGCGCTGCATGCTCAGCGGATAACGCGCGCCATCGGTTTCGAGCCACGCCTCCACGCCATTGACGAGCGCGATGCGCCCTCCCGGCGCTCGCGTCGCGGTGAGCAGCAACGCATGATAGCGGCGCGTGCGCAGCGTGCCGACCGTGCCCGATGCGAATCCGCCGAAGCCATCCGCTTCGAGCCATTCGTCTTCGAGACGCGTGATGTCGAAAGGTCTTTCGATGCGTGTCATGAATTTACCGGAATAGGCCAAGCCGTGATCTTTCGATACGCCAAAACGACCGGACATATGGCGCTGCGGTGAACATTGTCCTGCTGATCGCTTTCCATCGCCTTTCGAAGAACCGACGCATCGAACAAGTTTCACTGACTCTCAAACGTTTCACAAATATTTCTCGGAAGGATTAGAGACTGCATCCGCTTTCACGAAACCGGATGCGGACATGAGAAGAGACAAACGCCTCGCGAGTGCGCTGTTTATCGCGCTTGCAATGTATGCGTTGAGCGGCTGCGGCGCGGATGATTCGCCACCGGCTGCCACTGCTTCAACAACCTCGGCATCTTCGTCGCCCACGATTGCGAACAACAGCGATGTTGCGCAAAACGCGGGGACGTCATCCGCGGCGTCCACACCGCTCGCGGAGAACCCGTTCGCCGCTTCCGACGCAATCACGCAAAACATGCAAGCCAGTCTCGCCGCCGACAGCCGGCAAGTCGCGCCCGTGATGCGTTACGCACCAGGCGACAGCGCCGGCAGCAACTAACTCCCCAAGCCCATTCCCCCGGCGCGCGAGGCGCGCTATTCTTTCCCCCCGCAGAAGGTGATATTCGATGACATCAAATAGCCGTCGCCGTTTCCTGCAGACCGTGGCATCGTCCGCCGGCGCTGCCGCCGCGCTAACCGCGCTGCCCGAGTCGATTCGCAATGCGCTTGCCGTGCCCGCGTTTTCGCGCACGGGCACGATTCGCGACGTCGAGCACATCGTCGTGTTCATGCAGGAGAACCGGTCGTTCGACCACTACTTCGGCCACCTGCGCGGTGTGCGTGGCTACAACGACCGCTTCCCGATTCCGCTGCCGAACGGCAAGCCGGTGTGGTATCAGCCGTCGAAGGCCGACCCCACGAAGCCGGTGCTGCCGTTCCATCTGGATACGTCCACGACCAGCGCGCAATGCGTCGGCGATCTCGATCACTCCTGGTACAAGACCCATGCCGCGATCGGCGGCGGCCGCTACGACCAGTGGCCGGCCACCAAGACCGACATGACGATGGGCTATCACCTGCGCAGCGACATTCCATTCCACTACGCGCTGGCCGATGCCTTCACCGTCTGCGATGCTTACTTCTGCTCGCTGCCGGGACCGACGCACCCGAACCGTTCATATCTGATGACCGGCATGGTCGATCCGACCGGCACGCTGGGCGGTCCGCTGCTCGACAACAACGATTTCGTCGACGGCGACGGTCCGCCGAATTATCAGTTGCTCTCGTGGACCACGTACCCGGAACGCCTGCAAGCCGCGGGCATTTCGTGGCAGGTGTATCAGCAGGGTCTGACGGGCGCCGATCCGCTGAACGGCAACTACGGCACCAACGTCTTGCAGAACTTCACGAACTTCATCAACGCGCAGCCGGGCTCGCCTTTGTATGAGCGTGCGCAAACCGTTCGCACGATCGCCGATCTGAAGGCCGACGTGCTGGCGAACAAGCTGCCGCAAGTCTCGTGGCTGTGCCCGCCCGCCGCGTACTCGGAACACCCGAGCTATACGCCCGCGTATGGCGCGGAGTACACGTCGCAGGTGCTCGATGCGCTGACGTCGAATCCCGAGGTGTGGAGCAAGACCGTGCTGTTCATCATGTACGACGAGAACGACGGCTTCTTCGATCACCTCGTGCCGCCGCAACCGGCGACGACGCCCGCGCAAGGCAAATCGACGGTGAGCACCGAGGGCGAAATCCATAACGTGGTGAATCCCGCGCGCGGCGGCAGCTATACCGCCGACGGTTTGCCGTATGGCCTCGGACCACGTGTGCCGATGACCATCGTGTCGCCGTGGAGCAAGGGCGGTTTTGTATGCTCGCAGGTGTTCGATCATACGTCGGTGATTCGCTTCATCGAAACGCGGTTCGGTGTGGTTGAGCCGAACATCACGGCATGGCGCCGCGCGGTCTGCGGCGATCTGACGGCTGCATTCGATTTCCGCACGCCGGACTCCAAGGTGCCGCCGCTGCCGGACACGAGCAACTACAAGAGCATCGCCGACAACCAGTGCGCGACCCAGCCGAAGCCGACCGTACCCGCTGCG
>Ga0207713_1000890_pt1 | contig 27092 bp, 21 predicted proteins | sample KBSS64metaG_FD_184404 | JGI IMG/M metagenome (GOLD analysis project Ga0207713, IMG submission 184404) | Switchgrass rhizosphere microbial communities from Kellogg Biological Station, Michigan, USA - KBS S6-4 metaG (SPAdes) (version 2) | ecosystem: Host-associated > Plants > Roots > Rhizosphere >... | reverse complement strand
TAGCGCACGGTGAACGCCTTGCCGTTGGTGGTCTGCACTTTGCGCACCACGCGCCCGAAGCGATCGTAGCAATACTGGGTCAGGCCGCTGCCGTCCTGCAGCTTGCTCAGGCGACCCAACGCGAACGTCTCCCCGGCAGCGCAAACGCTCTGGCTGGCGTCGTAGGTGTAGGTCGCGATTAGGGCCTTGTCGGCATAGGTCGCCTTGGCCATGCGGCCGAGCACGTCGAAGACGTAGCTGGTCTTGGTGCCGCGCGCGTCAGTCTGGGTCGCCAGGTTGCCGGCACTGTTGTAGGTGTAGCTGGTCACGCCAGTGTCCGGACTGGTCAGCTTCAGCAGGTCGCCCAGGCCGTTGTACTGGTAGCTCGTCGCCAGGCCCTTAGGGTCGGTGACCTTCGTGGTGCGGCCCAGGGCGTCGTAGTCGAACTGCGTCTTTGCGGCGATGCCGCCGACGTCCTGCAAGGTCTGCTTGACCCGGTCCAGTGGATCGTAGTCGGTCTGGGTCTTGCGCTTGAGCGCGTCGGTGACCAGTTGCACATTGCCGTTGAGGTCGTAGCTAAAGTCGGTCGGGTCGGCCTCGGCGGTGGCCTGCGTGGCCAGCTGGCCGAGCTTGTTGTAGATCCGCGACAGCGTGTGCTTCAGTGCGCCGGACGCGTCCTTGGTGTCTTCCTTGTATCGATTACCGGACGCATCCAGCGTGTAGTGGATCGTGTTGCCGGCGCCATCGGTCACATCGGTCAGGCGGTGCGCGGTGTCGTAACCGTAGATGACGAAGGTGCCATCGGGATCGGTCACTTTGCTGACGCTGCCCACCTCATCGTAGGCAATAACTGTGGTCTGGTCCTGGTCGGACGGCGTGCCGTCGGCATTCGCGCGCAGCGTGCTTGAGGCCGCCCAGCCGCGCGGGGTGTAGGTGAAGTCGCGGATCAGGCCGTTGGCGTCCTGGGTGCGCGTCGGACGGCCGTTGCGGTCGTAGGCCACATAGGTCGTCGGCCGGCCCAGCGCATCGACCACCTGATACAGATCCCCAGCCCGATGGCAGGCGCCGCCGACGTTGGCGCAGCCGGATTCGTCGGCGATCATGTAGTAGCGGTAGCTGATAGTGTCGGCCACATCGGTGCGCGGGCCGTCCTGACTCAGCACCAAGCCGATCTGCGGGCACTGCTTGCCATCAACGGTATCGCAGTAGCTGGTAAGCCATTGGCGCACACCCAGCGGCGCATTGGCGGCACTGCCGCAACTGTAGCTCATGGCAGCGGACACGGCTGAATCGACCTCGCAACGTGCCGTCTGCTGGCCGCGGGCGTTGTAGGCCCAGGCCGTCTTGGCAGCGGTGACGCCGGTGGCATCAAGAACAATGCGGGTCAGCGGCACGCGCAGGCTGGCATTCCAGGTCGTATTGGTGGTGCGCTGCTGCGCCGTGCCCGAAGCATCAATCTGCTGGGTCAACAGCCCGCCAGGTGCGTAGGTGGTCTTGGTGACCGTTCCCTTGAAGTCGGTCCTCGACGCCGGATACCCATTGTCATCGTAGGTCAACGCCTTCCAGGGCTGATTGCATTGCTCGCCACATGCCGTGTAGGCGCCGGTCGGCTTCAAGGCGCCATAGCCGCTATCGGTGAAACTCAAGTAGACCTGGGTTCCCAGCGGCGACGTGACCGTGGCCGGAATGCCCCAATTAGAACTCGAGCTGGAATACGCAACCTTTGTGGTATCGACATCGCCAGCGAAGCTGGAGGAAATCGCTTTGCCGTTGCTGGCATAGCCCGTGCTCTCGAAGCGCACGCCCTTCTCGTCGATGACGCCGGTCAGCGCCGTCGGCAGGTTGGTGCCAGAGGTTAGCGTTTGTTCGTTGTAGAGGTACTGGCGTGTCTTGCCGTCCGGATACTGCACGGAGGCCAGGTTGCCCGTGCTGTCATAGCCGTAGGTCAGCACGCCGCCGTCGGGCAGCGTGACGGTGCTCAGGCGGTTGTTGCTGTCGTAGGCGAAGCTCAGCGAGCGGCCACCGGAATCGGTGACCCGCTGCAGCAGGTTCGGCGGCGGCTTGGTGCCAGGCACCGTCGGCAAGTCACTGTACTCCAGGGTCAGCACCGTCTGGCCCATGCGGTCGAAGACCGAGCGCAGCAAGCCGGCGGTGTCGTAAATCTCGGTCTGCTGGGTCGCCGCGACCGCCAAGGAGTAGCCCAGCAAAACGCCGGCGCTGTCGCGGCGCTCAGTCAAGGCATCGGGCATGTCCGGATCGGTGGTCCACACGCCATTGCTCAGACGGAACCGCTCCAGTCCGCCGTCCGGTCGTCTCACGTCGATGCGGCTGCCGCTGTCGGCCTTGCTGGACAACAGCACGTCCAGGGAGCGCTCGAAGGAATGACGCCACTGGTTGCCCTGCGCTACAGAGGTGACGAAGGTCTTGCTGTTGTAGAAGCGGCGCAGGGTGAGCCAGGTCGGCGAATCGTAGTCGGTGTCCTGGCGGTACATGTTGCCGGTGGCGGTGTTGATCGGATCGCCTTCGAATGACGTGCCCCGATGTGATCCACCGCGTTTCAGCGCGGCGTCACCGCTGCTTCCGTGCGGACCGGTGTTGTCGCCGGCCTGTCCCAAGCCACCCGTGCACAGCGTGTTACAGGTGCCGGCGTTCTTTAGAGGTTGTCCCTGGCCCGAGATGTTATCGTTGGCATAGACGTCGCCCCACCAAACACCATTTTTATAGACCTTTGCGGCAGCATAACCGTCGCTGTAAGTCGCCGACATGACTGGCTGCACGCAACCAGGCATTGAGCTGCATAGCGCGTAGGCACTGTCGTAGAGATATTGGACCGCGGCGCCCACGCTTTGAAACGAGTGCGAACCGGCCGAATACGGCGGGCCATACTGAGGCCGCGGAGTCGCTGCAAAGCTGGCCGAAATACTCAGCGCGGCGGCGAGCAGCAGTAGGCATGAAACGCCTAAACGGCGAGAGGCACGAACATAGAGGTTCGGCATAGCTTCGTCCTTGAGCATAGAGTGAGTTGTTGTGCCGGCAGCCGCAGCATCCAGCTCCTTGGCGCCGCCAATCTTACTGGTCTTTGTTGCAAATTCTGAGACGCCCACAGAGCTTTTTGCACGCCCTGCGGGCCCCGTCCCTAGCTATCGGAGACTGGACGCCCTCGGTCAAACTGCCGGGCGATGCCTTGTCCGCCGCTGACGAGCCCAGGTAGGGTCCGAGGATCCACTCCCTCGGACACCACGCTTCCACGTTGTCGCTCAGCCCGGATACTTCGGGAACTTCTCGTCCGGATGGCTGGCCTTCCACTGCTTGTAGGCCGCCGTGCCCTCCCAGGCCTTGAACGCCAGAGGAGTGCGTCCGCGACCCGACCAGGTTTCCTGAGTGTGCGGAAGCCAGTATTTGGGGGCCACTTCCTTCTTGGCCTGGGCTGGACCAGCCTTGCGGCCACGGCCTGGGCTGCTGGCCCCAATGGCGACGGCCAGCTCTGCCTTCTGCTTCGGGGTGAAGTGCTCGCCGTATTGGGACAGCAGGCCGATGATTTCGGTTACAGCAGAAGCAGCCTGTTCTTGACGAAGGGCTGCTTCCTGCTCTTCAAGCTTGCGGAGCTCCTCTTCGATCTTGGCCTTGGCAGAGTTGATCGATTCCAACGTTTTCTTACTCATTCAGCAGATCGCCTGTTAGCAACATGGGTTTTTCTCGGAGGCCAGGATTTTAATTGATTTGACAATAAACACACAGGCTCCCGCCTCATCAGATCCAAGATACGGCCTATGAAACCGCAAAATTCACGCCGCAGAAGCGTATACGGTTGCAGTGCCTCCCTCGCTGGCCTTCTTTACATACCAGAACACCCGCCGGCGCCCCCTGGTGACGCCGACATAAGCCAGTCGAAAGGCTTCGTCGACACTGGCATCGTCATAGGTGTAGCCAGAATACATGCCACTGGCAGCATAGAACATGTTTCGGATGGGGTATGAGTTCCCAGAAGCGCAGTCGCCCACCATGACTGCGACGTCCGCCTCAAGACCCTTGGCTTGGTGGTAGGTACAAATCGTCATGCCTGGGAAACGACTACGCGGAAACACACTCTTGAGCTTCTCGCACATGTCGCCGCTGCGCGTCATGACTATCACCTTTTCCGTTGACTTTAGCCTCATCGCTAAAGCCGACTTGTAGACGGAGCTGATCTCAGAGGACAGGAACTTGACTTCCTCTTCCTTGGACATCGTTCCCTCTTTGCTCCCGTATTGCTTCAACAGCACGCCATGGTCGCCAGGCAGTTGCTTCACCTGCGGATCGCAATCCTTCACAACCTTGACGCTTATCCGATCAACAAGACGCTGCGCGTCCATCACAACCGCAGGAACAGAGCGGTAGTTGGCCGTCAGAAAGGCTTCGTCTGCTGGTCCAAGCTCCGCGTGTGTCGGGAAGTAGCTTGCGAACTTGATGAAGAGCTGCGGAGCACTGCCCCGCCACCCATAAATGGATTGCCAGTCGTCGCCGATGGCCATGATGCTGACCGGCCTGCTTGGGTTGTCCAACAGCAGCCTTTTTTGCATCGCTTTCAACCAGCTCGCGATCTGTGGAGAGATGTCTTGGAACTCGTCAACCAAGAGGTGGCGCAGGCAACCTAACCTTGACGCATCAAATCGCACGGTGTCTGCGACGCCTGTCAGGGTCAGAAACGCCTGATTGAAGGTATGTATCCCCTGTCGCTCCATCTCCTTGCGCAAATGGGGCCAAAACAAACCGAGTGCTGTCAAGAAGTAAGCGTTGACGTCAATGACCTGTGGCGCGGGCAATCGACCGATCATCTGAGTCACTTCCATGCCCAGGGTTTCGATAAACTCACCCTGGGAGAAAAGCGCTTCGTAGATCAATGCCTCCTTCATCTCGCCATCCAGCTTTACTGGAAAGGCAGGGGCATCGACGGGCAACCAATGCTTCTCGGTCTTTCCAATGAATTTTTGACGCAACAAGAAGTTCTTTAAACCAGATTCCGACTGAATGAAGATATATGGCCGTTCAGCGTACCTCGAAAGGATCTTATTCTTCTCCCGCAGCGCTTGGCCCAAAGTGGAATCCGGAATCCCGTTTACGACCACGGGCAACTCTCGGTCGCGCTCATCGGCGAACGGCGGCAATCCCAGGACCACCGGTGTATTGGTAGCCTTTTCGATACCGCTTGCATACAGCTTGTGTGTACCGAGAGAAGCAGGGATTTCAACCGACCCAACCTCAATGCCTTCAAAAGGCCAGCCATGGCCTTCCCAAAGGCGCTCGAGCCGCTCTCTAACGACGTTATCACGCTTCGCGGCATAGTAAAAACGCCCTGGCTTGAGATCCACTCCCGACCTATCCAGGGTTACAACAGCAAGCTGCGACCGCAGGATGGACAAGATGCTGGAGCGAAATTCTGGGCTCTGACTAAACAATGAGCCATATGCCTCTTTCAGCAAGGCCGCTTGCGCGTCATTGAGGCGCGAGCCCGCAACGGGATTGTCCACATCCGTCTCCTCTGCCTCGAATGTAGGGTCCGTCTCGTCACCAAGAAACGTGAAGATTTTTCGACCTGGCAGCGACGTTTTGGCAAGACCGCAGAGGACGGAATGGAACGTCCTCACACGACGATCGGCCCACTCCTCCAAAACCTCGGAACCGCGCCAGAACCCTAGCACCTTCCTTAGCGAACGCCGCAGATCCTGACAGGAGGCTCGGGTGAAAGAGATGACGGTGATCTCCTCATCGCGCACCCTCAGGTGCTCCAGCATGAAGACCACACGCAACACCAAGGTTGTGGACTTTCCTGATCCTGCACCAGCGGAGATGCACGTAGCCGGGTGATCCGAAAGAATCATTCGCCACTGCTCGTCCGTGGGCTCTCGAACGATCTTCGCAGCAACCGCGGCGGCAACTCGATCACGCATTTGGGTCTCAACTGCCGCTACTGCAAAGCGAGCAGGTCCGTAGATCCCAGAATCCAATTCCTTAGGGGGTTTGGCTGGAGCTTCCTCCACTTTGTATACGAGTTGACCCTCCTTCAGGCCCTTGGAAAAGCCTTCCGCTCGCCCGTCCGTAAGGCCCTTCCTAAGACCCTCCTGAAACGCATGATCAGTCACATCCTGGATGTGTTCGCGAATCAGCAACGCCAAAAATTTCACGGCCGTTGACTGCATCCATTCCCAACTTTTTTCTATTGCAGACGACATTGACCAGACAACTCCGAAATTTCTTCCAAGCGTAACAAATCAAGAGTGCGAACCCAATGCCGGCGGAATATTGACGCGCGATACGAAGAACATTTCTATTCGCACCGCCAGGAAGTCAATCTAGAACGTCAGCCAGCGAGGCACGACCCGCCTTTCTGAGGACCCGCCATATATGCGCAACTGACCCAATAAACGAATTCTAGCAGATCGATAGCCATGAACACTGATGGCGCCCTGGCTTCTCAGGTAAGGCACGGAGAAATGGGACTTAAAGCTCTGCTGCCAGTTGACAATCTACTCAAGAGCGCTAAAAAAGATGAAACATAACAGAGCATCCCAATGGCCGCACCCAAAAACCTGTCTAGGAACGAAGTTGAACACATGATTTGGCTGACTACCTTCCTAGCCAAAATACCATTTACTTCCGTAGAAGAGGCCGAAGATCTTGCCACCACTGCAGCGCGCAAATACTCCATCAGGTGGGAGCTTTGTGATACCCCAGGCCATTTTGAAGCCCAGTCACATCGAGATGCCTTCTTACGTGGAAGCTAATCAAGTGACCAGGTTCTGGGAAACTGATCACGTTGAGACTTCGGATTATCAACCACATTTAACCGCATTTCCTTCTGACACCTATGCTCAGGATCAGGCGGACTAAAGATTGCCTGTAAGTCAGACATCCTTCTCACATGCCTAAAAAAGGTGCCGCCCGAGGAGAGAACCACGGCATCAATTGGAAGATCCCCTCCTCCGAGCCAGCTCACATATTCAACGAATTCTTCTGGATTCAGACCCAACTCACGAACCTCAGCCCCTTCAAACTGCTGCGAGAAATAAGCGCGTGCTGAAGAAATGTTACCTATCAGTACTTCGTCGGTATAACGTAGCCCCCCCTCTTTTGTCAGCTCAACAAGACGGAAATGATCGCGAATTTTTGATATGTGTTGCTTATTGCACCAGTCTCCGGGCCAGTTTTCGCCAGTAAGCTTACTGGCAGCTTTGGCAAGATAAGGAGCGACACTTAAACTCCCAGCAACCTTTTTGTCGCGCCTACGTTCTGCGGACCAATAAACAAAGTGATGACACCTCATCGACTGACGAAGCCGAAGTCCCTTACAGTACAAATGCCCATCATCCATGTAAGCGACATATTCCTCAAAGATGCGCTTAAAGGCTAGCTTTGGCTCTTCCCTATTCGCCCACTCCTCTCTCACTTTCGCTTCCAGTGACTTTATTTCAAAAAGGAAAAGTTTCTCTCCATTGAGGAATATGGCATCCCCATTCGCCTGCTCAGCCTCTCCACCAAGCGAAATAAACTGATCAGGAAAAGTCGTTGTATTGACTTTTCTTATCCACTGGTAATCGCGAAGTGCGATAACTACACTGCTTTCCCATAAATCAGCCAAGACACCCTCCAGTATCGGATTGGATTAGTTGTAGTTGCAGTAACCAGTGTCTCAACGAGGCCGAATAAGGTTTTCCTGAGCGAATGAATGCCTCGCGTTGCCAGCTCCTCCGCCTTCCCGAATTCAGCTAGACGCCGACTGAAGACCCTTGTGATCCAGCTTGTCCTTCCCCTTCAATGGCCATCTTGGTCAGTTTGCCTGTAGTGCCAAATCGATAGCCCAAGCCATTGCCGGATGGCAGGCCTCAGCCAACGCCCTCGGACTAAACTCCGTCTCGTAAGCATGGGCATGCTCCTGCCGGTCCGACAGTTCATGCCCCGTGTATTCCTCTCGCAGCTCCCGATGGACTCCAGCGGCCTTCAGCGCGCCGATGACCGTGTCCCGGAAGCTGTGGTGCCCCACCCTACCACCGCCTCGCGCCTTGATGCCCAGCTTGACCAGGTAGCGTGAGAACGCGTGCTGGGTGCGGCCTGCAGGACCGTTCTTGGCATCGAAGCTGAGCTCCGGGAAGAGCTTCGTCTCGCCAGCGGCCTTCAGCCGCGCCACGCGCTCCCACAAACCCAGCTTGATGAGGTCGGGATGCACGGGGGTCTTCCGATCGCTGGCATCGGTCTTGAGGCTCTTGTCCTCGCCCATCCAGGTAAAGTGGAAGATCGGGATGCCGTCCTCCTCTCGGCAATCCTCCAGCTCCAGCCTGGCCACCTCGTTGGAGCGCGCGCCGGTGTAGAGCAGGATGAGCGGGAGCCACCGCGCCGCATCCCCCTTCAATTGCTTGAAGTTCTCCGGGTCGAAGATGCGCTTGACCTGGTCGGGAGTGAACGCCTGCGAGCCATGGCTCTTCGCCCGCTGCTTCTTCAACTGCTTCGGCACGGAGGCGTGACCAGAAGCCGGGTTGTCGCCTTGCGGGTAGTGGCCGGCCGTCTGCGCCCACTTGATGAAGTCCGCGCAAGCCGAGAACCGGTTGGTGATGTAGGTGATGACCCGCTTCTGTGCGGTCTCGTGCAAGAACCACTCAGAGAAGTCGGTCCGCGTCAGCTCCTTCAACATCACCGACTGCTTGCCTTTGCCCTTGCGCTGGCTTGCCACGAAGGCTTCCAGGTCTTTCAGCGCACGGGTCTTCTGAACGATGGTCTTGGCGGTGTTCTTGCCCTGGATGCTGACCAGATACTTGTCGCGCGCAGCCGCGAGGGTAAGCCCCACTGGACGCGGTTCGCTGATGGGCTTGACGACCCTGCGCGACGGGAACGGTGTGGGCGACGGTACGGGCACCGCGTGCTGCGCCGCCAGCTTCTGGAACAACGACAAGTCGTTCTGGTCGTTGATCTCCACCTGCCCGAACGAAGCGCCGCCCGGCAGCTTCACGTCCTTGAGGATCAGCTCAAGCGACGACTTGCCCTCCAGGCTGCTCAAGAGCTCTTCCAGCTCCTTCCCCATGCTGCCGTTCCTGATGGCTGCGAAGGCTCGAGCATAGCGTTGCTGTAACAGGAGCGCGTAGCCAAGCGCAGCGCGATCGCACGTCGTGCCAGCGCTGCGCTTAATGACTTTGCGCCCGAAGCGCGCCTGCAGATCCGCAGGAATGCGCAAACGAACGTAGTAGCGGCCGGTCTCGCCGCGCGTGAGGTAGTGCGCTACTCGCATGGAAGTGTCCAAGCGAGTGTCCAAGGTCGGAAAAAAGAAAAACGCCCGCAAACCATTGATTTGCGGGCGTTTCCTTGACACTGGCGGAGTGAGAGGGATTCGAACCCTCGATAGAGCTTTTGACCCTATACTCCCTTAGCAGGGGAGCCCCTTCAGCCGCTCGGGCATCACTCCGGATTCGTTCGCTGCGGATATTTCCGCGACCGGGCGCGAAGGATAACGGTTTGTGGTGTCTCAGGTAAACCCTTTCGATGCATCAATCGGCAGATTGGTCGCCATGGCCGCCGCCGTGCGAGGTCGGCTCGTCGCCACGCTGGATGCGCTGGTAGATCTCTTCGCGGTGCACGGCGACGTCCTTCGGCGCGGTGATGCCGATGCGCACCTGATTGCCTTTGACCCCAAGCACCGTCACGGTGACCGAATCGCCGATCATCAAGGTTTCGCCTACCCGGCGAGTCAGGATCAACATTTTATAAATTCTCCAGGGAACCGGTGATCAAACCGGTATGGCGTCCCGCCAGCGGGCGCCTCAGAACGAAGGGGATAAAGAAGATCGATGTTAAGGGAAGCCGCGCCCCGCCAGCAAGGCGGGGCGGCTTCATGTTCAGGGGAGATGTTGCTTGACCCAGGCGGGCACGCCCTCGAGCGCAAGGGCAAGGGCGGGCCCGTCCTCGCCACCACCCTGGGCGAGGTCCGGGCGGCCGCCGCCCTTGCCCGAGATCTGACTGGCGATATGGGCCAACAGTTCCCCGGCCTTGACCCGTCCCATTGGGCTACCGTTCACGCCGGCCACCAGGGCCGCCTTGCCCTCGCTTGCCCCGGCCAGCACGATCACGCTGTCGCCCAACTGCTGCTTCAGACGGTCCATCGCCTCGCGCAACGCCTTGGCGTCGAAGCCTTCCAGCCGCACGGCCAGGACCTTGACCCCATTCACGTCCAGCGCCGCGGCACCGAGATCGGCGGTGGCGCCGGACGCCAGCTTGGCCTTGAGCGCCTCCAGTTCGCGTTCCAGGCGCTTGTGCTTGTCGCCCAACTGGCGAATCTTGTCGACCACGTCGCCGGCGCTGCCGCCAACCAACTCGGCGGCCTCGCGCAGCTTGGCCTCTTCCGCCGCGACGTGGTCCAGCGCGCCCTGCCCGGTCACCGCCTCGATGCGGCGCACGCCGGCGGACACGCCGCCTTCGCTGGTGATCTTGAACAGGCCGATATCGCCGGTCCGCGACACATGCGTGCCACCGCACAATTCGGTGGAGTAGTCGCCCATCCGCAGCACGCGCACGCGTTCGCCGTACTTCTCGCCGAACAGCGCCATCGCGCCGAAATCCAGCGCTTCCTGCATGCCCATGTGGTGCACTTCGACCGCGTGGTTGGCGCGGACCTGCGCGTTGACCTTGCGCTCGATCACCGCCAGTTCCTCGGCGCTGACCGGCTGGAAATGGGAGAAGTCGAAACGCAGGCGGTCGGGAGCGACCAGCGAGCCCTTCTGTTGCACGTGGGTGCCGAGCACTTCGCGCAGCGCGGCGTGCAGCAGATGGGTCGCCGAGTGGTTGAGAATGGTGGCGCCGCGGCGCGCGCTGTCGACCTGCGCCGACAGCGTGCTGCCGATCTGCAGGCGACCGCTGCGCAACTTGCCGACATGGCCATGGAACTGGCCGGCGAACTTCTGCGTCTCCTCGACCTCGAACTGCACGCCGTCCGCGCCCAGTTGGCCCAAGTCACCGACCTGACCGCCGGATTCGGCGTAGAACGGGGTGCGATCGAGCAGCACGATCGCCGCGTCGCCAGCCTCGACCGATTCGACCGGACGCCCATCCTTCAACAGCGCGACCACCTTCAATTCGTCGGCCTGCAGCGCGTCGTAGCCCAGGAACACCGTGGGCGCGAGCTGCGCCACCAGGTCCGCCGGCAGCGTGGTGCCGCCACCGAACTTGCCGGCCGCGCGCGCGGTCTCGCGCTGGCGCTCCATCGCGCTCTCGAAACCGGCCATGTCCACGTCCATGCCGCGCTCGCGGGCGATGTCGGCGGTGAGATCGACCGGGAAGCCATAGGTGTCGTACAGGCGGAACGCGTCGGCACCGGGAATCGTGCCGCTGGCGCGCGCCGCGATCTCGTCGAAGATCTTCATGCCTGCGTCGAGGGTCTCGGCGAAACGTTCCTCCTCGGCCTGCAGCGCCCGTTGCACGGTGGACAGCACCGCCGGCAGTTCCGGGTACGCCTCGCCCATCAGGTCGGACAGGGTGGCCGCCATCTTGTGGAAGAACGGCTGGCGCACACCGAGCATCCAGCCATGGCGCAGGGCGCGGCGGATGATCCGGCGCAACACGTAACCGCGCCCTTCGTTGGACGGCAGCACGCCGTCGACGATCAGGAACGAGCAGGCGCGGATGTGATCGGCGATCACGCGCAGCGACTTGTTCTCCAGGTCGGCCATGCCGGTCAGTTCGGAGGCGTGGCGGATCAGGGCCTGGAACAGGTCGATCTCGTAGTTGCTGTGCACGTGCTGCAGGATCGCGGCCAGACGCTCCAGGCCCATGCCGGTGTCCACGCAGGGCGCCGGCAACGGCACCAGGGTGCCGTCGGGCTGGCGGTCGAACTGCATGAACACCAGGTTCCAGATTTCGATGAACCGGTCACCGTCCTCGTCCGGCGAGCCGGGAGGGCCACCGGCGATATGCGCGCCATGGTCGTAGAAGATCTCGGTGCACGGACCGCAGGGGCCGGTGTCGGCCATCTGCCAGAAGTTATCCGAGGCATACGGCGCGCCCTTGTTGTCGCCGATGCGCACGATCCGCTCCGGCGGCACGCCGATCATGTCGCGCCACAGCTCATAGGCCTGCTCGTCGGTATGGTAGACGGTGACCAGCAGGCGCTCGGCCGGCAGCTTCCAGACCTGGGTCAACAGTTCCCAGGCCCAGGCGATGGCGTCTTTCTTGAAATAGTCGCCGAACGACCAGTTGCCCAGCATTTCGAAGAAAGTGTGATGGCGTGCGGTATAGCCGACCGAATCCAGGTCGTTGTGCTTGCCGCCGGCACGCAGGCAGCGCTGCACGTCGGCCGCGCGCACGTAGCTGCGCTTCTCCGCGCCCAGGAACACGTCCTTGAACTGCACCATGCCGGAGTTGGTGAACAGCAGCGTCGGATCGTTGCCCGGCACCAGGGGCGCGGACGGCACGATGGTGTGGCCCTTGCCCTTGAAGAACTCGAGGAAGTCGCTGCGGATCTGGGAGGTGGAGAATTTGGCGGGTGCGTTCATGGGCTGGCTGTAGACGAGCGGACGGATTTCCGGGCGTACCCCCTCTAGATGAGGGCGTGCGGAAACCGGACAAGACAATCCGCCAAGGTTAGCAGGCCCGGCCCGCTCAGTCCTCAGGCTCGTAACGCGTGGCCGCGCGGATGCTGTCGCCATCGAAACCGCGCCGTGCCAGCAGATCGGCGGCCTTGCGCCGTTGCGGCAGATCCACCGGCCCCGCGGCGCCGAAGCGCCTCTGTACCAGATCGCGGGCGTTTTCGGCCCAGTCGCCCTCGAATGCGGCCATCGCGGTGGCAATGGCGTCGCTGTCCAGGCCGTGGGTGCCCAGTTCGGCACGGATATGCAATGGGCCGTAGCCGGTATTGGCGCGGCTGCGCACCAGTAGCTCGGCGAAGCGGGCGTCATCCTGCCAGCCGTCTTCGGTCAGCCGGTCCACCGCCGCGGCGGCGGCATCCGGCTCGACGCCGCGTACCCGCAATTTGCGGGTCAATTCCTTGCGCGAATGTTCACGCCGCACCAGCAGGCCCAGGGCCTTCTGCAGCGGCGTCTGTTCCGGCTGCCGGCGGCGCCGGCGCGGTTCTTGTGTCTGTTCGTCGTCGCCCATGCAGGCTCACCACCACGATCCATGTGCCGTCCCTGGCACCTGCCCTCCTGGCTTGCTCAAGACTGCCGAGGGAGACGAGCGGCACTGACTCCACCGCTCCCCCGGCAGAAGACCATCACGCCTCGGCGTCGTCGTCGCCGTCCTCGGCACCGCTCGGCGCGATTTCCGTCGGCTGGAACTTCTCGCGCAGTTCGCTTTCCAGCTTGGCCGCCACCTGCGGGTTGTCGCGCAGGTAACCGCGGGCGTTGTCCTTGCCCTGGCCGATGCGCTCGCTGCCGTAGCTGTACCAGGCGCCCGCCTTCTCGACCAGCTTGGCTTCCACGCCCATGTCGATCAGTTCGCCTTCGCGGCTGATGCCCTCGCCGTACAGGATCTCGGTGATGACCTGCTTGAACGGCGGCGCCAGCTTGTTCTTGACCACCTTGATCTTGGTCTGGTTGCCGATGATCTCGTCGCCCTTCTTGATCGCGCCGATGCGGCGGATGTCCAGACGGACCGAGGCGTAGAACTTCAGCGCGTTGCCGCCGGTCGTGGTTTCCGGGCTCTGGCCCGGCATCATCACGCCGATCTTCATGCGCAACTGGTTGATGAAGACCACCAGGGTATTGGAGCGCTTGATGTTGCCGGTGAGCTTGCGCAGCGCCTGGCTCATCAGGCGCGCCTGCAGACCCGGCAACTGATCGCCCATCTCGCCTTCGATTTCGGCCTTCGGGGTCAGCGCGGCGACCGAATCGACCACCACGATGTCCACCGAACCCGAACGCACCAGCATGTCGGCGATTTCCAGGGCCTGCTCGCCGGTATCCGGCTGCGACAGCAGCAGCTCGTCGACATTGACGCCCAGCTTGGCGGCGTAGATCGGGTCCAGCGCATGCTCGGCGTCGATGAACGCGGCAGTGCCGCCCTTCTTCTGGCACTGGGCGATGGCCTGCAGCGTCAGCGTGGTCTTGCCCGAGGATTCGGGGCCGTAGATCTCCACCACGCGACCCTTCGGCAGGCCGCCGATGCCCAGCGCGATGTCCAGCATCAGCGAGCCGGTCGGAATCACTTCCACGGCTTCGATGACCCGATCGCCCATCCGCATCACCGAGCCCTTGCCGAACTGCTTCTCGATCTGGCTCAGGGCGGCAGCGAGCGCGCGCTTCTTGTTCTCGTCCATTTTGGTGTCCTTCGAAGGTGAGGGTGATTTGCGAGGTAGGTTCAATTTAGCGGCCAGGTATCGCACAGGCTGAGACGGTGTGCGGCGAAGAAAAAATAATCCGTCCGAGCCTTGGTACGACAGCGGCGAATGGCGAGGCGGCAGGTCGGAAAAATCCGGTCTGCGGTGTAGCGCATCCCTTGCTCACGCAGGGACGTTCAGCGGTTGGGACGCAGCAGGCCGCAATACAGGCCTTCGATCGCGAAATCCTGGTCCGGCAGGACCTCGATCGGTGCGTAGTCGGGGTTGCGCGGCAGCAGGCGGATGCGGTCCTTGCCGATCTTCAGCAGCTTGACCGTGATCTCCTCGTCGATCCGCGCCACCACGATCTGCCCCGAGCGGGCATCGCGGGTGCGGTGCACGCCGATCAGGTCGCCGTCGAAGATGCCTTCGTCGCGCATCGAGTCGCCCTGCACCTTCAGCAGGTAATCGGGCGCCGGCGAGAAGAACACCCGGTCCAGCACCACGAAATCGTCCGACCCGATGTCCGCGCCGATCGGCAGGCCGGCGGCGACCCGTCCGAGCACCGGCAGGCGCAGGATGTCGGCGCTGTCGACCTGTGCCGCCGGTGCCGGTGCCGCGGCGCCGCTTACCAACCGGATGCCGCGTGCCTGGCCCGGGACGCGCCGGATCGCGCCGGCCTGCTCCAGGGCTTCCAGGTGGTACTGGGCGGCACGGACGCCCTTGAAGCCGAAGGCACGGGCGATCTCGGTCTGCGACGGCGGCGCGCCATCGTGCTCGATGCGCTGGGCGATCAGGTCGAGGATGGCTTGCTGGGTTTCGGTCAGTTCCATGGTTAGTAGTAATACTACTAAAAACCGAGATGCGCAACCTACGCCCGATGCGCAGGGTGTGTGGCGACGGTAGCGACAACCGGGACGCAAGCCATGGACGCGACCGGCCAGGCATTGCGGCTGCGCGGCCTGTATCGCCACCGCTCCGCGGACCAGAACGCGGCGCGGCGAGCGCCCTCCTTCCTCCTTCGCCCGTCATCGCGGCCACGCTCGCACCGCAGCGCGCATCCTCGACCCTACGACCGCTCCCCGCTCAGCGCCCGCTGCGCCAGATCGAGATCAGGATCCAGACGCCCGACAATGCCGCGCCGATGAAGCCGCCCACGCCGATCGCCAGCAGCCAGCGGCTGGAGACGCCACCGACGCTGTTCATCACGATCGAGGAGCCGATGATCAGCGCCGCGGTGACGATGCCCATGGTCAGCCGGTTGGCGGCGCGGTTGACCTGGTCGCCGAACCCTTTCAGCGACGTCGTCTCGACGTTGAGCTGCAGCCGTCCGCGCCGCGCCGCCTGCAGTAGCCGGCGGGTATCGCGCGGCAGGTCGCCGAGCAATTCCAGCGCGCCGAGCACGGTGCGGCGGCCCCGCTTGGCCATCGCCCGCGGGGCGAAGCGCTGCAGCATCACCCGCTCCAGGTACGGCGCCGCGGCGCTGGCCATGTCGAAGTCCGGATCGAGCTGGCGCCCCACCCCTTCCAGGGTCAGGAAGGTCTTGATCATCAGCGCCAGGTCGGCCGGCAGCGCCAGCGCGTGCTGGCGCAGGATCGCGGTGACGTCGCCGAGCATCGCGCCGACCCGCAGTTCCTTCAGCGGCACGCCGCGGTATTGGTCGACGAACCCGGCGATCTCCAATTGCAGCCGCGCCTCGTCGATCTCGACGTCGCCGTCGGTCCACTCCAGCAGCACGTCGGCGACCGCCTCGGCCTCCTGCGTGACCAGCCCGTGCAGCAGTTGCACGACCTGATAGCGACGCTGCTCGGAGATGCGCCCGACCATGCCGAAGTCGATCACCGCGATGCGCTCGCCCGGCAGGTAGAAGATGTTGCCCGGATGCGGATCGGCGTGGAAACAGCCGTCCTCGAGCACCATCTTCAGCACGATGTCGGCACCCACGCGCGCCAGTTGGCGCCGGTCCAGGCCGGCGGCATCCACGCCCGCCAGGTCGCGCCCGCCGATGCCGGCGACGAAGTCCTGCACGTTGAGCGTTTCGCAGGTCCACTGCCAGTGCACGCGCGGGATGACGATCTCGTCGCGCCCCTGGAAATTGGCGGCGATGCGCTCGGCGTTGCGGCATTCGCCGGCGAAGTCCAGTTCGCGCCGCAGCGACACGGTGAACTGATGCACCACCTCCGCCGGGTGGTAGCGCTTGAGGTCGGCCGCGCGCGCCTCGACGATCTCCGCCAGCCGCGCCAGCAGGCGCAGATCGGCCTCGATCACGTCGCGGATGCCCGGCCGGCGCACCTTCATCACCACGGCGGTGCCGTCGTGCAGCCAGGCGCGATGGGTCTGCGCCAGCGAGGCCGCGGCCAGCGCGGTTTCCTCGACGCGGGCGAAGATCGCCGATGGCGCCTCGCCCAGCGCCTCGATCAACTGCGGCAGGATCTGCTCGTAGGGCAGCGCGGGCGCGGCGTTCTGCAGTTCGCCGAGTTCGTCGATCCACTCCGGCGGCAGCAGGTCCACGCGCGTGGCCAGGACCTGGCCGAGCTTGACGAAGGTCGGGCCGAGATCCTGCAATGCGCGCCGCACCCGCTGCGGTGCCGACATGCGCAGCATCTCCTCGGCGTTGTGCCAGTGCAGCAGGCGTCCGGCGCGCTCCAGCACGTCGGCCATGCCGATGCGGCGGACCACGTCGCCGAAGCCGTAGCGGATCAGCACCGAGGCGATCTCCTGCAATCGCCCCAGGTCGCGCACGGTGCTCAGCGCTTCCCACATCGCGGTCGCCATTACGGCCGCCCGCCGATGCGATCGGGAGCAGCCACGCGCTCCCCGCTCACAGCAGCGCGCCGAGTCCGTGCAGCGCCGCGGCCACGGTCTGCCGGCGCACCGCGTCGCGGTCGCCATCGAAGTGGAACAACTGCGCGCTGGCGTAGCCGCCGCGCCGCTTCCAGCCCACCCACACGGTGCCCACCGGCTTGTCGGTGGAACCGCCGCCGGGGCCGGCGATGCCGGTCACCGCCACCGCGATGCTGGCGCCGGAATTGACCAGCGCGCCGGACACCATCTCGATCACCGTCTCGCGGCTGACCGCGCCATGGTGCTCCAGCGTCTGCGGCCGCACCCCCAGCAGCGCCTGCTTGGCCTCGTAGCTGTAGGCGACCATGCCGCAGTCGAACCAATCCGAAGAGCCGGAAATGTCGGTCATCGCCTTGGCGATCCAGCCGCCGCTGCAACTCTCTGCGGTGACCAGGCGCTCGCGCGCGGTACGCAGCCGGTCGCTGAGCGCGGTGGCGAGCTGCAGGAGTTGCGGATCGGTGGGGGCGTTCATGGCGCTGCTCGGGAAACCAATGCGCTTTGTAGCCCAATTCGCCGCGGCTGTCGCGCATGCGTGACGGCGCGCTGGAGTGCGCGGTTTCGGCGATCGCCGTGCGGGCGGGATCGCATGTCGTGCGCAGGCGCGCGGCATCGCGCAATGACCACCTCGCCAAGCCGCCTCCGAACACCAGACGTCGTCGGTGCGCGCATCCTCGCTGCATGAGACCCCTCCGGCCTCGGCCAGTCATCGCCAAGCGCGGGATGGTGGGTGGTTGTCGCGGTTGAAGGCGCTCGGGGAGGTGGGGCGATCCGGTCGCCGCGGGGTCGCTCGTCGGGACTGAAGTCCCTCCCACAAGATGGCTGGCCATTCGTGATGCCAGGGTGGGAGCAGCGGAGGAACCGCTCCGAGACCTTCAACTTCAACGCCCTGCACCAAGGATCCCCCATGTAGCTCCCCGAATGATCATCCGCGACAAGAACTGTTCTCTTGGTCGCTCATCAGCTACCTGGGAACGGCTTGAAGTACGTATCGAGAGCGGCTGGAGGTGCCCTTTGGGTGCGCGCTTTTGCGCGTGCCGATCCAGGTGGGTTGCTTGGTTCTGCCGTCGCGGCTGAAGCCGCTCCTACAGGGGTGCGGCGCTGTGGCGCGGCGCTCAGCGCCGCTGCCACTCCTCTTCCTCGCGCGGCGGCAGCAGCGCGCGGATCGGTGCGCCGTCGGCGCTGGCGGCCAGGCGCTCTGCCTCGGTGATCGGGATGTCCACCTGCAGCAACCAACCGTCCTCGTCGGCCTGCTCGCTGCGGACCACCTGCAACTGGTGCAGTTGCGAACGCAGGCGTCCGGCGCTCGGCGGCAGGCGCAGGCCGCCCTGCACGTGGCGCAATCCCAGGCGCTGGCCGAGCACGCTCTGCAACAGGTCCAGGCCGCGTCCGTCGCGCGCCGAGATCCACACCCGTTCGCGCCGCGCCGTGTCCGGCACGCCGTCCTGCGCGTCGTGGCGCACCTCGGCGCCCTCGATGCGGTCGATCTTGTTGAACACCAGCAACTGCGGCAATTCGCCGGCACCGACCGCGTGCAGCACCTCGTCGACCTGGGCGATGCGCTCCTCGCGCAGCGGGTCGGCGGCATCGACCACGTGCAGCAGGAAGTCGGCCTCGCGCGCCTCGGACAGAGTGGAACGGAACGCGGCGACCAGTTCGTGCGGCAGGTTGCGCACGAAACCGACGGTGTCGGCCAGCATCGCATTGCCGCCGGGCAGCGCGATGCGGCGCACGGTCGGGTCCAGCGTCGCGAACAACTGGTCGGCGGCGTAGGCCTCGGCGCCGGTCAGCGCGTTGAACAGGGTCGACTTGCCGGCGTTGGTGTAGCCGACCACCGCGATCCGCGGCAGTTCGCTGCGCACCCGCGCGCGGCGCATCTGGGTGTGCTGCACCTCGACTTTTTCCAGCCGCTTCTGCAACTGCTCCACACGCTTCTGCAGCAGGCGCCGGTCGGTTTCCAGCTGGGTTTCGCCGGGGCCGCGCAGGCCGATCGAGCCGCCGCGCTGGCGCTCCAGGTGGGTCCAGCCGCGCACCAGGCGGGTGGCCATATGCCGCAGCTGGGCCAGTTCGACCTGGAGCTTGCCTTCGTGGCTGCGCGCGCGCTGGGCGAAGATGTCCAGGATCAGCCCGGTGCGGTCGATCACGCGCCGCTCCAGGTATTTTTCCAGGTTGCGCTCCTGGCCAGGACTGAGCGCGTGGTTGACCAGGATCAGGTCCGCGCCGCTGGCATCGGCGGCGGCCTTGACCTCCTCCAGCTTGCCGCTGCCGATGAACGTCGCCGGACTCGGCTTGTCGATGCGCGCGGTCACGGTGGCGGCGATGCTGGCGCCGGCGGAGCGCGCCAGGTCGGCGAACTCCTCCAGCACATCGTCTTCCAACGGACCGCCCGCATAGGGCTGGATCAGCAGTGCGTGTTCGCCGCGGCGGGACCGATCAAACACCCGCGGCTCCGGTCTTCGCCACCGAACTACTCGACTTCGTCATCACCCGCACTGCCACCCTCGTTCTGCTGCACATAGCCACCGCCCGGCCCGACGCGCACGTTGCGTGCCGGCACCACGGTGGAAATGGCGTGTTTGTAGACCATCTGGCTCACGGTATTGCGCAACAGCACCACGAACTGGTCGAAGGACTCGATGGTACCTTGCAGCTTGATGCCGTTGACCAGGTACACCGACACCGGCACCCGTTCGCGACGCAGCGCGTTCAGGAAAGGATCCTGTAAGGATTGCCCCTTGGACATGCTTCACTCCCGATTATTGTTTTTATGTGCCCGGGTCGGCACTGCAGCTCCCCTGCCGTGGCCCGGACCGTCGATGTTACACAACCGCGGGCCCAAGCACAGCGCGGGGCGTAGCCAAATCAGCCAAGAAAGTCCGCTACCGCGCCTTCCAGCCCGGCGCCGTCGCGCTGCGGATCGAACCAGCGCGCGTCCAGCTCGCCGCGCAGCCAGGTCAGCTGGCGCTTGGCCAACTGGCGGGTGGCGGCGATGGCGCGGTCGCGGAACGTCGCCGCATCGCTGGCGCCATCCAGGTGCTCCCAGGCCTGGCGATAGCCGACCGCGCGCACGGCCGGCAGCTCCAGCGGCCGCGCCACCTGGCGCAGCGCCGGCAGCGCGCGCAGCGCCCGCACCTCGTCCAGGAAGCCCTGTTCCAGCATCGCGTCGAAGCGCAGCGCGATGCGCCCGTGCAGGACGGCGCGCTCGGCCGGCGCCAGCACCAGCTTGAGCACCCGCAGCGGCAGCCGCGGCGGCGCGGGCTGCGCCTGCCAGGCGCTGATCGGGCGGCCGCTGAGCTGGAACACCTCCAGCGCGCGCTGGATGCGCTGCGCGTCGCCCGGCCGGATCCGCCGCGCGGCCTGCGGATCGACCCGCTGCAACTGCGCGTGCAGCGCCGCCCAGCCCTCGGCCTCGGCCTGCAGCGCCAGGCGCGCGCGCAGGTGCGGATCGGCGGGCGGCATCGGCGCCAGGCCTTCCAGCAAGGCCTGGAAATACAACCCGGTTCCGCCGGCCAGGATCGGCAGGCGGCCGCGGGCGACGATCGCGTCCAGCGCGGCGCGCGCGTCGGTGGCGAACTCGGCGGCCGAATAGGTCTGCCAGGGGTCGCGCAGGTCCAGCAGGTGGTGCGGCACCCGCGCGCGCTCGGCCGCATCGGGCTTGGCCGCGCCGATGTCCAGGCCGCGGTAGACCAGCGCCGAATCGACGCTGACGATCTCGCCACCGTAGCGCTCGGCCAACGCGATCGCCGCGGCGGTCTTGCCCGACGCGGTCGGCCCCATCAGCGCGATCGCGCGCGGGCGCCGGTCGGCCGCCATCAGTCCTCGTCCGGCCAGCGGATCGCGTTCGCCGTTGCGCCGCTGCGCGGTAGCGGGACCGCCATCAACGCCTGCCAGACCTTCAGCGCGTCCACGGTGGCAGCGACGTCGTGCACACGGAGCAACGCCGCGCCGCGTTGCGCGGCCAGCAAATGCGCGGCCACCGACCCGGCCACGCGCTGTTCCGGCACCTCGCGCCCGGTCAGTTCGCCGATGCTGCGCTTGCGCGAGAGGCCGGCCAGCACCGGCACGCCCAGTTCGACGAACCGCTCCAATTGCGCCAGCAACTGCAGGTTGTCGGCGGTGCTCTTGCCGAAGCCGAAGCCCGGATCGACCAGCAGGCGGCGCTTGTCGATCCCGGCCATTTCCGCGGCGAAGATACGCTCGGCCAGGAACCGGTGCACCTCGCCGACCACGTCGTCGTAGCCCGGCGCGCTGCCCGCGGCATAGGCGTCCGCGGGCATGTGCATCAGCACCACCGGCACCTGCAACTGGGCCGCCGCGTCCAGCGCGCCGGGCTGGCGCAGGGCCTGCACGTCGTTGATCATGCCGGCGCCGGCGGCGACCGCGGCACGCATCACCTCCGGCTTGAAGGTGTCCACGCTCAGCGGCAGCGTGGTCTGCGCCGCCAGCCGTTCGATCACCGGGACGACCCGGCGCAACTCTTCCTCGACCGGCACCGGCGCGGCGCCGGGGCGGGTCGATTCGCCGCCGATGTCGAGCAGGTCGGCGCCCTCCTCGGCCAGGCGCAGGCCGTGCGCGACGGCCGCTTCCAGGGTCGCGTGCGCGCCGCCGTCGGAGAAGGAATCGGGCGTGACATTGACGATGCCCATCACCCGCGGGCGATCCAGCAGCAGGCGGCGTCCGCCGCAGTCCAGGCTCGGCGAGGTCTCGAACATCACGGGAGTTCCTGATCGTGGGTGCGCCGCGATCGCGCACGGTGGGCGCAGCGCGACGCGGGCGGGAAGTGCGCGCTGGCGGGGTTCACCACTGGCGACGGCGAGCTGCGGAAGGACGATGGCATGACGGAACGGCCAAAGCGGGAAGGGATCATTGTCGCGCAGACCGGGGGCGCCCGACCACGCGACCACGCGACGACGCGGAGGCGGACGCGGCGCCGGTGCAGCGTGTCGCCATCGCCGGCATGAAAAGGAGGCCGCCGTGCCGGAGAAATGCGCTTCTGCGCCGGGGCGATCCGCAGCCCGCAGCGACGCGTCTGGCAATGGTGCGTCGCACGGGCTGGGCGCACATGCCGGCATCCCCTGGTTCGTGTACCAGGACGTGGCACAGCGCGACGAGCATGTCAGTCGGCTGCCACCCGATGCCGCTGATGCGTCGGTTGTGCCGCCGTCGCAGTGCGCGCACACGGCACGCGGCTGGCCGCCGCATGCGGCGCAGCCTTGCTGCTCGCCCCCAAGACGACGCCACCACCTCGGCGCTCGCTTGCGGGATGCACAGGCGCAACGCCACCAGCGCGCGCCAGCAAGAACCCCCAAGGCCGCCGCCCAATCGCGCAGGCAACAAAAAAGCCAGGGATCGCTCCCTGGCTTTTTCGACGAACCGATCAACGCGTCAGAGCTGCTCAGCCGGCCCGGCGATCGGCGGCAGCGGCCGCGAACTGCCCTTGTCGTTGCCGCCATCCTTGCCGTCCTTGCCGGACTTGTTCCAGCCCATCGGCGGCGGCGGATCGCGGCCTTCCATGATCGCGTCGATCTGCGGCACGTCGATGGTCTCGTACTCCAGCAGCAGCTTGGCCATCACGTGCAGCTTGTCGATGTTCTCGGTGAGGATGGTCTTGGCGCGGTTGTAGGCGCCGTCCAGGATCTCGCGCACCACGTCGTCGATCTTGCGCGCGGTCTCGTCGGAGACGCTCTTGTGCTGGGTGACCGAACGTCCCAGGAACACCTCGTCCTCCTCCTCGCCGTAGGCGATCGGCCCCAGCTCGTCGGACAGACCCCACTTGGTGACCATGTTGCGCGCCATCTTGGTCGCGCGCTCGATGTCGTTGGACGCGCCGGTGGTGACCTTGTCGGCGCCGAAGATCAGCTCCTCGGCCACGCGTCCGCCGTACAGCGTCGCCAGGCGGCTGTGCAGGCTTTCGCGGGTGGAACTGTAGCGGTCGCCCTCGGGCAGGAACTGGGTCACGCCCAGCGCGCGGCCGCGCGGGATGATGGTGACCTTGTAGACCGGGTCGTGGTCCGGCACTAGGCGGCCGATGATGGCGTGGCCGGCCTCGTGATAGGCGGTGTTGGTCTTCTCTTCCTCGCTCATCGCCATGGAGCGGCGCTCGGCGCCCATCAGGATCTTGTCGCGGGCGCGGTCGAAGTGGTCCATGCGCACCTCCTTGACCGTCTCGCGCGCGGCGAACAGCGCCGCCTCGTTGCACAGGTTGGCCAGGTCGGCGCCGGAGAAGCCGGGCGTGCCGCGCGCGATCAGCATCGGCTCGACGTCGTCGGCCAGCGGCAGCTTGCGCATGTGCACCTTGAGGATCTGCTCGCGGCCGCGCACGTCCGGCAGGCCGACCACCACCTGGCGGTCGAAGCGGCCCGGGCGCAGCAGCGCCGGGTCGAGCACGTCCGGACGGTTGGTCGCGGCGATCACGATCACGCCTTCGCCGCCCTCGAAGCCGTCCATCTCCACCAGCAACTGGTTCAGGGTCTGCTCGCGCTCGTCGTGACCGCCGCCCAGGCCGGCGCCGCGATGGCGGCCGACCGCATCGATTTCGTCGATGAAGATGATGCAAGGCGCGTGCTTCTTGGCCTGATCGAACATGTCGCGCACGCGGCTGGCGCCGACGCCGACGAACATTTCCACGAAGTCCGAACCGGAAATGCTGAAGAACGGCACCTTGGCCTCGCCGGCGATGGCCTTGGCCAGCAGCGTCTTGCCGGTGCCGGGCGGGCCGACCATCAGCACGCCGCGCGGGATCTTGCCGCCGAGCTTGGTGAACTTGGTCGGGTCGCGCAGGAAGTCGACCAGCTCGCCGACCTCTTCCTTGGCCTCGTCGCAGCCGGCGACGTCGGCGAAGGTGATCTTGATCTGGTCCTCGCCCTGCAGCTTGGCGCGCGACTTGCCGAAGGACATCGCGCCCTTGGCGCCGCCGCCGCCGCCCTGCATCTGGCGCATGATGAACAGCCAGAAGCCGATGATCAGGATGACCGGCAGGAAGTTCAGCACCAGCGACCAGAAGCCCGGGCCGTTGGCCGGCTTCTGCCGGGTCATTTCCACGTTCTTGCTGTACAGCACGTCGACCAGCTTGTCGTCGCGCGGGCCGTACACGGTGCTCTCGCTGCCGTCGCTACGCTTGAAGCGGATCGCGGTCACCGCCAGCCCGGTGTCGTCGGTGAAGTCCACCGACTTCACCCGCCCGGCGTCCACTTCCTTGAGGAACTGGGTATAGGTCACCGAGTCGTTGCCCGGGCCGCCGGCCAGGCGCGGCGAGAAGCTCTGGAACACCACCATCAGCACGACGGCGACGACTACCCACAGCAACAGATTCTTGGTCAAGTCGTTCATCCTCATTGGCTCCGGTGTCCCTTCAACTCTTTCTCGATGCGTGATGCGACGGGTTCAGCTTACTTGATCTGGGCGCGCTTGCCCTGCCCGAGGGCATAGACCTCCGGCGAGCGCTTGCGCGACGCCGCCGGTTTGCGGATGGACACCTTGTCGTAACGGCGGCGCATCTCACGGATGTAATCGTCGGACCCGACGCCCTGGAACAGCTTGATCAGGAACGCCCCGCCCGGCTTGAGGTGGGTATCGGCGAAGTCCATGGCCAACTCCGCCAGATGCATCATCCGCGGCTGGTCGACCGCGTCCATGCCGCTTTTATTGGGGGCCATATCCGACAGCACAAGGTCTACCGGGCTGCCGCCCAGCATGGCCTCGAACTGCGATAGCACCTGCTCTTCCCTGAAGTCGCCGTGAAGGAACTCCACGCCGGCCAGCGGCGGCATCTCCAGGATGTCCAGCGCCAGCACCCGGCCGCGCTCGCCCAGCGACTTGCGCACCTGCTGCGACCAGCCGCCCGGCGCGGCCCCCAGGTCCACCACCACCATGTCCGGGCGCAACAGCTTGTCGCGCTGCAGCAGTTCTTCCAGCTTGTAGGCCGCGCGCGAACGCATGCCCTCGGCCTGCGCCTTCTTCACGAAGGGATCGGCGAAATGTTCGCGGAGCCAGCGTTGGCTGCTTTTGCTGCGGGTTGCCATGGGAGCGCGGTCGAGACGGACGGCCATGATACCCTGATCGCCCTTGGCAACCCCGTTCCCGCCTGCATGTCGATCAGCCTGACCCCGTCCCAGAACCGCTTCCTGCGCGGCCTGGCGCACGACCTCAAACCCCTGCTGCAGATCGGCGGCAAGGGCGTCACGCCGGCCTTCCTGGCCGAACTGGACGAGGTGCTGGAGCGCCACGAACTGGTCAAGGTGAAGGTCGGCGGCGAGGACCGCGAGGCCCGCGACGCGAGCATCGCCAGCCTGGTGCAGCAGTCCGGCAGCATTCTGGTGCAGCGGATCGGCCACACCGCGATCCTGTACCGCCCGGCCAAGGAAGACCGCCAGATCGTGCTGCCGCGCGGTTGAGCGCGGCACGGTGACGCCATGCAGCTGACCCAGGACCTGCCCGACTACGCCTACACCCTGCGCATGGCCGACGGCCGCCAGGCGAAGGTGAACGACCGCTTGCTGACCCGCAGCTTCATCCTCGCCCCGGACACCCTGGTCGAGCAGTGGGAGGCCCCGGCCGCGGCGGACCTGCAACCGCAGCAGTTGCAGCCGCTGCTGGACCTGAATCCGGCATTGGTGATCCTGGGCACCGGCGAACGCCAGGTGTTCCCGCCGGCCGCGGCGCTGGCGCTGTTCCTGACCCGCGGCATCGGCATCGAGGTGATGAACAACGCCGCCGCCGCCCGCACCTACAACGTGCTCGCCGCCGAAGGCCGGCGCGTGGCGGTTGGATTCCTGCTGGAAGGCTGAACTGGAGTTCGCCCGGCACGCTGCAATCGACGTGTGAGACCACTTGGAGGAAGCGCCGGGATGTCCGAAGCAAAAACCACTTCAAATGCCTGGCCATTCCTTTCAGCCATTGCATTCATGTTCTTGGGCCTGACCTATAACCCGCTGTTCTTCGTCTGCTCTATCTTCTTGTTCTCGGCAACGGCGGCCAGACGCAACAAGCGTATCGGCATCGCTGGCGCAGCGTTCGGGCTTGCGTTCCTGCTGCTCCTGCTTGGCTATGGTTTCGGCAAGGACATGGCACTTCGCGATAACAGCCAGTCATCGGTTAGCCATTCAGGCCATGCTGCGGCCTGACAATTCATTCAAGCCGACGCCGCTTCGCGGCTCGACTTAGTCCCGGTGTTAGGCCACGGAAGGAGATTTCAATGAGATGGATGGTTCAGATCGCAGCCGGTGCCCTGGCGCTTTGCATCGTCGGCTCGGCCAGCGCCAAGGACTGCGAGGCGGGCGCGTCGAACATGGCGGAAGTTCGCGCCTGTCTCGCGGAGCAGCAGACCACCGATCTCGATGCCGCGCTGTCGCGCGTTGCCTTGCTTGTCGGCAAAAACAAGCCCGCTGCCGCCGCGCTCAGGCAATCCCAGGCGAGTTGGCTCAAGTTTGTCGAGGACTCGTGCAGCTTCTCGGTTGCAATCGCGTCATCAGACGCATACCCCGAGGACGTACGCACCAACTGCAGGGCTGACTTCACCGCGGCGCGCATAAAGATCCTTCAGGCCTGGTCCAAGCAACTCGGGCCCGGCCGTTAAGTCGGCCACGGCCTGACAGTTCGTCCAGGCCGACGCCGCTTCGCGGCGCGGCTTAACCCAGGTGCTCGACCATCACGCCCTGCCTTTTGTAGGAGCGGCTTCAGCCGCGACCGGGCCCTACCTGTGGGATTCGGTCGCGGCTGAAGCCGCTCCTACGACAGCAAAGCGCCGGATTACTTCGGCGGCAGATACAGCAGCGGATCGACCGGCTTGCCGTTGTAGCGGATCTCGAAGTGCAGCATGTCGCGCGCGGCGCCGCTGCGGCCCATCTCGGCGATCTGTTCGCCGGCCTTGACGTTCTGGCCTTCGTTGACCAGGCGCTTGCGGTTATGGCCGTAGGCCGACAGCCACTGCTCGTTGTGCTTGATGATGATCAGTTCGCCGTAGCCGACCAGGCCGGCGCCCGAGTACACCACCACGCCGTCGGCGGCG
>Ga0207713_1000885_pt1 | contig 27260 bp, 33 predicted proteins | sample KBSS64metaG_FD_184404 | JGI IMG/M metagenome (GOLD analysis project Ga0207713, IMG submission 184404) | Switchgrass rhizosphere microbial communities from Kellogg Biological Station, Michigan, USA - KBS S6-4 metaG (SPAdes) (version 2) | ecosystem: Host-associated > Plants > Roots > Rhizosphere >... | reverse complement strand
ATTCCCCTTGCATTCAAAGCGGAATCGAGTAGTATTCTTTTTATGCGTCGGCACGTAGCGCAGCCTGGTAGCGCACCGTCATGGGGTGTCGGGGGTCGGAGGTTCAAATCCTCTCGTGCCGACCAAAATTCCCTTAGAAACCAGCCTATTACGGCTGGTTTTTTCATGTCTATTTTTTGTTCGGGGAATCACTGGGGAAAAACCGGGGAAAAATACCGTCAAAAAATCAGGCACAACAAGCTAATTGCCACCGATCCGTTTGTAAGACTTTACCACCACGCTACTTTTTCTCACTGCCCTATACTTTCAGTCTGACATCCAGCTGGAGGTTTCTATGTGTGGACGATTTTCACAAGCCCAAACCCGCGAAGAATACTTAGCTTACCTGACCGACGAAGCCGATCGTAATATCGCATATGACCCCGAGCCTATTGGGCGTTACAACGTAGCGCCCGGAACCAAAGTTCTGCTGCTGAGCGAACGCGACGAACAGTTGCATCTTGACCCGGTCCTGTGGTCTTACGCGCCTGGGTGGTGGGATAAAGCACCATTGATAAACGCGCGCGTCGAGACGGCAGCCACCAGCAGGATGTTCAAGCCTCTCTGGCAGCATGGTCGGGCAATCTGTTTTGCGGATGGGTGGTTCGAATGGAAGAAGGAAGGCGACAAAAAACAGCCCTACTTCATTCACCGGGCCGACGGCCAGCCTATATTTATGGCGGCAATCGGCAGCACACCATTCGAGCGCGGTGACGAAGCGGAAGGGTTTCTAATCGTGACATCTGCAGCTGACAAAGGCCTTGTCGATATTCACGACCGCCGGCCACTGGTTCTGTCACCTGAAGCTGCGCGCGAATGGATGCGTCAGAATGTAGGCGGGAAAGAAGCTGAGGAGATAATTTCCAACGGTGCAGTGCCCGCCGACAAGTTTATCTGGCACGCCGTGACGCGCGCGGTGGGTAATGTGAAGAATCAGGGACCGGAGTTAATAGAGCCCGTCACCTGACCACGAGCAAATCTGAATACCTCGTCGTATACCGCGGCGAAAGCATTTCTCGCTTCATCTGCCACTGCTGCTTAATGCCCTGTCCGGCGAAGTACAGCGTGCCTTTTCCGTCTTTCGCGTTTAGGTGATCAAGCACCTCCATCAACTTATCGCTTCCGGCCCGCGGCGCGTTTTCGTCGAACAAGTTTAGCTGGGCCACCCCCTGGCTGAAGAAGTCACCGAGCATTATCCCTGCTTTCTGGTAGCGGTGTCCGTCTTTCCAGATTTTGTCCAGGCAATTTACCGCGGCGTTGATGATGTCGCGGGAATCCTGTGTTGGCGTGATAAGCTTCATTGAGGCGCTATTACCGTAATATGGTTCGTTAAGCGCAAAAGGAGAGGTCTTCACGAACGCCGAAATAAAACGGCAGTACTGGTGCTCACCACGCAGTTTTTCAGCACCACGGGCAGCATAACTGCAGATAGCCTGGCGCATTTGCTCGTAATCTGTGACGCGTTCTCCGAATGATCGGCTGCAGACGATTTCCTGTTTTGCCGGCGCGAACTCTTCCAGGTCGAGACAGGGTTCCCCGCGCAACTCCCTGACTGTTCGCTCCAGTACGACGTTAAAGTGTTTACGGATAATCCAGGTGCTTTGTTCTGAGAGGTCCAGAGCCGTTTTAATGCCCATGGCGTTCAGCTTCTTACTGATGCGCCTGCCAACGCCCCAAACATCCTCTACAGGCACGATAGCCAATAGCCGACGCTGCCGATCGACATTTGAGAGGTCAACAACCCCGCCCGTCTGCCGCTGCCATTTCTTTGCGGCGTGGTTGGCGAGTTTAGCGAGTGTTTTAGTCTGAGCAATACCAACACCTACAGTCAGATGCGTACGCTTCAGAACCGTCGCGCGGATTTCTTTGCCGAACTCCGTCAGGTCCCGGCAACTGCGTACACCAGTCAGGTCACAAAAAGCTTCGTCGATACTGTAAATTTCGACACGAGGGCTCATTTCCTCAAGCGTTGTCATCACCCGGTTGGACATGTCAGCATAGAGTTCGTAGTTGCTGCTGAAGCAAACAACCCCGGCGCGCCGGAATAAGTCCTTTTGCTTGAAAAAAGGCTCCCCCATTGTGATCCCAGCGGCCTTGGCCTCGGCGCTGCGTGCGATTACACAGCCATCGTTATTTGAGAGAACGACCACCGGCCGCCCCCTCAAATCGGGACGAAACACCGTCTCGCATGATGCGTAGAAAGAATTAACGTCACAGAGCGCAAACATGCTCAGCTCGCCGATTTAACGATGAAAGTAACAACTCCAAAGACATCCAGCGTATCTTCGCTACCAACAAGGATCGGCGAATACGCGCTATTCATTGGAATGAGCTGAACGGTAGGACGTAGCTGCAGACGTTTGACTGTAAATTCCCCTTCTACCGCGGCAATAACAATATCCCCATGCTCAGCAGTCCGGGAGCTATCAACCACCAGCAGATCCCCGTCGCTAATACCGGCCTCGATCATCGAGTCGCCAGCTGCTTTTACGAAATACGTTGAGCTGGGATGCGCAATTAGCAACTCATTCAAGTCGATACGTTGTTCCACATAGTCAGCAGCTGGAGATGGGAAGCCACACTGCACAACATCGCTGTACAAAGGTATTCCAACGATCTGGCGCAATTCGGTCGGTGAATAAAACTGCATGATACACTCACTCTCATTGATACTGTTTAAATATACAGTATATACTCTGACATCCCCCAGTAAAGAGGAGTTAAAGCATGTTCGTGGAACTCGTTTATGACAAAAGGAATTTTGATGGTTTACCTGGCGCCAAAGAGATCATTCATGGCGAACTAAGCAAAAGAGTGCACCGTATCTTTCCAGATGCAGAGGTTCGGGTTAAGCCGATGATGACATTGCCTGCGATTAATACTGATGCGAGCAAGCATGAAAAGGAACAGATTAGCAAGGCTGTTATGGAGATGTTTGAAGAGGCCGATATGTGGCTGGCATTAGATTAACCCCGTCTAAGTCCAGAGATTACTATCACAGCCCTTCCCGCAAAAGGGCTGCGATAATATTTAATAATTTACGCTATTCAGCCTTTTATCTGCATTGACACGAAGCCCCAAAAGGGCTACACTCTTTTGCATAGGGTAACGAATTGTTCGAGACCCGCACATCCCGAAAGGAAGAAACATGAGCGCTAAAGAGATGACCCAGGCAGAACTTGCAAAAATCAACGCAGAAATTGCAAAGCTGATAGCTGAGACGTCAAAACTGAACAGAGAATCAACCTGGTATCCAATTGTGGTTGCATCTGGCCTAATCGGCGCAGTGGCTACCATCACAACGGTATTGCTCAAACTAATTTAATAAATAAGCCCTTCGGGGCTTTTTTAACAGGTGCATCATGCCACTAATTGAAAACTATACCCCTCCAGCGCCAGAAGACCTTGCTCGGCTTAAAGACGAGCTTGGGTTAACAGGAAACCAGATGGCGGACCTTGCAGGTCTGGCAGGAAGTAATCACTGGCGAAAATACACGGGGGGTGAGTCGCCAAGGGTTATGGGGCTGCACATGCTGTTCTTTATGGCTGCTCAGCTAGAACTGGAACCTGATGAACTTCAACGTGTGCTTAGAAAAATGAAAGAAATCGGCGCATCAATTAACTAAAAAAGTAAAATTTCTTATGTTAGTATTTTTATTCACGGAAGATGCTTCATGAAAAAGTTAGCCGTATATATCGTATTTTTCTTGTTCGTGCTCTTATGCTTGGGGGCTCCATTTGGGGATTCAGTATATAAAAATCCATTTTACTTACTGACGCTGATTAGCATGTCTCTTTTTGTAACGCTTGGCGTTATTCTGCCAAGCCACGATGATTCAAATAATGATAAATAATAATTCTTACGACAGCCGCGCGCAGCAGCTAAGATCAATTCAAATGCTAAGAGGAGTGGCAGCGCTATTCGTAGTGTTTTTCCACTTCACGATCCCTCTCCATCTGGACCCCAACACCATTATTGGTTCGTTAGTGTCTAATGGTTGGTCTGGTGTGGATATGTTTTTCGTTATATCCGGGTTCATTGCTGCGTATACGGTACGGACTTCCGACACTGGCCCAAAGCAAGCGGCAAACTATTTGCTTAAAAGATTGATACGTATCATTCCACTCTATTACTTGGTTACCATTCTTAGCGTAGGCAGCTCGCATGAGACTTTCATTGAGTCAATAAAATCAATGCTTTTCATACCGATCGGTGGTGAGGGTGTTGATAGCTATGGGCCGCTGTATGGTGGTGCGCGTGTAGGCCAGGGATGGACACTCAACTATGAAATTTTTTTCTACATAGTTGTTGCGTTATCTTTCTTTGTAGGCCGTTTAAAATGGCTATTTATCAATTCCGTCATGATAGCACTTATTTTAGTGCCATTCCTTATTTTGCCGACTCCAGAGAACTACGGGATAGCAGGGTTTAGATTTTCTATTCCATATTTAAGCATGATAACCAATCCTGTAATTTTAGAGTTCTTACTCGGCTTAGTCGTTTTCTACACCTATAAGAATATGGATAACAAACTCAGTATCTCCTGGAGGATAGTTATCGCATGTTCCTCATTATTTTTTGCTTTAAATCTTCATAATCCTGTTTTTCATAATTCGCGGTTAATGATGTGGGGCGTACCGAGCGCCCTACTTGCAGTGGCGTTGTTGAAGCTGGAGAGATGTAACAAACTACCTGATATTAAATGGTTAATGCTCACAGGAAACCTTTCTTTTTCTATTTACTTACTCCATGAAGGTGTCCAGAAGAACGTTAGAAAAATTGTTAAGGCTTCATTTGGCGATGCCGCGCTACAGTCAATGTGGGTACAGATAATCGCAATTTGCATTTCCCTAGCACTGACATATGCCTTGGCAAAAATCACATATAAATATATCGAGCAAAAGCAAAATAACAACCTTCGAAGGCTTGTTCTTCTGCGATGATAGCACGCGGGGGGCTTCCCCCCGCTTATGTCAAGGCTGCTCAGGCCAAGCGATAGAATCGTACCTTTCTTGACTATCTATTCCGTCAAAAATTAGCGCTTTCAGCTTTTTGTTAAAATCAATCCATTCCAGTAATTGATGTTTATCCGTTTCGTTGATTTCCCCTAGAGCTGCCTCTGTTCGCCAGTCAGCAGTTGCAGCATTAGATATATTCAGTAGAGTCTGACGCTGCTCTTCAGCTTGCCCTTTCCAATCAATCTTTGGTGCAGTATCTGGTGAAACATCCCCCCATTTTCGCCTGTCACATTGCGCGAAAATATCCCGACCCCAGGCTTGAGGATCATCTGCTGTTGCAGTAAATGGAACATATTCCCCTGGCAAATGCCTAAATAATACTTCGCAGTTAATTACCGTTTTCTTTTCGTTTGCATAAACTGGGTTACGAACATCATCAAACTGTAAATACATCAAGCAATCCTCACAAATAGAGAAACAGACCAATGGCGATTGCCGCCGCCATCAGTATCGTTCCAAATATAACCAAGGCAACGCCATGTTCCACTGAGGGTACCTGACGCACGCAACGCCATCCAATCCCCTCCTGATGCATCTGGATACCCTGTTATTCCCGCAGGATGAAGATTAGATCCTGCGGTTGAAGCATTGGGCGCGACGGATTGGTTTTGTGGATCGAATCGTGCAAGACAAATCGAGCCAATTGCGTTATGGCTCCAGTTAACAAAACGCGCATCACTCTCCGCTTTTGTATATGACCCTATAGAACTAGCCGGAATAGTAATGTTAGCGGTGCCATTAAATGAAACACCGTTAATGGTTCGAGCAGTTTGTAACCTTGTCGCCGTTGCCGCATTTCCCGTGGTATTCTGGTTACCCTGCGTATTCACGCCAGGGAGGTTGATATTTGCCGTCCCGTCAAACCCCACTCCGCCGATGGTGCGCGCGGTCTGTAGCTTTGTTGCCGAAACCGCGTTTGCGTTGCTCGCCAGCGCGCCGACGTCTGCGGCGGTTGGCTTGTTCGCAGCATCATACTGCTTTATCCATGCCGTCCACGTTCCGCCGTAAAGAGTGCGAATATACGAGCGGGAATTGTTATAAACCCGGTATATTTGCGTAATTCCCGCGTGCTTATAAACCTCCAGCGAACCAGCATTGGCTTCCGGGTAGTTGGTCCCAGCTGCCGCCTGCGCGTTCGCGGGCTGATAATACAAGCCAGGGGCTGTGTAATCATTTAAGTTTGCGGCATTCGCGATCCCTCCTGATAATGGGAAGATCTCCCCCGGAGTGGGTTTTTCGTAGTCAGAATAGATCTTTCTCCATCCAGAGAAATTACCCGCTGTTATTGCAGCTGCCTGTATTTGACCTGTCGAACTGATTGCGATCATCGTGCGGTAATCAGTTGTTTCATGGATCGTTAGATAAATATCAAACCAATTTGCGCCAAAATTAGGTGCATTCGTATACCCTGTTGAACCATCGCAATGATAAAACGCGCCAGGAGCTGTAGCTAAAAAAGAAGCAAGGTTAGTATTATTTGGAATGCTTATAGCTTTTGACAACCCAAGCCAACCAACAACAGGCACACGACCAGCAGTAGTATCAGTTGCTGAGGTGACGACCGTTTTTTTTGCAGCATCACCGAGGCTATCCTTCAGCGCTTTAACCGCTTTTGGTGTAGCTGCTTGCGTTTCGGATGCACTGTCGGTTGCACTACTGAGCTGTACCAGTCCCTTACGCTCAGTGCTCGCATCCATGATACCAATCGCTTCACGTGCTTCCTTTTGTGCTGCTGCACCACTTGCCGCTATCTCAGTCAGATTTTTATCGAGACGTAAAAACAAACCATCGCCGGTGGCGGTCTTCAGCTCAATGTTCGCCGTCTCGGACACTGCAAGACGATACTGCAGGCTGACGCTAACGCTATTTTCCGGCTTTTCGATAGCAGCGCAGTTTGCTACTGAATAGAGCTCACCAGCGTCAGTAAGAAGACCCACTTCACGAACCACGAAACCGCCCACGTCGGTTCCCAACGCCAGCTGTGCGATAAACTGGTTTGTCTGATCGGGTGAAATCTGTAGCGCAGAGATTGCTCCGCGGTATACCTCTTTTACCAGGCTGGTACGCGCTGGATCGGGCGTTACTGCCTGGCCATTCCCGTCACCCACGACGAAATCTTTAATAATGACGGGCTTTCCTGTTGCAGAAGACTGCGCTTCCAGCTCCTTTCCCCTGTTGGTCAAAATGCTGTAATACTTTTCAGCCATGGTTAAGCTCCTGCCTCAATAACAATATCAATCCACGCGGTAACAGCACCGCCAGTGTAGTAAGTTCCCTTCGAGCCCAGATCGGCGATTACGTCGATGGTGGTCAGCAGGCTGCGAAGATTTTTGGCTTTATCCACCTGGCGTCGGATACGCTGGTAGAGCCCCTCATCGACGGCCTGCACGCTGTAGACCTCAACGCGGAAGGTATAAGGGTCTCTGCGTGGCTCATCCTCCCACCACTCCACGACGGTCGTCGGCAGGCTGACAGCGCTAAGCGAGCGCCGTACTGCACCAGCCGTTCCCCGATGCTGGTGAACATAGGCCGCATCCTTGATAACCTGCCGCTTTTCCTCTTCGGTCCACGTCTCTTCCCATGAGTCCACGGCAAACTCCCAGGCAAGCCACGGTAGAAGATGGGCCGGACAGGTATCAGGATCCTTAACCTTGCGGACCATATCGGTATCAAGCGCGGCTATCTGTTCAGTGCTGGCCTGCTCCTGCGCCCGTTCTGGATGGATAGCTGAAACAGGCAGAAGGGAGCGAAATTTATCCACTTAAGCCTCCTTTGCGCGTGACGTTTATCGCGCTGCACCACGGTGCCTGACCGGCGGTCGCTTCCAGGTCTGCCGTCGGGCTGATCAGCCTGACGCGAGAGATACCGGGCTGCTGCAGGGAAGCGTAAATCGCAGAAAGCGGTACAACGGCGTTGATGCGATGGGATAGCTGCGTATAGCTCGTCAGTGTGCTTACGGCATTCTCCAGCACCGTCTGCGCATCAGGTCCGTCTGGTATATAGAGCTCAGCCGTGACGGCATAACTAACGACAGTGGCGGTTTTCACGCTGACAAAATCGGTGAGCGGTCTCACCTCATCTGCATTCAGTTTGTTCATTACCGCATTGATGAGACCTTCACCTGCCTCACCATCACCGGTTCGTGAAAGCACATAGACATCCACTTCACCGGGTCGGTTATGAGTTTCCGGCCCATATGCATCCGCATCCAGCACATCGTTATCGGCCGATTTGGCATGAAAGCGGTACGCGTTGCGCGCGCCTGCAGTGTTCAGCTGCGCCCACGAAAGCTGGATCCGTTCACGAAAAGCGTCATCACTTTCATAGACAGGGTCGACGGGCGGTACCGCATCCGGATCGCCAGGGTCAATTACCAGACGGGAAACGTTAAATGTAGCCCCCAGTTGGTCAAGATCGGCCCCTCTGGCGCTGGAAAGTAAAACGGCCCTAACCGCATCGTTGACACGCTGAAAAGCCAGCGTCAGCTGGTAGGCGTTGACTTCCCCCTGTTTATAAGCCGGGTCAGACTCCACAAGCGCGTCAAATTCCGGGTCCAGTTCGCGCAGTCGCGCCAGCCAGCGGGTAAAAATATCGGCGGCATCCGGTACCACAATGGCGTCCGGTACCGCCAGCGCGGACAGGTTAATTACGTCGTAACTACTTGCCATAAATCTGTATGCCTCCGGTGCTTACGGGAAGATTATTCTCTTTGTTGATCCCCTCAATATCGACGACACACCCAGTTTCATCGGCCGGGAAAGTGACCATCACGCGCTTAACCCGCAAACGGGGCTCCCAGCGTGCAAGCGCTGAGGCCGTGGCCGCGATAATCCGCAGTCTGGTAAGATCGTCCCGGGGGTTGTCCACCAGCGAAAACAGCTCACTACCGTAGTCACGAACCAGCACGCGGCTGCCGAGCGGCGTAGAGAGGATATCGCTGACGGACTGGCGCAAATGGTCGCTACCGGACAGGCGTTTACCGGTCCGGTTGTTTACACCGTTCATATTGTTTTCCATATGAAGATCGCCGTAGGGCGGAGAGTTAACCGAAATAATCCGGGCCGGTTTTATCCTTGCTGCCGGATTTTTTAGAGGACTTCGCAGGCTTGCGGATATCAACCACGAGGTTGTACGTATAGCTGAACCCGGCGGGCGTCAGGGAGTACACCAGCGATTCGACCACCCAGGCACGATCTTCCCGCTCGCCAAAACCGGACGTGGAGACGCTGGATTCTGCCGTAAGCGGGACATGTTTCGGACGGCACGGTCCCGTCACCGTCATCTTCTGTTCGTTGCGCCGGGCCTGCGTTTTTTTCGATTTGGCCTGCTGATCTGCAGTGGCCTTTGCGGGCTGGGTATATGGATTCGCCATCGAGGGGCCGTCGTGGTCAACCGTTGTGGTCTTGGTCTTCCCGTCCACTTCGTCGTAATAGCGCACACCGATTTTGCCTGAAGACTTACCACTGCTGCCGGTGGCTTTCCCCGTAGAACTCCCCCGCTCGCCTTCGCTGTATGACCAGTTTGAAACTTCCTCAGGAGTGATAACCAGTTCCCCGGTCTGTTCACCTGAAGCCTTAGCCGTTGCGCCCTGCCGCAGAAAAAGCCAGTATCCTCCGGATGGTTTGCTGACTGCGTTCCAGGACCGGGCCAGTCTGGTCAGCAGGTTGGCGTCAGACTCCCCGACTTGATCGACGTGATCGATATGGATATCAGCTAAATCCGAGTCCACTTTCGGTATCAGGCCGTTTTCGGTGGCCACGGTTTTAACCAGATCCGTCAGGCGCAGATTATCCCAGCTTCGGGTCTTCTGACTCAGGACATCCCCGGGCTGTTTCTGCGCGTTCATGGGCGCGGCCGTGGCATAAATTTCAATACGCCGGGGCGGACCACTGCTGCCGACGCCGGACACCACAAACCAGCCCTTTTCCACCAGCTGGTTGTTGAAGCCCAGCGCCACGCGCAGCCGGGCGCCTTTTGTTGGTAAAGGGAGGGTTTCTGAGAGTAACGTGATTTTTAGCTCATCCGCTTTTGCCGTGGCGCCGCCGTAATCGGTCAACGTCATTTCAGCCAGGCTTTGCTGCAGCGCGCGGGTGATATCCTTCCCCTCCGCGCTGACGCTGAACGCCGGGGCGTATTCGGGTTTAGCAATCTGTTCAGTCATATTAATCCCACAGGCTAAAGGCTGATTCCTTCACTGGCGGTGCCAGTTCCGGCAGGGTAATAATCAAACCCGCCGGATAGACCGCGCCGATATCGGCAAGCCCAGGATTTGCTTCGAGTACCTGAGTCAGGGTATAGGACAGATTTTCCGTGCCGTAGCGCGCTGCGCATATGGCATCCAGCACGTCACCTTCACGGGTTTGATATGTCGTCGGCATAATGTTTCAGCGTCATCGTCCAGTTTTTATTTCGGTGGCCGCCGCCGGGCAGGAAGCGGTTTGTCGTGTCTGAGAAGTCGATCACCACCCACCAGCCCAGCACATCCCCTTCACCGCTGACCAGTTGCTGTGGCTTGTTCTGGTCTGCAAGATCGTAGAGATCGTTAACGGCATCCACCCCCTTGCGGAAGAATGCATGAGATTCACCCTCAAGCCTGACGGTTCGCCCCGGCTTGCCGGTGTACTGCAGCAGGTCCTGTTTGCCGATGCGCTCCTGCTCGCTCCATCGCCAGCTGGCCTCGCGTGTCAGCTGGTTATACGCGGTGGTGTCGATGGAAAAAGCAAAATCACCCAGCATCATCATCACCCGGGCAGCCTGTGCGCCGCGCGCCGCGCTGGCCCCTGCCTGCCCGAAGTCTTCGAAGAAGGGAATAATTTCACTCACCAGATTTGTCCTCCGTCCAGCATGCTGCTGTCACCTTTAAAAATAGGGTTAGTTTTCGTTACGTCGACAACCTCATCACCGATCGCCCGTTCATCCTGTCCAGGTGCTCCGTGGATTTCATAATGAAATTCAAATCGGCGGTTGTCCGTCAGCTGCCGGGGCGCGGGGGCGTCTTCCGCTGAGTCAAGTTTTTGCAGCAACGTACCCCAGCGGCCGTCGTCATCCGGGAGGGTATTCACCCGGTTAACCTGAGGCTCGCCGGAAAGCCGATCGACAGGGGATGGTTTCGATGTCGTGAAAGGAGGCATCAACGGACCGGGATATTTATCCCATGCTGCCGTATCGGAACCAGGTGCGTCAGGCTGCTGGCGCTCCGGCTTCATGAAACCACCCGGGTCAAACAGCGCACCGTTACCCACCGGGGTCATATACTTGTCGAGGGTGGAGTTAAAGGTGTCATCGTCATCACGGAAAAATCCCCTGGTGTCCCGGTACGATTTTTTCACATCATCCGGCAGGTCCGGCTTTTCCTTCAGTTGCTGCTCGAACCATTCGCCCTGCCCGTTTTTCTGGGCCGTCATGCGCGCGATATCAACCGAACCCGTCATTGCCAGTGATTTAAGGACATCCCGCTGATCGCTTCGCTCATCCGGTAAAAGCCAGGAAAGTTTTTTCGCCAGCGCGTAGGCCACCTTCCCGACGAACACAATGCCCTGGCCGAACGTCAGCACGCCCGGGTAAAGGTCATTGCGCAGGAAGCTGACGATCCGCTTTATACCGCCGCCCTTAAACCACTCCGCCATGTCGTCCGTCAGTCGGCGAATATCCGGCGCAAGCTCATTACCCAGCTGGCCGGAGATTTCTGCAAGAGCCGAGGAGAAGACAGTGCGCAGGTTCGAGACTGCGCGGTTGCCCGCCATCGCCCCATCAGCACCTTCTTTCGTGACGAGGTTATAGCGCCGCTGCTCGTCCATCAGGTCCCGATAGCTCTTGCCGGACTGCTTCAGCAGCATCAGCAGCTTGCTCGCCTCACCGCCAAACAGCGAATCCAGCGCAAACGAGGCCTTCGACTCATCCTGCAGGCTGAGCGCACGCTCAACGATTTTTTCGAACTGCGCCATATCACTGAGTCCGGCAAAATCACCGGCTTTAAAGCCCAGCGTTTCAAATGCATCCTGCAGCGATCCCTGTTTGCCGTTCTGCTTGTACTCCCCCGCCTTATGCAAATACTCCTCAAAAAGATCGCCGATGTTCTCCCCGTTCATGTCGTACTGCTTTGCGAGCGTGTCCCAGGCGTCATAGGTGGGGATATCCACGCCATAGCTTTTTGCCACGCCGGCGCGCCTGGCCGTCTCCTCGTTTGTCGCCGCCGGGGCGATCAGGGTGCCCAGAGCAGAGGCCACAACCCCGCCGCCGCCGATTGCCAGCCCCGGCGCCACCATACCGCCCAGTTGACCGGCAATACCCAGCCCGCGGCGAAACAGCCCCTTCCCTGCGCCCTTGAATGCTGCCAGCCGCTGTGCCTTCTGCATCTGCTGATTCAGCTTCTGCTGCTCGGCCTCCGTTTTACGGATTTCACGAGATACATCACTATAACGCCGCTTGAGATCGCCCAGGCTTTGCCCGGCCAGCTTTGCGCGCTTAATCTCTGCCGCCAGCTTGGTCTGGTCTTTCGTCAGCTTTTCTGACTGCTTGCCGACGTCCTTCAGGTTCTTTTGCAGGCCGTTCGCTGAACGGCTCCAGGAACTGTCGATATTGCCGCCAAAGGTAATGACGGCCTTAAGGTTCTGGCTTAGTCCGGCCACGATTTACCGCCTCCACTTCGTCGGTAAGAAAATCAGAAAATACGCTGAACGGCATATCTAGGTATTCCGTCATCGGAAAATGCAGTCGCCGCCCCAGAAAACGCATCGCCCGAATCAGTCCTCTTTCGGTCGCTTGCCGGGCGGGAGCATAAAAACGTTAAACGCGTCCAGCAGCTGAGCATAATCCGCGGCTGTCAGTAGCCAGATATCCTGTTCGCCGAGGTTGCACAGCAGCGCAATCATGCGCGCTTCTTTTTCTTCTTCACTGCCGCGATCTTTTGAATAAGCGATACGATCACGCACCAGAGGCTCGCGCAGCGTCACCTCGTTGAGCGCACTGCCATTTTCAAGCGTGACGGGGGAGTACAGTTTGATAACGCGGGTTTCACCTGGAAAAGACATGTTTATCTCCATAAAAAACGGCCCGCAGGCCGTTGTCAGTATCTTATTTAAAGTCGGACTTTCGCCGACAGACCGGACAGGACATCTACACCATTTACCCGTCGCGCAAATCGCTCGGTATCAATGGCAAAAAGCTCACGGCCATCTTTGGTCTGGCGGTAATAGCTCACGGCGATTTCCACCGTGACGGCATTTTCGGACAGACTATCCTTACCCCGCGCATCCGGCGTAACGGTCTGCACAAAGCCTTCAATCTCCTCAATGGTGCCCAGCGCGGTACCGTTCGCCAGATAACCCTGATAGGCCGTAAAGCGCGGGCGGCTGCCGCTGACAAACCCAAATGCAGTCAGCATGTCCGTATCGATACCGTAGAATTTCAGCTGACAGGTCAGGGCCTCCATGCCGTCATCCACGGGAGAAGGTGCATCCTGCGCGCCGGTGCGCAGATCGGTTTTAACGATGGACAACGTCGGCGGCGTAAACTCATGTGCCCCCTGAATGCGGATCCCCTGCCGGAAAAAGGTCCAGACGCGTAACGTGTTTTTTTCGCTCATGCTGTCAGCATCTCCTCAAGCGCATAGTTGTTATTCACCCGGACGCGCAGGCTGATAAGCTCAGTCGGCGATTTCGGACCAAAGTCGTAGTTGATGTACAGCACGCCCGCCGCCATGCTTTCTGCAGTATTCAGCTCCTCATCCAGCCAGGCCCGGCCGCCAAAAATGGCCCCGAGCCCGACGAGCTGGCGCATATAAGCGTTGATGGTGCCGATGATGTCGTCGGCGTTCTCGCGGTCCAGAGGGCGGTCAACGTATTCCAGCATCGTCTCCTGAATACTGTCCTCGATGACGTCAGCGGTACGGCGGACTGATTCAAAACGCCACTGCGGATCGGTACCGCAAAGACGGTTGCCCCAGTGCTTAAACCCGGCCCTGCGGATGATGGTGGAGACGTTCTGCATGTTCAGCAGGTTTGCGTCGCAGTTTTCATCCCCCAGAATGAACTCATCGATCTGCTCCACCCCGAGGATGTTATTGATGTCCTGGTTGGATTTGCTCCACCACCAGCCCTTCTCGAAGTCGATGCGGGCGCGTAGCCCCGCCGCGAAGGCAGAATATGGGCGGTAGACCAGCTGGCCATCGGCGTTGCTGACCTGCACGCGCGGGCGCAGCAGCTCGGTGCGCATGCCGTAGGACTGACGGCGCTGCACCACCTCCTGCAGCGTGGCACCCGCAGCGCAGTCAACATACGCCACCGCCCGCAGCTTGCCCGCAACGGTCTCCAGCGCCTTGCCCACGGCATCATCCTCGCTGAATCCCGGCGCAATCACGATACGTGGCTGGTACGTCGTCACGGATTTGGCAGACGACAGCGCGCCGATCCCGGCCAGCACCGCTGCCCGCTGCTTTTCCGTATTTTGCGCGTCAGCGTTTTCAGCAACGCGAACCACCACCGTCAGGGCGTTTCGCTGGTCGTTAATTTCGGTCAGCGCCTGTTTGAGCGTGCCCTTGTCCCCCAGACGGGACAGCATCGTGGTGCCCACAATCGCAACGGGCGTATTCAGCGGGAACGGCTCATCCTCGCCGCCGACCAGTTGCAGGCTAAACGGAGATACAATTCCGCTGCCGCTACCTTTTGCCGTGACCTTCACATCCTCTACCGCACCGACGGCGTTAACGACGTCTGCAGGGGTCGCCTTTAGCTTGCCGCCTTCATCACAGCCCAGCGTGATGGTCAGGGTTGAAGCCGCGGCGTCCCAGACGGCAGCCGTCTCGACCTCAGCGGGATTTTCCGCATCGGGAACGCCAGCTACTGCGTTAACCACCAGCACATTGCCAGCCCTTCCGACGAGCGTGGCGGTAAACTCCACGACGTTGTCCAGTATTGGCGTCCCGACGGTACCCGCTGCCGGACTACCAGCTGAGGCATCCGGTGCGGTGCCCACCAGACCGATAATGGCCGTCTGGATCGTCGTGACCGCGACCGTACCGGACGTCAGCTCGATCGTTTCTACACCATGTAAATTCGCCATTCATTTTCTCCAGGCATAAAAAAACCTGCCGCGGCAGGTCACATTTGTTGATTAGGGGGATTTGTGGTGCCGCCGCCGTCACCATTTTCATCGTGATCGTGGCCGTTAAAGGTTTCGCGGATCCCGCTCATTTTTCCGGTACCGTCTGAAATTTCCTGTGTTGCTCCGATATTTCCGGCAACGTTCGTATCGGCATTGATCTGCGTTTTTCCCTGAACGGTCAGGGTGTCGGTGATTTCCACCGGGCCGTCCAGCGTACCCTTACCGACGATTTTGTAGCTCCCGCCTTCCGCCAGGGTGATGGTCAGCGCATGCGCGGCACGGTCATATCGGATCTCGGTACCGTCGCCATACCGGGTAATATGTTCGCTGTCGCTACCCTCCGGCACCGGCAGGCCGCCGGTATTCCAGCCGGGAAACACCCGTCCATTGTTCAGCTCGCCCGCCTCCGACAGCACCGTGACCGCATCGCCCACCGCATACGGATTAGAATCTGCCCGGTTCGTCCCTGAAAAGCCCTGGCAAAGCGGCAGCCAGGTGGTGGTGATATCGCCCAGATCGACCCGGCATTTCGGGATACCGTCATGCTTAACGGAATGGATAACGCCGCGCCGGACGATATTCGCCAGGCGGCGCTGCAAATCGCCCTCAATATCACTCATCGGGTTTGGCCTCGTATATGAGCTGGTAGTCGTCCACGTGCGCGCGACCGATATCCGGCGCCTTACCAAGCCACGCCGATTTCAACGGGGCATTCAGCTGCGCAAACGGATCGGCACCAAAGGCGGCAGACTGAGTGAAGGAAATTCGCCATACCAGATAGTCATCCATGCGCGGATCGAACTCGTCGCGTGACGCATCGACAAAAACGGCGGGCTGCAGATGCGTCAGGCCGAACTGCTGGCCGTCAATCCACTGCGTGATATCGGCTGCCGCCGTGCGCAGGAAAATTTCTGGCCTACTGATGCCCATGCCAGCCGCATCCACGACCACGAACAAATCGCAGGAGAGCTCCACGTTGAGCTGGCCTTCGTTGCCTCCACCCTGCTCCCAGCCGTTGATAGAGAAATACACTGCCGGGGTAGTCAGCCCGGTAAAACGGGGCACGTTTTTTTCCGGATAGGCATCGGCGTCGCGCACCCACGTAATGTTTTTCAGCGCGCCGGTGACGGCATCATGATACTGGCCCAGCAGTAATGGCTCAGCCATGGTTCACCTCAGACAGAAATACGGGCTTTCACGCGCCCGCGCAGATCGGTTTCAAAGTGATGCATGAAAATCTCCATCGCCTCCGCAAAGGCGTTATCTTCGATGTAGTTCAGCATCGGCTCATAAATATCAACTTCCGCCTCGCGGGTGCGGCGCGTGTCAGGATCGCGAATAATCACCGTTCGCCTGTTCTCACGGCGGGAGCGTGCCACTTCCCCATTTTCAAATGTTCGCGGGGTAAGCATGCTGCCCTTTGGCGTAAACCCGGCATTGTCCGCCTGGCGCCGTGCCTTAATAAACCGTCCGGTGGATTTATCACGCCTGGAATGGCGAGGCCGTACCCGCCCGTTAATCCGACCTTTCAAATCTTTGACCTTGATGGCATTCAGGCCAAACCAGAGACGAAAGTTATCCAGCTTTGACTGAGAGGCGCGATCGAGGCGAAAGGAAAGCAGGCGTCGACGTACAAGGTCCAGGCTGCGGGGGGCCAGCCCGTCCTTCAGGTCTGCCATCGCTTTTTTACGCAGGGTAGCGGCGGTACGTTTCAGCGCGCGAGAATACGCTGCCCGAAACTGCTTATGGGTGGCACCGATGTGCTCAGCTATCCGCCAGATGGCATCCACATCGATATCGACGGGCAAATCCCGCCGCAGTCTGGACTCACGCGCCATATCAGCTCCACTTATTGATGTCCGGCTGCACCTTACCCGATGCGCCATATGCCAGCGTGACGCGGGTGCGGCCTTCTTCATCAGCCCCGACATGCGTCACACGATAAGCCGTGCCGTTGATTTCCACGCCGTGGTGCTTCTCAAGCCCCGCGATATCGGCGGTCATCGCACTGAAGGCCGGAGAGCGATCCTGAATTTGCCCACCGCCGGGCACGTCAACCGGGGCATCGGGCGTCTCGAAAATAACGGTAACAGGTCGCACCTCAGCGTCGATGGTCAGTACGGCGGGCAGCACCTCGGAAAAAGCCCGGGAGATCCGTGCATCCGCACGAGCCATCCGGGCACGAAAGCGGTTCATCAGTAACCCAGCCGGACCGGAACAGTATCGGCGTCCGCCGCAGCCGCAGCCCAGGCAGTACCCGCCAGAGGATTCGGAGTCGCCGACTCACCCGCTTCCACGGTCAGTTTGCCGTCTGCCAGATAGAGCTTCTGACCAACAGTGACCTCCTCCGCCGCTTTTGGCAGAACGAACACGCCCGTGGTGTGCAGTACGCCCCACAGCCCTGCAGGGATGTCATCGTGAGCGACGCCCACCAGCACGCCCGAAAGCACGGCGTCCCCAGAATGAATATCAGTCGCACCAGTATTCTGAAAATCCAGGGTGTTGCCGTCCTGCTGATAATTTTTCGCCATTTTTTTTCTCCAGAAATAAAAAGGAGCTGCACGCGCCGCTCCGTAAAAAAAACCGCCAGATGACGGTCATTATTTTTTGGTGACTTTAACCATGCCTCGCCAGTCAAGCGGCGCCACCCCGGCATCGATGCGCACCTTGAAGGCGGCACCGTCAACGGTAAAGCCCTGCTGCTGCTCCAGATACGGCGTATCAATACCGTCCAGATACGCCACCTCGATAGTGTCGCGCCCCTGCGCAGCGGTCAGGTAGAAATCGGTCGGGCTGCTGTCATCCAGACGCGCCTCAGAGGCCACGGTCACAAAGTTCTGGATCGGGTTCACGATACCGCTGTTGGCATCGGCGCCAGGCACGCTTGCAGATTTGATCAGCTGGTTAGCCCGGGACTCGATAGCAACTGGCGTCAGCATGTAGGCCGGGCGAATGTTCAGACGGCGATCGCCGGATTTTTGCAGCAGCATCGCCTTACGCGCCGTATCCAGACCTTCGATACTCAGGTCGGCGGAGACCAGGTTGCCGTGGTCAGCGTGGAACAGCGGCTTACCGTCCGACATTTTCGGATTGCTGGTCAGCACTGCCCACACCAGATCGCCCACGGTGGCACGCGCAGCAAGCCCCATGGCCTGCGGGATACGGGTCAGCATGTCAAGGTCATCGTTGATGATGGTCTGGCGATCAATGCTGAAAAGTTCGCCGTAGGTGGCAAGCGCAATTGGCTCACCGCGATCCTTGATGGTGACATATTTATATTCCGCCCCGGCGCGGACCTTGCGAAGCGATGCCAGTGATTCCAGACCGACGCGGTGCGCGGTTTTGAAATCCGTCAGCGTGCCCTTACGGGTCCACTGTTCGAATGACTCTGTGGCCTCATCCCAGCCCATCAGCGCCGCCTTGTGCGCCACATCCATCAGGATATTGCCAAAGTCGCTGCTGCTGTGAGTGAACGCCAGACCGACCATGGCCTGCGCCGTGCCAGCCCCGGAGATACCGATGCCGCGATCCACCAGCGAGGCGCGCGCCAGCTCGCGCAGGGTGTAGCCGTTATAGGCATTGTCTTTCTCCGCCTGCGCATAGCCCGCCCGCGTCATCACCGCCGCACGGATGGAGTCACCGACCAGATTACCGTTACCGGCAAAAAGATGAATGGCACCCGGCCCTGCGCTTGGGGTGGTACCCGCCGCCAGCGCCTGCAGCAGCTTGTCGCGGGCTTTTTCTGCGCTGCAGGTGAAGTCGGCGAGGCACTCCGCCTTCAGCGTGGCGAAGGTCGGGAACGCCTCAAAAACAGCGGATACAGTGCTCACGCGTTCGGCGTTTGAAGCCTGCATCTGCTGCTGCAGCTGCTGGGCCAGCGCGGCGACGTCAATATTTGTCATCTGCGGCGCGGGCTGCTGTGTCGCCGGGGGGGTAAGATTCGCCTGTACAGGCGTGGGCAGCTGTGGCTGATTTGCCGGAGCTTCGGCGCGCGGCGCAAAAAGAGATTTAATCTGTTCTGGCATGTTCTGGTAATCCTTCAGTTTGTTTTCATTCACACAGGCCGCGGCCTGCAGTTCAGGTTCAAGCGTGTCGGCGAAACCTTTTTCCACCGCCTCTGCACCGTTAAGCCAGGTCTCCGCTTTCAGCATCGCCTCCAGCTCCTCCTGCCCCAACCCGGTTTTGTTCATGTAGGCGCTGAGCATCAGGGCTTCGTTACGATCAAGCCAGGCGGCGTAGTCCCGCATGTCGTCAGAATCCCCGGCGATGCCGCCCCACGGTTTATGAACCATGATCCAGGCGTTCTCCGGCATATGTACAGTGGCGCCGGGCAGGCAGACAATCATCGAGGCCATGCTGGCCGCAACGCCGTCCACCCAGATATCCACCTTCGCTTTCAGCCGGGACAGGGTGTTGTAGATGGCAAAGCCCTGCATCACATCGCCACCGGGGCTGTGGATATGCAAATCCACCGCGCTTGCGTCAAACACTCCCGCCTCCTTGCAGTCCGCGACAAACTGCTGGGCGGTGATGCCCCAGCCGCCGATCACGTCGTAAAGGAAAATTTCAACGCGCCCGGCTGTCATCGCGCGGATCTCATACCAGCACTGACCGTTTGCCGCATCCACACCCGCCAGGCTTGCGCGGGGGTTAATCATCATCGTCCGGCTCGCGCCGCTTATCGTCTGGTTTTGCCGTTGCATCTGGCATCGCTCCTTTGTCATTGGCGGCGTCGGAATCAAACACCAGCCCGTGTTTACGGTTAAATTCGGTCTCACGCAGGCGCTGGCGCTTAACCTCCTGCGGGTTTTTCCCCCGGGCACGCGCCCATTCCGCTTCAGTACCCGCCCCTCCGCGCACGATGGCCTTCCAGGCGTTCGCCTCTTTCCCCGGATCAATCCAGGGCATCACCGGCCCGAGATAAAGTGCGTTGTAGAGAGAGTTCGGATCCACATCCGGCGGAACCTGGATACCGCTAAGTAGCGCCATCGCCAGCCATGCGCGGTAAACGGGGCGGCTGTGCTGGCCGACAAACCACTGCTGCAGAACGTTGTACCCTTCGAAGCTCTCCACCAGCTCCTGCCGTTGGGAGCTGTAGGTGCCGTTATAGTCCCGGGCAATGCTGGAATAGCTGCCACGCGTTCCGGCGGCCACGGCCCGCATCTGCCCGTTTCTGAACTCGTAGAGGTGGACGTTAGGCCGGTTAGATTCGACCATCCCCAAATCCTCGCCGGGTTTGAGATCGTCATAAATCATGCCCGGTGCGATATCGTAGTGACGCTGGCCACCAGGGGGTGAAAACTCATTTTCATCGCCAAGAGACTGCGCATCACCGCGCTTGATATAGAACCCCAGCGCGGCGGCAATACGGGCGGCCACGCGTTCGCTCTCTTCGTAATCCTTAATGTCCGAAAGACGGGTAATGACGCCGTGGATCAGGCTGATACCCCGCAGCTGGTGCAGTCGCTTACGCTGTGCCAAGTGAAGCATGTTGTCAGCTGAGACGGTTTTGAGCTCGGCGCTGAACCGCGTCATGTTCGCCGGGTGGTATTTGTAGACCCGGTACCCGATAGGGCGGCCCCAGTCGTTCACTATGATGCCCTGCCTGACCTGCTGGCCGGCGGTGCTGTTCAGGTTGAACGGCACAAAATCCGCTTCCAGCATTTCCAGCGAGAACGGTACGGAGGTGGCATGCTGCAGGCCCGGCACACTACCCCTGACCAGTTGCGTGAACACTTCCCCGTCACGCAGCGCAGAACGCAACAGCAGGCGCTCGGCTTCCGGCCGGGTAAACATGCCGGTCACTTCCGGACGTACCGACCATTCCGCCCAGAGTGCTGAAAGCTGCCCGGCAAAATCGGAATGGAGGTTGCCCTCCAGATCGAGTGGCTGGGGCTCGACATGGATGCCGTGGGCACCAATTACCCGATCTTCCATTTTGTCGAACAGGCCGATCACAAGGTCATGGTTTTCATCGAGCCAGCGGGCCTGCTCCCGCAGGGACTGGCCTGCTGCAAATACCGACGTGTCCGCTGACTGGCTTTGTTTTTTCGCCTTGTGTAGCCGTGACGGGTTAGCCGCTTCATAAGCATTGAGCCGGAGACGGTCCCGCGCGCGTGCCGCTGCCCATCCGGGAGAAATAGCTCCCAGTGTCCTTTCAAGAATGCCCATAGAATGCCTTACAGAAAGTTAGCGAGTTTGTACGATCCGCCGCGGCTGTTAACCGTCCGCCAGCGCCGCTCCCAGTATTCAAGCTCGTCGCGCAGCGCTTTAGGATCGTGGTTGGTAATGGCGCGGCCGTTTACGCCGGTAAAGGAGATACTCTTGCCGTCCAGCGAATCCTGGTAGGCCTGACGAACCATCAACAACGTTCTCCGGATGTCGTCTTTCGTCACAGCCAGCCTCCTTTACCGGAAGCGCCCAGCCAGCTGCCGGAGAGTTCGGCGCCCTTTTCAGGTTTAGTCTGGACAGGCGACTGAACAGGTTTTGTTTTTTTCACTGTTATCTCCCGGGGGCGTTCCCCTTCATGAATATTTGGGTTGAGATCCTGCAGCTCAGCCCATACCGGGGGTTTTTCCCAGTCACGTATTTTTTCGTAGCCACGCAGGACCGCCAGGGCGTGGGCATAGCAAAACAGGTCAAAAGCTTCGTTGGCCCCCTTGCCTGGCTTGCGCCATTTTCCGTCCGCGCCGCGCTCTTCGTAGGTCAGCTCCTCGTAAAACCATTCCCCCAGCCAGTCAGGGAAATGGATATAGCCAGCACCGGGGGTCTCGCGGTCCAGATTGTTGCTGAGCTGATCTTTAAGCAGGTCGGTCTGGAGCAGGTACACCGGCACCTCTCCGCGCGCGTCGGCGCGACGGTCGCTGCGTTCGGTATTATTCGGGTGGGTTTTAGTGATGATTTTCTGGCGTTTTGTGCTGTCGCCCTTGACCAGATAGACGCGTTTACCCATGCCATCACGGCGACACTGCCGCCAGAATTTATAAGCGTTGTCGGTCACGCCCTCTTCACCACCGCTGTCGACGGCCATCGCCAGTATCGGCATGCGTCGCGCCGGGTCAGACTGCAGTGCATAGGTTTTTTCCAGCACATCGGAGACCAGCAGTTGCCAGTCCTCCGGATACGCGCCCGGGTGAACAGGCTCCGCCTCACCATGCTCACTGCAGCGCAACGAATGACGGATGTTGTAGCGGTCAACCAGCCAGCGCTCGCCGTTTTCGCCATAGCCGATAATCTGCACGACGAAACGGCGCTTTTTGCCGCCCTGGACATCCACGGCCGCCAGCAGGAAACGTACTTTTGGTGGGACCAGGCGTTTACCGTAGTCTTCCGCGCGCAACATTAGCGCATCAGCGCGTCGCTGTTCGCTGGCGGAGCGTGGCAGGTACGGCAGCCCCCAGTCGGTGTTGATCACCGCCTTAAGGGTCTCTTCGCTGCCAGTGGCCTCGTACTCCTGCTCTGCGGTCAGCAGCTTATACACCAGCTGCGCCCAGGTCTGGTACGCGGCTGCGGGTCCCTCCATCCAGAACGAAGCTATGCGTGAACGGCGAGGTTCGCCCGAAATATTGCCGTCACGGTCAATACTCTGACCTTCACGCAACCAGACTCCCAACCCGTTCAGCTCTCGCTTTTTGTCTGCCGTGATAATGCCGTTGCAATGCGGGCAAAGCAGATGGGCCGACTCGCTGGCTTTTACCGGATCCGATTCATCACGGTAGCCGGTCATCGCCTCCATCGCGGGCTGAAAATATTCACCACAGTGCGGGCACGGCCAGTACCAGCGACGGCGATCGCCACGGTTGTACAGAGAAAGCGCGCCAGTCGTTGGCGGCGCCTCATGGGGAGACTTGCGCCGCCATTTACTGTCGCGGATGTCCCGACCAGGTGAACATTCCACCAGGGTCATACCGGCGGACATAAAGGTGGTGGTTCGCTTTGAGGCTAGGGTAAAACCGTCACCCTCACCGTCAATATCCTCGGGGAAACGGTCATAATCCGTCAGCGCCACGCATTTAAAATCTGACGAGGACATGATGTTGATGGAAGGCCAGCCAATCTTGAGATAGTTACCGGCCAGGAAAGTCCGATCGTGCACGTTGTTGTCGTTCCGTAACGGGCTCAGACGTTTAGCAACCTCCGGACTCACGCGGAAGGTTCGCGCCAGACGCTTTTTAGAGTGTTCCCGGGCTTTCTCTTCCGTCATCTGGACGACCAGCATATCCGACGGATCGCAGACGATGTTGTAGACGACCCAGCCATCAACCAGGCCAATCGTTTTACCCGTTCGCGCCGGCCCCACAAACACCACCGCATCGTATTCACGCATCGCCAGGCAGTTCATCGGCTCAATCACATAAGGGGCAACGGCAGGATCCCACGGTACCGAGTTACCGGCCCCCATCGGGACGCGCATAAATTTCTGTACTGCCTCAGCCACAGGCATACGGCGAGGGGCTTTGAGAATGGCGGAAGCGTTACGCCTGACTTCCGCTGCCGTGGCCTGTTGCATGAATTACTCCTCTTCTGGCATATCCTCCTGTTCCGGTGAGTCGGCCTGCTCAACTTTGAGGGCGATCTGATCGCGCAGATCGTCAATAACCTGCTGCACCCTGACAACGGCAGCAGGGGTCATCGCGCAGTCGCGCTCAAGAATATCGGGTAGCGTTTCCAGCACCTGAACCATCGCTTTCGCCATGGAGGAAAATTCTCTGGTGACTTCGGATGCCGGGATAAGCTCCCCGGTTTCCTGCTGAAACTTGAGGCGTTCACGCTCCGACTGAAACCAGGCCTTACGATCGGGGGGAAGCATTTTGTCGACGTCCACCAGCTCGGACGGAGTGGTGCTTGTCAGCAACTCCCGCAAAATATCGGTGATGGCATAAAGCTTAAGTTTCGGATTGCTGCCGGGTGCGGGTTGCACATTTGCAAGCTTGCCTGCGACCGTCTGACGGTGCAGATCGGTAATGGCTGCCAGCTGAGTGATATTCAGCCGGAAATTTTTCAGTTCTTTATCCATGATGGTGAACAAAAAATAGTCATTTCGACATCCTGCAAATGCTCAGGACTGAAATATCAATAGGTTAAACGGATGATGATGAAACCCATAAAATGCAAAAAACTAGCCGTTTTCCGCGTGTCCTCGCCCCCTCGGTGTTCAGAACCACCGGGAGTACCTTATCAAATAGTAATCAATCGCGAATATATATCCCTGCAAAGGGATAAAGTCGACTATATCCCCTCGCGGGGATAAAACTGATATGGAAGACTAGCTGTTGAAGAAAAAGAAAACCGCCCTCATGAAGGCGGTTTATTATTATTTCGATGTTTGGAAAGAGGCAGCGATTAACGTGTAATCATCTATCGGTCCGGACCGTTCAATCCTTCTCAGCAAGCTTGCGGCAAACTTTGGTGCTTTCGAGATAGTTTCAAGCGAGAGTCTTGGCCTCTGTTCCCAGAAGTGATGTGCTCCATCAGACATGATGTAAACAGTAATGAGTCCATTTTCATCTACAAGTTCTGATAAGGGCAACTTGACGCTTTGGAAGCGTAAAGCAATGTTTCTGGATATCGCCGAAGTAAGAGTGTTTTTGCCTGGCAAATCACGTAACTCTTTCTTCGTGTAAATCCCATCATCAAAAAGTTCTTGGTGTTGAGTGTGATCTTTGGTTATCAACGCTAGCTTAGCGCCTTTTTTAACATAAACGCGGGTATCGCCAACATGCCCAACATACAAAGCTTCATGGTCAATAAAACAGAATGAAAGAGTCGTCGCTGCATTGATCCATTCAGATTTAGCATCTACAGCTGCATCAACCTTTTCTTTTAGACTCAGAAATGTTTTTTGTATGTCCGTAATACTTTCGTTATTGGTATGCCGAAGAGCAGAAGTAGCAGCATCTGCTATCTCTTTAGCACCTTCGTATGAGCCAACGCCATCAGCGACTGCAAAAACGAATCCGTCACCTGTCGGTGCTGGCAAAACGTATGAGTCCTGATTACCGCGGTCGGAATCTTTGGGACATGAGAAAAAGCCGCAACTCAGAAGATTTATCATGCCTGCCTCCCTTCAATTATGGCGTCAAGATCGGCAAGCATCTCACTGACTGAATCATATCTCGCAGTCGGTTTGTAAGCTGTAGCCTTGCCTATCAGAGCATCAATACCATCCACATGGCTTAAATTCAAAATATTCACTATGGCACCCGCTGCGTAGATGTCAGTTTTAGGACTATACAGACCCCTGTTCACCTCTGGAGCTTTATACCCATCAGTTCCCATGGTGACAGCAATATTAGTTAGCACTGCTGAAGCTGCGTTAGGGTCATCGTGCTTAACTAAACCAAAATCAGACACTTTGTACTGCCCATCAGAAAATTTTAGGATATTTTCTGGTTTGAGGTCTCGATGAAGATACCCTCGTTTGTGGATGTATTCGACGCCGAGTAACATCATTCTAATAGCCAATAATCTCTCATCATCATTTAATACGTTCCCATCAATCTCCTTCATAAGATCCGTATCAGCTAGCGGCATAACAAACCATGGATGCTCCGCATCGAGATTATGTATTAACACAGGGACAACGTTTGAATGTCGGCAGCGAGATTGATATGTCACTTCTCTCTCAAAACGTCTTCTCCAGTCATCAGGACTGAAGATTGAACCAACAATGTCGTGATTGACTGCGAGACTTTTGCGGGCGTAATAGCCACAAAAATGCTCACTAGAATTGAAGAGTTCAATTTTCTCAACGCGCCCAAATGTCCCACTTCCAAGTTCTGAAATTGGCCTTAAACGATAATTCCCTCTTGCTTCCATTTCGGCTCTCTTTCATACAAGTCAATGCCAGATAAATTACTACCATTTAAGATAGTAAGCCATTGACTTTTACTTCAGAAATCCGATTACAATCAACTAATGCGCACGTAAATGGTTAGCGCTGTTGCTCGATCTTACGAATACCAGCGAAGTTGTTGTTACCTTTATCAATAACGGCCAGCAGCGGCTTAATCCATAAAACAGCCTGGCAATATGTTATTGCACTGGTGGCAACGGCACGATCATCGGTTTCGTCAACTCTGCCGGTATCGGCGTGCATGGCGCTGGCACGTAAACGGTGCGCGTATTCGAGCAGCCCACCAGCAATGTCATCAGGAACAGGCAGATCGCAGGTTTTTTCACGGCGGAGAATCTCCCGGTATTCGATTACGGTTTCTTCGGTGCTGGTGTCGATCAGGGAGTTAAGCCTATTGGCTTGTTCTGCGACCTGATTGAACCGATTGAAGTTAAATGCCTGGGTGGCTATCGCCTGCCTCTGCAAAGAGTTGTCACTTCGCAGAACGTCGTTATCGCTCTGAAGGCTACTAGCGTTTGAGTAACTCTTAATGAGCGCGACCGAAAGACAAGCAATAACAACAACGCCGATTAGACCCGTATTAATTTTCATTGGTCCAGCCCCCAGCACACCAGCGCGCTTTCCTGATCGCGCCGCTCGACCTGCCCATAACAGCCATTCTTCTGGCCTTTAGTCAGGCGGCAATCACGTCCACCGTCTCTAATCCACCAGCGGATTGCTTCGCATGCACCTATGCGGTCGCCTGCATTGATGCGCCTATAGAAGGTCGAAGGGAAGCATTTACCCGGACCAATGTTGTACGGGCAGAAGGATGCGATACCTACCTTCTGCGGCTCTGTCAGAGGCACGTTGATATTGCGATCAACCCAGGCTAATGCCTTATCGCGTTCAATAGCGTTAACCTTGCGGCATTGTTCTTCTGTGGCTGTCATGCCTTTAACAACGCGCCTGCCATCGATGACAGTCACGCCGTGACATAAAGACCAGACCCCACCCGGATCAACAACGGCCACCAGCGCATTGCCTTCTTTCTCGCTGATGAACTGGTCGAAAATAAGTGGAGCAGATGCACCTGATGCGATTAGCGCCAGCACTGCCGCGCTGAGCTTTGCTTTGTTCAACATCATTCACCCCGCGCAGCTTTGCGGCGATCCGCTTTGATTTGGAAGTACAGACTCGTTAACCACGTCAGCAAACCAAACATGAGGCTACCGAGCACACCAATGGCCGCCCATTGAGATGGGGA